>Ga0172381_10006240_pt1 | contig 11973 bp, 12 predicted proteins | sample Leawel6488metaG_FD_119754 | JGI IMG/M metagenome (GOLD analysis project Ga0172381, IMG submission 119754) | Leachate microbial communities from a municipal landfill in Southern Ontario, Canada - Leachate well 64-88 metaG | ecosystem: Engineered > Solid waste > Landfill > Unclassified | place...
AAGTATCATCCGCCTGAAACAAGATACCGGACCCGTTAGTATCATGGAATTTACAGTTCAGCAACTGGATATGTCCGGGGGCATTAGCCGTGTAGGGGGCTCGATAGAAGCCGAATCCGTCTTCAACATTCTGGACTTCCAGCCCATCGAAAATAAGGTACCCGCTATTTCTCAAACAGATACCGCCCCAAACGGTATCGACGCCGGTAAGGTCGATTACCGGACTATCGCCCGGGTAGGCCTCAATAAAGCACCAGTCCGTGAGGGTGTAGTTATCCAGCAAGATTTGATCGACATATCCGGTACCGGCTTTCACATATATATGGACAGCCTCATCAGGTAGATCGTAAGTAACCATCGAGGTCAGGTTCAAAAACGGTTCAGTTTCAGTACCGTATTCCAGACTGCCAGCATGTCCCGACTCGATGTAGTAGCTCGATAGGGTTGCGCCTGTAGCTTGCAGACTAATAATGCGGGTGCTGGCATTAAAAGCGGTTGTTTGACCCGCTACAATTTGATCACCTGCCAGTGTGACCGCCGTACCCCCGGTATCCGTGCGGTCGATGCTGCCGGTAGCGGTATAGATCGCAATAGCCTCGCCCTTGCGAACTGATAGCGATACGGCGGCGCTTTGATCGCCGGTTGTAAAATCACCCAGAGCAGCCGCCGACATGCACTTCCAGGTATTGCCGCTTACTTGCCGGAACACGCCTACCTTAACGCCGGTAGCGTTGACAGCCACACGGAAGCTAACCGATGTCAGGGTGCCGGTCTTGGTTGCGACTACATTCAGATCGACGTAGGTGTTGTTAGCGGTAGTCTGCGCGGGCCTATCTTCAACCGTATTGCCGAGTGTGATTGTCGCCATTACGTTACCTCGCCCACAACCAGATTAGGATTAAAATAGATGATATTAGCCGCAATCGCTATCCCCATCCATTGTATCTGTTCGCCTGAAACTGCCGGTGCTGTCTGAGTTAAAGCCCCTCCGGTAGAGAGGTAAAGCATACCGCCTGAAGACCATGTAGAGCTATCGTCTCTCAAGAATCCATGCAGCAAGAATTTGCCGGTGCCGTCCTCCAATATTCCCTGTGAGGACACAATCCCGATAGCCGGTACAGTAGCAGAAGTCGCATTGCTTGCCAGTTCCATTTTGCCATCAGGTCCAACATAGCAGACATTTCCAAAAGATAAGGCGGTACCGGCCGTCAACTTAGATAGAAGTCCGGATGTCATGTAATTGCCGGTAAGCACTGAGTTAAGATTCATCCCGGTATTACCCGCTATGGCATCAGCGATCAACTGCCTGATTAATCGGATTAGTTCGGCGTTGCCTTGCGGGTTTTCACCCAAAGCGTTATCAAATGAAATAATTGCCAATTTATAACCCCCAGTTGGTCAATATCGGAGGAAGCGTCATTCGGTATTTACTGATTCTGTCAGCCAGTTCAGCTTTCCAGTATTGCAGCCCTTCTGCATAATCGCCGGTGGTGCCAGTACCGTAATTCGGCAATATCATGCCCTGATATAGCCAGCAAGCCGCCTGTGCGGAAAGAATCAGCATTTGAGGATCTTCCAAAGCAATAGTGGCGTCCCATGCGGTAGACTCCACACCGGACTTCAGGAAACTTAAATAGCCAATGCCCTCTATTCTCAGCCGGTAATCCGTAGGGATAGCGGACTTGAAGTACAGATAATCGCCGTCAACTTCATAGTTCCTTAGTGGAATGGGCTCATACTGGTCTTTATCATAAAGAAAGTAACCTACGAAGCGGGGTTTGTTTTGAGGTAAGTTGAGGTCTGCAATATAAACTTTAGGGTAAAATGGGCCCGTTACTCTTAGGTCGTCAACATAATCAGTAGCGGCGGCATTGTCATGATAAACCCTGAAAGCAACTTCAGTAGCGGTTTGGGGTATGGTGGCGGTCACATACCAGGTTTGAGACTCATCATCCCATGCTGAATTGCCCGGATGATAATCGGAGTAAGTGGTAGTCGTGCCGTCATGAATAGCCAGTCTTAAAGATGAAGCGGTATCGCTATGGCCTCTACCGATGAGTTTAACAGTCTTGCCCCTGAGATATTTCAGATCATCATTATTCGTTATGGATTGCCCTATGTATCCGGCTGCTCCCGAGAGTTTGCAGGAATAAGAGCCACTCATAAAGAGTTTAGCAGTAGAGGTTTGGGTAAGAGTAGTCGCTGAAGCTGTCCAGAAGGACAAGGCGGTCGTGCTAGTCCACTTCTCAAGTGAACCATCCTTTAACCAGTTACCCGCCCTCTTGGCCTCATTGTGGACTTTATTATGAATATATGGATGAGCCAGTTTAGCTGCCTTCTGTAAGGCGATTCTCTTTTCAGAGGCCGAGAATAGACGATGAATCTCATAGGTTACCCCACTCACTATCTGGACTGAATGAGCCAGACTCGTTATGGTCCCGGTCGTACTATCCAGAGCCGATACCTTACGTTCCTCTAGATTAGCGTCGCCAGAGGTTATCCTGTCCCAGCATTCACGGTTAATCCAATCATCAACTTTGGCCATCAATGCGGTATCGATAAAAGTAGTACCCCCGGCATTGCCATTTGAGGTCGTGGTGCCGGTAAAGTAATCGCCTAAATCCTTACTTAAAAATGTCAAGGCATCATCTGACATGTTGTTCTCCTTTTTAGTTTCCTTCTCCAATTGAGGCACGCCAATCAAACGTAGCTGTGCCCGCTCCGGGGTCTGCATTGACATGAATGGTAAACTGTGTAGCTCCTTTATCAGTCACCCAGAATGAGGCGGCATTGCTTAATAGTGTAGGCGTGACCTGTACTCTTGTAGGTGTAGTGGCTAGACCATGATTGACCACAATTGAGGTTTGTCCACTGGCTACTGTAGCGGTGCCAGAGTTTTCAGTAACGTAACCGAGATTGGAGCGAACAATTGTATGACTCCCGGCTTTTACTATGCCTATAGTTTCGACTGAAACATTGTTGCCTATAATGATGTTATAGTCAGAGGTTCCAGTTTCCTCAATACCTTCTTCTTGAGTTTTAGGGGTTTGATTGTCATAGCATCTCGAATTGGTCACATTACAATACGTGGAATCGTCCAAGTTAATGCCCGCGCAACCGGTATTACCTTGGTCATTATTATATGCAATAATATTAGTAGCATTGACATTAACACAAGTAAGTGCAGGATCAACATCATCTGTTATAAAAAGCCCCCTTCCTTGATTATAAAAAAGAGTCGCATTACTGACGTTTATTCCATCACAACTATCGACAACTATACCATCGCCGCCATTACCTTTTGAAACTACATTACCGACATTACCATCTCTCATTCTGATAAGAAGTACACCATCATTATTGACATTATCATTAGTTATGACATTATTAATATTGAAATGGAAACTTCTACTAGTCCCATTGTCACTCAAATAAATACCAGAGTTATTGTTGAAGAGAGCACTTACCTGATTAATATTGAGAGCATAATTCTCGTGCCCTGGACCACCATTATTGAAAAACCATAAACCATGCCTGCCGTTAGAATTTAATTTGCAGTTTTGAACACTGATTTCATGTATCTGATTACCGCTTATGCCATCATTAGTGGCATTGTGAGAATAGATATTCACAAGATTAATATTATTTGAGCCATAAATTACAATATTGCCGCTAGTACTGCCACAATTCTTGATTTCAATGTTATCAATAGTAATATAAGAAACACCAGACAATGATATTCCATGCGATGTGTATCCATTGGTTTTTAAGCCATCAATGAGCATATTACTGATAGTGACATTAGTCTCTGAATTCTCTATCAAAAATATCTTGACATCAGCGGAAGTTTGCAAAATAGTAGATAATCCATGACCCACAATTGCCATATTAGAAACAGGGTCAAGAGCCACAGCAATATTAAAAGTTCCTCCGGATAACTGTACTTTACCCCCACTCGTCAAAGAATCAATCGCAGCCTGAATCTCTACATTATCAGCCGTACCGTCACAGAGCCAGACATTCTTACCCTGCGCTCTCAGGAATGAAGCCCAATTCTGCAAATCTGCTGAGGCATCGGAGGCAACAACAACGGCAGAAATAACACCCCCACCTATCGGTAAAGAGGTTGTTCCTGCCGGTATTCCCGCTACCACTCTTACCCATTCAGTACCGTTAAACCATGCCATATCACCCAGCGTTTGACCGCTCATGGTGAGATTAGAGCCCGTGACGGCTTCCGTTATTGGCGTTGTGGTTCCCATAGGGGTAGACATTATCTTTTCCTCCTGATAGTCCAGATGAATACAGGGATGATGACAATATAGGTTGTCCAGATATAGGCTATTTCAACACACAGGGATTCTTTGAAGTCGGGGAAAAGAGTCCAGCCGTTGAGTATAATAATGCGAGTTAACTCTATGGTCTGGTAAGCTGTGAGCAAAAGTATTAATAGTAAAAGCAGGTAATCAATTATGCGTTCTTTCCCAATACGTTTTTTCATAGTCCGTATTGGCCTTTGGTTTGAAGATAGACGTTCTGGATTTCAGGTTGCTCCATGACTTCATCGGTATAGACTCGCAAATCATCTATTACGCTTTTACAGCTTCTGTCTCCAGCCGGTCTATTGCCAACTGAAATATTCCATGACCCCGCTGCCGGATTCCCCGAACTTTGGTTCGCTACCCCTGACTTCACGCCATTGATATAAAAGTTAACTACCGAGGGGTTTGCCGCTGTTCTCGTCACCGCTGCGAATACCCACTTACCGGCATATAGACATGCTCCGCTTGAAGCCGTAGTGGTATAATAGTCCGAGGAAAATGCCAGATTGTTATTAACCATTGATAAATCCAGCTTGCCATTGCTTAAGACCCTGCGGGTAGTGGCGTCTACCGCAGTCGGACGCAACCAGACCATAATGGTGCACGCTTTAGCCACAACAGAATCAAATTCAGAAGTAACTATATCGTCCACCCCGTCGAACAAGAAGCCTTGAGGTCTCCAACTACAACCTTCCGGATGAATGATTCTGCCATAATGGTCTTTAGACATCGATTGAGGAACGGTAAATTCAACCTCATCGAAATAGGCAATTTCATCAGCATCTACAACCGCCGTGTCATTAGGATTTAGTTTTACCGCAATACTGACAGTATTGGTCGGTATCTTAACGGAGACAGTTTTTTGATACCATGCATCGTCTCTTGCGAATATTGAAACCGTTGAAACATAGGTAGAGCCATTATAAGTCTGTAAGTTTATATCAGTTCCATTCTGTGTATTGCCAGAATCCGCCCTGCCTTGTGTGGATGCACTAGCGGTAATGCCTAAATATTTAGTAGGGTTGAGAACATATTGGCGGGCTCCGGTATATGCCTGATCGCCGCTTGTAACTTTCAGCGATTTAGCCCCTGCCTTAATAATGGTAGTTTCAGATTCCAGTACAGCATTTCCTACAGCTTCCCAGCCGGTAGTACCGCTTTCAAACCCCGCATTGCTCAACAGGTTTGGGCTTCTACCTACTTCCATTTCGGAGAACGGTAGATACAAAACAAGATTTGGATTATAAAGAAATCTTTCTTTGACTTGCAGCATTAGTTTCTCCGGTATTTACAAATTATATAGCTTGAGTTTTTAGCCTTTCCGGTAGCAGTTTCACCGGCTACAGCACCGGACTTCACCACCATTCTGATTTGAAAACTTTCCCCTGTACCTAAAAAGTTGCCGGTAAGCGCAAATCTACCGGAACAAGATACGTCCGCATAGGTAGCAGCCGAAGCCGCTACAGTCTGTTCGGCTATCAAGTCCTGCCAGTCCGTCCCGTTATCAGACGCTTGCCATTTCCAGAGAACGGATTCAGCCGCCCCTGATGATTTGACCGCTCCGGTTAAACCAAACCCGACTTCCATAAGGGTAAAGACATGAGGGTTAATGATCGTAACCGTTTCGATCGGGGTATAGGTATCGCCAATACTGGCAACTTCGGCGCTGTACTGTACTCCATCTGTAGTTAAACTACCTTTGCCAAAGGGGAAATAAGTGATTTCCTCAAATTTATCCATTCCGCACCTTCTATTTACTTAAATAATTAAGGGCTCCCTGTTGCAGAAGCCCTTTAGTTTCTCTATTTCTTGAATTGAATATGCTCTTGTCCCAACTTGCTATTGAACATATGGGGCTTTCCGCATTTGTCGCACTCAAACATCGTGGGTTCATCAGGCATGGGTTCGGGTACAGATTGCGGCCTTTCAGTAGCCATATTGAGAATGCGTTCCTGGAATTCCCGCTGTCTCTTTTCTTCAACTTCCTTGATTTCCAGTTGAATAGCTTTATATTCATCTTTATGCTTGTGTTCCATATGACGGGTAACCTGGAACTGGTTAATTAGATTCGCTTTCTTACAGACTGGTAATCCCATTTCGTCATAATGAGCACGTTTTGGATTGTCCGGATGAAGTATACATTTCAGTTGGCCTCTTTTGAGCTTTATAGCGGGTTTATTGAGGGTAAAAACATAACTGCCGTCCTCTCTCTTTTTCTTGAGTTGAGCGGGTAACATATTCTTATTGCATAGCGAAGGTTCCCCTGTTCTTGAGTCATAAACCATGACATAACCGGCTGAACTGATTGCCCCAACTGTCACTGGCACGCCTTCGGTATCTTTGCCATCCGATAATACTTGGCCTGGCTTGGTTGTTCCGGGCTCAGGGACTTGCTGAATGTCCCTTATCATTTGTTCAATATTGGCATCTTCAATTACCTTTTCCATATAATCTCCTTTTATTTAGCGATCAGGATTCTACCTTTCGCTTTATTTCTCTTTTGTTCCATCGTGTCGTAATAGCCCTGAATAAGCCCATCCCCTATGGATGGCAATTCCTCTACCGGAAAAGGATTGTTTCTTAATTGTTCCGCCATCTCGACAAGTTCCCCCACGGTATGTTCAATATAAAATTTACCTGTCTTCTCGTCTTTTGCTCCACCCGGGATTCTAATTTGATGGGCTTTTTTAAACTTCTTGACGGACCCTAAATCCCTTCTCATCTCTACTGCCTTATCATTCCGCATCACGGTAATAATCTGGTAGCGATGGAAGCCTTTATTGCCAGGTGATTGCAGGTGCAATTCAGCTACACCCAAACAGGGTTCATCCATGCTTACAAAGTGGGTACCGATTGTTAATTTGGACATTCTCTCTCCTTGAATTAGAGGGGGGGGGTTATTAGCCCCCTCTTTGGTCATTAAGCAGCGTCATGTATTCGGAACATCAACATGGTAGTGGTAGAGGCTACATACAGCCTGAAGATAGCAGCCTTGTTGGTAGCGATAGTGAGGGCCGCCCCTAATGCGGTCACACCGACTCCACCCGCCACCGTAATGGTCTGGTCTCCATCATTATGGATAAGCACATCAAAGTAAGTCCCAACGGTATTATCCGGCATCGCTGCCAGAATATTGACAGCCGTATCGGTTGTGGCCGTAACGGCTCCGGTAACGGAAGTGTCCTCAATGTAGCCCGTCAGTAGTGACGCCGCCGAATAAGTGACTGCGCCATTAGAAGCCAATTCGGCTTTGGTTCCAGTCCCGCCGTAAATCATTCCATGCGCAATAACATCGCCGGAAAAGGTTGTCTCTTTAGTGATGGTTACGGAATCATCTTGTAAGGCCATAACCTCAGTCCCATTCACCATAACGTCAAGGGTGTCATTATTGCGGTCAACTTTCCAACCATTGAATTTAGGCATGTTTATTTTTCCTTCCTGAATAAGTCAGGACTGTAAAGGAAGGGGGGAGGGTTAAAATTTCCCTCCCCTTTTATCGGTCATTAGACCCTGCTATTGATTACTTCGATATAGTCAATCGTCATGGTGTGGGCTACAGCGCCTTCATTCTGGAAGCCAACGGCCCCACAGAGTAAGGTGTCACGGGTTAGATTGGTCTGGAATCTCTTGCTGTAAATCCGTCCGGCGTCATCGGTAATGGACATCTCGCAGATGGGAGATTTACCAGAACCTTGATCTTGCAGTTCCACTACAAAAGTCTGGTAGGTATCCGCTACAGGCGCACACCCGGTAAAAATGCGGTCAGCCAGCGGAGGACTGGAAAGGTCTACATCGGTATCGACGCTCATACCAGTCCAGTAAGCGGAAGTTGCAGCGCTGGAATAACACAGACCCACAGCGGTTGAAGCTGTAGTGGTCCAGGCGGTACCGGCGATACTCATAGGCAGTAAATCAGCTTCGGTTGTGGCATCGGAAAAGCCTATGAACATCCGTGCGGTAGTAATGACACTGATCTTAGCGCGAACTTCCAGCCGCAAGGTCCCATTGGAGGGTTTGTAAATCAACCCGGTACAGAGTAAACCGGCATCCTCATCAGTGCCGTCTGTGGTGCCCTGTACTGTTCCATTGACCTGTTGAGCCGTAATGGCTAATGTGCCGCCTGCGCTGATGGTTGCGACATACATATCGGTATTGATAGTGTCGCCCAGAAAATCATCGAAAGTTCTAACAAATCCTTTAGGTGAGTCTAACATTATACTTGCTCCTTTTCTGTCCGGGGTCTTCGTCCCCGTGACTATCTGATTTTTGACAGTGGGTGAGTTTCGCCCCTCACCCACGGGATAAATTCAATTATGTTAACTAACTCGTAGGGGCGGTGGCATCGCTATAAAGTTCGTAGAGCCAATTCCCCGCGCTTCTTTCACCATAGGCGTACTCATCACGATGGATAACTTCAGTAGCACCCATACCGATTTTTTCGTTACGAATAGCAACAACTTGAGGACCCTCACCTTGTACCAGCACGATAGCCTCTTTGGCGAACACGCCGCCTTTAGCATCGTCGGACGAATCAATGGTGATGTTCCCGTCCTCGTAGATTTCACAACCAGCAATAGGCAGGTTGAATCCATCACTGAATACACGGGCGGTTAAACCTTCGGACACTACGTAAGTACCGACACCGGCCACCAGTTCATCATAGATATCCTTGATCTGATATCCATGCAGGACACAGCGGATGGGCTTGTTTCCTGGTTCAGTGGCATTGGATGTAATGCGTTTAGCAGCGGCGGCAACGTATCCGGATGCCATTGTGGTACCGGCGCCGCAAAGAGAAATAGTCGCTCCGTCCAGAACGGTCAAACCGTTCTCATCCTTCATCCGCTGGACGGCGTTCTGTGCCAGGGAACCCAATTTGGCAAAACCATTTTTGGTAATCCGGTCAGCTACTTTGTCGGTAATAACAGTATGGATGGTAATGCCGGTAGGAGTGATGGTAAACAAGGTATCGCTGATTTGTTGGGGGTTATTATGTTCGGTAGTTTCCCCTGTGGCGGTAGCGGTTAACTGCGCATAAGTGACCTCATTCCAGCTTAAACCGATACCTTCACCCAGGGTAACTTTATCTACCAGTTGAGGCATAACGCCCTCGTATTCTCTTGTAATCCGTGCGGATGATATGACAGTAGGTAAACTGTCGTTCAGTGCCGCAGTTGTGGTATTTCCAGAAGGCATATTTTATCTCCTTATATATTTAGAATTTTCTTAGCCCGTTTATGATCTTTTGATTCGCCCGCAGCATAAGCTTTAAGGAAATCAGCATCGGAGGAAGCTCCGTGGGCTTGTTCCGTACTAACTGAATTAGCCTCTTCGTCTTGAGCCTTTTTTTCTTTGTCCTCAATCTCTTTCAACCGTTTCTCGGCTGCGCTGTATTTCTCAACAGCGATTTTGGCGATTGACTTCTGAATCCGCTTCATGCGTCCCATGTAGCTGCCTTCACCGTCCCCCCAATCAATGCGTTTATCTTCAGGGTCTAGCCCTAAATCTTTGATTAATTGAGTATGGGTGTCTTTGAAGTTCTGGTCGAACTCCGCTTGCTGACGGTGGCTCATGTCTTCATATTCAACCTGAGACGCTATCAGCTTCTCGGCTTCAAGTTGCGCTAATTTCGCTGTCTTTTGCAGTTCGGGGTCGTCACCCACGACTGACTTTAGCGTGTTAGCATGGATCACTTCGGTTGCTTTTACTCTCCGGTTAGCTCTATCAACCTCCATCCGGGACAGTTCCTTCAGGTACTTGACACTGTCGGTTAGCGATTGAATCTCACGCTTATGGCCTTCGTCCGTTTCTGCCAACTTAGCCTGAACCGCTTTGAGTTCCTTCAGGATATCCGCCTGTGAAAGTTGCTGTGCAGATTCGCTCGTTGTTGTGGTTTCTGCATTTTGAGATGTAGTCTCCGTAGAAACTACACCCTCTTTTTGAACGTTCAATACGTCCTGTCCCATTGTGAAATTCTCCTTTCGCTCCATATAGAAGCGAATCTAAAATAAAAATAGCCGGTGAGGGTTAAACTCAACTGGCTATTTTCTTGCGATATTGAATTGTTATTTAACTGTTAAATCTCGATATGATATTGCTCAATATGGGATTACGGTTCTTCATCTGGTTTTTTTGTTGGGCTATCTTGAGTCTCATTAATCTTGCCACAGGACTTTTAAGGTATAGCCTCATGGCCCCTGCATTATCATTTCTGGCTTCCAGCTCCCTTGCCTGCCTGTCAATTTCCCGCATATCCGGTGGTAATATGCTCCATACCTTATCTTCAAGGGTGTAGTAAGGCTCGATTACCTTCCTGATGGTTTGGGCCAACTGAACGTTGACTGCCTGTACGGACGTGCTGTAATTGCCGCCTTGCCGCGCTTTGAGCAACTTCACCACACCATCCTTGTTCCAGATATCAGTACTGATTCCAGTAGCGGTCAAGGCTGCATCCAGATCAAGATTAAGGCTTCTCAGGGCATTGGTAATGATCGACTTCTCAGTAGAATTGGTAACGCCCTCAGTGGCTTCCATCCAGCTTTTGACCAATCCTAAATCCATTCTTTGTTGCCCTATATCGGGTGTGTCTCCGGCTTTAGGTGTGCTGACATCGCTATTGATTATGTAAGCGTCCCGTGCTTGAGATTTGATAGTAGATAAGCGGGACTCAAGAAGTGACTTCTGTTGAGCAGCGGTAAGGAGGCGGTAATCATCCACCAGATACTTCAGTTTTTCATTATCGGTCAAGACAATGGGTTGGCTCATCATGCGTTTCATTTGAGCACTAACGTAGTCTCCGGTTATTCTCTGGTAATCGTTCTTTTCAGCGGGTAATAACTTCAGGTTGTAGACGCTGTCGCCTACCTCGCCTAAAGTAATGCCCATTTCCTTCATACCAGGTACCTGGGAGAACTTGTTATTGGATTCCGCTACCGCTTCCATGTTCTGCCTGATTCGCTCGTCATCGGCGGTATCGCCTTCATGGGGCTGTGAGAGTCCGCTATTGATAATGTACTGCTCGCGGGCATCTGCCTTAGCGGTATCGGAGGTCTTTTCCAGAAGCTTCCGTTGTTCGGCAGTAGATAGTTTCTGGTATTCAGGGGTAGAGACCAGTTCGGTTAATTTAGCCTTTACGTATTGTCCGCTTTGTATCTGGTACTCTTGTTGTTCCTCTCTGGTAAGCTTCACATTCTCAATGGAATTACCGACAAAGCCGATATTGAGTGAATGCTTGCTCAACTCGCTGATTAACTGGCTTTCCTGTTCCGGGGATATATTAACCGGAGAAAACCAGGGTGTGGTTCTCTGGACTTCCTCGCCGAAGGCATTGAGTTTAGCCGGTACCTGTTGAGATAGTCCGGGAATACTGGCTTTAATGTTTTCCGGTATTCCTTCCGGTTTGCGGTAAGTGGTATCGATGCCCTGTGCCGCCGTTCTGATAGCAGCACTAAAGGGTACCATTCCGGTAGAGAGTTTAGCCAGTACATCTTCAGCATACCTTTCCGGCTCACTGAAAGCGTCCACAATATCACTCAGCGAACTCATGTAAGTCTGACTCACAAAGTTCTTCAGGATGGTCATCGTGACCTGTCCGGCCTGTTCGGTAAAGGTCTGGTCATCTTTATTATTTACTGAATCCACTAAGGCCGAT
>Ga0172381_10006241_pt1 | contig 11971 bp, 10 predicted proteins | sample Leawel6488metaG_FD_119754 | JGI IMG/M metagenome (GOLD analysis project Ga0172381, IMG submission 119754) | Leachate microbial communities from a municipal landfill in Southern Ontario, Canada - Leachate well 64-88 metaG | ecosystem: Engineered > Solid waste > Landfill > Unclassified | place...
AAGATAGGAAAGGATCGTTATCGGCTGATAATGCGTAATAAAAAAAGAGGTGAAGATATTTTGCAGATTCGCCGGAGAAACCGAACGGATAGCCCGGTTTTCGGTAACATATGAATTGTCGTCCCAAGTAGTAAAACCATTCCTGAGAACAGGATAAAATGAGGCCAGGCTGATGATGAGGATTAAAAGAAGACAAACGATTATTTTAGTTTTTCTCATAAATAATAAACCGGACTCTTTGACTAAGGCTTAAAGATTTCCTTAGTAAATACCGCCGCACAACTTCATGTTTCATTCGGAAGTCTTTATATCAAAGTAATTATTGCGTCATTACTTCGATATTGGAAGTAGCGCTTGAGGTAGAGCCGGTTTCGTCTTTAACGGTAAGTGTAACGGTAAAATTACGGGAACCGAAAGTCGTGCTTAAATAAGTATTTTCGGGGTTTTTCTTAGTGGAGGTGTCACCATCGCCAAAATCCCACAGATAAGAAACAATCCTGCCTGATTTCGAGTATGATTTCTGTCCGGAAAAATTTACCTTAAGCGGAGAATAGCCTTTAATCGGTTTAGCCATGATTACTGCCACCGGAACCGCCGATCTCAGGGCAGGCAGAGGCTTATCTTTAAAAACTACCGGCTCAATTTTTGACTCAGGCTCAACTGTGGCCGGTAAAACCGGTTCCACAACCGGCAAAGATGCCGGCGCCTCTTTTATCATAACCGGTGCCGGGACAATCTCAGGAACCGATGGCTCAACAATCGGTAAAGGCATTTCTGTTTTAACCGGTTCCCGCTTATCCGGCGGTAGCAATTCAGGCTCAGGCAGAGACTGAGAAAGCGCGTTCTCAACTACCCCCCGCCCACCAGATTCCTCAGCGATATCTTTAGCGATATAGGCTCCGAGTTCTTTCTTAAGCTTACTAATACGCGCTATTTCCAATTCGTCTTTTTCTTCATCCAGCCTGTCTACTTTTGCCCTATATTTAGAATTATGGTTATATTTATAATCTGCTGAAGCAATAAACGGCCAACGTAAAATTCCCCCAATAAAATCTATCACCATCGCTGGAGGATCCCAAAATAATCCTTTTAAACGTGATTCAATCTGCCCCATCTGTTTATAATAATACTCAACAGTCGAACGACGGCGATTAAAACGCTCCTTGGCTAAAGTTAAATCCGGCAAAGATTTATCTTTGCCCACCGTATATTCCAAGATCGGTTTACCATCATAGCAAGCGATAAAACCTTGTCCTCCGGAAGTAGCGGGTTTCTGAAATTTATAAGTAGCGCAACCGGATAAAAACCCGATTAAACACAACAAGAATATAAGTTTTCTCAAAACCGCCTTCCCTTTCTTGATTAAATTATTGCCGCATTAAAGCAAGCGCTTCGGAACGGGTCTTCTCATTTTCCTTGAATATTCCACGTACCGCGCTGGTTACCGTCATCGTACCAGGTTTTCTCACCCCACGCATAGACATACATAAATGTTCCGCCTCAATTACCACCATCACCCCTAAAGGTTTTAGCTTATTCATCACAATCTCGGCGATCTGCGTTGTAAGCCTCTCCTGAACCTGTGGACGACGCGCCAAGATATCGACTACCCGAGCCAACTTACTTAAACCAGTCACCCGGCCGTTCTTGGGGATATAAGCGATATTGGCTTTACCCAAAAATGGTAAAAGATGATGTTCGCAGATGGAATACAGCGGTATACCACGCAACAAAACGATTTCATGATGTTTTTGCTCCAGAACAATCTCCAACTCTTTTTCCGGATGCTGTTTAATTCCTGAAAATATCTCTTCGCACATTTCAGCGCAACGCCGCGGAGTCTCTAAGAGATCTTTTCTTTGAGGATCCTCGCCAATCGCCTCAAGTATCTGACGCACCGCTTTCTCAATTTTAGCTTTATTCATTTTAAATCCTTTAACCAAACAGTGAAAGTGAAATAGTATGGGTTATTATCTAATGAAAACCCTCTTTCTGCAATAGGTTTTTTAGTTATATAGCGTTAGGGGCTTCAGCTTTCAGTCATCAGCTGTCAGCTGTCAGCAAAAACAAAACCGGTTAATCTTGGAAGCAGGAGTTGTCTTTTATTCTGGTTTTAAGGCTTATCCTTTTAAACCCCTGCTTTAAATTGCGAGTTACGGATTACTAGTTACCAGTTGCGTTTTCTTTGTCCTGGATTCTGTTCTTTCCTACATTCTATATACTAACTACTATCTACTGGTTTATCGCTGAAAGCTGAAAACTGATAGCTGAGAGCTGACAATCACTTCCCGATACAAAAATCCATAAAAATTTTGTCCAAAAGGTCGGCAGAAAAATCTTTACCCAGAAGCGCATCTAAATAAACACAAGCATCTTTTAAATTTTGCGCGGTGAATTCAACCGATGAATTATCGGCAAGAAGTACCCTGGCCTGGCCAATCAGCTTCTGGGCATCAGCAAGAGCCTGGATGTGCCTAAGGTTGCTTACTAAGATAAGCTCGGGATTAAGCAATTTACCCTGATAAACAAAATCATAGATCGCCTTTTCCAGATGATCCAGATTTTTACCATTCCGGGCCTCCAATTCGATAATTTTGGGGAAAAACCGGACGATTTCATCTTTTTCAATCCGTCTCTTTAAATCAATTTTATTAATTACCGCCAAAACATTCCTATCCTTTAATCCCTTAATTAACTTCCGGTCCTGCCCATCTAATTTACCATTGGCGTCAAATAAAATGATCAATAAATCCGCTAAATCAATCTGCTCCCGGGAACGTTTTACCGCTTCTTTCTCAATCAGGTTACGTGGCTTGAGAATCCCGGCGGTATCTACAATCCTTACCGGGATACCTTTTATGTCAATCAACTCCTCGATTGTATCCCGGGTAGTTCCGGCAACCGGGGTAACAATCGAGCGTTCTTTCTTAAGCAAGGCATTTAAAAGCGATGACTTTCCTACATTAGGCTTGCCGCAAATAACCACATGCAGCCCTTCACGTAAAATCCTGCCGCCGAAAGCGCTGCTCAAGAGAGCGATTAACTGCGCATCAACTGTTTTGAGTTCCCCGGATATTTTTACCAAATCCTGGACGGGTATATCCTCCTCCGGAAAATCAATGTTTACCTCCAAGGCCGCTAAAATATTTAATAATCCCCGACGAATCTTATCGACCTGGCAAGAAAGCTTGCCATCTAATTGCTTTAAGCTTACTTTAAGGGCGGAGTCAGTTTTAGCGCGGATCACATCAATTACCGCTTCAGCCTGAATCAAATCAATACGCCCGTTTAAAAAAGCCCGCTGGGTAAATTCACCCGGGGATGCCAGGCGGCAGCCGTGCTTAAGCGTTAACTCTAGAATCCGGCGCAAAGATAACAACCCCCCGTGACAATTTATCTCCACTACATCCTGACGGGTATAAGACTTAGGACCACGCATTAACGTAAGGATTACTTCGTCAACGATTTTCCCATCCTCAACAATCTTACCATAATGCATTGAATAACTTTTAAAATCCTTAGGCCGGGCTTTCCCGGAACAAACAAATATTTTATCCGCCACGGATAAAGCCTTCTTCCCGCTCAGGCGCACAATCCCGATGCCACCTTCACCCTGGGCGGTTGAAATCGCCGAAATTGTATCTTCCAGGCTATCTTTTATCATTTCTAAATTCCCCCACCAGAAATAATGAACCGGTAACTAAAATTAAATCTTTTTTACCGGCTAATTTAGAAGTTAAAAATTTAGCTTCTTTTACATTCGACGTCAAATATATCTTACGCCTAAAATTACCGGCTAATTGAACCGCCTCAGCCGCCCGCGGAGTCGCCGCAGAAGTAAGAATAACCTCATCGGCTAAAGAATCAAGCTCTTTACAAATACCCTGAATATCCTTATCTGAAGAAACTCCTAAAACCAAAACAACTTTACGATACTTAAAATTATCTCTTATCGCTTTTTTTAATACCCGCGCCGAAGCCAAATTTTGCGCTCCATCTAAAACAACTAAAGGATTTCTCTGAACTACTTCGCATCTTCCCGGCCAAACGGTCTTTCCAAGCCCGCGGGCAATAGCCGACACCGGGACATTAAAACCGTGGAAACTTAAACTTTCGACCAAACCCACCGCTAAGGCCGCATTAGCCTCTTGATGCTCCCCGAGAAGATTCAAACGCAAATTCCGGTAGTTGTTTTTCAATCCCTTGATCGTCAAAGATTTCCTAGACTGAAAATACTTTATTTGATTACCAACCTCATAAAGCCTGGCTCGGAATTTTCGACAACGATTACAAATCACTTGCCGGGCCTCTTTGATTTGTGGAGCCGAAACCACGACTGCCCCATTCTTCTTAATAATTCCGGCTTTCTGTTCGGCAATTTCACTCAAGGTATTACCCAATTTCTGCACATGTTCAAAACTAAGTGGGGTAATTCCACAAACCAAGGAATCCACGCTGTTTGTCGCGTCTAATCTACCACCCATCCCGGTTTCTAAAACCGCAAAATCGATTTGTTTACGTTTAAAATATAAAAAAGCCAAAGCGGTATAGACTTCAAAAAAAGAAAGCGCCCCATGTCTTGAACGACGGTTGTATTTATCGATTGACGGCTTTAACTCCTCCACCAGGCTCCAGAGCTGTTTTTTGGAAATCATACCTTCGAAATCTTGCGCTTTTAATCGGGAACCCGGAGAAACCGGCTTAAGAATCCTTATCCTTTCCCGAAAATCATTTAAATGCGGCGAGGTATAAAGGCCGACATTAAATCCTGCTTCCCTAAGGATATAAGCAACCATAGCGCTGGTTGAACCTTTCCCTTTTGTTCCGGCAATATGAATAACCCGCAAGGAGCTTTGGGGATCACCGATAAGCGAAAGAAAATCCCGGATGCGCTTAAGCTTTATGGTTTGCGCATAAGAATAATTTGTATTTTTTTCGTAGTTAATGAGGGAATTTAAATATTGTTTAACTGCCGGGTAGGTCATACCTTAATGCTTAAAGTGCCGGATACCTGTAGTCACCATAGAAATTTTATATTTATCGCAAGCGGCAATAATCTGACTGTCAGCAATCGAACCGCCGGGCTGAATGATGGCCTTAACTCCGGCCTTATGCGCCCAGGATATCGCGTCCGGCTTGGGGAAAAAAGCGTCGGAGGCCAAAGAACAACCCTGGCTGGATTTGAAAGACTTTCTTTTGGCGATAATTACCGAATCTACGCGGGACATCTGTCCGGCACCGATACCCAATGTCGAAGTCCCGGTAGCTAAAACAATCGCGTTGGATTTTACATGTTTGGCGACCTTCCAGGCGAAAATCAAACTCTGCATCTGGGCCTTACTGGGCTTTTTCTTGGTTACCACCTTAAGATTGTTCGGATCCAAAGTAATTAAGTCCCCAGCCTCAAAAAGCATACCGCCGCTAACCCGTTTAACCTGCAAGTCTCCAAACGTGCCCCAATCGCCTGGCAACTCCAAGAGACGCAAATTTTTCTTTCCTTGGAATAGCTCCTTAACCCCTTGATTAAAACCGGGAGCGATAATACATTCCAAAAACCCGCTTTTGATGATAGCCTGGGCCGTTTTTAAATCCATCGCCCGGTTTAAGGCCACGATGCCGCCGAATGCCGAAAGCTTATCCGTTCTCCAAGCCTGCGTATAAGCCTTATCCAATTCTTTGTTTTCGGCAACCCCACAGGGATTATTATGTTTAACGATTACCGCGGCGGGATTTTCAAACTCTTTGACCAGTTCCACGGCAGAGTTAAGATCAAGAATATTATTGAAAGAAAGCTCCTTGCCCTGCAATTGTTTCAAATTAATTAAACCTGCGGACTTACCCTTTTCTTTATAGAAAGCGGCTTTCTGATGCGGATTCTCCCCATAACGTAAATCCTGGATTTTTTCAAAATTTAAAGTCAGCTCCCGGGGAAAATCTTCGCTTGGCTCATTGATCTTAAAATAGCCGCTTAAATAATTAAAGATTGCCGCGTCATACTTACTGGTATGCCCATAGACTTCAATCCCTAATTGACGCATTAATTCTTGATCCAGGCAACCGTTATTTCTCTTTAGTTGATCAATTATCTGGGGATAACGCTGCGGATTGCAGATTACCGCTACCGATTGATAATTTTTAGCGGCTGAACGCAACATCGCCGGGCCCCCGATATCAATATTCTCAATCGCTTCCCCAATATCCACCGGACGCCTGGAGATAACCTTTTGAAAAGGATAGAGATTAACGACAACCATGTCGATCAACCCGATATTATGCTCAATTAGTTTCTGCAGATGTTCGGAATTATTACGTAAAGCCAGCAGGCCGGCGTGGATCTTGGGATGCAAAGTCTTTACTCGGCCGTCAAGCATCTCGGGAAAACCGGTATACTCAGAAACTTCCTTCACCGGAATATTATTTTCCCTAAGCAGCTTTGCCGTACCGCCCGTAGAAATAATCTCCACTCCAAAGTTTATCAATTCCCCGGCAAATTCGACAATACCGGTTTTATCGGATAAACTAATAAGTGCCCGTTTAATCTTAATCATTTTGTCAGTTTTTTATTTTGGATATTATTTATTAAAGCGAAAATTAACTAAATCCGCGTCTTGCATAACATAGTCTTTCATTTCCAAGCGCATCTTTCCGGCCTGCTTAGACTGGGTTTCCCCTCCGCAAGCGATAAAATCAGCAAAACTTATAATTTCAGCGCGAATAAAGCCTTGTTGAATATCGGAATGAATTGTTCCGGACGCCTCCCAGGCAGTAGTTCCTTTTTTAATCAACCAGGTGCGATTCTCTTTGTCCCCCACCGTTAAAAAACAAATAAACCCGCTTTGCGCCAAAACTTTAGCCAACAAAAGTCCCATATCTTCCAATTCTTCTTTATTAATCACTACCACCGGTTTAAGCGTATACAAACCGTATCCGGAAATAAGTTCTTTTTCCGCAGCGGTTAAATTAAGCGTAGAGATAAAATCCTCTTTCTCCAAGGCTTCTTTCATTTTATTTAAAATTGTTTTTTCATTCTCCGCCGGAGCTTTAGCCAGACGGGTTTCTACAAATTCCAAATCTTTAAGAATCAAGTCCATTTTGGCATCAACCGGAACAACGATCACCTCAGCTTCCAGAGCGCCCTCCTGGCCGACTAATTCCACCTGCGGATAAGTTTTTTTCTTCGCCTTAACTAATTTATCCGCTTGATCAAGCCTTGCCTCTTTAACACTCTGCTTTCCTAAAACAACCCCATCAATGGCGAATACGCTTATTTTCATAAAACTTTAAGTTAGAATACTAACTTCCTCGTAGTTTTTTTAATAAAATAGATTCGTTTTACCGCTTCTATAAGCTTGGAATAAAGTTCGGGTTTTTGAGGTTAACGCTAAAAACAATTACTCCAGGTAGGTATAAATCTTACCCTTATAATTACGCAATACATACTTTCCCTTGGCTTGGGAAAGTATATAATTCGGGCCTACCGGAATCTTACCGCCGCCACCCGGGCCGTCAATAACATAGGTTGGAACAGCATAGCCGGAGGTATGACCGCGTAATTTCTCGATAATATTTATTCCGGTGGCTACCGGGGTGCGGAAATGTTGCGTGCCCCTTACCGGATCGCATTGATAAATGTAATATGGGCGGACCCTAATCTGTAAAAGATCATGCACCAGGCGTTTCATGATAAACGGTCGGTCGTTGATCCCTTTGAGCAATACGGTTTGACTACCCAAAGGTATACCGCTTTCAGCAAGCAGATCACAGGCGTTTTTACAACGACGGGTTATCTCTTTGGGATGATTAAAATGTATGCTCACCCAAATCGGTGAATACTTCTTTAACATTTGAACCAGATTTTCGGTAATCCTTTGCGGTAAAGTAACCGGAATACGCGTACCAATCCTTAAGAATTCAACATGCGATATCGCGCGGATCCTGGAAACCAAAGACTCCAAAACCTCATCCTCCAAAATAAACGGATCCCCCCCAGAAATCAACACGTCTCTAACCTTGCGGTTAGATTTAATATATTCGATAGCCGCATCGAATTTAGTCTCCGGATTCAATTCTTTTTCCTCATGATCCCCCACCAGGCGCCGGCGGGTACAATGCCGGCAATACATCGCGCAATGATCTGTGGATAACAACAAAACCCGGTCCGGATAACGGTGGACCAGATGCGGAGCGGGAGAATCCCGATCTTCAGCGCAAGGATCAGCCATTTCATGCGGAGAAACAAAAAATTCGTCGTCTACCGGAACAGACTGCCTTCTAATCGGACAATTCGGATCTTCGGCATCAATCTGGCTGGCCCAATAAGGCGTAATCGCCATTGCCAATCTTCCCTTAGCCTTATCGATCCCTCTTTCTTCTTCCGGAGTAAGTTTGATAATTTGAGCCAACTCTTCCTTGGTGCGGATTCTATGCTTAAGCTGCCAATGCCAATCTTCCCAATCCAAGGGATTAACGTCTTTATAAAGAGCGATTTGTTGGTAATCCCGAGAGCGTTTAGGAGTCCGGTAAACTACCGGCGTTTCGATCTGTGTTTTCTGATTTTCCAAGCTTACAGGATTATTCAATTCAGCCTTTTCCTTTCCGAGGCGCTTAAAAGTATGGCCTCAATAAGATCTTCATATTTCATTCCGGCGGCATAAGCCATAATGGGAAAGTTGGATTCTTTAGGATCCAGCCCCGGTAAAGGATTAATTTCCAGAACATAAGGCACATTAAATTTGTCTAAACGGATATCCGTACGAGAAATATCCAAACACCCCACGGCCCGATGTGTACGCAAAGCGACCTCTTTTACTTTTTCTTCCGTTTCTTTATCTAGCCTGGCCGGACAATGAAATTCAGGAACTAACCCCAATTCATGATTGCCCTGGAATTCTTTCATCTTCCAGGAATAGAAATATTCACCGCTTTTTTTACAATTAGAAAAATCGATCTCTAAAATCGGCAACACCCGGGTTTTACCGTTTTCCAGAATGCCCACGGTCAATTCTTTACCCTCGATAAATTCCTCAACTAAGGCTTCTTGTTGATAAATATTAATACATTCCTTAACTTTAAGCTGCAAATCAACCGGGTTACTCACCACATTGGTTTTATTAATCCCTTTAGCCGATCCTTCACAATTGGGTTTAACAATAAGCGGAAATCTTAAATTCGGATCTAATAATTCATTCCCTTTTACAAAAAGCTGAAAATTAGGTGTCGGAATATTTTCCGCCTTAAGAATTTTCTTGGTTAACGTCTTGTTTAAAGCCAAGGCTAAAGAAAACATATTAGAACCGGTATGCGGAATATTTAAATAATCTAAAAGCGCCGGAACTTCGCTTTCGCGAAAACGACCGTGTTTCCCCTCGGCAATATTAAACACCATGTCTACACGATTCTTCTTGAAATAGGAAAACAGGGCCGGATATTCCACATCAATTGGCTCCACCGAATGCCCCTTAGTTCTGAGCGCCGAGACTACAGAATTAATCGTCTCTTCAGAATCGCATTCGGAGAAATAATCCGCTGGTTTCAAAGGATCTTTCTTTTTTAGATTATACGTCAAAGCAACTCGCATTTAATTCAATCCGTTCCTAACCATAGCGCTACTTAGAATCTTACCAACCATTTGCTCATAAGTAATCCCGAGATTCTTAGCCAAAAGCATAAAAACATCTTCCGTAGATAAGGAAGGCAGGGGATTAATTTCTAAAACATAGGGATTGCCATTATTGTCAACCCGGAAATCCACCCGGCCGAAATCACGGCATTCAACGGCACGGTAAACCTTTAAAGCCAAACTATCCAACTTCTTCTTTAGCTCGCTGGTAATCTTAGCCGGACAAATATACTCAAGTCGATCAGAAGTAATCCGCGCGAAAGTATAAAATTTATCATTTAGTTTTAGTTTCCCGTCTATCTTTATCTGCACTACCGGCATCACTTCAGGATTTTCATTCCCGATAATCGCCACGGTAAATTCCTGACCCGAAATAAATTCCTCAACTAAAGCCGGTTGCTTATAAGTCTTAGTGATAAAATCCACCTGTTTTTTAAGTTCCTCCATATTTTCTACACGCGAACTTTCGCTTAACCCTTTGGATGAACCCTCAAAACGCGGCTTAACAATCAAAGGAAATGCGCAATGATCCTGATCAATTAATCCCTGAGTAGAACTAACCTCAAAAAATTTAGGGGTAGGGATATTTTCGGCAATAAATATTTTTTTTGCCATCACTTTATCTAAAGTAAGGCCTAAAGTCAAAGCGTCGGCTCCCACAAAAGGAATTCCGGACATCTCCAATAGAACAGGCACCTGCGATTCACGGTTTCTTCCGCTCAAACCTTCAGAAATATTGAAAACGATGTCCACACCTAAACAGTCGATTTTTTCCAACAGATTGGCGGCATTACCGATCTTTTTAACCTTAAAACCGTTAGCGGCGATAGCATCGGCAATTACATCAACGGTGGATAAAGAATCAAATTCCGCGTTGGCATCCAGAGGATCTCCATCTTTAAATTTATAATCTGTTTTTAAATCATAAGTTAACCCGACTGTTTTCATAATTATTCAGCCAACCCCTTCCTTTCTGAGCCTATAGATATTCCGGACCAACAAATTTTCCAGATTTTTCCTGGCTCTGACTCATAAATTGTCGGATTATTAAAAAAATAAGGGCCCCACTTTCAAACACTTTGTTATGAGCCCTTAAGAATCTATCTAATTTTTTCCAACTTAGTTATAAGCCTCCGATAAATTTACCCAAAATGTAGTAACTATGGTATTTTTTTACCACAATATATTGACATTGTCAAGTATTTTTTGCTTAAATACAGATAGGATTTTTCTCATTTATCCCGTCGGTAAACGCGTTTTTTATGGATCGCGTCCCGGATTTTACAAAGACTATGGCCGGCGGTTTGATCCAGAATAATAAAAGGTTATCCCATTCTCCCTAAGATCGCTGACCAAATGATCAAAATCGGTAAAAACACTGGCTTTAATTCCCAATAATTTAGCGCTTTCCACCAATTCAAGGCGATCATCAATATAAAATATTTCCTGGGGGCTGACTTTTAAGTCCTGAATGACCAAATTATAGATCTCTTTATCCGGCTTAATCCGGCCCATCTGAAAAGAAAGAAAAACTTTATCAAAAATCCCAAATACGGGAAAATTTTTCTTGAGATACTCATAGTGCAAAATATTAATATTGGAAAGTATGGCGATTTTATATTCAGCGCGCAATGAATTTGCCAGGCCGAAAACTGAACGGTTCTTGGCGCTTAAAAAAAAGATGTCATTCCAAATCGGCTCAAACGAACCATAGCTAAGCTGTAAGTCAAGCATCTCTTTAACTTTAAGATAAAAATCTTCCGGGGTGATCTTCCCGGCCTCAAAATCAATTGTTGCCGGAGATTCAAAGAAAAGATCATAAATCTGAGCCGGGGTCTTAGCGCAAAAAGCCGCCATTCTTTCTGCCGCCCTTAAATGATCGAAGTCTACCAGAACTCTGCCTAAATCAAAAAGTAGAACTTTGGTCTCCTGCGCCATGAATTAATTCCCCTTATCCTTATTTTTTCTGAAAAGATCTAAAAATTTATCTTCGTATTCCTTGTAAACGTTCCACTTGTCCAATTCCACTTTCAACTCTTTAGCTTTCGTAATATCCAGGCGGCTTTCTTCAAAAAGTTTCTCAATCTTTTCTTTTACGGAAACCGGCAGGTTAGTAAGCTGACTTAAAGTTTTCTTAATTAACTCCACCTCTTCTTCGCCAATGGGAGAGGAAGCCCCGGGGTTACCTAACTTTAAATATTCCAACAATTTGTTAATCTCGCTTTCCATCGCCTGGGACTGTTCTTTTAACGGCTGCAGATTTATCGATATATTCAATACTTTACCTAAAGCCGACAGCACCGCCGCGGAGGCCTTAGGATTTTCGATCTGGATAGTATAAAGCGGGATTTC
>Ga0172381_10006242_pt1 | contig 11971 bp, 28 predicted proteins | sample Leawel6488metaG_FD_119754 | JGI IMG/M metagenome (GOLD analysis project Ga0172381, IMG submission 119754) | Leachate microbial communities from a municipal landfill in Southern Ontario, Canada - Leachate well 64-88 metaG | ecosystem: Engineered > Solid waste > Landfill > Unclassified | place...
TGAAAGGAGCAGTTGGAGAGATTACTGCTATATCAACATTCCATGACCATTACCAATGGTATAAAATGAAGTTTGGAGATGCCGAGGGGTATGTCGCAGATACAAGTTTGAATGAAATCATCGTTCGGGATATGACGAATTTAGATGGAAGTTGTATAATTATACCAGTTGAAATCAAGGTGGAAGATTCAATCGTAATTCAAGACACGACACCGGTCTTAACTACTACGCTAGAAGTCCCAGAAACTCCCGGGAGTGGGGGTAACGGGTCGGGGGGTACGATTACACCCCCGGGAAATACAGACCCCTCAGAGGGGACTACAGAGCCTCAGACGGGAAATAAAGAGTTCTGGATAAAATTGATAAAAGTAATTGTCGAGTGGTTCAAAAAACTACTTACAATAAAAAATAGTTAAATTTTTATAATAAAAAGCTATGATACAAGATTATGTAACTAGCAATACCTTAATCTCGGGTGTTATAGGTACTTTCGCCCCTATTGTATTCCCATATATCTTTGTGTTGATTGAGAAACTCACAAAGAAAACAATGCAATCAAGCGAAAAGAAAATGACGATCTTCATAATTTCAATGACGATTGTATTTGCTCTTGTAGCATCTAACCTTGATTGGTCTGGAAATTTCTGGGAAGTAATGAAAAAGTTAGGAATAGCTTTTGTTATTGATAATGTTGTGTTTATGGGAATGGTGAATAATATTTACTCGAATGTACTCAAGTTATTCCCATCACTTGATAAAGCTCTTGAAGTTTCAGCTTCAAAACTCAAGTAATTGAAGATTGATAGTGGTGAGTACATCTTTCCAGTACCCATCACGAATTAGTTTTCAAAACTAAGGCTCATTATATCGGTGCTACATGGAGGTATTATGAAGATCAAGGCTAACAAGAAGTGGCGAAATATCGATTACAGATACATCATCGAACTGAAAGACTTCAAAGGATTGTCTGCTGTCGAGTTGGATATTGCGACAAAAGGAATACCGTTTGAAGGAGGTAGATACCCTTTGAACTATGTATTCTGGCAAAAACAAAACCACAGAAAGGTAAACATTCTTTTCAAGAATAATCCCGAAGAAGGATTGCAAGTTGGAGAATGTTTAGTCAATGCTTTTCACGATACCCCTGCTCATGCCCGGGCGATAATCAGAGTTTCTGATGGGAGGATAACCGACATTGCCTATCGCATGATTGCATTCGTGTAGTGCCTATTGAGGGGGTCAAAATCATTCGTCTGGTGTCTTTCACCGTCATACATGATACCCCCTCTTTAGTTTTACAAATTTCAATGGGTAAAAAGATGGCACTTGGAATATTTGTTGTTATAACCTCATTACTTGGGGCTTTACATTTTATTCAAAAAGGGCAATAATAGGGTGTATTTAACTTATAACTTATAATTTTATGGACAAAACACTTGATTTATTCAAGCTATTTCATTTTCTCAAGGAGGTTACTACAAAATCATATTCCTTGAAGAAACTCCAAGACATTATGGAAAGAAGATTGGATAGTGGATCTCCCATCAGTGTTACTGAGTACGAACAATATACTCTTCAATTTGGTGAAGTGTATGCTAAATTAAAAGAATCCCTAGCGAATATTGAAAATCTTTTGAAATAATTTATTACTTTATAACGGTATGAAAACAAGAATAATACATACGAAGTTCTGGGAAGACAGTTTTGTATGCGATTTGAATTGTGAAGAAAAGCTATTGTTTCTTTATCTCCTCACGAATGTACGGGTCGGATTAACAGGAATCTATGAGATCCCGGATAGATATATTATCTTTGATTTGGGTATCAAGAATGATGATCCTCTCTTTGTAAAAGATCCAAAAAATGCTGAGGCGAAACTCCAAGCGATGAAGGATCGATTGCAAAAAGGCGATAGAGCTTTCTTTATGAATGGATATGTGGCTATTAAAAACGCAAAGAAATATAACGACTATTCCCGGGGAAATGAAAATCAGATTAAAGCGTACTACCATGAAATTGAGATGATACCTCAAGAGGTTAAAACTTTCTTAAAGACAAAGGGGTTCGACTTTACACAGTACGAGTTTGTGCGAGGTGTCGTGAAGTAGACAACGACTAGTTACCCAACTAGTCGCCAACTAAACATAATACATAAAACATAATATATAAATAATAAATTAAAATACATAAAACAAAAAGAACATATGAAGAAGACATTAAAAAAATACAATCTCATTTTCAAAGAATGGCAAGTCAAAGATGAATTACATCTCTTGTTACAGATTGGAGATCTCATGGAAGCCGAGGTTACTGTGGATAGTGAGGGAACAAAATTAGACTGCATTAAGGGAATGTTAGAAGTAGCTATGAGAGAAATAGAACAGGATATATATAAATTAAAAACGAAAGCCAAATGAAAATTCTAGAAATAAATCATAAATATTATATTGGAGATGTTAGGATCTTACCAGATCCATTGTCTAGGAATATATATACCTCTTTGTTTTTGCATAGGATAACTTCTTTCCATGATGGTAACGATGGTGAATGTATCATTAAGGTAACACCATTGCCAGAAAAGGAAATAAGAATAAAAGGTAGGCGTAAACATAAAACGGTAGCGAAGTATTTCCTTAAAGAAAATAAATCTAAAATCTACGAGGCAGAAGAATTCTTTGACTTCAAAAAGCAATGGTTTAATAAGGCTTTTAGGGGGCTTTACAAGGGGTGTATAAAGGTGTAGTATAAATTATACATTTAATATATTTTACTTAAATTTTTATATATATATTTATATGGATATGCAGATGATAAAAAGTGAGCTTGAGAACTATCGAGCAGATCTCATAGGTCAAAAGGACACGCTTTTGAATTTCCTTGGTGATGTTGCAGAAGCAGAGAATACAACTCTGTACAACAATATCATTAAGCATATTGAGTTATTGGAGGAATTGATTCTTACTTTTGATGAACATGAGTGCCACAGGTGTCAAGTAATGACCCCGAACAATGTCCTTTGTGATGATTGTGATAGTGTGATGAACGGTTAATTTATAAATATACATATAAAAATGGATAACACAAAAACGATCGATAAAGTAAAAACTGAAAAACCTTTGACATGGGGACAGTTATACAAAAAAATGTCTAAAGATACAGATTTTTCAGCAAAGGATCTACAGGTGATGAGAGATAATGTTGCGAAGAATACAAGCCCTTCAGAATTCAAATATTTCCTTAATGTATCAAAAGCAAGTGGGTTGAACCCATTCTTAAAAGAGATTTGGTGCTTCAAGGACGGGAGAGGAAATTTGTTGATATTTGCTTCTAAAGATGGTTTCTTAAAGAAAGCACAATCTAATCCTGTATTTGATGGAATCAGAAGTTCGGAAATATGTGCAAATGATCAATTCACTATCGACATTGCAAATAACAAGATCGTGCATAATATTGCAGACATTGCCAATAGAGGTGCAATACTAGGTGCATACGCAATCGTATTCAGAAAAGGGGGAGAGCCTACAATAGAACTTGCAGATGTCGAGGTGTACAAAAAGATCTACCCGGGAAAAGATACACCATGGAAAACTCATACGGCAGAAATGATTAAGAAAGTAGCCGAAGTCCACGCTTTGAAAAAAGCTTTTGGAATGAGCGACTTGCAAATTGAGGAAGATTTCAATATCCAGAATGGCGTTATTGAAGAACCAAAACAACTACAATCCGGGAAGAAGAAACTAACTAGCGAAGAATTCGAGCATTTTCTAACTCAAAGTGATGACTTCATACAAGAACATCTCGATTTGCTCGAATTAACAGATGAACAGCAAAAGATTATAGATAAACGATTACAATAATGGAAGATGTAATACTCGAAAATACAATAGAACAGGGTACGGAGGCTTGGTTTGAACAAAGACTAGGCAAAATCACTGCAAGTCGATTCGGGTGTTTATTAGCTCAACCAAAAAGCAAGATTGAAAAGGAAGCAGGAATGATATCAAAAACAGCAAGGACATATTTGATACAGAAAGTTTCGGAAGTATTAACCGGAACTGGCAAAGAACTTAAAACTGAGGCTTTGACTTGGGGAAGTGAAACTGAAGATGAAGCTAGACGCTTCTACGAGCTTGAGAACATGGTTGAAGTTAAACAAGTTGGATTTATACCTTGGGAGAAGAATCCTATCGTGGGAGGCTCCCCAGACGGTCTGGTGGGTGATGACGGCATGGTTGAGTTCAAGTGTCCAGATAGCGAAACATATACAAAGTATTTATTCGATGAACCTATACCAAAAGAATACAAGATCCAGATGTTGGGAAATTTGATGATTACAGATAGGAAGTGGTGCGATTTCGTTATGTACGATCCTCGAATAAAGAACGAAAAATTGAGAATGGTAACTACGAGATATGTCAGAAGTGCTGTTGAAATTGATACTCTTGAGAGTGCAATCGAGAGGACACTCAAAGTCTACGAGGCTATGCTCATGCGTGTTGGATTAACTTTCAAAGATGTCTTAAATGATAAACATTAAACACCGAATTACAGTTGAAAAAGGGAAAGTAAAGTTCTCCAACCTTTCATTGTTTAATGAGGATCTAAGACAATACGAAGAAAAGGAAGCCTATGTAACGATACGACCATACAAGAATAATAGATCCGATCATCAGAATAGATACTATTGGGGCGTTGTTGTGAAAATGCTTTCAGATGAATTGGGATATTTTCCCGATGAAATGCACGAAGCTTTGAAATTGAAATTCTTACCAAAGAAAACGATCTCAATGGCTAATGAGAGTTTCATAATTGCTGATTCTTCTACAAGATTAAGCACAATGGATTTCGAAAGCTTCTTATCACAGATACGGACTTGGGCTTCAAGTGATTTGGGAGTTCTGATACCTCTACCAAATGATGTCGAGTATTAGATAATTTTAGTTATATATTTACTAATGGAAAAGAAAATATTGATAAATGAGGACGGATTAAAATATGTAGCAGATGTGAACGGGTGGGATTGTATAATCAAAGACGGGGAAGAGCCTTTTGAAGAAGGAGTTATAATTGTTACCCTATGGAGTGGCCACCTTACGCAAAAGGTATCTCTCCGGGAGATGATATCGACCGAAACAGAAGAGGCTATGGACTATCAATTCCGGGATATGATTCGAAAGTTCCAAGAGTGCTTATTGGAGAGGCAGTTATCAGACAGGAATAAATTGTATGAAAGTAAAAGCTGATGAGAGAATATAAAAGTGTAGTGAAGAAGATTACAGAAATAGATAAAAAGAGAGTAATGCGTCAGTTTAATGAGGTCACAGAAGGGGTTCTCAAGGAATTAAGAACACTCCCGACAGGAGAACTTGTAATGAGCTACAAAGATTGTGAGGAAGATACTTTTATGCAAGTGTTAATATTCAAAGTGTTGAATGAAAAAGGGATTACAGTTTAATCTTATATTAAGAATATGAAAAACGAAATATTAGAATTGCGTAAATATAAACTCGAGGAGAAATGCAGTGATCTAGTTGGCTCTGTATCAGAGAGGATTAGCATAAACGAACTTATTAAGTATGCAGGAGATGAGGATTCTATGGCACATTATATTCTATTCACGAAGATGGATGTAGAAAAGAGAAACCTAATGATTGATATCCTTGCAGAATATATTTTGATAACGGATAAATTATTCAACAAAAACTAAGATGAAAAAAGGGGAATACAAGAGAATAGTCGTTGTCATAAACAGAATTGCCGAAGATAGGTATGTCCTTGAGGATATCGGTGAAAACTATTACTTACATACAAATCTCACCAGAAAAGAGTTAATGAAAAGAATTACTAGGATATTGCCTAGAGTACCTAAATTAAAGTAATTATATATATGGAGAAAGAATTTGAAGTTTCGGATTTGATAGCTATTGGAATTAGACCAGAAGAATATAGATACTTTACTCCTAGTAGGAAGATTGAAGTATTGAATAAATATGGATTGTATTGTAAAGACAAATATGAGAGTGGTGAGATAGGAGATTTATATGTTAAAAGTGTACTATCTGAAATGAATTGGTGTGAAGCGATTGGAGATGTATTTAACTGTAAAGAATATAAGAAAGAAATAGACAATCTTATGGCAGATGAGTTCTTCTATTCTAATGGAAGAAATATTTATATCTAAAATTAGTAAGTAGGGATTATATATGGAAAAGAAAATAGTATGGTGGAAAGAATTGAATCTTTTAGTAGATTCTTATGCCAGAGAATATAAAAACAGTGCAAAGAACAATACAACTGATGAGAACAGACTAGATAGATATTACAAAAAGATATATGACTTTGTGAAGGCATTAAAAGACCAACCATTAGAGCGTATACCAGAGGAAACAAAGGAAGATACAAAGGCTATTTTGAGAAAAGCATTTATGGAATATGCGACTAATGGAGAGGACACAAAGAGCCAGAGTGGGGAGAGAGAATGGAAAGAAAAGTTAGAATACTTTATGCAATATGATGAGGGTGGATTATATGATGAAGCTGTTACTTATTTTGAAGAGTTGTTATCAGAATCAAAGAAAGAGTGTATACAAAAGGCACTTGATGACTTTGGAGGTTGGTTTAATGAGCCAGGGGAAGAAAAAGAGGATTATAAAGGGTTTAGAAAACATATGGAGAGTAAGTACAAGTTAGTTTAGTTGGTTAGTTAGTGTATTTAAGTTTTAAGGTTAAGATATATGGACGGAAAAGAATATTTTTTAGTAACATTTGATTGTAGTTGGGATTGCCCAACCAATGTAATAGAAGAGTTCGGAATGATGGACACTCATTGGAACGAAAAGAGAATCGTACATACAGACAGCCTAGTTACATTAGAAGCTGGATTGATTGGCATAGAGAAGCAAATACAAGAAAGTTGTCTCCGAGGAATAAATAACTCTGAAGCAAGAGTTTTTATAAGAGTGTCTAGCATTATTGTTGGAGAATATCCAATAGAAGTAATTGAGATTTAGTGTATTTAATATAACGAATTCAAGCATGGAAGATAGTAGAAAACGAACTGACTGGACAATAGAAAGTGCAAGACCGGTAGTAGAGAGATTCTTATTAAATTGTAAACTTGGAAGGGTTATTTTTGATATGTATACAAACTTCGGATTCCCCCCGGAAATCACCATAGAGGAATTGCAGGGTAGGGGTTATGATTTCGACAAAGAAGAGGCCATGAAAAGCTTCAATGAAAGATTCAAGAAACATCAAGATATGTCTAGGAATGCAAATAAAAATATATTTGTAAGTCCATTAAGTTTATAATATTAACAAAGTGAAAAAACTAAGAACAATCAAAACTAATGCGAGAAGAAACCCATACCAAGGGCAAAGAGTTGGTAAGCAAGTCGTGAATGTAATGCGAAGAACAGAGAGAAGAGCCGTAAAACGATACAAGAGTTTCAGTTGGATAGACAAAACTGTATTTAATTTATTATCCGTTTTTCAGAATGGGAAAAATAACGCTTAGTGAGTATAAGTACCGAATGGAGAAAAGACAGAAACAACTCCAACAAAGGGATCTCGCTCTTGCTAGGGAAGTCCGGGAAAGAAGAAGAAAGGAGAAAGCTCAAAGGAAACTCCTTAAAAAACAAAGCAAAAACAAATAAATTTTAGAAATACGACTATGCAAATCAAAGTACATTACATAATTGAGGGTAAGAAATATTACATGGTTACAAAAGTGGATAGTTCATCTCAAATCAATCGAGTGGTTGAGCAAATCAAAGATCGTAAGAAGTTGGAAACCGACAAGAACAATGTCTGGTATGAGGTAATGGAAGATATCAAACCAAAGGAGGTTAAAAATGTATAACCATAATCATTTAGAAACTACTTACCGTGCATGGCATATTGCAGATAAGCGTTGGTTAGATAGTGAAGAGTTGGTAGGAAATGCCCGGGTAACTTCATTAGGAGATAAACACCCGACAATGAGCTTTAGCTATGAGGGGTGCAAAATAGAGAAGTGTATCGGCGAAAGGGATATCAGAGGTCGCAAGATATTCCAAGGTGATATCGTTAGAAGAAAAGGGGTGGTATCTGGTGAGGAAATTGGAGTTGTTGAGATTGGAAGAGGTGATTGCAGTATCACAGGAGAACAGGAATTGGGGGTATGGTTTGCTACTCAAAGAAGAGAACCATTTTGGAGTAGATCCTACGAATATGAGGTTATAGGAAATGTCCACGAAAATGCGTACTTGCTAAAGAAAGCTAAAAAGGAGTAAAATGGGTGTGTTAAGATGAATTATAAATATATGAGAACTAAGAAATACGATAAAAACGCACAACTAGGGGTCAAAAAGGTAGCTGATATTATGAGGCTTTCTAAAGATACTGTAAAAGACAGATTCAAATCAAAGTATGCAAAAGAGAGATGGGGTGTTGAAATGGTTAAAATGCCAGATGGATCTTTCAAGAGATTCGTCATGGGTGAGAATTTGAAGTTGTGGAAAGTTCCGGTAGGACTATACAAAGGAAGACCTACCAAAAAATAAATTATATTTTTATTAAGATGAAGGAAGCAAACGGTGCTTACGATGTCCCGGTTATATGGAAAGAACAGAAACTTCTCAAAAAATGGTGTGAGGAGCCTCAAAGGCGAAAAGGATTGGCATTCTTTTTATCTCTCAAGATAATGGCTAAAACTATTGGGGATATGATACTAGACTTTTTCTCAAATGTGAGTGCATCTGAAAAAGCAGATATCGCAATACAAAGATTCTTCCACTACTTTGATGCAAGAGATACGGAGATCGTAGTTGAAGATCCTCAAAGAATTGTATTCAAGAGATATCTCAAAACCAAACAACTCATGAAGATAAAGGACACCGGAAAAAATGTAAATGTCAAACTAATCAATTTGTAGCCGTTGCGAGAACCATTGATAGGAGTACAAATATTGGGGCTTTACAAAGGGTGTGTAAAGGGGTATATTATATTGTAATCTTAATTATAACTTTATAAAAATATGGTACAGATCGGTAATAAAGTCCTATTCGTAAGTCTAGGGAATATTTTGAAAGGAGTGGTTGAATCCTTTGATTCTGCCAGTGAAATGTATAGGATTAAATCAAAAAGAAAAGATTATCTAGTGAATATTTCCAAGATAGTCCGAGTAATATTTTAATTTAACACTACAAAAATGAAGCAAGATTATAAAAATGTCCAAAGCCCCTCAAGCAGCGAAAAGGGTTGTTATGTATTAGGAATTATCGCTATATTCATCATCACATTACTTGTTGTCGCATTCTTCGTTTGGTTATTTACTTCTATGAATGTGAACTATGAAAATGCAATCGATGGTTGTGTAACGAAAGGTTATGCAAGGGATTACTGTGAGTTTTTAGCTAATTAAATTCTTTTATATTTTAATCATGAACGATAATATACCTGCAGGATTTGATGAAAATGGAGTAAGAAGTGGAGATGGAAGATGGGAAGTCGATGGGGTTGAAGGGAAAGTTTCAGTTTTGGAATATAGACATATCGATAATACAAAGAATACGCCCCAAGAATCTGACGATTATGAGGTAACGGATAAGTATCTGAGAAATGAATTTCTTGCAATAAGGATCGATAACGATCTCTCAATGTGTGGAAAAGACCTTACCGATATGAACAACGAACCTACTACTATAACAATATCTAAAAGAGGATTGAAACTAGCAGTAGAAGCTATTAAGAAAGCTTTCAATAAAGAAATGAAGTTAAGAGATTTTGAGGATATACTAGAGAAATGTAATATCCGAATGCATAGTTATTGTGCAGTAGACTAAAGGTCTGCTCCCTGCTACTGGAAAAGGTTTTGATCTGGTGGTTAGGAGTAGCTCCTTATATGTTTTGTAAGGTACTTTAGCAGGAATCAAGCCCCTGTAAGCTCGGCTCTAAAGCTAGAGTACCCCACAGAGTATATTTAATTTGTAAGTTTTATTTAATATGACAGAGAATAAACTAGAGATAGTTATCTCACAGAGTGGTTTGGAGGAATCCAAGGCAAAAACTGTTCTACAAAGTTTTTCGCAATTCTTCGAACAGGCTGAAGAGTGGGAACAAAAAGCAAAAGCTATCGTTGTAACAGATAAGCTTCAAGTGAGCGAAATGCAACAGGCTAGAGAGATCCGATTGACCCTCAAAGATATCCGGGTCAATGCAGAAAAAACTCGAAAGGAACTTAAAGAGCAATCTTTGAGAGAAAGCCGGGCTATTGATGGAATTGCAAATGTAATCAAAGCATTGATTGAACCTCTTGAGGAACATCTTGAAAAACAGGAAAAGTTCGCAGAAATTCAATTAGCAATAGAACTCGAGAATAGAAACAATCAAAGGATCTTAGAACTAACGCCGTATGTACCAGATATTTCAGTATATCAACTAAGAGAAATGAGCGATGAATCGTTCACTACCCTATTGAATACTGCTAAGACTGCATTCGAAGCACAAAGGGAAGCTGAGAGGAAAGCAGAAGAGGAAAGAATTGCTAAAGAAGAAGCAGACAAAAAAGCAAGGGCTCAAATGGAAGCAGATAATAAGAAATTGAGAGAAGATGCTATAAAAAGAGAACAGGAAATTGAAAATCAAAGACAGATTGATTTGGCAAAACGGGAACAAGAAAATAAAGAAAGGATAGCAAAAGAAACAAAGGAAAGAGAAGCCCGAGAGGAAAAGGAAAAAGCTGAAAGAATAGTCCGTGAGGAAAAAGAAAGAAAAGATGCCGAGGAAAAACAAAAATTAGAAGAGGAACTCAAAAGCCAAGCGATTAAGATCTCCAAAGAAGAGGATCTCTATTTCGTAAGGTACGGAGAAGCTCCTATGGGGGTAGTAGGATCTGGTGATAGTATCGAAAATGCTATTACTGATTTCTGCAAAAAGTGGATTGCCGGTTCGGTTCAATAATATTTTATTTATATTTATATACTCAAATGGGAAAAACAGAAAAGAAAATCCAAAGAATAGCCAAGTTTCTGACAAAGGCTTATTCTGCAAAGATTGGAGAGAGAGTATTTGTCAGTAAAAGATTGAGTTTCTACAGACAGTCTGTGAATAGTTACGAGATAGCGTTCTTTGGTATAAAAATTAGAAAGATTGCTGAACTTGCGATAGCATTTGAAATCCCTATGGAGATTGAATTCAAGGATTTTGATTTGAGCAAGTTAGTAAGGGATATTTGGACAGAGATTACTAATTATCAAGCCTTCATAAACATACCAGATACATATTGCCTTCGAGGTGCAGATTTCAATATTTGCAGAAATGCGATACAGCTTTGTAAGACAATGTACCCTGCGTGGGCTGATGACGAAGATGTGAAAAAACTAGAATCTGCATTAGAAAATGTGTATTCTAATAAATTAAGTGATAACCACAATGAATCAAAAAATACTAGCGAAAGCGTACAGTCTGCTCGATAAGATCTTCCCCAAGTATAGGCTTTGGGCATTGGATCATATCTTGGATCATTGGTTTAGTATCGAGGGTGAGGATAAAGCCGTTATAAAGCAAACGGATTCAGATCAACTCTACATGATAAAGTTTGTTCCAACGAAATTGCCAGACCCTATAGGGAAGCCCGAAGACGACCCAGAAATGTAATTATATAAATTCTAACCTACGAAACCATGATTTGCCCGTACTGTGGAAAGAAAGCGAAATGGTGTGAAAACAAGGAAATATATGGTCGGAACATGGGAGCTTCCTACATGATGTATCTTTGTAAGCCCTGTGATGCCTATGTTGGGTGTCATAAGAACTCAAGAATGGCAATGGGGTCAATGGCTAACTATGCTCTTAGAAGACTACGACAGGAGTGCCACAAGAAGATTGACTATTGGTGGAGAGAAAAGGAAATCATTTCTAGGAAAAATCTCTATGAATTGTTAAGCAAATGGTGGGGTGAAGAGTTCCATGTTGGTTGGTTAAATGAAAA
>Ga0172381_10006243_pt1 | contig 11971 bp, 15 predicted proteins | sample Leawel6488metaG_FD_119754 | JGI IMG/M metagenome (GOLD analysis project Ga0172381, IMG submission 119754) | Leachate microbial communities from a municipal landfill in Southern Ontario, Canada - Leachate well 64-88 metaG | ecosystem: Engineered > Solid waste > Landfill > Unclassified | place...
AAGAATTAAAGAAAGAAAACTTGTCTATTGATGAGTTTGAAGAATTATTATTCAATTATGGTTTTGAAATTGATAGTTATAATAAAGTGACAGATGAACTAAAAGTAGAAGTTACTGCAGAAAGACCAGATACATTATCTAAAGAAGGGTTATTGAGAATCTTAAAAGTATTTACTGGAGTAAATAAATGTCCAAAATATGTAGTTAAGAAATCAAGTTATATGCTTAATATTGATAATTCAGTTAAAGACATTAGACCATATAGTGTTTGTGCAGTTATTACAAATTTAAAACTTGACGAAGAGAAATTAAAGCAAATAATCAATGTTCAAGAAAAATTACATTTTACAATTCTTAGAAGAAGACTACTTGGCGCAATTGGTATTTATCCACTTGATAAAATCAAATTTCCAATTACTTTTGTAGGCAAAGATTCAAAAGACATTAAGTTTATTCCACTTGGAGAAACAAAAGAATTAACTGGAAAAGAAATACTTACAGAAACAGAAACAGGAAAAGAATATTCGCATTTGCTTTCAGAAAAAAACAAATTTCCTGTGTTTATTGATAGTGATGGTAAGATTTTGTCAATGCCTCCAATAATTAATTCAGATTTAACAGGAAGAGTAACAACAAGTACAAAGGAGATTTTTATAGAGTGTTCAGGAAATGATATAGTGAGATTGAATCAAGTACTTAATATTCTGTCTTGTTTGTTTATTGATTTTGGTGGAGAACTTCAATCTATGGAAGTAAATTTTGGAAAAAGCTATGATAAAAAACAAATGATCACTCCGGATTTAACAGAAGAAAAAAGATTAATTACTATAGCTAATGTTAATTCACTTATTGGTATAAATTTAGATATTGATGCAATTTGTGTGCTACTTGAAAAGATGTGTTACAAAACAAAAAAATTTGGAAAAGATAAGATTGAAGTAACAATTCCAGTATTTAGAATAGATATATTGCATGAAGTAGATATTATTGATGATATTGCAAGGGCATATGGTTTCAATAACATTCCATTAAAGATGCCAAAGATATTTACGATTGGAGAAAAATTAAATAGTACAATTAAGCAAGAAAATATTATTCAAATATTAGCCCAATGTGGATTAGTAGAAGTTAGCCCATTATCTCTTTCAAGTAAAAAGGATTCTTTTGAGAATTTTAATTTAGAGTTTACAAAAGATAAAGCTATTGAACTTGGTTATTCAAAAGATAAATCAATAGACATTGTTAGTTCTTGGTTTACTCCAAAACTGATAAGAATATTAACTAATAATCAACATATGAGTTATCCACAGAAGATATTTTGTTGCGATAAAGTTGTGATTCCCGATAATGAAAAAGATGTCAAATCAAAAACAATATTGCATGCAGCAGTGGCAATTGCAAATTCTAAAGTGAGTTTTACAGAAGTAGCAAGTATTCTAGTGTCATTAGGTAATACCTTAGGTTATAAACTAGAATTACAGAAATTTGATTATCCATTTTATATCAAAGGAAGATCTGCAAAAATATTATTTGATAATAAAGACGTAGGGCACTTAGGAGAAATTCACCCTAGTGTTTTAAATAACTTTGAATATAACATTCCTGTTGCAAGTTTTGAAATTGATGTTAATTAAGTTTGGATAATATTTTTTGTAATTCAATTTCTGATTTTCTGAATTCTTTTTTTAGATTATTTAAATGTTTACTTTTAAGTGAAAAATCAGGGGCCGTAATTTTTTTAAGACAAATGGGTGTTTTATAAATAAATGGCGCAATTAGGTCAATATATGACCATTTTGGACAAGTGTGTTTATTGTCAATAATTTCTTTCTGTATTGTTTTAAGATATAAAACAAAAGTAATTAATTCAATATATGATACTTTAGATTTAATTTCTTTTGAATAATATTTGTTTAATGTTTTATCAAGTAGTCCTTTTGGAATAATAATATATTTTAGTTGAATATTTTTAAAATTAGTGTCATAAAAAGATTCTATAGATAAGTGTTCTTCAACAGTACTTACTTTTTGTTTATCAAAATAGTTATGAAAATGTTTATCTAATATAAAATGAGAAATAAAGCCAATTGTAAATGCTTTTTCTTCTTTTGTTTTAGCAAGTTTTAACATTCTCTTCCCAAACATTAATCCGTCATTATTTTTAAGCAATGTAAATAATTCGTGGTGTTTGTTAAGATGAATTTTAGTAAATGAAAAATAATCAGGAAATATTGCTCCAGAGTATAAATAGGATTTATCAAAACCAGATAATTTACTTACAAACGAAATGTGCGTTCTTGCCATTGGCATAATAACACGAATTTAAATAAAAAAAAAGAAAGAATTTATTTCCTTCTTGCAATTTTTATTGAAGACCCTGCTTTGATGTATTCAATTTCTGAGCCTGTAACTAAATCAGCAAATTCGTCTTTGTCAACTTCGTATGTTTGATAGTTGGTCATATCCATTACTTGGAATTTTGCACCTAAGTCTGCGATAATTTGTCCATTGCCTTTGTCAAGTATTGGTACTTGTACATCTTCTGAACTAGGTTTTAAAAGATTCATTTTTTGTCCTGTAAAAACACCAGTTGCTGTCATTCTAATCTTCGCTGCCCCGTGTTTACCAGGCTTTGATTTGGTAATCGTATCAATTTTACAAATCACATCATCAATCAATATAAATTGTTTTTCCTTTAGTTGTCCAAGTTCTGAGAACTTAATTTCATAATCTCTTGCCATTAGTTTTCACCATTTTTTCCTTTAAAAAAAGTATTATTTACTATAATTACTATATAATTAGGTATAAATATATTTTAAATATGTTTTGTTTAACAATAACTATATTATATCTATATAAATTATGTAAAAAATGAAAAACTATGTTAAAAATATTTAAATCTATATTTAAAAAAATACCAAAAGAATCAACAAGAAATAATATTGCGGTTTTTGTAGATGGTCCAAATATCTTAAGAAAAGAATTTAATATTGATCTTTATAAAATTAAATTACAATTATTAAAGGATGGTCCATTAAAAATTGCAAGAGTTTATTTAGATCAATATGCAACGGATAAATTAATTGAAGCAGTTGTTAATCTAGGATTTGAAAGTGTAATTACTGTGGGGGACGTTGATGTTGCAATGGCCGTAGATGCCACAGAGTGTGCCTTTAGTAAAGAAATAGACACAGTGGTTTTTATTACAAGAGATTCAGATTATTTGCCTGCAATTTTAAAAGCAAAAAGACAAGGAAAGAAAACAATTGTATATCTTGTAGAAGACGGTTCTGCGATTGCATTAAAAAATACTGTTGACAGAGTGGTTTTCATTAAGTAAAAGGAAAAAATATGAATTTGCCAGTATTAAACCCAGTGGTTAAAAATGCGCCACTAGAGAAAATAATTCCAGATAAATTGTTTTTAGATTTATTTGAGAAAAGTTTCGAAGGGTATATATATTTGACCATTCAAGGAAAATACGGATTTGAAGAATCAATAATTATTTTTTCAAAAGGGAAGATTGAAGGATTAATATTTTTAATAAATGGATATGACACAGAAGTATTTGGAAAAGATGCAGTTAATTATTGTTTAAATTGTTTTGGAGCAAAATACGGAATATTAAATTTATTTGTTTTAACAGAAGATCAAATTAAATTAGTCCTATTATTTAATGATAAAATAAAATATAGTTTAGCAGTAACTACAAAGAAAGATATGTCCATTTTAAAAGATATAAAATATAATGAGACAATGATAGAGAATCTATTAAAAGAGAAGGTACAAAAAGAAAAAACCAAAAAAGAAGTATTAGACGACTTAGGATTAAATGATCTATTAAGAGAATGAAACTGATGTGACAATAATGAATGCAATAACCAAATTAATTACAAGATTTTCAACAAAAATATTAAATATCGAAGATAGAACCACTGAGAGTTCTATTTCAACGCTATTAGATTACAGGCCAATATTTATTCATTCTTCTGATCTAACAGATTTTTTACAGAAATTAAGAATGAAACATCTAATAAATGATATAATAATTACTGATCTTGACGGAGTAGTAATTGGAAGCACAAATAAAGATATAAAGGAAGGATTTAAAAGTGCAGCAATGTATAATTATATAAATTCAGAAATAAAAGAATTATCAATAATTTTGTTTGAAGCAAATGGCTGGCAAATAATTTTTAAACATGAGGAAAAAGTTTATTTCATTAAAGCAAATGATGGATTGTCAAGAATTGAAGTATTAACTATTGTTAAAGAAATAGAGAATTTTATAAAATGTATTGTTTAGAATTATATTGTTTTTAATATATTAAAAAGAAGTGAAAATAAAAATGGGAGAAATAATCGCAATTGTTTCAGGAAAGGGAGGTGTTGGAAAAACCACACTAACTGGGAATCTTGGAATTGCACTTTCTGAACTTGGTTATTCTGTATTATTGATTGATGCAGATTTAGCTATGGCAAATTTAAGTTTATTAATGGGGCTTAAGACTCCGCCAATAACGATACATGATGTATTACTTGGATCTGCTCCCGCAAATGATGCAATTTATGAAGGGCCAAAGGGCGTTAAGATTATTCCTGCAGGTTTATCAATATCATTTTATACAAGAGTAGATGTTGAAAGATTAGTTGCGATTACAAAAGATTTACAAAAGAAGTTTGATTATATTTTAATTGATTCTCCGGCAGGTATTGAAAAGAATGTAATTGCTGCAATGTCTGCGTCTACTCAAATATTACTAATTACAGAACCAACTGCGCCTTCTGTTGCAGATGCATTTAAAGCAAAGATAGTTGCTCAAAGATTAAATCAAAGGGTTTTAGGGGTTGTAGTAAATAAAGTTAGTAATACAAAAGGAGAGGTTTCAGAATTAGAAATCATAAAAATGTTAGAATTGCCATCATATGGTAAAATTCCATATTCAGACGATATTAGAGAATCATTTTTATTAAAGAAAATAAAGCCAATTTTAGTTCATAATCCAAATTGTATTGCTGCAAATTCTTTTAGAGCAGTTGCAAGAAAAATAACTGGTAAAGAAGTAGATGTAACACAAGTTGAAAAGAAAGGTTTATTTTCTGGATTGATTGAGGCTTTAAAAAATATATTTAAAAAGAAGAAAGGAGTAAAAACAGATTAAATTTGTTTTAATATATAAAGGAGAAAAAAATATGACTGAAATAAAAATATCGAGACCATTTGACATGCTTAATAATTCCTTAAATAAGCAAGTATTAATTACACTTAAAGGAAATGTTACAGTAAGAGGCAAATTAAAAGCATTTGATGTGCACTTAAATGTAGTTTTAGAAGATGCAGAAGAAATTGAAAATGGAAAACCAAAGGCAAAATATCTTGAAGTTTTCTTAAGAGGAGATAATGTTATTTTATTAACAGTATAAATCTTTTTGCTTCTCTTTTCTTTTTAAAAAAATTAATAGGTAACCAGTGTAATAGAATATGAATAATATTTTTTTAGATGTTTATTTAGGTAGCAAACTTGCTGAAAGTATTAGTTCAGATACTACAATTAGTAATTTATTTACCTATAATAATCTATTTTATTTAGGTATATTTTTAATTGGAACGTTTTTTATATTTTTTGTGTCGTTTTTTCTAATTCCAAAATTATTTAGAAATCCACAAAATTATTTTAAAAGGTACATAGTGATTAGAGAAGAGATGGCAAATATAGATGAATTATATACTAGAAAAAAAATGTCTTTTGAAGATTATTCTTTTGCTCAGTTTCATTATGCTAAAGAATATGAACACATAATAGTTTATTTATCTAAATTTCCGCAATATAAAGAAAAATTACAAAGTTATAAGATTTCTGTTGTAAAAATAAGAGAAACAGAAGAATCAAAATTAAATAATACAGATAAACAACAATTGAGTACAATAAATTATTATGTGGATCTTTTAAGAAATCCAGCAGTTTTTTATCAAAAAAAAGAAATTTATCAGGCATTTTTAGATGAAGGATATATTCCAGATATTGCAGAAAAGGTTGTAAGTAAATTAGAAGATATGGGTGTTGAATTTGCAAGTCAAGATAAAGATGAAAACCATAAAATTAATGATTTAGTTAATTCATTATTGGCTTCTAAAAAGTCAGAACTAAATTATAATTTTAATACAAGTATTAATCTTAAGGATTTATCTACTAATAAAAAAACCTCGCCAAATTTCGGAGAAACTACAACTACATTTTCTAAACTTTCAAAGTCTAAAACTGAAAATAAAGACGAGAAACCTTTATTTTGGTCTACAGTAAAGGGAATATTTAAATCAAAAGAGCGCCCACACACAGTTACAGAGATAAATGATATCTTTAAAGATATCGAAACAACTTTAAAAGAAAAAAAGTAATTTAATTCTTTGATTTTAATAACAATATTAATCCAATTACTATTAGAATTAATCCAATGTAATTATTAATTATGGAGAATACTCCTGGTAATGCGGGAATATATAATCCAATTCCTATTCCTAATAAAATACCGCCAACTAAACTTTGAGTCATTTTTTCATCCCTTCCTTTTAATTATATAAATACAATAAATATATATTGATTTGTCTTTAAATATATATAGGTATTAATTATGAAAACGAAAATTGGTTTTGGATTATTTGATGTTTTAATAAAAGGAAAGATGAATCATAAACCAGACACTTCATTTATGAGCGAACTTGTAGATTATGCTAAAGAAAATAAAAAAGAACTATTTTTAATAACTGGCCTTGATGAAGAGAAAGGCGAGAAGATAATTCAAGAACAAGGAATTAATTCTTATTTTGATTCTAAGAGCATTCATCATATTAAAGAAGATTATTATTCAACACTTTCAGACATTGATAGAGAATTAAAAAAAGAAGCAAAAGAAAAAGATCCAGATTATGCAGACGAATACTATAAGGTATATTTTTTCAATAATCTTTTTAAATACCCAAAAGAAGAAGCATTATTTATTGGGCACGATATTTGGGTCGATGCTTATTATTTGCATAAGTATTCAAATATAAACTCTATATTACTAAAAGAAACTTTATCTAATAATCACGCACCGAATATAACTGAAATAAAAGATTTAAATATTATTGAACCGACATTTGAAGATATTAAAAACTATATAATAAATAAAAAAGAATTCAAGTATTCTTCTCTTGATTCATATGCAAATAAATTATTATATTCTGAGATATTTGGAACCAGTTTATTTAATAGTAAATTAAGTGTAAGGAAAATACTTGACAAGAGTAATGCAAAAGTAGTTTTAAAAAAGAAAGAGGATGAATAAATGCCAATTAAAACTATTGATTTAGATAATTCGGTTCTTTTAGTAATTGACGTAGTGAACTCGTGTTGTAGTGAAAAATGCGAAATAAAAAAATGGAACATAACTTATAAAAAAATAAGAAAGATGATTCCAAATCTTGAAAGATTTATTGTAAATTATAAAGCAATTACAAAACGTCCAGTAATCTATATTAAAACAACGCCTTGGAGAAAAGAATTTCTTACAAAAAATTTAATTGAATTATATAAAAATCCAGATTGTAATTATTATTCATTAGATAAAACTGGATATTCTGAGGAGCTTTATTTGTTAAAGCCAACTTCGAAAGATTATGTTTTAGAAAAAAACACCTATGATGCATTTACAAATAAGAACTTAGAAATAATATTACATAAATTAAAAGTAAAGAATATAATTATTGCAGGAGTTTTTGCAGACGGTTGTGTAAATTCTACAATAATAAATGGGTTTTCAAAGGGTTATAATTTTATAATTTTAGAAGACTTAGTTGAAACAACCGATAAAAAAGAAAGACAAGATATAAAAAATTTATTAATAAAATATACTTGGAGACAAATGTATGGTAAAATTGTAAAATCCAAGGATTTATTAAGATCTTTGGAAACTAAATAATAGTAAATAAAAACGCGATGAGATATGAATATTAAAAAAATAAAAGCAATTAGAGTTCTTGATTCTAGAGGAATACCAACAATTAAAACTTTTGTTTACACCAATAACACCATTGCAAGCGCGTCTGTTCCATCTGGAACAAGTAGTGGTAAGAGAGAAGCAATAGAGTTAAGGGATGGTGGCAAAGCTTACAATGGAAAAGACGTAAGTAAAGCAATTGATAATATAAATAATAAGATTTCTAAGAAATTAACTGGAGAATTTATTCTTGACCAAAAAAAGATAGATAAAACTATGATTGAACTTGATGGCACAAGCAACAAATCAAAACTTGGCGCTAATGCAATTCTTTCTGTAAGTCTTGCATGTGCAAGAGCAGCTTCTCAAGAACTAAGTATTCCATTACATAAATATATTTCTAGATTAAACAATAAGCAAGAAGGCGAAATAATGCCAATTCCATTTTTAAATATAATAAATGGTGGAGCACACGCAGGAACTGATTTGGCTTTCCAAGAATTTCAAATAATTCCAAACAAGAAAACAATTTCCGAAAATTTACGAATTTCATCTGAAACGTATCACGCGTTAAAAGGAATAATTAAACAGAAATATGGAAGTAGTTCAATAAATGTAGGCTTAGAAGGCGGGTTTGCTCCAAATCTTAAAGATCCAAAAGATGCTTTAAATTTAATAGAAACTGCAATTGAAAAGGCAGGATATAAAAAAGAAATAACCATTGGTTTAGATGTTGCAGCAAGCGAAATTTACGAAAATAAAAAATATTTAGTAAATGATAAAAAATATTCTTCTCCTCAGATGATTGATTATTATGAAGATCTTTTAAAGAATTATAGAATAACATCAATTGAAGATCCGTTCTCAGAAGATGATAAATCAATTTGGCCTGAATTTACAAAAAAGTTTGGAAATAAAATAAATGTAATTGGTGATGACTTATTAGTAACAAACCCAATATTAATAAAAGAAGCAATAAAAAAGAAGCAATGTAATTCTTTATTATTAAAAGTAAATCAGATTGGCACATTAACCGAAAGTATAGATTCTTTAAATTTAGCAAAGAAAGCAAATTGGAAAGTTGTAGTTTCTCATAGGTCAGGAGAGACAGAAGATTCATTTATTGCAGATCTTGCTTTTGGTTTGGTTGCAGATTTCGTGAAGTTTGGAGCGCCCGCAAGATCAGAGAGAACTGCAAAATATAACAGGTTATTGGAGATAGAAATGGGAATTTAGGTAATTTAGTAAAGTTAACAATTTACGAAACATTTAAAAAACAAATATTCTATAAATTTATTTATAATATAACTAATATTAAAACTAAAAACAAATGTGATGATTAAATGCCAAAAGATATGGGTGACGATTTCGGTTCAGATTTTGATGCAGGAAGCTCAGAAAAAAAACAATTTGGGGGAGTTTCTTTTAAATGGGAAAATCTTTTACCAATTATAGTAATAATAATTGTAATTTTATTAATTGTTTTTAAAACAAATATACTTGCAGGTGCAGGATTATTTAGTACAAGTCAAGGTGCAAGAATATTAGTTCTTGGTGCACCAAGTCAAGAAACAAGACAAATTTTAAATGATCAAGAGAATAAAGATTTAATTAAAGAAGCAAGAATTTTAACTTTAGCAAGTATTGAACATAACCCCGCAGAAAGAGTTAAAGGTTATGATATAATAATACTTGATCAATCATTACAATCAGATAAATCTATTTCTAGAAGAACTGCTGATGCAATAACTGATTACGTCAAGAAAGGTGGAAAATTAATAGTTGTTTTAAATTCAGGAATTGAGAGACCAAATGATGTTTCTGTTCTTGGTTGGCAAGCAAACTTTGGAGATATAATTCCAGTAAGTTGTGATATGATAAATTCTGTGCCATCATGTAAGAGTCCAAAGGATTTACAAGGAACACTTTACGCTTCACTAGAATCACATCCAATAATGAAAGGAATAATGCAAGTTCCAGCAATAGAAACAAGTGGGCCAATAAGGACTACAACATTTGAAGTTGCAGTAGATGGTAAAGAGATTGCTTATTTAGAAGATGACAGAACTAATAAGTATTACACAGGTATTGTTGAAAAATCCTTATTAATGGGCAAAGTAATTTATTTCAATTTCAATCCCGGAATAAGTAAGGCAATATTCATTAATACTATTGAATACTTAAAGTAAATCAGATTTTACTTTATTTTGAGCCGGTTACGCTTGAGCTCGCGCGCAACTGGTTTTTCTGTAACCTTTATAAATTGAATTATTCATATATTATATATTATATTTTCCCGTTATTACTGCTTTTACGCAGGAGGTGCTAAAATTTTGGATAAGAATATAACAGAAAAACAAACAATAGAAAAGGCATTAACTGAATTAATGGCAATTTCTAAAAAAAGAAATTTTGATGAAGCAATCGAGATGGTTGTTACTCTAAAAAACATCAATGTTAAAAACAAAGATCAAAGATTAGAGTACGCAGTTAGTCTTCCTCATCCTTATTTAGACAAAGTTAAGTCTTTAGTTTTTGTTAAAGATAAAAATCTTGCTCAAGAACTTAAAGGCGTTGTTGATAAGGTAATTTTAGACGAAGACATCGCAAAGATTGCAAAAAAAGATGCAAAAAAGATGACTGAAGAGTACAAAGTATTTTTAGCTGAAGGACCTGTAATGCTTACTGTTGGTAAGCACTTAGGACAAGTACTTAGTCCTAGAGGTAAAATGCCTATTGTCGCTCCACCAAATATTAATGCAATTAAAACATTAATTACTACATCTATTTCTCAACAAAAGATTTCAAACAAGAAGAATAAATCTTCTGTAGCTTTGCAAATTAAAGTTGGAAAGAAAAGTCAAAGTATTCCTGATTTAACAGATAATACATTAACAGTAATTAAATCATTGATTGATAAATTGCCAGTAGGTTTACAAAATTTACACACAATTTATATCAAGACAACAATGAGTAAGACTGTGAAAATAGGTGATGATAAATGAACCATACAAAATCATGGAGGCTTGCACAGTTTGATGAAACAAGTAAATTAATTTCTCAATATAAGGTTGTAGGTATTGCTGATCTTAAAGACTTCCCATCTGCTCTTTTACAAAAAGTTAAAAAGAATGTAATTGACGCAACATTTAGAGTTACTTCTAAAAGTGTTTTAAAGAAAGTTTTAGATGCAAAAGGTCATAAAGATATTGTTGAAAAATTACCTGAGCAACCAATATTAATCTTAACAAATAAAAATGCATTTGAATTATATGCGGCAATTAAGAAAAGTAAGGCGCGTTCAAAAGCAAAGATTGGAATGCTTTCACCAATTGATATTATTGTTCCAGAAGGAGATACAGGTCTTCCTCCAGGTCCAGCATTATCTGATTTGAAGAAAGTTGGAATTAAAGCACAAGTAAGAGGTGCAACAATTTTTGTTCCAAATGACACAGTAATTGCTAAAGAAGGTTCTGTTATCAATAGTGATATTGTTAGTATTCTTTCAAAGCTTGATATTAAACCAGTTCAACTTATGTTAAATGTGATTTTAGTCAAGGAAGATGGAATGATATACAACAAGGATGTACTTGATATTGATGCAGAAACAATAATCATGCAAATTGCAACAGCAGCAAAACAAGCAATTGGTATTGGTGTTGAAATTGGTTACATTTGTGAAGATACAATAGAACCAATGATTGCAAAAGCAACAAGAGAGGCTAAAGCACTTGATGCTTTAGTTAATAAAGAATAATTAAAATAAATGAGGTGTTAGATATGGATTATATATACGCAGTGTTATTATTACACAAAACAAAGAAAGAAATAAACGAAGCAAATTTAAAGACAGTTTTGACTTCTGCAGGCGTTCACGCTGATGATGCAAAGTTAAAAGGACTTGTGTCAACATTAAAGGACATAAACATCGAAGATGCTATCGCAAAAGCGTCAGTAGTTGCAGTTGCAGCAGCACCAGTACATGAGAAGAAAG
>Ga0172381_10006244_pt1 | contig 11971 bp, 14 predicted proteins | sample Leawel6488metaG_FD_119754 | JGI IMG/M metagenome (GOLD analysis project Ga0172381, IMG submission 119754) | Leachate microbial communities from a municipal landfill in Southern Ontario, Canada - Leachate well 64-88 metaG | ecosystem: Engineered > Solid waste > Landfill > Unclassified | place...
ACAAAAGTCCATTTATTTTTTTCCAAAAAACAAAAGAGGACAAAAGTCCATTTATTTTTTTCCAAAAAACAAAAGAGGACAATACTATTTAGTTGCTGCCATGGTTTTTTTAGGACTTTTTTTTATTTTAATTAGCGGAGTAAATCAATCAAAAAAAGAAACCAATACAAAGATTTACGAATTACAAAAGGAGATGAGAATAGAATCCTCAAAAGTTTTAGAATATTATGCATTAACTGGAAACAATAAAATAGAAAATTTTACAAAAGAATATTCCAACTATGCAGGACAAGAAACAAATATATATTTTATTACCGGGAATAGAACTACCCAACAAGTATATAATTACACAAACGGAAACAAAATGAATCTGAATTCTTTTAGTTTTAATTCGGCGAATAATATTCTTAGCGCTACAATAGAAGGAAAGATATATTCTTTTGAATTTGAGAAAGGAGAAAATTTTTATTTTATAATCACTCAAAAAGAGGAAGATGAAATATATATTTTAAGGGGATAAAAATATGAAAAATAAAGTAAAAAATAAGAAGGGGGTAAGCGAAGTTTTAGGATATCTTCTGCTGGTATCTTTTGCAATTTTTATGAGCTTTATAGTTTACCAAGGGTTAAAGATTTATGTCCCTGTAAAAGCAGTGGAATGCCCAGAGGGAGTTTCCATTTTTGTGCAAAGTGCTAAATGCAGTTTAAGTGGGGTGGGAAAGTATAATTTAGAGCTAAATATAAAAAACAATGGAAGATATAACATTGCAGGATATTATATTCATGCTAGTAACAGTTCAGAGCAAGAAGTTGCTACAATTCCCTTGATTGGTTATTTGGACGAAACAACAGGAAATATCGATAAAATGGGTAATGCAGTTATATTCGGAATAGCTACATATAAAACTACTGGAAACTTTGTGAACATAAGCAGTACGGCTTATGCAGAGTATGAAAATATTCCAAAAATAAGCTCATTAGATATTCTTCCAATAAGATTCCAAGAAGAGGATAATCGATTAAAACTAGTTAGTTGTGGAAAAGCAACAGTAAGAGAAAAAATAAATTGTGCTTAGCGCTTAACAAAATTTAAAAACTTGAAAAAACATATACTAAAATGAAAGAGGTTAAAAAAAGAGGAGTTTCTCCAGTCATTGCAACAGTTCTTCTAATTGCCTTAGTAATCATAATTGCTCTAATAATATTTTTGTTCATGAGAAACATTGGAGAAGAAAATATCATGAAATTCGGAGACGAAAGTATAAAACTCGCTTGCCAACAAAAGGTGGATTTTGATGCCAGTTACTCCAATGGTTTATTGGCAATTTCTAATTTAGGAGAAGCCCCAATATTTAATATGAATATTAAGTTTAGTCAAGGAGGAAATTATGAAACGAAGGAACTGAAATCTTTTTCAGAATGGCCAAGTTCAGGACTAAATCAGGGGGGAGTTGTCTCGGTTGATATATCCTCCGATATATCCTCAACAGGGGCAGAAAAAATAACCCTCATTCCAATATTAGTTGGAAAAACAAAAGAAGGAGCAAAAAAATCTTATACTTGTGAAGCGTCCTCCGGCGTAGAAATAACTATTTAAAATGAATAAGAAATTCAAGAAAAAAGCGATGTCTGAGGTTGTATCCTCAATTCTAATGATAGTTCTCGTTCTCGTTTTAATTGGAGTAGTTTGGGGAGTAATACGTAATTTAATGGATAAAGAACTTAACAAAACAGAAGCTTGCTTTGGAAATTTCGACAAAATTTCGCTAGATGATTCATACACTTGTTACAATATAACCTCAACCCCCGATGAATTCTATTTTTCAATAAATGTTGGAGATATTAACCTAGATAAAATACTCGTATCTATCTCAATTCAAGGAACAACAAATTCCATAGAATTGAATTCTACCTCTAGAACAATCGCAAATGTTAGAAACTATCCTACACGTACAACGTCCATTTCTGCTCCATTAAGAAATCAAGGGAGAACATATATTTATGCAACAACTATAATTCCCGATTCTATTAAAATTTCTCCTGTGATTAATGGAGAAAAATGCCAGGAATCCGATTCTATAACAAATATAGGAACATGTTCTGTTTATTAGAGTATCAAAAGAAAATCTTATAAACCTCTTAAGAGTATTATCTTCAAAGAGGGATTTAAATAAAATTAATGAAATTTTATTCTTGTAAAAGTGAAAAGGCACAGGTTTGGATAGAGACTGTTCTTTACACTCTAATTGCATTTACTATAATTGGATTAGTTCTTGCATATGCCCAGCCAGAAATTGAAAAATACCAGGACAAATCAATAATCAAGCAAAGCATAACGCTCATGAGCGATTTAGATTCAAAAATTTCTGAAGTATCTAAAAGTGGAGAAGGAAATAAAAGAGTTTTGGAAATATCTGTAAAAAAAGGTTCTTTAAACATAAATGCAACAAAGGATCAAATCGTTTTAGAAATAGAAAGCACTTACCCGTATACCGAACCTGGAGAAGAATATTCCGAACAGGGAATAACAATAACCACTATCAGCACGGGAGAGAGAAATAAAATAAAGCTGTTAAAAAACTATAATGAAACATTAAATTTAACTTATTCTGGACGAGAAGAAACTAAAACTCTTTCCCAATCCTCCACTTTCTATAAAATTTATATGGAAAATAAAGGAGATTCTACTTCAGGTAAAACAATAGTAGAAATAGGATTAGTATAAAATGACTCAAGAAGATTCAAAAAGTAAAAGTAAGGAAATTTACAAATATCCGAGGGCATTTATAGACCTTTCTCCAAGAATACCCATTTTAAATAAAATCAAAGATAAATCAAAAATAAATGTCAAATATTGCCTCGTTGCTCCGTTCGCGTATGCTCATATCCATTGGGATCCTGTAAAGTACGAAGTCATTTATGAAATAGAAGAACCTGCTTTGGATGCTTATGAAAAAGATTGCAAAGAAAAGATTATTTCAACCATGAGAGAAATGATAAACTTTGATGAAGTAATCAAAAAGGAATTGGAACCCTTGCTCGAGTACATAGACAGAAGATTCAAGTTTTTGGCTGTAGAGCTCGGAATGGATTTAAGTTATGATAGCTACAGAAAAATATTTTACTATCTGTGCAGGGATTTTATTGGATTTAATCAAACAGATCCCCTACTAAAAGATTATTTTGTAGAGGATATAGAATGTAATGGGGTAAATAGTCCGGTTTATATTGTCCATAGAATTTTTAGAACTTTGAAAACAAACTTGATTTTTAATGAAACGGCAGATTCCGAAAGCTTTGTTGAAAAGCTCGCCCAGAGATGTGGAAAATATATTTCGTATGCCCAGCCAATATTAGACGGCTCTCTTCCAGACGGAAGCAGAGTAAATGCTACCTATACAAAAGACATAACCAATAAAGGCCCAACTTTTACAATAAGAAAGTTTACTAAAACTCCTTGGACTCCAATACAACTTCTTTCGTTTAATACTTTAAGCCCAGAAATGCTCGCTTATCTATGGATGTTGGTGGAACATAAGATGAACATTTTAATCGCGGGAGGGACTTCTTCCGGAAAAACGAGCTTGCTTAATGCTATTGCATTTTTTATTCCTCCTGAAGCAAGAGTTGTAAGCATTGAAGATACTCTTGAATTAAATCTCCCAAGAGATAACTGGCTTCCAAGTGTTTCAAGAGCCTCGACGAGTGGAAGAAAAGAGGATGAAATAGACTTGTTCACATTGCTAAAAAGTTCATTTAGACAGAATCCGGAATATGTAATTGTTGGAGAAGTAAGAGGTGAAGAAGCTTCTGTTTTATTTCAAGGGATGGCGTCTGGACATGCATCTATTAGCACAATACACGCAGAATCCGTCGATACAGTTATAAAAAGATTGGAAACTCCTCCGATAAATCTCTCTCCTACATTATTGAATGTTTTAGATGCAGTATGCATAATGACTCATGCTACGGTAAATAAACAAGAAACAAGAAAATTAAGAGAGATTGTTGAGATTATTAATGTTAATTCTGAGGGAGTTGCTTTGACAAATACCCCGGTAGTCTGGAATCATGCGGATGACCAATTCTATTTTAAGAGGAACATAAAATCGTTTGAGAAAATATCAAAAAGATCCGGCTTAAACTTAGAAGACATAACCATAGAATTTAGAAGAAGAGTTCAATTGCTTTATATCCTTTATAAAAAAAATATTTTTGGCTTTACTGAAGTACAAGAGATAATCAATAGATATTACAAGCAACCAGAAGAAGTTCTAAAAGAGTTCGGTATAACCTTGTAAAACTAAAAAGAACCTAATCAAAATATTTAATAATCCTACTTGCATTCTTGTAAAATGGAAAAGAGGGTGAAGGAGTTTCTAAGAGGTGGAACTTTTTAATGGAAAAAGATGAATCTGCCTTACTTAATCAATTAGCTTTATCTTTAGAGCAAACTGTAGAGAAAATAGAAAAAGCATGCACTGAAAAAAATGCTGACGAATTAAATAAATTAAGAAAGCTCTTTTTTCAGATTCAAGAAAAAATTATTGAAACTTCAAAATGATTGAAGAACAAGTAGAAGCACTGAAAGAGAAAGTTCAGGAAGAAAGAAAAACAATCACTGATTTTATCCAATTGAATTCCCAAATACAAAAAATAAAAAAAGAAAAAATATGGGAAAATCTCTCCCCCCAGATAGAATCTATGAGAGACAATTTAAAAAAACAAATAAAAGAAACTAATGACATTTTAAGCCAAATCTCCTTAACCAAACCTCTTAATCCTTCAAAAATTGAAAATCTTTTTGGTGGGGGAACTAAAACAAGTCCAGATTCAACAACCACAGAATATCCATTTCTTTCTACAAAAACTCCCCCGTCCAAGCCCATAAAAAGAAAAAATCTATCCCTTTTGGAAAAAGTTAGCTTAAAAAGATTGGGTAAAAAAGAGGGTGTAAAAAAAATAGAAAAAGAAAAAAAACCAAGCAAATATGTAAATCTTGCTGTAAGAAATTTTTATTCTTTATCTAAAAAACTTCTTGATAAAGGAATGTTTAGGGCGATGAAAATGAATCTGGTAAAATCGAACATGCAATTCATTCCAGAAAACTATATATCCGTTATCTTTTTCACAACTCTTCTTTCTATTTTTGCATCTATATTCTTTTTTGTTTTTTTGCTTTTTTTTAATCTAAGCATAGAATTTCCCATAGTTATCCTCGCCTCAGAAACATTTCAAGAAAGAATATCTAAATTTATATTAATTCCCCTTTTAGTTCCATTGCTAACCTTCGTTATGATGTATATCTATCCTTCCATGGAGAGAAAAAGTGTAGGAAATAAAATAGACCAAGAAATGCCCTTTGTAACTATTCATATGTCCTCAATTTCTGGAGCAATGAAAGACCCAAGTAAAATGTTTGAAATAATTATTCTCACAGGAGAATACCCGAACATAAAAAAGGAATTCTCCAAGATAATCAATGAAATTCATTTATATGGATATGATTTAGTCAGTGCATTAAGAAATAGCGCATTTAATTGCCCCAGCGAAAAACTTGCAGAACTATATAATGGAATTTCAACTACAATTAGCTCTGGGGGGGATCTTGCTCAATTCTTTGAAAAGAGAGCTGAAACTCTTCTATTTGATTATAAGCTTGAAAGAGAAAAATATAACAAATCTACAGAAACTTTCATGGATATCTATCTTAGTGTGGTTATTGCTGGGCCAATGATTTTAATGTTGCTTTTGATAATCATGAGGGTAAGCGGATTAGGAATAACTCTCAGTACATCCTCAATAAGCTTAATAACGGTGCTGGGAGTAACTATGGCAAATATTTTCTTTTTAATATTTTTATACATAAAACAGCCAGCACAATAAAATGAAAAAAATAAAGCCCAATACAAAATCAGGAGATTTTGCATAATGAAAAAAATAAAATTTAATACAAAATACGGAGATTTTACAAGTGGAATTTAAGATAGTAAACATCGTGGGAATAATTACTGCAATAGGTATATTTATAATTTCTACATTTTTTATAGGGACTAATTTCTTTTTCTTGATTTTAGGAGTAGGTGTGATTGTTGGTATTCTTCCCTTTGTACTTGGAATATTAAGGGAATCGAGAGAAGAAAAAGAAAAAGAAGAAATGTTTTTGGAATTTGCAAGAAATCTTGTTGAGAGTGTAAAAACTGGTACACCGATTAGCAAAAGCATAATAAACGCCAGAGGAAAAAGTTATGGCGTATTAACTGGACATATTGAAAAATTAGCAAATCAAATACAAATGGGATTTCCATTAAGTTCTGCCTTGCAAACCTTTTCCAAAGATATAGATAACAAAATAGTTTCAAGGGCAATTACCTTAATAGGACAAGCAGAAAAAGCTGGAGGAAATATTGGAGAAATTTTAGAGGCTGTTGTAGAAGCGGTTAATACTACGGATAAATTGAAAAAAGAGAGAAAGGCATCCATTTCTACTCTAACTGTTCAGGGATATATCATCTTTTTTGTTTTTATGGGAATTATTTTAATAATGCAGTTTAAAATTATTCCAATTATTTCTGGTATGAGCAGTGTTGGCTCTGCTCTTTCGGGAGGAATATCTTCCGGAGGGAGTGCTATAGAATCCAGTGAAATCTCAGGGGCATTTTTATTTCTTTTGCTTATACAAGGATTTTTCACAGGATTAGCAATTGGAATGCTCTCAGAAGGAAATCTAAAAGCAGGAATAAAACATTCTTTTGCATTAATGCTTTCTGCATTCTTGGTTGCTTCCATAGCCAACTTATTCTTAGCTTAGCAAATTTAATAAATAATCATTTCAATATTAATAAATGAGATTTTTTGATAAAAGGGGTTCGCATGTAGGAATAATGATTTCTTTCAGTCTTTTTATAATTTTTTTGCTCTCAACTTTTCTAATGATTAATCCAGCTTTAAAAGAAAACGGAGATAAAAGCTCAGTCTTAAATTCATTAGAGCAAAAAATATTGGAAAACGTTTCTTCAAATATGACTATCACTTTAATAAAAATAGAAGAGAGCTATGGTCTTTCGGAGAAAAATCCTCCTAAAGGAAAGGGCGTCCAATGGAAAAATTGCTTGACTTTTAATGAAACAGAAGCGTGGAATCTTGGAGAAAATATTGTTGTTAGAAATAATGCAAGCGTTAGACTTTCTTCAAATCTTAATTCCTATACTTTGAGAGTCAATTGGACAAAAAGAGATAAATTTTTAAAAATTTATTCTTCTTCAGAATATTTTGAAAGCATGATTTTGTCATTGAATGATTGTATGTTGCCCCAAGAAGGTAAAGACTTTTTTATAAAGTCCATAAAAACACAAGAATATATTTTTGAATCTGGAATAGTCAGACTAAAACAAAAATACGATTCCTCTTATGAAGATGTTAAAAAGTATTTTGGAGTTTCAAATGAAGAAGAATTTGGGTTTAGTTTTATAAATTCACAGGGAATAACCTCCATAGATGTTGGAAAAGAACCTTCAAAAACTAGCATTTATTCCAAAGAAATCCCCATTATTTATGTGAATAATCAATCAAACTTTGCTTCGGGAGTATTAAAATTAAAAGTGTGGTAAATTTCATGACGAAAAAAACAATTTTTAAAAATAAAAAGGCTGTAATGAGCATTCTGGAAGCTTTCATTGCAATATCCTTAATCATTGTTATAGTTATTCTTCTTATAGAGCAGAATGCGTCAAAGGAAGAGGATATTCAGGAAAGAGTATATCTTTTGGAAAGAGGCATTTTAAGAAGTTTGCAAATTAATGAAACTTATAGGGCAGATATTCTTGGTGCAGCCGTTCCAGTTTATTGGAATGATAATTCATTTCCAATCAGAATAAAAGAAAAGATAACAATTAAAAAACCCTCTTATCTGAATTGTAAAGCAAAAATATGCGCGATAAATCAACCTTGCCCTATGGGAGAAGATATTGAACAGAATGTTTATTCCCAATCCGCATTTATCTCTGCTAATGCTACAACCTATTCTCCAAGAGAATTGAAAATATTCTGCTGGGAAATAGAATAAATCTTTTTAATTCTTAAAAATATTAAATATAAAAAGCTCAATTAATTCTATTTATTATGGCTTTTAAATTTTTGGAACACACTGCAGATATGAAATTTCAAGCGTCTGGAACAAGCATAGAAGAAGCTTTTGAAAATTCTGCATTAGCCATGTTCAACGCTATGTCTGATAAAAAAATAAAACCAGCAATAAAAAAAGAAATAAAAATAACTGGAGAGGACTTGGAAAATTTACTTTACACTTTTTTGGAAGAATTGCTTTTTTTATTGGATAGCAAAAACTTTTTTATATCAAAGACTAAATTAAAAATAACCGAGGATAAAAAGAAAAATTTAATCTTGAAAGCAAAACTTCTTGGAGACAATGCCAAAAAATATGAAACAAAAATGGATGTAAAAGCAGTAACTTACAACGAAATGTTTGTTAAAAAAATAGGGAAAAATTGGGTTTGCCAAGTTGTAATTGACGTATAAAAATGAAATTAGTCGTACAAATAAAATTCGATTCGAAAAAACAAAGAATAACAAAATTCGGAGATTTCAGATATCTTGTTTATCTGCCTTCAAAAAAAGAAGAGCCAGGAACAATGGCTAAATTCCTTGATGTGATGTCAAAAGAACTTGGAGTTCCAGCACACAGAATAAAATATCAAGGGAAACAAGGAGAAAATCACATCTTTGACATTGAATAATAAAATTGATTAAATCAAAACTTTCTTTTTTCTTAGATAAGTATAAACAAACTCAGAAGGCTCAAGGGAAAGATAAGAAATTCTATCACTATCTTGTTTCATTCTTCCAGTAAAAAGTTTTGCTTTTCCAGAAATAACGATTTCTTCTTCACGATTACGATTTAGGTATACTCTTGACAAAAACTGCTTAATCTCAGGTAAAGAGACATTGAGGCTTGTATCGCAGGAAAGAGCCTGAACAATACTTGAAATATTTTTTTCATTAATTCCTCTTCCTTCAATAGCCGCTGGAACTTCTTTTAAAGAAGATACTAGTTGTTTTAATGTATAACTCATAAAAAAATTAGGTTAAATTAACTTTAAATTATTTATTGTGTTATGATATATAATAAAAATATATAAACAAGTTTCTACTTTTTAAAATATGAATTTGAATAAAATTTCTAATAATGTTTATGAAATCCCTCAACAGGGAGAGATGAATGTTCCTGGAAGAATTTTTGCAAGTGAAGAGTTATTAAAAAAAATAAAAGAAGATAAGACACTCGAGCAAGTGAAAAATGTAGCATGCCTTCCTGGAATAATAAATAGCTCTATTGCCCTTGCAGATGCACATCAAGGCTACGGATTTAGCATTGGAGGTGTTGCTGCATTTGATTTAGAAAAAGGAGTTATTTCCCCCGGAGGAGTTGGTTATGATATAAATTGCTCGGTTAGGTTGCTTAAAACAAATTTAACAAAAGAGGAAATAAACAAAAACAAGAAAAAAGTTATAGACGCTATTTTTAGAAAAATTCCTTCGGGCGTTGGCAGAGGGAGTAGTTTTATAATAAAAAAAGGGGAAATTTATAAAATCCTTGAAGGGGGAGCAAAATATATTGTAGAAAAAGGATATGGAGAGAAACAAGATTATCTTCACACAGAAGAAGAAGGTTGCATGAAGCAGGCAGATTCTTCTAAAGTTTCTGAAAGAGCAATAAAAAGAGGATTAGGACAATTAGGAACTCTCGGAGCAGGAAATCATTTTTTGGAAATCCAATATGTAGAGAAAATTTTTGACAAAGAGTTTGCAAAAGTTTTTGAATTGAAAGAGGGGGATATAACTATAATGGTTCACTGTGGTTCAAGAGGGCTCGGACATCAAGTGGCAAGCGATTATATTCAGTTAATGGAGAAAGAATACGGATATCCCAAACAAGATAGAGAATTGGTAAATGCACCTCTAAATAGCAAACTAGGGAAAGATTATTTTTCTGCAATGAGCGCCGCTGCAAATTTTGCTTTTGCAAACAAGCAACTAATAACACACTGGATAAGAGAAGAGATGGCTTGCCTCTTTCCTGAAAAAAAAGTACAGATTGATGTTGTTTATGATGTCTGCCATAATATTGCAAAGTTCGAAGAACATATTGTCAACGGGAAAAAGAAAAATATTTGCATTCATAGAAAAGGAGCTACAAGAAGTTTCGGACCAAATAGAAAAGAAATACCGGAAAAATATAAACAAATAGGACAACCAGTTATAATTCCTGGAAGCATGGGAACAGCTTCTTATTTACTGGTTGGAACGAAAAAAGCAGAAGAATTAACTTTTGGTAGCACAGTGCATGGTGCTGGAAGAGTAAGCAGTAGAAATATGGCTATGAGAAATATTTCCGGAGAAGAAATAAAAAAGAATTTGTCAAAACAAGGAATTGAAGTCAAAACTGGAAGTTTGAATGGGCTCGCTGCAGAAGCACCAGAAGTGTATAAGGACATAGATGAAGTCATAAAAGTTGTAGACGAATTGGGGTTAAACAAAAAGGTTGCAAGATTAAAACCTCTTCTCGTAATGAAAGGTTGAAAAACCTTATAAGTATTAATTTCCTAAAATAATCAATATGGGGATTGAAAAATTTGAAGTTCTTGGAATTTTTATTTTTCTTAGTATATTCCTATTGTCTTTTGCTTCTGGTGCTGCAGTTGTTGCGTGGAAAGATTCTTACTGTGCAGATTGCAATCTCTCTTGGGGGGGAAGCATTCATAGTGATTTGAATGTTACTGCATATCTTACAAGTTCTGTTGCTTGTGGTTCAACTTGCACTTCTCAAAAAAGATTTTGCAATAATGGGACGCTAAACGGAACATACATTAATCAAGCTTGTACTGTCTCAAGTTGTAATTGCACTCTTCCTTGGGGAGGAACAATTGCTAGTGGACAAAGTGTTACCGCATATCTAACGAGTTCCGTTGCTTGTGGTTCTACCTGCACTTCTCAGACGAGAACTTGCACTAATACTGTATTAAGTGGAAGTTATACCTATCAAAGTTGCTCTGCACTTTGTGATTCTTGCAAAATTCCTTGGAATTCTACAAGGGTTCTCCATGGAACGAGCATTACCGCATATTCAACCAGTTCTGTTCCGTGTGGTTCGACTTGCACTTCTCAAACAAGAACTTGCAATAACGGCGTATGGAGTGGAAGTTATATCTATCAATTTTGTACTGTTTCTACAAGTTGCTATTGCACTCTTCCTTGGGGTGGAACAATTGCTAGCGGACAAAGTGTTACCGCATATTTAACAAGTTCTGTTGCTTGTGGTTTAACTTGCACTTCTCAAACAAGAACTTGTACTGGAATTCAATTAAGCGGAAGTTATCAATATCCGAGTTGTACCCCTGTAACTTGCACTCTTCCCCAAACATGCGGTGGTGGTGGAACTCCAAATGTCTGTGGATGTACTCCAAGTTGTGCGTGTGCAGCAAGTACTTGTACAGGTAGCACTTGCAGCAACTTATGTGGGGGATGGTGTTCTGGGATAATATGTTGTCCAAGTTGTGCGTGTGCAGCAAGTACTTGTATCGGTAGCACTTGCAGCAACTTGTGTGGTGGATTGTGTTCTGGGACGAAATGTTGCCCAAGTTGTGCGTGTGCAGCAAATACTTGTATTGGTAGTACTTGCAGCGACTTATGCGGAGGAACATGTGCAGGGACGAAATGTTGTCCAAGTTGTGCGTGTGCAGCAAGTACTTGTTCTGGATCTTATTGTTCTAATGGATGCGGAGGATGGTGTGCTGGTACAAAATGTTGTCCAAGTTGTGCGTGTGCAGCAAATACTTGTTCTGGATCTTATTGTTATGATGGATGTGGAGGATGGTGTGCTGGTACAAAATGTTGTCCAAGTTGTGCGTGTGCAGCAAATACTTGTTCTGGATCTTATTGTTATGATGGATGT
>Ga0172381_10006245_pt1 | contig 11970 bp, 9 predicted proteins | sample Leawel6488metaG_FD_119754 | JGI IMG/M metagenome (GOLD analysis project Ga0172381, IMG submission 119754) | Leachate microbial communities from a municipal landfill in Southern Ontario, Canada - Leachate well 64-88 metaG | ecosystem: Engineered > Solid waste > Landfill > Unclassified | place...
ACGATGCCATCGTCCGTCTGGTTCAGGACTTCAACAGCCGCTATCCGTTGGTGCAGGGGCAGGGCAACTTCGGCTCGATAGACGGCGATTCTGCTGCCGCCTATCGTTATACCGAGGTGCGACTCGCCAAACTGGCCATGGAACTGCTGGTGGATATCGATAAGGAGACGGTGGACTTTATTCCCAGCTACGATGAGAAGCGCGAAGAGCCGTCGGTACTGCCGTCGGCGCTTCCCTGCCTGCTGATGAACGGTTCGTCGGGTATAGCCGTGGGAATGGCCACCAATATACCGCCGCAGAACCTGGGAGAGCTGATTGACGGGATTACGGCGATGATAGAGGATCCTTCGATTTCGATCAAGGACCTTATGCAGCATATAAAAGGGCCCGATTTTCCCACCGGAGGGCTGATTCTCGGGGTCAAGGGTATTCAGGATGCTTACGAAACGGGACGCGGGGCGGTAATCATCCAGGCCAGAGCCGTCATCGAAGAGATGGACAACGGGCGGGCAGCCATCATAGTCACGGAGCTGCCGTATCAGGTCAACAAGGCCCGCCTGATTGAGAACATCGCCGATCTGACCAGAGATAAAAGGCTTGAAGGGATATCCGATCTGCGCGACGAATCCGATCGGAACGGCATGCGCATAGTCATTGAACTAAAACGCGATGCCAATCCGCATGTGGTTCTCAACCAACTCTACAAACGGACTAATATGCGAACATCTTTCGGCGTTATTATGCTGGCCCTGGTCAACGGTCGGCCGCAGGTTCTCAACCTGAAGCAGATGCTGGAGCACTATCTGGAACATCGCCGGTTGGTGGTGACCAGACGCACTCGGTTTGATCTGGACAAGGCCCAGGCCCGGGCGCATATCCTGGAAGGATTGCGCATAGCTGTGGCCAACCTGGACGAGGTAGTCAAGTTGATCCGCGCGTCAAAGAACTCCGATGAAGCCAGAACAAAGCTGATGTCCCGGTTTGAGTTGAGCCAGTTGCAGGCCCAGGCCATCCTGGATATGCGGCTGCATCAGCTTACCTCCCTCGAACAGGATAAGATAGAAGCGGAATACCGGGAACTGCTGAAGCTGATCAGTTATCTGCAGGATCTCCTGGAAAGCCCGCGCAAGATCCTGTTCGTCATCCGTGACGAATTACTGGAGGCCAGGAAGACCTTTGCCGATGTAAGGCGGTCGCAGATCAAGCAGGCGGAAGCCAGTGAACTCACCGCGGAGGATCTGATAGCCGAGGAAGACATGATCATAACCATCACTCGCGACGGCTACATCAAGAGACTGCCTTCCGTGACATACCACAGCCAGGGGCGCGGCGGCAAGGGCATTATTGCTTTGACCACCAAGGAAGAGGATTCCGTCGCCCATCTCTTTGTGGCTACTACGCATCATCACCTGCTCTTCTTCACCAACAAGGGCAAGATGTACCGGCTGAAGGCTTACGAAGTGCCGATGGCCAGTCGTCAGGCGCGGGGGACGGCTATAATCAACCTCATTCAGATCGAACCGGGCGAGAAGGTTACGGCTACGGTAGCGGTCAAGGACTTGCGGGAGGAGGGCTATCTCTTTATGGCCACCCGAAAAGGGGTGGTGAAGAAGACGCCTCTGGCGGCCTTCAACACGCCGCGCAAGGGCGGACTGATAGCCATCAATCTGGAGGATACCGATGATCTCCACTGGGTGGCGCTGACCAACGGCGAGCAGGATATCATCCTGGCCAGCAGTAAGGGCATGTCCATCCGCTTCCATGAGGAGGACGTCCGCAGTATGGGCCGGACCGCAGCCGGTGTGCGCGGTATACGTCTGGGCAAGGGAGACCGTGTGGTCGGCATGGATATAGTGGAAGCGGATAAGGATCTGCTGGTAGTGACCGCCAACGGCTACGGCAAACGGACCCCGCTGTCCGAATACCGGATACAGGGACGTGGCGGCAGCGGTATCCAGACCATAAAGATGGTATCCCGCAACGGTCTGGTGGAAGGCATCAAGGTGGTGGACAGCAGTGACAGGTTGATTATCATCACCGCCAAGGGTATTATTATCCGCCTGCGGATGCTTGATATAAACCAGTACGGGCGCAGCACGCAGGGCGTGCGCCTGATCCGGCTGGATCAGGACGATAAGGTAGTGGATATCGAGCGTATCGTAATCAAAGAGGACGAAGAGATCCAAGAGGAAGAAGAGATCAAAGAAGAGGGATAGAAAGAGTACGGGAGCATACGCATGGATAAGTTCATGGTGACGACACCTATCTATTACATCAACGATGTGCCGCACATAGGTCATACTTACGCGACCATGGCGGCGGATACCCTGGCCCGGCACCACAGGTTGCTGGGCCAGGACGTTCTCTTCTCCACCGGCACCGACGAGCACGGACAGAAGGTGGAGACGGCAGCTAACGGGCGCGGCGAAGACCCGCAAGTCTACGTGGACGAGATGTCGCTGGTCTGGCAGCATCTCTGGGCGGATCTGAAGATCACCAACACCGATTTCGTCCGCACCACTCAGCCCCGGCATATCCGGGTGGTCAGACACTTTTTCGAAAAGATGATGGACAACGGCGATGTCTACAAGGGAGAGTATTCCGGCTGGTACTGCACCCCGTGCGAGACCTTCTGGCTGGAATCCCAACTGGTGGACGGCTGCTGTCCCAACCCTGAGTGCCGGCGACCGGTGCATGTTCTGAAGGAAGAGAGCTACTTCTTTCGGCTTTCCCGTTATCAGGAGGCGCTGCTCGATTATTACGAAGCCCATCCCGATTTTATTCAACCGGAGTGGCGGCGCAATGAGGTCATCAGCTTTGTCAAAGGCGGATTGCAGGATACCTGCGTTTCCCGCACTTCGTTCTCCTGGGGCATAGAGCTGCCCCAGGATCCGGCTCACGTGACTTACGTATGGTTTGACGCCTTGATAAATTACGCCACGGTAGCCGGGTATCTCTCAGATGAGGCCCGGTTTAACCGTTTCTGGCCGGCAGATGTGCATCTTATCGGCAAGGATATTCTGCGATTTCATGCCGTGCTTTGGCCTGCCATGCTGATGTCCATGGGCCTGCCGCTGCCGGGAAAGATCTTTGCCCACGGCTTTTGGACCTCCGAAGGGGAGAAGATATCCAAATCCAGGGGCAATGCGGTGGACCCGGTGCAGGTCATAGCCGAACTGGAACGGGATTTCGGACTGTCTCACGAACTGGCAGTAGAGGCACTGCGCTACTTCCTGCTGCGTGAAGTCCCCTTCGGCAACGACGGTGATTTCTCCCGGACGGCGCTCAAAGCCAAGATAAACGCCGATCTGGCCAACGATATCGGCAACCTGCTTTACCGCACTCTTTCCATGCTGGAGAAATATTTTGACGGACAGGTGCCGTTTTCCATGCCCGATGCCGAGGTGGATGCGGACGTGCAGTCGGTATGTCGCGAGACGCTGGCCGCTTTCGGCCGGCATACGGAGAACCTGGCCTACAGTCTGGCTCTGGCGGAACTCTGGCGGTTTATCGGGCGCATGAACAAATATATCGACGAGCAGGCACCCTGGGCGTTGAAACGTGAAGGCCGGGAGCACCGGCTGGCCCGCGTCATGTATAACGTGCTGGAAGCGCTGCGGCAGATAGCCACCGCCCTGGCCCCATATATGCCGGCTACATCGGCCAGTATCCGGGGGCAGCTTGGCGTTGTGCCGGAAGCCGGCGTCGAAGACTGGCAGAGCCTGGGCGGATGGGACGTTCTGACGCCGGGCCTGGCCACAGCCAAAGCCGCGCCGCTCTTTCCCCGCCTGGAGGCGCCCGGGAAGGATAAGTCCGGAGGGCGTAAAGAAGAGAAAAAGCCGGACGAGAAGAAAACGGCGGCAACGCCTGCCGGGAAGAAGGGAGCAACTCCTGTGAAGGAAACTATAAAGTATGAGGATTTTGCCAAGGTGGATCTGCGCGTGGCCAGGGTGGTGGCGGCAGAGAAGGTGGAGAAGGCCGATAAGCTGTTGAAGCTGGAGATAGACCTGGGCGAGGAGAGCACTCGCACCATAGTAGCCGGTGTGGCGGCGTATTATACGCCGGAAGAGATGATAGGACGTCAGATCGTGGTAGTGGCCAACCTGGAGCCGGCCGTCATCCGTGGCGTGGCCTCCAACGGCATGCTGCTGGCGGCTTCCGACCAGGAGAAGGTGGCCTTGCTGGCCCCGGATCTGATGATGACACCGGGCTCACAGGTAAAATGATGCTGGTAGATACGCACGTCCATCTGCAGCACTCCAAGTACGCCGGCGATCTGGATGCCGTTCTGGAACGGGCGGCCGAGGCCGGTATCGGTAAGATGGTGGTAGCCAGTTACGATCTTCCCGCCAGCCGGGAAGCCGTCCGTCTCGCCGGAGAGGTTGAGGGATGTTACGCCGCCGTAGGCATCCATCCTCACTCGGCCGGGGACGTCACCCCGGAGGTCATGGAAAAGCTGGAATCTCTGGCCGCAGCACCCCGAGTGGTGGCGGTGGGAGAGACCGGTTTGGATTACCATTACATGTATTCCCCCAGAGAGGCGCAACTTGCCGCCCTGGAAGCGCATCTGGTGTTATCGGAGCGCCTGGGCAAGCCGGTTATAATTCACGACCGCGAGGCGCACGACGATATGCTGGCGGCGCTGGCAGGCTATCCCGTTGATCGTCTGGGCGGTGTCTGGCACTGCTTTTCCGGCGACCTGTCTCTGGCCGAAAGAATCATGGATAAAGGCTGGTATCTGGGCATCGGCGGCATAGTCACCTTTTCCAAAGAGTTGGCGGAGATCGTAAGGCATCTTCCCCTGGAGAGAATCGTGCTGGAAACGGATGCTCCATATCTGGCTCCGGCACCGCATCGGGGGCAGCGTAACGAGCCGGCCTGGACAGCGATCATTGCCGCCAGGGTGGCGGCGATAAAAGAGACGGATGCGGCCGTGGTGGCGCAGGTCACATCAGCCAATGCCGCAGCGCTTTTCAGGATTTAACGTTATCTCCGGCAGGCTGCCTGGGTAGGCAGGCCTGAGCGTAAACCACTTCAGACTTGCGGAGAGACAAGGCTTAGGAGGACGTTATGGCGGAGCAGATGGAAGAACTTCTTCAACAGGCAAACCATCTTTATCTTAAAGGCGATTACGCCGGCGCCGTCAGGATCTGCCGTCAGGCCCTGGCCGTGGAAGAGACCTCGAAGGGACTGGTCCTGCTGGGCGAGGTAACGGAAGCTTGTGGGAACCTGACTCAGGCGTTGCAGGAATACCGCCGGGCGCTGGACCTGGACCCCAACAATACCCGGGCAGAAGAGCATATCGGCCGGCTGGCCCTGCGCCAGGCAACGATGCTGTCCGGCAGCTCTGCCGAACGTCATCCCCTTACCGCTATCCTTCTCTCCGCGCTCCTGCCTGGCATGGGAGAGCTTTACAATCTGCAATTCGTCAAGGGCGGGGTAATCCTGTTCGTCTACATTCTGGTGTTTTTCAAGCTGCTGCTGCTGACAGGTTATATGTTTGCCGGCTACAATCGTACCGGTGCCTTCAATCTGTCCCCGGCCTGGCTGCCGCTGCTGCTGCTGTCTATCGCTCTCTGGGGTTTCAGTGTTTACGATTCCTTTGTTGGTGCCAGGTCGGAGTGAACGCAGGGGGGCGTTTGCTTTTGCCGGCGGAATAAAATACAATGTGAAAGTTATCGGATAGTATTGGAGTGCAAAAATGAAAGTTTACATTCACACGGACATTGAAGGTATTGCAGGCTGGGTCTTTTACGCCTCCTGGAACAGCTCCCTGGTGAACATCAACCATCTGGAAAGAATGAACCGGCTTCTAACTAATGAAGTCAATGCTGCGGCCAAAGCGTGCATGGAAATGGGCGCGGATGAGATTTACGTAAACGACAGTCACGGATCAGGGTACAATATCTTATTTGAAGAGCTTGCCCCTTCATGCAAAATCATACACGGAAGAGGCGGACACGGCCCGTCCTGGCTGCCGCTGCTTGATGAAAGCTTCGATGCGGCAATCGGGATAGGCATGCACGCCATGTCCGGCACCCCTGGCGCGGTTTGCGCCCATTCATGCTGGCACATGACACTTGGCGACGGCAGGGAGATAAAACTGAGTGAGGGTACCATGTTTGCCGCTCTGGCCGGGACCAAAGGGGTTCCGGTGGTGGCGGTTTCCGGCGACGATAAAATCGCGGCAGAGGTGAAGGAAAAGATTCCCGGCTGCGAGACGGCGGTTGTCAAGGAGGGTTTTTCCTCTCAGGATGCATGCTCGCTGGTTCCCTCCAGTGCCTGCAATCTGATTTATGAAAAAGTGAAGGCCGGAATAGCCGGACGTGAGGGAATCAAACCGTATAAGTTGGAAGGACCGTTCAAACTCAATATATCCGATCGTGATCCCGGTAAGCGGGAATTAGCCGAAGACATGAGCGGGGACGATTTGTGGCAGTTGATGCACGATGTCTGCCGCTGCTTCGGCAACAACTGGGGAGATCAGAGCATTGATGATCGCTCCTGGCGGTATCCCGATATTCTTTTTAAGTAGGCAGGGGAGGAAATATGAATCTGGATTTGCTTTTTGAGACAGGAAGCATCGATTTGGGTATGGAACATCCTTCCGAAACGGAATGGACTTTAAGCGCCACGGGCGACTACGGTATCCTGCCGCAGACTGGAAAATACATTTGCTCTGCAGGAAGCGATGATCTTGCCCGGAACATAAACCGCCTGATCGCTGCGGATATATCCATCGCAAACTTTGAGATTGCCCTTACGGAGCCGGCGAATGTTACCGGCCCGGGAGTCAGAGGCGACCGGGAAGTCTTTATGGAGTTTCACAAAGCAGCTCCGTTTACGGTGTATTCCCTTGCCAATAATCATGTCCGGGATGCCGGAGCAGAGGAATTGCGACGGACGCTGGAGCGGTTCTCAAAAGAAAACATTCGCTATGTAGGAGCCGGAAGCAATCAAACTGAAGCAGAAGCGCCGCGGTTTCTGGAGATCAAAGGCGTAAAACTGGGAATCCAGGCCTTTGCCCAGAACGAGACTCAGATAGCGGACCATGCGACGCCGGGAACGGCTGAGTTGCTGCCGGATAAGGTTCTTTCCGCTGCTGAAAAACTGGTGTCTCAGTGCGACGTTCCTATCGTTATTATGCACGAAGGATTCGAGTTTATGAACTTTCCAAGGGCGCAGCTCAGAAGCCTTTGTAATAAACTGGTCGAATCCGGGGTAAAATTAGTAATCTGTCATCATTCACATGTTCCACAGGGAATTGAGAAAATCGGTGATTCCCTGATCTTTTACAGCCTCGGCAATTTCCTGTTTGACCAGCCGCATTTTGCCCCCTATCCCTGGAGCCGGCAGTCATTTGTCCCGGTCATTAAATTTAACGGCAGCAAAATAGCCGGAGTGGAACTTCGTCCGTTGTTTATCGAGCTTGATCCATTGCAGGTAAGACCTTCGACCCGGGACGAAAGCTCTTCCATGCTGGCACATCTGCAAGCGTGTTCGGAGCTTCTTACCGACGATGCCCGGATGAACGCTGCCAGGGATGAATTCTTCACTCATATCCTTCTGCCGGAGTTCTTCGGGTTTCTCAGGGTAACGGGCAATAATACGGACGGGGATTTTTCAGCTTTGATAGAACGTTTCAAGAAACAGGTCACCGTACACAAGCTGTTCAATGACTTTGTTTCCATATATGGCGACAGAGAATTGTAGCCTTGGCTGGAGTTCGACATCTCACAGATCGAGGGCAAATCTGATAGCTTCATCGATCTCATACATCTTTTCCCTGTCGAGAGTCGTCAGTCTTTCACTCAATAAGGCCTTGCCGATGGTAAGAATGGTATCCAGATTGGCGACACATCTCTTGGGCAATCCGTCTCCCGGCCCGAGAACAACTTCCACAGGTATATCCCTCACTCTGGTGGTAACTTGAGCTACGGTAACAGCGTTGCGTACCGGATAAGCCTCATCTCTGGAGAGCAGAACCACCGGGCGTCTACCGATGGGCTGTGGCAGATCGGCCCACCATATTTCACCTCTGCGCACAGCTAAAAACCTCCGTCCATGACGTCGAGTTGAGCCTTCTCCAGTGCGGCGATCTCTTCAGGATCTTCCGGCATTCGCCTGTAGCCGTCCACGTATTTATCGATCTTCTCCCGCAGTTCTTCTCCTGTAAAGTAGGTGGCGACCATTTCATGGACCATGGCGCTCCGGCTGAGCCCCTTTGCCCGTTTGCTCTGCTCTATACGCTGGAAGTCCTCATCCGGGATAGTGACCGTCATTCTTACGGTTTTCATGCGCTGTTCACCTCGTGCAGCATACTATTATCATATAAAAGTAATATTATAATAATATCAAGTTTAACCCGAAAATTCGTTGATGTCAACAATGCTCTCTTAATCCAATCAACTGCCCCAATACCGGCAATCGGCACGGTTTTTGCAGCTCTCTCCGTCGGCAACTACCGGCTTACACACTCCCTTGCCAAGACTGGAATCGCCTTTCAGGCAGGATTCCCGGCAACTATGTCGAATAAATATAAATTGTGCCCCCAAAAGGGCACTTTTGAAAATTCAAGGGGGTGATCCGATGAAAGTGGAACCCACACCCGGCCACGATACTATCAGACGTCTGCAATTGAGCGCCGCAGCCTGCCTGGTAGTGTTGAGCATAGTGCTCTTTATGGCCGGACGAATATGGGTCCAGGGAACGGTAAGTAACGTAACGGGAACGAAGACTGCTGAAGAGCGTGGGCATTATCAGACGAAAATAGTGCTCGGGCTGTTTGTAATCGATATTGCAGATGCCGATACGGGATCCATGGAACTAATCGAAGCCGCTCCGGTGGCCCTGGAAGAGGACCTGGGGCGGACAACCTTACCGGTGACCATAAGTATCGACGGTAAGGAAATGAGCCTGCTGACCGCCGGCAGGACGGTAAGGGAATTACTGGCGGAACAGAACATAGCGTTGAGGAAATACGACAGAGTATGCCCGGCCCTGACGGAGACGCTGAAGGCCGGACTGCTGGTGCGTATCGTCAGAGTAGAGAAAAAGACGGTTGTCTCTACCGCTCCTATCAAGGCTCGGACTGTTTTCAGGCGTGATTACGGCCTGGAACGGGGTCAGAGTAAAGTAGTTTATCAGGGTACGGACGGCGTGCTCGAGAAGAGTTATGTAGTCTATACTCGCGACGGGGTGGAGACTTTGCGCAAGCAGGTGTCGCGCAAGGTAGCCGTGCAGCCTAAGAAGAAGGTTGTAGCCATCGGCACCAGGTATTCACGCTCTTCCCGTTTTACCAGAGGTTATACCGGGGAAGGCCGTATGGTAGTCATGCATGCTACCGGTTATGATCCGGGGCCCGGCAGTTGCGGCCGTTATGCCGACGGGTATACCTCTATAGGGTTGAGGGCCGGATATGGCGTGGTGGCCGTGGACCCAAGGGTTATACCGATGCGCAGCCGGCTCTACATAGAGGGATACGGCTATGCCATCGCCGGAGATGTCGGCGGTGCCATCAAGGGACGGCGCATAGATCTGGGCTTTGATACCCGCCGGGAGGCGCTCAATTTCGGCCGGCGTAATGTAAAGGTCTATATCATAGATTAAATGTTGCATACTCACGCGTTTGCAGAGACCTCCGCCGATGGCGGGGGTCTCTTGTCTTAGTGCGGGTATATTCTGGAAGGCGAGCTGATAGCATTTGGGTGAGGAACTGAAACAGGTATCCGGTCAATTCGGCAAAGAATCGCTTTCCGCCAGAACAAAGCGCCTGCTGATGCACTATAACCTGCGGGCCAGCAAGAGATTCGGCCAGAACTTCCTGATCGACCGCAATATTCTTCATAAAATAGTGGAAGCTGTGGAGATCGGTCCTGCGGACAGGGTGATGGAGATAGGTCCCGGGCTGGGCGCTCTGACGGTGGAGTTGCTCGAACGCGCCGGCAAAGTCGTGGCGGTGGAACTGGACAGGGCCATGCTCGAGGTGTTGCGACAAGAACTGAGCGACGCCGGAAATCTGGTCCTGGTGGAAGGGGATATTCTGAAGCTCGACTGGGAAGAACTCTGGCAGCGGGAGTTCGACGACCAACCGGCCGGAGTTCTGGGCAATATCCCCTACAACATCTCTACGCCCATCATTATCAAATTGCTGGCACATCACCACCTGATACCCTGGGCTATATTGATGGTTCAGCGCGAGGTGGCCGACCGCTTGAAGGCCCAGCCCGGAAGTAAGGATTACGGCGCCCTGACGGTGGCTGTAGCTTACCGTGCCGAAGTCCGGCGTATCATGACGGTGACGCCGGGGGCGTTCAACCCGCCACCCAAGGTCTCCTCGGCGGTGATCCGCCTGGATATGCTGCCGCAGCCGTCGGTAGCGGTCAGGGACGAGACGTTCTTCTTCAAGGTGGTCCGGGGCGCCTTTCAGCAGCGCCGGAAGGTGCTGGCCAACAGCCTGGCAGATAACCTCGGCATGACCAAGGAAAGAATATCTCAGGCCATGGAGGCAGCCGGTATACCGCCCAAAGCCAGGCCGGAAGAGTTATCTCCGGCAGATTTTGGTAGATTGAGCGATGCTTTGTTTGGATAGAAGTTCTTTTCAGTCTTAAAGGAACTCTTCTTTCCCGTCTTTCCCTTTCCCGTATCGAAGTATGGTAAAGTAAAGTCCAAACAAATGTTTGCAAAATAAAGGAATTTAAGGTCGGGTCATAGAATATATTTTACTTATGAATATTTCCGACCTTTTCTTTCTGATATCATCTGGTGAAGACAGCACCCGCCAGTTCAAAGCGGATGTGCGTAATGGTGATTCGCTGGCTTCTGAGATGGCGGCGCTGTCTAATTCCGAGGGGGGTAAGCTTTTTATCGGCGTGGCTGATGACGGTTCCACACCGGGGCTGTCACAGAAAGACGTGGCGCGGATAAACCAGCTTATCAGCAACGCGGCTAGCCAGCAGGTGCGCAGTCCTCTGATGGTACAGACTGAGAACGTAACATTAGAAAACGGGCGTGTTGTTATAGTGCTAACCGTGCCCAGGGGAATGGACAAGCCTTATTTCGATAAAAACGGTGTGATCTGGCTCAAGTGCGGAGCGGACAAGAGACGGGTAAACTCGAAAGAGGAACTGCGCCGGTTGTTTCAGATGACCGACCAGTTCCATGCCGATGAGCTGCCCACCAGGGCCGGAATCGATAAGCTGGATAAGCTGCGTTTCCGCGACTTTTTGCGGGATGTATATTCGCAGGAATATCCTAACTCGCCCGCTGAGCTGACGCGACTGTTACAGAACCTGGATCTGGCTACGGATGATGGCAGGCTGAATCTGGCCGGAGTGCTGCTGTTTGCGGAACGTCCGGAATGGATCAAGCCCCAGTTTATTATCAAGGCTATACGTTATCCGGGCAATGAAATCCATTCCACTGACTATCTGGATACCGAAGATTTTTCAGGCCCGTTCAGGAAGATGTTTGAGGATGCGCTCTCTTTTGTGATGCGTAATTTGCATAAAGTGCAGGCGGGACAAGGGGTAAATTCGCCCGGCATTCCAGAGATTCCGCTTTCTGTCTTTGAAGAGCTACTGGTCAATGCATTGATCCACCGTGATTATCTGGTAAGTGCCACCATCCGTATCTTTATCTTTGATGATCGCATTGAAATAATCAGTCCCGGACATCTGCCCAACAACCTGACGGTTGAGCGAATTCGGGCAGGCATTTCCAATATTCGCAATCCGATTCTGGTCTCCTATGTAGCCAAGGGAATTTTGCCTTACAAGGGACTGGGCTCCGGTATCAAACGGGCACTGGAGGATTGGCCTGACATCAGCTTTACGGATGACCGTGAGGGGTGTCTGTTCACAGCCACGGTTTACCGAAAAGAAATGGAATATTTAAGAAAAACTGTCGGTGATGTGGCGAGCATGCAAAAAACGCCGGGGAAAACGCCGGGGAAAACGCCGGGGAAAACGC
>Ga0172381_10006246_pt1 | contig 11970 bp, 8 predicted proteins | sample Leawel6488metaG_FD_119754 | JGI IMG/M metagenome (GOLD analysis project Ga0172381, IMG submission 119754) | Leachate microbial communities from a municipal landfill in Southern Ontario, Canada - Leachate well 64-88 metaG | ecosystem: Engineered > Solid waste > Landfill > Unclassified | place...
CTTAATGAAGGCATTAATGGTTTACTTATTGGTGGATCTAATAGAACAGGAAAAGATGCTGAAGATATTTATGTTACTACTAATTACAAAGATGTTAATGGTGTAGTAAGAAAAAAGAGTGTATTATCAGGGGGAACTTCTCCTAATTATACTACTAGAACTGAAACAGTCTATGATACAGATGGTACAACTGTATTATATGAACGAGTATACACTCAGTAATATGATGGAACAGAGTGGATAGGTGAAACTCTAAACTCTTAAGTATAGTATTACATACTGATAAAAATATTAAGAAAGTATATTTACTATAGTTAAATATACTTTCTTAATTTTATATTTTTTCTTATATACCTAGGAAGGAAATTTCTTATTATGTTTCTATCAAAAAACTCTTTGCTTAAAACACTATTACTAGTGGTATTATTAACATTAATAAATCTAACTATTACTTATGCTCAAACTGTACCGCAATATATGCACGGTCAGATAGGTAAAGGTGGAGCTAGTGGTCCAGGTATTACCTTTAATGATTATGAAACTATTAATGCTTCATATGGTGAAAATATTAATGCTGGTGATATGATTAGTTTACGACAAATAATACAATATAAAGAAGATGAATATGAGAATGTAGCCTATTTTGGTAATAGATTAAATATATCTAAGATTAATGAGTTTACAGAACATGCTACTGGTTATGGTCAAGCATGTAGTTTATCACCAAATAATGAAATACTTGCTGTAGGATATATTAATTCTCCTTACCTACAACTTTATAGAGTTTACTATAATCTAACAGTAAATAATAGTGTAGAACTAGTTAACTTAGTAATTCCAATTGAAGATAATGTTCCAGGAGGTGTATATGATACATCATGGTCTCCTAATGGAGAAATTTTAACTGTAGCATGTACAACTTCCCCATACATTGTTAATTATATAGTAAGTAAAGATATTCAAACTGAAGAATATACATTTGTAAAGCATAATGAATTTACAGGAGGAATTCCAAGCGGAGCTTGTTATGGTGCAGACTGGTCTCCTAATGGAGAAGTTTTATCTATAGCTCATAATATTGTACCGTATACTACCAATTATATTGTATCTAAAGATTTACAAACTGGAATTTATACATTTACTAAGCATGCGGGACTTACAGGTGGTAATCCTACTGGAAACGGATCAGAAATAACTTGGTCTCCTAATGGAGAAGTTCTCTCTGTAGTTCATTTTACTGCACCATATGCTACTAACTATATAGTAACTAAAAATATAGAAACTGGGGTTTATACATTTACTAAACATGTAGGACTTACAGGTGGTAATCCTACTGGTAACGGGTATGGCATTTCTTGGTCTCCTAATGGAGAAGTTTTATCTATAGCTCATTCTACTGCGCCATATGCTACTAACTATATAGTAACTAAAAATATAGAAACTGGGGTTTATACATTTACTAAACATGTAGGACTTACAGGTGGTAATCCTACTGGAAATGGTAATAGTACTTTCTGGTCTCCTAATGGAGAAATTTTATCTATAGCTCATACCACTAGTCCATATATTAGTAACTATATAATGACTAAAAATGTAGAAACTGGAGATTATACATTTACTAAGCATGCAGGACTTACAAGTGGTAATCCTACTGGAAATGGTAATGATGTACTCTGGACCGCTAATGGAAGATTTTTACTTGCAGCTCATACTACAGTGCCGTATGTAACTCCTTACTCGATTAGTACTGATAGTTCAAATTTATATACTTTTACTAAGAATTATCTATATACTGAGCGAATTACAGAATCAAGTGTTATAGTTAGTGTAAAATGGTCTCCAAATAATGAAATTGTATGCTTTGGAAAAAATTCCTCACCATATATAGTATTATATAAACCAAGCTATAATTTAGAAAATGGAAATATTGAATTAACCAGATTTTCTACATTTATTGGTAGTAAGTATAGTGGTAGTAATCTATATGGCGTATCTTGGTCGCCTAATGGAGAAATTTTAGCATTAGGCTCATATGCTACCCCATATATTAGTTGTTATATAGTAAATAAAGATACTCAGACGGGAGTATATTCATTCACTAAGCATAGTTGGTACCCAAACCATGAATCTACAGACGGTTATAACATAACATGGTCTCCTAACGGTGAAATTTTAACATTCGTGCATTCGACCTCTCCATATATTACTAATTATATAGTAAAAAAAGATGCTCAGACAGGAGTGTATTCATTCACTAAGCATAGTGGAGTTATAGGAGGTAATCCTACTGGACTTGGATATGGTGTATCTTGGTCTCCTAATGGAGAGGTATTGTCTATAGCGCATCATAATAGTCCATGTTTAACTAATTATATAGTGTCTAAAAATATAGAAACTGAAGAATATACATTTACTAAGCATACAGGTGTTAGTAGTAGTCCTACTGGAAATGGATATAAAGTTGCATGGTCTCCTAATGGTGAAATTTTGACATTAGCACACTCAACTTCTCCATTTTTAACAAATTATATTGTAGCTAAAGACCCTCAATCTGAAGAATACACATTCATTAAATATACAGGATTTGCAGATGTGGATTTAAAATCATGCTGGAATGTATCTTGGTCTCCTAATGGAGAGGTACTATCAGCTCTTGATCAAATTACTACTCCAGTTCTTTATAATTATATTGTATCTAAAGATGAACAAACTGGTATTTACACATTTATTAAAGCAGGTAGTCATTATAATTATACTAGTTTTGGAACAGCATATTCTTTAGATTGGTCGTCAAATGGTTCATGTTTAGCTGTTTCTGGTAGTGGTATTACTAAAGAGAAATATAGTTTTATTCTTCCTTCAAAATACGTTTTTAATAATGTAGCTTATAAATTAAATAGTAGTCATATTTTAAGCGGGGCACCTGATGCAGATTTTACTAAAGCAATAGGTTATGCTACTACTACAGGTGTTACAGGTGATACTAAACCAGTCTATAAGTTATTAACCGTTAGAGAATAAATTTAATTATTAAAATAAATATAAAAAGATATAGCTAGAAAATTAGCTATATCTTTTTTATATTTGCCTTTTTAGCTTAACAAATCAATAATTTAATATATAAATTTTACATTAAATATATTATTATATACTAATTTTCATTAGTAAATCAACATATATTAAATTCCTAAGCCTTAGGTAAGGCTATATTGTAGTTTTATTCTATAATATGTACAATAGAAAAGGAAGTTCCCTAACAATGTCAAAGAAATACGGTCGTCAACAATTAGCACAAAGAACCAAGCCTACAGATAACCCTTCTAGTGGATTTATAGAGTTATTTGCAGACTCTAGTAATTCAGGAAAATTAACTATTTTATATTCAAATGGAATTACTGAAGTATTAGCGATAGAATCTATTTTAATTGGTGGTTATGTAAGAGAAGATAAAGATAGTAATGGAATATTTATTACCACTAAATACAAAGATGTATCTGGAGTAGTAAGAAAAAAGAGTGTACTATCAGGGGGAACTTCTCCTAGTTACACTACTAGAACTGAAACTTATTATGATACAGATGGTACAACTGAACTCTATCAACGAGTATATACTCTAAATTATAGCGGATCTGATTTTATAGGAGAAACTTTAAATGCTTAAAAAACATAATGGGACTTTAGCAATATTCAGTTTTATTCTTTTGATGGTGTCTTGCATTAGTATAGTTCATTCACAGTCTCCAATTGACTTTCATGGCGGTGTGGGCGGAACTATAAAGATGAACACAGATGGTTCTAATGCTAGCGCAACTGTTACATTCCCAGATTTAATCAAGACCGCTAACGCAACAGTTAGTGGACAATTGGATGTTGTTGGCACGTTCACGTTAAAAGGCGTAGATGTTTTTGGAGATATCAACGCAGCTTTAGAAGAAATATTAGGAGAATAAGATCGTGAAAAAATTACTCTTACTCGTATGCCTATTGATGTTTTCGACAATGGGCTTCTCGGAAACTATAGCCGAACAGTTGTTGCAGTTAAATCAAATCAAAACTGATATCAAAACTGCTTTAACCAATATGGGAATAAACTTATCCGGGGTATCATTTACAGAATATCCCGATAAGATAAGCAACCTGTTTGGTAGCGAGTTAGAACCTTTGAATGTCTATGTAGCGCCAAATAGTTCGTTGACTGAGAAGATTGCTGCGTTACAACAATTAAAGACTAACTTGAGTGCGGTGATTAGTGATGACTATGAAGATATCTCTAATTTACCGTTTTCGGTTTATGCAACCAAATTAATTACTAAAGGTGAACCCCTAGCCACGAGTAAAGCTCTCACAATCACCAAGAGAGATGGATCCCCTTTAAGAGGAGTGGAAGTGGTAGTTGCGGATGAAGAATATTTGACAGATGCCAGTGGAACAGTTTATCTTGACTTGATATCTGGAGATTATGGTTTCTTATTGTCGTCAACAACATACGTGACTGGTCATGGTATGCTAAAAATCGAAGACGAAATATCAACGATAACGATAGAAATAATTCCGACTTATAATGTAGCAAGCGTGGGGCCTTCGGGTGGTCTGATCGCTTATGTTAATCCCAATCATGCCACACAAACTTGGAAATATTTAGAAACCAGTCATTCAGATTATGACACGACATCTAATCGCTGGAGTAATGTAACTGATAGGTCGGTCGGTGTCACGGGTTCCGGGATTGGATCCGGTCCTTCTAATTCAGCTTTAATGATTGCACAAGCAGGAGCCACTTCAGGAGGAGCAATATTCTGTGCCAGTATAAATGTGGGCACATTAAACGATTGGTTTTTGCCGTCAATTGATGAATTGAATTGTTTATATGCGTTAAAACAAGCAGGTCTCGCAACATTTACCACATCAAGTTATTGGTCGTCCACGGAGCATTCAGCTACTAATGCTTGGCGCAAAAGCTTTAGTACAGGAAAAACTTCTAATAATGCTAAAGGTAACTATTATCGATATCGAGCAGTTAGAAGGTTTTCTCAAGTTGAATACGCTAGGATCACGTATCATGGAAATGGTAATTCAGGAGGGACTGTACCAGATCCTACTCCATATGTAGCTATAGGTTCTGTTGTAACTTTAGCCACCGATAGCAATCTCGTCCACTATAATGATGACTTTCTTGGTTGGAACACCAGGGCTGATGGGGATGGAACCACATACGAGCCTGCTGCACAGATTATTATGTCCGGGAATGTTGACTTGTATCCTAAGTGGGAAGACGAAAAGATTGTTTTCTTGGCTGACACACAAACATTAGTCAAATGGAAACGAACGGCATTGTTACCACAAATCAACTGGATGATAGCATCAGCAACCGAATCTAACATCCGATTCGTTGCACACGAGGGAGACATAGTTCATGATTACGAAAATATCGAAGAACAATGGCAGTATTACCAATCACTCACTAAAACATTAGATACAGCTGGAATAAATTGGTCGGTACTACCTGGTAATCATGATTATGCATATTCTACAAGAACAAGTAACATGTTCAACCAGTATTTCCCAATTGCTAGTTTCTCATCTATGACAACTTTCGGTGGAGCATATGACAACACGAAATCTGATAACACTTGGCACACACTAACCATTAGAGGCAGGGAGGTTATATTATTATCTCTAGAGTTTGGTCCAAGAGATGAGGTTTTAGAATGGGCCGAAGATGTCGTTCAAGCCAATTCTGACGCAACGATCATTGTTGTCACTCACGCTCATCTTGGGCCGGACGGGGAACGTCATACCAGTAGTACCAATCATGCTCCTAGTAACGGTTACGGCTTAGGTACTAATGTAAACAATGGGGATGATGTATGGACAAAGTTGCTAGAACCGAACTCAAATATTATTGCGTTAGTTTCTGGACATGACGGATCTGCAGATGTGGGCATCATAACGAAAACTGATACAAGATCCGACGGTAGTAAATGTTATCAGATCTTGCACAATTGGCAGAATGACGAGACATATCCAGGGTATTTAATGTGGTTTTCGTTTAACTCAACTCACATTTCTTACAAGATATATTCACCATATCGTCTTAACTATTTTGATGGTGCTTATAGTCAAGCTGTATGGCCATGGCCAGTACTTTAAGGAGAACAATATGGGTCTAGTTTTCAACTACAAATACAAATACAAATTTAGTAAGGGTTCGTCCTAGAAATATAGCTCTTATGTATTGTATTAAATATTAAAATAACAAAATAATTCCTAATACTATTTACAGTATTAGGAATTATTTTGTTATTTATATACCATAACCAAGGTGAGTTGCTAATGCATTAGCAATTTTATCAATTGCTTCTTTAATAGTAGTAGGGGGTGGAGCAATCCAATTACCAGCATTTGCAGGTGTATATAGTATATTATTAGTACTAGGAAGCTCTATTGGTCCAGTACTACTATTTAATGTGCTAGACATTTCTACAGTGGTATTCATATATACTATATGGTTGTAATAGAATTTTCCAGTACCGTCTATAGCGTATAAGTTTATAGAATCTAACATGATTCCACCAAATATACACTTTTCAGTAGAATTCATTGAAATAGATTTATCTAGTGGTGATACTCTTGAATGGTAGATTTGAAGTTGAGAAGCACCTTCACATATTATACCACTATAGATTTCAGATGAATCTAATATAGTCTTACCATTACTAGAAGTTCTAATAGACCTTAATGTATTAGCAGATAATGCTTTAAATAGGCATAATTGTCCCTTGAATGTAACAGAGCCATTATTTGCAAATATATCAGCAGCATGAGTACCATTAGATTTAAATGTACATCCTACAGCATTAATTTCGCTTAGTACTGAACTATTAGAAATTGAAAATGCTCGATGAGTAGGTGTGCTTACTATAAATTCACAATTCTCTACATCTAAACGTTGTTTATTACTACCTTCAAATTTAAAAGTATCATTATCAACATTAGTAAAGATTAAACCTTTTAGTCCTGCAAAATTACCTGCAACACTAAAACCCATAGTAACAGTGCCTGAAATTATTACGTCTAGTTCTTTATTGCCACTTAAAGTGGTAATTATAATATTAGGCTGTAAGGTTAGATTTTCAGCATAATTACCTGGTTTAACAAATATAGTGGCTACTTTACCAGCATCATTGTCACCATTAGTAACAATTGCGTCGATGGCATTTTGTATTGTACTATAAGCGTCAGTAGTTTCTTTTCCTACAACATAAGGAGTTAAAATATTCTTAAAAATCTGATCATGATCTATAGCAATTAAATGCTGACCGATTGAATTATGAGGATCTGAAGTATTTGTTAAATGATTTAATACACTTGATTTTTCAATAAGATCAGCAAATAGCCGGTCATCAGTTATATCATTTAACTTCTGTTTATCAGCACCACTTAAAGCTCCAGAAGCACCATTTGCAACTGCTAATGCTAATACATCTGTACCGCCACCCGCATGGGTACCGGCATGAGCTAAAGGTGTTTTAGGAGAGGTTAAAATAGGATCATTAATTCCTACTACTATAGGATTATCTTCATCATCTGCTGCTACTGAAAGTTTAGAAATACCCCAAACTGTATTACTAGCTTTACCAATAAAACCAGCATTAGAAAATGGAATCCACTCTGTACCATCAGTAGTAAATTCCCAAATTTCAGTTTGTTCATTCCATCGAATTCCAACTTCTGGTTGATCGCCACGATCTACTGCTATTGTTACAGTAGAAGCTGGTACACCAGTTTCATCTTCATTCAATGTAAATTTTTCAGAAGTAGTTCCTGTAACATTAGCTTTATTTAGTAAAGCATTAAGAAACTGCTCCATAGTAATTCTATCATTAAGAGCATCACTTAAACCTGTAATACTATTTATAGGATGTAAATCATCTAAATCAGTCTCTTTAACTTGTTTATGTCTAGGAAGATTAGTACCAACTTGTAAGAAAGGTCTAATATCATAGACCATATCATTTGTAACTTCAGTATCATCACCTTGGATAAATACTGCAGCTAAAGGTAAATTTTCTTCTGGAATAGTGGGAAACAGGGGATTATTAGCAGCCTGTGTTCCATCAATAAGCTGAATTCCACCTACACCATTAATGGTAACAATTACCCATTTTGCATATGTAGGTTCTGGAGGAGTCATTGGTTGACTATTTCCTCCTGAATACTGCACCCAATTATTTCCATAAGTAGGAAACATCATTGGATTAATTCTTACACTTAAGTCCGGTGTATCTTGTGCTTTTACTAAACCAATTTGATGTATAGCAAAATTTTTTCGAAATTCATCACCACGAGGTGGTCTATTAATATTTCTATTGTCCATGACAATATTACGCTCCTTAAAAGATAATACCACATTATTTAAATGTTAATAATAAGACAAAAAAAACAAGAATAATAGAATTGTAATCTATTATTCTTGCTAAATAATGTGGAGTAGTGTTTGCTAGGAAAATAGGTAAAGTATTTTCCTAGCATACGTTAATGGGGAAGAAGGGTAAGAAAGAAACTTATTGTTTCTTTGGTTCACTAACTTTCAAAGGAAATGTTGCTAATATATCTGATGATGGAGAAGCTACAGATTCTTGAAGTGATTCACTAGCAATTTGTTGTTGTATAGGTAGGGGAGGATAAATTGTAGGTTTACCATCTTTGTCATTAATAACAAAATCCCCTAGAAGATTTGCATTATTAATATTAATTAGAAAATGCTTTATTATGTTACTGCAAGTAATAAATTTATCATCATTAGGTAAAAATGGTTTTGATATAATTACATAATCATGACCACTATTTTTACTATTAGCATCATACTGCATTTTACAGTATTTACAAGTTTCCATTTTAGGTTCTTTTGGAAGTTCTTGTTCTGTTACTGCTTTTACTTCTACAGGACTATTTACTCGTTTATTATTAATAAACGCTGTGAGTAGAATTATTCCAGAAAACCATAGTGTTAAAATAACAACACTCAATACAACTTTACCAGTAGTAAAACCTTTTCTATTCATTTTTGAAACCTTTCAAATTATGATATATTATATAGTTTATTATTCTTTTTAAAGGAAAAAACAATTAAGTTACTTATGAATCATGTGAAATTTTCTTTGTACTATTTTCTAGATTAGCAAAGTTCTTACCTTCATTAAACCCTCTTTCATAAGTTTCTTGTCTACCATCGAATTTAGGTTTAATTCCAGTGGCAGTAGGTTTTCGAATTGTCAAATGCTGGCTGACATATTCATCAACTTCTTTTTCTTTGACAATTACCATTTCCCACTTGTTATCTTTAATCTGACTTTCAAATTTATAATTTAATCCACTAATGAAACCCTGAATGAACGTGTTTTTAAATCCAGAACACATTGTTCTAGTAACATTAGGAATATTTTTCTTTAGTTCTTTAATATGACTTTTGTAGACATTGTTAATGCTATCAACGGCATATTTATATACATTTTTACCTACAGCGAGGTTCTCTTCGCTACCAACAAAATGTACTGCTGTTTTACCATGTGAATGTCTAATATAGCAGAAACATTTAAAGTTTTTGGAAATTACACCACCAAGTGTTTTAGCATACCATGGAGTTCGTCCTGACGCTTCACTTACTGGTTGATCAAGAACTATGATTTGTCGTTTAACAGTTTTAGTACTTTCAAGATCATTTTCTGAAATACTGTACTGAGCGATCAATGATTGAGCTTTAAGCATCGCTGCTTGAGCTTCATTTTCATTAGAATTGCCTTCAGCGAGTCTTAGAAGTTTCTGAATCTTGTCAATAATTTTTTCCACTTTACAACCCCTTTTTTATATTATTTTCAATGTAGACGAATAAATATAAATATATTAATGCTACTATACCTTCAGGTAAATATTGCATAACAATCTATCCTTAAACGTATTTATTTTTAAAGAAAACCAATTTTTACATTAGTTTTCTTTAAAAATATATTTAGGCTAATTTTATTATATTACTATAAACACTTTTACTATTAGTAAGTTTTATTACATTGATATTGCAACTCTCCAATAATAGTAATCCATTAGAAAGATGTCTAAGAACCATAGATTGAATATCTATAATTGGTCTAATCCAATCAGGTATTATTTCTAGGCCCTTAGGTACTGAAAGTACGTTAAAACCAAAATGTGCTAAATCTTTATCAGAATTTATTAATTCAAGTATAGCTTTATATTGCTTACAATTTTGTACTTCTTCTGGTATATTTCTTGTTTTAATATGAATTAAATTTATTTTTTCAGGGGCATGTAGAACTGCAGTTGGATTTAAAACATTCCAAGCTAACATTCCCCTATATGCTTCAATTCGATATGGAAATTTATAACCACTTTTATCCTTTAAATTAGCAGGAAGTAGATATTCTGTGTTTAAGCTATTTAAGCTTTCTTCAATATCTTTTTCAAGTAACATAAACTTCTGTATTACAACAGATAAATCTAGTTCCTTTGTGCTAAGTATATATTTTAAAATTTCTAAGAATTTAACCCTAACCCTTTTAATAGTTGTAATTTTCTTAATTGCTAACCCCTTAATATCAATTTCAGGATTATCTAGTAAGTTACCCTCAATGGATAAATTTCTAGCAGCATAATTACGTTTATTTTGGGTTAACATTACTCTGGACATTAGGTATTCATTTTTCATTCTTATTCTAGGAATAAATCTTTCTAGAATATTCATGTTTCTACAAAGTAATTGAAATACAGCTTCAATAAATTTTGTAAGTACAGCAGCAACTATTCCTACTACCTTTACAATATTTTCATCTGTATCTTCGATAGAAAATTCTTTAATTATTAATCTGTAGTATGTATCAAGACAAATAAAATTACTATCTGTATCACATAGTATTACAACTTTTCTTAAATCTTTTTCACATCGTTCGTATCTGTCAAATTTGAAATTTATTAATACTACATATGTTTTCAAAATATTCCATATGTCATTAATATTTTCTTGTGAAACTGTAGTATCTTTACTTTCAATAGCATCTTTAAATTTCTTTTGTAACTTAGAAGAATTTTTAAAAAATTTAATTAGGTTATTCTTATAGTAGATTCTATCTAACTGATTTTGATCTAGACTACTAATAAAATCTGTAATCTCTTGTAGATCAGATAATTTAGGATTTCTTAACTTCTGATATAAATATTTAGAGAGTTTCTTTATTGAAATATGTTTTTCAATATATTTATCTATTTTAGATAAATCAATATTTTCCTCATTTACTATAGCTTCTACATATTTATAAACTTCATCTATAGTATTAAAGATAAAATTGTTTCCTAAGAATTCCTCAAATGCTAGAATTGAAGTTGTACTTAAAATTGCTCCTGTATATGTAATAGCCTCTGCAATATTTCTTTCATAGAAATATGAGTTAGATTCGCCATAAATTCCGAAAATACTATTTGCTAGAACCTTAAATACATTCTGTTCAATATGATATCTTCTAGATAATTCCTTATCTATATTGATGTATTTAAATTTCAACTTTTTAGTAACACTTCTTTCTTCAAGTAAGTAATCTATCATTTCAGTTGAAAATGATTTTTTAACATCTTGATTTTTAAATAGCATCCCATTACCAGCTATAATAGGATTAACTTTATTAAAAATCATACTGTTAATTAATTTATTTAAACTACCTTCTCGTAATATATTTTCATATTGATTTTCTATAAAAACTTTTTTATCAGTAATTTTTTCATCTATTACTTTATCTAAATATTTTCCAAATTTAACTATATTTAAACCTGGAAATTTAATCTTTAGTATACTAAGAACTTTTTCTTTATATTTATCTATTAATGTATTTTGCGTCATTTTACTTTCCCTCATTAAATTTCCATTAATTTAAAATTTCAATTTTAAATGTTTTACATTAAACC
>Ga0172381_10006247_pt1 | contig 11969 bp, 11 predicted proteins | sample Leawel6488metaG_FD_119754 | JGI IMG/M metagenome (GOLD analysis project Ga0172381, IMG submission 119754) | Leachate microbial communities from a municipal landfill in Southern Ontario, Canada - Leachate well 64-88 metaG | ecosystem: Engineered > Solid waste > Landfill > Unclassified | place...
TACTAGAAAAACAAAAATTTATCAATGAGTAAAAATTGGACGAAACACTTGACAAGGATTGTATTATATGCTATACTGTACGCAGACCATAAGCTCATTGAAAATTCACCCTGTTAAATAGCGCCTTGCGCTAATTTTTACCATCGTATGGCAAAAATTATTTAACGGGGTAAAGTTGAATTTCAGTTTCTGGCGCTAGGAGCGTCAGAACAACTATTTCAATGAGCCATTTCATTAGGAGGTGTACGATGAAGAGCTTTATGATTTGTGTGATGGCATTGTCGATGACTTTGATGACTGGCTGCATCGGGTGCTCCGATAGCGACGAGCTCAAAATCAAAACCCTACGAGCCGAAAAGGCCGAGGCCGAAGCGGCCAAAGCCGAAGCGGCTTGGCAACAGAAGCTCAAGAAGATCACGGAAAAAGCGGCCGAAAAAGCCGTGAAGGAGGCGAAGATCGCCCCCCCCGCCCCGCCGTCCCAAGAGGAAAGGGAGATGAAATTCGCCGAAATGGCAGCGAATTCATCATGTGGCGAAGCCGACGTGAATCTCGAAACGCTGGGAGGCCGCGCACTCTTTGGCCGAGTCGCCAGCAAAAACATGGAACTCCAGATTGAAATCGCCCGAAATGAAGGCGAGGCCAACCTGGCCAAAGTCAACGCTGATCATGCCGCAAGGATGGCCGAACTGGGCTTTACCCAGGAAATGACCAAGGTCAAGGATACGCGCAAGGCCACAAAGGCCGAGCAAGAAGAGACCAGAAAAGCCACAGCTGAGGCCGAAGCAAAAGCCGAGGCTAAAGCCAAAGTCGCGGCCAAAGAAGCCGAAAAAAGGGCTGAAGAGACCGCCAAGAGGGATGCAAAAAAGGTGTCGGCAACGAGTCGGGAGCTTAAGAGAATCGAAGCGCTTCAGGCTCAAATTAGTGCCACACAAAGAAGCTTGGAGACTACTGTGCGGGCACAGCGTGCTCCGCACATCACCCCCGAGATCCTTGCCATGAGGCAAGAGATCAAAGAGCTTAAGAGGGAGTTGGTGGAGGTGAGAAAAACAGGAATCGTCGTCACGCCGGAAAACCAACAGCAGTGTACCGGCCCGAATTACGGCGGAATTCGCCAAGGAAGATTTTGGCAAAATTGAATAAGCTTTCGCTACGTGCGAAAAGCATGGCGTTTGGAAAATCTACAATAGATTTTCCAAACGCCTTTTGTTTTATAAGTGGTATATTTATGGGCTAAATTACTTGACAAGAGTTTTTCTATATGCTATAATTAATACAGTACAATAAGCTCATTGAAAATTCACCCTGTTAAATAGCGCCTTGCGCTAATTTTTACCATCGTATGGCAAAAATTATTTAACGGGGTAAAGTTGATTTCCTTTTTCTGGTGCTGATGCGCTAGAACAACTGTTTTTTTGATGAGCCAAAGGAGAAATTACTATGAGTCAAAACGTAAGAAAAATTCTTGGATTTGTGGGGATTGGTCTAATTCTTCTTCTCTTTGGAACAAGAGGTTGTTCCTCAAAAGAAGAGGCTGAAAAAGTTGAGAAAATGACGACAACAACGACATCGTCGCCAGATCCTGCTATTGAGCTGTTACAGCAGAAGATTGCAGACCTACAAAAACAACTCAGTGAGGCGAGACCAACAGGTTCTCCCGCCCCATCGGCTCAACAGCCAGGCCCCTCAGTTGTAGTTGTAGACTCAGCCGTGGATGCGATGCGTCAATACCAGCGCAACAGAGTCAGAGACGCAAAAATTGCCAGCGAACGAAAAATCGCCGAGGCAGAGGAAGCCGAAGAGAAAAAAATTATCCTCAAAGACCGGATTGAGTTTTTACGGGACAAGATCAGCAGATTACAAACCAGTCTATCCAACCTCGAAAACATAACTAGGAATAGTGATACAAAAGACCCGGCGGTAAAATCAGACAGAAAAAGGATGATCCATGAGACAGAGGAAGAAATTCGCCAGACAAAAAACGATCTGTTAAAGGCTCAAGAGGAGCTTTAACAATTCAGATTCAAAAATATAGGATAGTCTATAAAACTAATCCTTAAAAGAAAAAAAGTCGTGCACGACACGATAAACGCTCTAGATTATAAAAATCATGAGCGTTTTTTATTTAGACACACGACCCGCCTGCACCCGTAAGAGTATTAATAAAATTACAAGCTCCGCTTGATAACAAAATAATAACTATCCCAATAACTCCAGCAATCAAGGCTCCCTTTGCTATCGTCATCCTTGAAGGATTCCCTGTTGCGCTCAAAAACATAACACCAGCGACAATAAAAGCAATTGTCGCCAATCCCGCTCCGATACCCTTAAGTTGAGTAGCTACATTATTAATTATTGTTTTGAAATCGGTAGGTTGGCCAGCGGCGGCTTGGGCAAAACAAAGGGATGGCACTAAAACAATTGTCAGAAGAGATAAAAATATTATTTTTTTGTTTATTTTCACCCAGTTAGAAATCTGCTTTATATAACCTATTGGTTAATTTGAACAGATTCTTATTAAAAGTATCTTCCCCGCTTTTATGATTTCTAACGGGGTCCATAGTTTTATTTTAATTATATCGCTACGCTAAATTAAAAAATTATAATCCAAATGAATTTGCCACAAAGGTGATAGCTCCGTTGGCTAAAATTATTAAAATCGTACCGCCTATAGCTGCAAATAAAGAATTTCTTGCTAATTTAAGCTTTGCCGGGTCTCCAACGGATGTTAAAAACAAAATACCTGTGACCACCCACATAATTACCACAATCCATGTGCCGACAATAACAACCTGCCCAGCAATAGCAGCTGACATAGTGGCTAAGGTTTGTGCTGAAACAAATGCTGTTGGAGCCAATACAATTGCCAATAAAGTTAAAAATAATGTTTTTTTACTCACCCAGTTAGAAATCTGCTTTATATAACCATATGGTTAATTTGAACAGATTCTTATTATTTTTATTTACCCGTTAGTTAAATTTTAAAATTTATAACGGGGCTCATAGTTTGTAACGGAACTTCAATTTTAATAATAAATGTTCCAATTCTTTTATATTTAAATTTTTAGTATTATAAAAAACATTATATTTAACACGATGCACCCAGTGCATTACAGGTTATATTAATTATTGAAAAGGCAACAATCCCAACTACAACGCCTGCCAAACCCCAAAAAAAAGCTGACCTTGCTAATGTAAGTTTTGACGGATCTCCGCCTGATGTTAAAAACATTATACCTGCAACAACAAAAGCAACCAAAGCAACCACCGTAAATACTACCCACACCACATTTGCAATTGCTATGGATAAACTTTGTATGCTATTAACTGCAGCTAAAACTGTAACTGGTAAAATCAGTGCAGATAATAATATTAAAAATAGAATTTTTTTATTCACCCCATTGGAAATCCATCTTTATAAAAGATAATTGATTTCAGACAGATTGGTTATTTTTAATGCCCCATTATAAATAATTCTTAAAAGTTTATAACAGGATTCATTCTTTTTTTATCTCCCCTCCTTTAAGGAGGGGAGATAAATACTTATCTAAAAAATTAAAATGATTAAAGCGCGGTTTCTATTATCGTCACTATTGAGTAAGCTACAATACCAACAACAACTCCAACTATTCCCCAAAGAAAAGATGTCCTTGCTTTTGTAATTTTTTCTGGCTCCCCATTTGATGTCAAAAACAAAATTCCAGCCACAACAAAAGCAACTAAAGCTATCAATCCGAATATTACCCAAAGAGGGTTTTTAATGGCCTCTACTAACTGGTTTATACTACTTATGGTCACGGATGGTTGCGCAAAAGCCATAACTGGCACAACTAACAAACTTAAAAGAGTTAAACTTAATATAATTTTTTTCATTTTTACTTGCCTAAATTTTACAAAGTAAAATTTAGGCGGATTATAATTCAATTTTATTCAAGATCGACCTTTATAAAAATTACTACTTCAAAATTGCTAATATAGCCGCCACAATGGCTGTTGCCGTTATTCCTATAGCTATTCCGATTATTGCATAAATTAAAGCTTTTTTAGCCGTCGCCATTTTTTCAGGACTCCCAGCAGAAATCAAATAAAGTATGCCCGCGACTATAAGCATTATTGTTCCCAAAGAAGCTACAAGGGCTCCTACGCCACCTGCAATTTTTGTCAAAAGCGTTTTAAAATCATTTGTTGACCCCAAAGGATTGGTAATGGTTACAGAAGCAAATGAAAAACCTGCCAAACAAAGCAAACCAGTAACTGCAAATAATAAAACTGTTTTTTTATTCACCCCGTTAAAAATCCGTCTTTATAAAAAATAACTAATTTCAGACAGATTGATTATTTATTGATTATATCAAAAAAAATGAAAATCAAGCTGTGGATAACTGCCCCCGCCTCGGGCGGGGGAATTTTTAATTTCCAATTTTCAATTTTTAAATAATGCCAAAATTTCTTAATTTCTAAAACGACGACGTCGTTTAAAAATTAAAGGATTAAAAAATTATAAAATTAGTCATTAAGGCATGCACCAGAAGCAACCTTGTCTTCTGGATCTAGTCGCATTATCCTCACTCCTTGAGTTGCTCTTCCAAGCAAAGAGACTGTTTTTGTTCCAGTTCTAATAACTTGGCCTTTTCTGGAAATAACAATTAAGTCTTCTTCATCCAGTGGTTCTTCTAAAATACAAGACATAATAATTCCTCCTGTTTTAGTTGTAATGTTAGCTGTTTTTATTCCAGACCCGCCTCGTCCTTGGACTTTATATTGAGAAATGTCTGTTCTTTTTCCATAACCATTTTCCATAACAACTAACAAATATTGTTTCGTCGGTTTTTTAGTTTTTTCGTCTATAGGAAGATTTTTTTCAATAATATCCATACCGATAACTTCGTCTCCCCCTTTAAGGCGGAGTCCCTTAACTCCAGCAGCAGACCTGCCCATAGGTCTAATGTCTTTTTCTTTAAACCTTATAGAAATTCCATTTTTAGTAACCAGCATTATATCGTTTTCGCCTGTTGTTTTAACAACTTTTTTTAGCAAATCTCCTTTTTCCAACTTTATGCTTATAATTCCACTCTTTCTAACGTTTTCAAAGGCATCTAAAGAAGTCTTTTTAATTCTACCATTTTTTGTAACCATTACTAAAAACTTATATTTTTTGTCTTCATCTTTTTCTTTTGGAGCTTTAACTGCAAGCGGTTTTTCTATGGGCACCAAAGACAAAACTTTTTCTTCTGTTGATAATTCCAAAAAGTTTAAAAGTCCTCTTCCTCTAGCAACCCTAGTGCCTTCTGGTATTTCATAAACTTGTGTTTGAAAAACTTTTCCAGAATCAGTAAAAAACATTAAATTGTCATGTGTTGAGGCACACACAAAATGCTCCACAATATCATCTCCCATGGTTTTCATTCCCATAAGTCCCTTGCCTCCACGTTTTTGAATTTTATAAGTGGACGGATTTATTCTTTTAACATATCCGCCTGTAGTTAAAGTAACAATTGTTTCTTCCAAAGGAACCAAATCTACTTCTGTAATTTCTCCTAATTTTCCTTTAATAACTCTTGTCCTTCTTTTATCGCCAAATTTTTCTTTTATTTCTTGAAATTCTTTTTTAATAATAGTTTTTAACCTTTCGGGGCTTTTTAAAATTGCAAGCAACTCTTTTATTTTTTCTAAAATTTGTTTTAACTCATCTTCTATTTTTTGTCTTTCCAAACCAGCCAATGTTTGCAATCTCATTTCTAAAATTGCCACTGCCTGTCTGTCTGTTAACTTAAATTTCTTTATCAAATTAACTTTTGCATCTTCTTTGTCTTTTGATTTTTTAATTGTTTGTATAACAGCATCAATATTTTTTAAGGCAATCATCAAACCCTCTAAAATATGGGCTCTGTCTTTTGCCTTTTGTAATTCAAAATTTGTCCTACGGGTTACAACTTCTTTTCTGTGTTCAATAAAATATTTTAAAACATCAGATAAAGATAAAATTTCTGGCTGTATCCCATCAACCAAAGCCAACAGATTCAAATGAAATGTTTTTTGAAGATTAGTAAATTTGTAAAGTCGGTTTAAAATTCTTTGTGGTTGATAACCCCTTTTAACATCAATAACAATTCTCATTCCCTCTCTGTCTGACAGATCTCTAATATCTTTTATTCCTTCAATTTTCTTTTCAGAAACCAAGTCAGCCATCTGCTCAACTAGGGTAGATTTTAAAACTTGATATGGAATTTCGGTAATTAAAATTCTCTGAGACCCGTCTTTCTTTTCAACAATGTCTGCTTTTCCGCGCATTAAAATTGATCCCTTTCCTTGAGAATATGCAGTAATTATTTCTTTTTGGTCGTAAATTATTCCGCCAGTTGGAAAATCTGGACCCTGAACAAACTGAAACAAATCTTCTGTTTCTGCTTTAGGGTGGTCCAACATATGAATCAAAGCATCTGTTACTTCGGTCAAATTATGAGGTGGGATGTTAGTTGCCATTCCAACAGCAATGCCTAATGTCCCATTCAAAAGAAGCTGTGGCAAAGGAGAGGGTAGGACAGATGGCTCTTTTCTTGTCCCATCATAGTTATCAACAAAATTAACTGTATCTTTTTCAATGTCCTGAAGCATCAACTCTCCCACTTTTGATAATTTACACTCTGTGTACCTCATAGCTGCAGCTCCATCGCCGTCAATTGAATTATGGACAAAAATTCCACAAGCGAGAGCAAAGTTATGAGTTTTTTCTATTGTCAAATCATAAACATCTTCATGCTCATTTAAAAATTCTTTTCGGGCAACCTTGTGGTTTTTATTTAGCTCAAATAATAAAGAATTTTTGTCATTATTATAATATTTTTCAAATCCTAAATTCCAAGTTGTAAAACATTCTCCGCCAAAAATATTGACTCTGGCTTTCTCGTAATTTTCCGCTCCTATCTGTATATTTTTTTCTGATAAATAATGGCAAATTCTTAAAAATTTGGTCTTCCCTGTTAAATTAGTTTCTCTTCTTTTATTGCTGGCAACAATTTTTTCATGAAACAGTTGTTTATACTTCGGATCCTGCCATAATCTTTTCATTGTTGCAGTGGCGGTTTTGCTTATTTCTTTGATTCTTTCTGGATGTTCAGCTAAATATTTTTTATTTATTTCACTCAAAAATATTCTCATTTTTTCTCTATATTCCGGCTTTTTCCAATTCTTTAAATTTCTTTCTGTATTTCTTTTTGAAAGTTTTTCTCTATTAATTTTATTCGCCCAAAATTTATTCCTGCCTTCAGCAAGTTTTTTTACATAATTTAAATCAGTCTTATGTTTTTGAGATGTAAAATTGTAATGCGTCTGCCAATGTTCTTTCCAGCCCATCCTTTTTATATTTTCAGGATTGTTGTTAAGTTTGTTAAAATTTAAATGGTGCCTTATCCTTCCAGTCGATTTCTCATAAATTCCGTTTTCCAAATTCCACGCGTCCGAAAGAACATGGACAAAATTCCATTTATCTGATTTTGGCTGAAAAATCATATTATATCCGATTGCATTTGTGTCGTCTTCTTTCGTGGAATATCTGAAATAGGAAGGCATTAAAGATTCGCCCGGTTTCAAATCTTTGGCTTCTTTATAATTGCCACTTTTCAACATGAATTTATGGTTAAGGGTACATTTTATTTCTTCTCCATTATCCAATGTTATTTTCATTATTTCGGCGTTATCCTTAGTTTTTCTTGGATTTTTTATCTTAGCAATTTTTATCTTTCCGGTTTGATCAACCGTATACGTAAAATTATTTTTGCCTACATTGTGTTCTTTTATAAGTTCCTCAAAAGACAAATCCCTACCATCTGTTAATTTAACTTTTGTCTCTTTTGTAAAGCAACCCCAGTTTCCTTGTCCATTTATCAAAGTGTAGCGCATATTAAAATCCTGTGCCATTCTTACCATCGAATCATAAACAGCCACATCTCCATGCGGATGGTATTTAGCCAAAACATCTCCAGTTACAGCAGCTGATTTTCTAAATCTTCCCGTAGCGCCTAAGCCCAATTCATTCATAGCGTACAAAATTTTTCTGTGGACTGGTTTTAAACCATCTCTTACGTCAGGAAGCGCACGCGAAACAATAACCGACATTGCATAATCAATGTATGATTCTTTCATTTCAGTTACTATTTCCCTTTGCTGAACTTTCCCTCCGTTGAACGGCTGGCTTTCTAATTTTTTTTCTGGTTTTTTTTCTTCTTTTGCCATTTGAATTTATGAGTGGGAACGAATTAATTCATCCCGAGCCCGAAGGCGAGGGATTACTTACTTAATCTGTAAATTTAAAAGTTGAAATAATTTCATCCATTATTTGGCTCTGTTTTGTTACAGAGTCATCTTGCGCCTTTGTTTCCTCAGGCGTTGCATCAGATTTTCCAGTATTTATTATTCCGCCATAGCCAACTATGCGATAATGAACAAATCCAGATATTTCAAAACAATGCCCGTCATAGATTACTTTATAGTTAGTAATTATCCCCCTTTCTCCGCCCATTGCCGCATCTCCAACTTTTTCATAGATTATATACCAATTTTTTCCATTAATATTTTTTGTTCCTAAGTTATTTTGTAAACACTGATCCACGGCTGAAGCGGTACTGTCAATAGAAATATAAATACTACTATCTGCCCAATCGTCTTTATAAATAACACCGACTAATCTTGATGGATAATAATTAAAAAGAAGATCGTCTTCTGTTCTTTCGGATAAAGTATAATCGTCCGGATATTTTAATTCAAACCCATCTTCATCGTTTGTATAAGTTTTCCAATCGTCGGTTTTAACTATTTCTGTTTCTTTATCTAAAATTTCTATCTGTGGTAATTGAATATTTCCAATTTCACCGCCTAAGTTTGAAAGACTGTTTAACGTGGCTTTAAACCAAAAAAAGGCCATTATCAAACCTAAAATTGCAACAACCGTCCACAAAATAATTTTTTTTTGCTTGTCTGGAAGATTTTGCAGTTTTGTTATAAACTCTTTTATTTTCACAATTTTATGGGTTTAAAACTACTATTTCCATATCTCCTTCTTTCGGCAGTGTGCTAAGTTTTACCGTAAATTTATCTTGCGGAGTTATTGAGTTTTTTCCCATTGTTTTTAAAAATTTATCGACACCATCAACTTTTAATTTAAGTTTTGGCAAAGCATAGTGCATTGGAATCACAATTTTTGGCTCAATCTGAGAAATTATTTTTTGAGCACCCGAAGAATCAATTGTATAAGTTCCACCAACCGGAACCATTAATACATCAACCGAATCAATTTTTTCCAGTTGCTCGTCTGTCAATTGTTTTTGCCCCAAATCCCCCAAATGGCAAAATCTAATATTTTCTGCTTCAATGATATAAATTGTGTTTTGCCCTTTTTCCCCACCGTCTTTATCGTCGTGATAAGACGGAATTCCCTTTATAAAAACTCCTTTAACCTCGTACTCTCCAGGTCCTAAAATTACGAAAGGATTTCCTTTTAGTGCTTTTACGTTATTGTGATCGTGATGGTCGTGGGTAACAAGTGCTATATCAGCTGAAAAATTAGGGACTTTTAATCCCAACTCTTCGTCAAAGGGATCTATAACTATATCAGCTGAATGATCCTTTGAATTAGAAACCGAAATTTGAAAGCAGGATTGGCCTGCCCAAGATATCTTTGCCATTTGAATTTATGAGTGGTAACGAATAAATTCATCCCGAGCCCGAAGGCGAGGGATTACTTACTTAATAAAGCTAAAAATCTAAAAATTAATGTTTTTAGTTTTTAAACTTTCTATATTTTTATTCATATTATCACAAATAACTTTTGACTTCAACTCTTTACAAAACTTGCCCCGTTAGAAGTTTGCCTTCAAAAAGCAATTTTAGTGTAGCACTAATCCTAGTTTTCAAAACTTCTAACAGACCTTGCAAAAATCCTAAAATGATGTATATTAAATATGCTTGCTTTGAGTTAATAATTTTAATACTGCTGGCCTGCAGCAGAATCCCACGAAGCCTTCGGCAAAGCGGGAGAGACAAATAAACAGGTATTTTTATTTTGCCGAGGAAAGCGAAAAAATATTAATCACAATTTATATTTTTGAGCGACGCAGGTAAAATATAATTCATTTATATTTATATGACAAAAGAAGACACAAAAAAAATCGACGAAGCATCAGCGCCTCTTTCAGTCGGCTCAACTATTGAAGGAAAAGTTGTTGCAAGAGATAGGTCATCTCTTTTTATTGATTTAGGAATTAATGGAACCGGCATAATTTATGGTAGGGAGTTTTATGAAGCAAAAGATGCTATAAAAAACCTACAAGTCGGAGACACGGTTTTTTCAAAAATCACTGAACTTGAAAATGACGAAGGATACAGAGAGCTCTCTTTAAGAGACGCTACAAAAGAAATTAGTTGGAAAAAATTAATAGACTTTAAAGAAAGCGGACAGATATTAAACGTAAGGGTGACTGGTGTAAACAAGGGGGGACTTTTGACTTCCTTAGATGGAATACAGGCTTTTTTACCTGTTTCGCAATTAGCCCCAGAGCACTATCCAAGGGTTGAAGACGCTGATAAACAAAAAATTCTAAAAGAGCTTCAAAAATTTATCGGCAAAACATTTGAAGTAAAAATATTAGATTTATTGGCTTCAGAGAATAAATTAATTTTGTCTGAAAAAGCAAAATCAGAAGAAAAAATAAAAGAAACCCTTAAAAATTATACAAAAGGAGCTATTGTTGAAGGGGAAATAACGGGTATTGCTGACTTTGGTGCTTTTATTAAATTTCCTGCTGAAATCGAAGATAAAAACGAACAGATAGAAGGGCTAATCCACATTTCAGAGCTTGACTGGCAATTAGTTGAAAATCCAGCCGAAGTTGTAAAAGTTGGCGAAACAATAAAAGCTAAAATTATAAACATAAATAATAATCAAGTTTTTCTTTCCTTAAAAGCATTAAAAGAAAATCCTTGGGAAGAGATTGAAAAGAAGTATAAAAAAGGCGATAAAATAAAAGGTAATGTAAGTAAATTTTCAGCTTTTGGAGCCTTTGTGGAGGTTGCGCCAAAAATAAGAGGTCTTTGCCATATATCAGAATTTGCTTCAAAAGAAGAAATGGAACAACAGCTAAAAATTGGTAAAGACTATGATTTCGAGGTTTTAACAATAGAACCGCAAGAGCACAGAATGAGTTTAAAATTGAAAACCAAAGAATAGTCTAATCAAAAAAATCCCGTCATCGCGGGATTTTTTATTGTATATATTATTTTATCACATAGTGGTCACAAGGCGTTAAACCATTACGATAATCTTGACATATACAATAAAATGTGATAAACTAATAATATTGACGAGGTACTCTTGTCAAATGTAACTTAACATTTTGAAAGGAGAAAGAAATGGTAACGTCTGTCTGCGTAACGCCTATTACAGTTATTGTTTTTCACAAAAACGCACATCGCCATATCGACGATGCGGCATGCTTGTGGATTCTACGCACTCGGCCAGAAGCTGAATCCCGATTTCCGGGTATCAGTACTACTGAAGTCATTTTTGATGGCACCGGCGGAGAAACCTACGAAGGCAAGACTGGCGACGAACTTGAAAAAGAAGGGATTTTGATGATCGGAGTCGGCTCAGGTCGGCTTGACGAACATCCAGGCCCTCAAACCAAGGGAAAATCCGATTGCTCATTTGCACTTCTCTGCAGAGAGATCGGCATCTTCGACGACCCAGCACTAAACAAAATCATTCAGTATGTGGCTGAGTCTGACAGAGGGAACTCAGGTCACCCCATGGCCATCGGCTCTGTGGCGAAGGTCATGGAGTATGCACTTAGCCCAATGGAGGTCTTTGAATGGCAGGCCAAGGCTTTAGAGGCCATGTACAATAAGCAGTCCGACTTTGTGGTCGCCCAACGAGAATATGACGAGAATGCAGAAGAAGAAGAGATACGTATCAGTGGCAA
>Ga0172381_10006248_pt1 | contig 11969 bp, 30 predicted proteins | sample Leawel6488metaG_FD_119754 | JGI IMG/M metagenome (GOLD analysis project Ga0172381, IMG submission 119754) | Leachate microbial communities from a municipal landfill in Southern Ontario, Canada - Leachate well 64-88 metaG | ecosystem: Engineered > Solid waste > Landfill > Unclassified | place...
ATATCATTCCCACGCAACCCGCACCAGAGAAGTAAGGATCAAAGGTGGTCCGACCCACCAGTGACCGTTCGGAGATTGCGCGGGAATGCGCCGTGATGATATGGGATGGGGAAAGAAATAAACGTATCGAATCTACGACGAGAATGTAACGTTACCATACATTACCAATGGTTACAAACCGCTACCAAAACTTACAATAACTTACATCAAAAAAGGTTGTTGTTAATATTATCAGATATTTTCAGGTTCTCCCAGTAACCCACCCAATGCAATCTCGACAACTTCCGTAAATGTCGCTTCGCGTTTAGACCCATCTTTCCTGGTTATGTAGTTTGCAGGATCTCGCTGGTACAACTCTATTTTTTTAAGTAGCGATGGTGAGATTGTGAAAGATCGATTCCGTTTCTTTTCGGATTCTGGAACTCGTTTTGGCATGTTATAGTATTATGATGTTATCTTTAAAAAAGATTACTCCATCAAACGATCGAACGGTTCACTCGACAAAGTTAATGGGTCTACAAGTCCTTGAACATTGGTCACAGGCCATACCATTAATATAATCCCAGGACCCCGGACAGTTTACACCGAAGATATGGAACGCCCACATAATCAGATAGGTTAGTGAAATACATATAATTATAAATGCCAGTGGGGGCATCCACCATCTAAACCACGATGGAGTAATACAGATCGGATTCATTCCTTCACCAACACTGTACAATCAATTATATCTCCATCAGACCCACACATTTTCACATATACACCCTCTTCCGGACTTCGCATCATTGAAGGTGGGTGTCTATCACTCTCTCGTTTGTCATGATGCTTCTTATGTGAGACTTGTTTCCAACCCATAGCAATTACCTCAACCCGAAACAATCATCGCTTGTTTCCTCACTCTCCGTAATTACATCAAGGATATTCTGAGCGAATTGTTTTGCCTGGTCTTTCGTGATATGTTTGGTTACGAGCATATCGCCACCGTATATCCCGATGAACATATCTCCGTTTGATAGAACAGAAATGTCGAGATCTCCGGATTTGGTCTTTACAGTTCTGCGGGAGAGGTGGGTTATTTCAGATGTCATCATTCATCATCCCACAAATTTACACCAGTCCGAATCGTAGTCACGCCATCCTTCACAAACTTCCTTTCATATTTGTAATTTCCGTTTGGGTGTGTAACTCGCATCCAATCTCTAACCCAGTGTTCAAGCAAGAGTAAACCCACAGCGATCACAGCAATGGATTCTATTGTAACATGCTGATATGTTCCGAACAGTTGGATGCAAACCAAGGCTCCAGTAAGGTAGCAGCCCATAAGGAAGATGTCAAGCATGGCAAACATAAAACCTGTGAAGGTTGGGCGCTCTGAGACGAGGGTTCCTAAATCGGTGTCGCTCATAACTTCCTCACTTCTGTTTCGTGGATCTCTACAGTAACGGTAATGCTGTCATCTTTCAAAATATTGCGAAGGAATTTCTGTACTGCTTCTGAAAGCGTCTCTCCAGGAACGCTTGACACGTCGGAAATATTACCTTGCACACCTCTGATGTTCTCTACAGTCAGATAATAGTGCGCATATTTGCTATCTGCCGTCATTCCTTCAGCAACTCCTTCCTTGCACCCTTCGCGGCATTGCAAGCGACTTCGTAACATGCAACACACTCGTCGATATACTCTACATATTTCCCCCTTCTCATCGTGATAAACTTCTGTGGCCTGCCCCTACCTCCATCTCCACGCTTCTCTTCAACCGTCACGTACGAAGACAACAGACCTATCGCGATGCTCACTTCCGGTTGTCTCAGATCCGCTTTCCTTTCGATATCGCGTAACGAATGTTCCTTGCCATCAGACAGGACGGCAATAACATTCGCTACGGTTCTAGGCACATCAAGCAGTAATAAACTCTCTACTTTAGTTTTCATATCATATGATATGATGTTTAGATATTTAATATTAACTTAATTAAATTCTTAATCAAGAAAAAAAGGTTTTGCCCCCGTGTGCGGTGGGAGCATTGGCATTGGTTTCCTTAGAACAAAGGTGTACTTGTGTGCTCTGGCTTTGCTTCGGTAACATCGGTGAACATTCTGAGATATGAGATGAGGTAAGCCATCATTCCCCAAGGTGGGGAATCAACTCAACAATCTTGATGGACTTTGATTGTATCATCGCCGATAATAGTAATGGGTTTAGATATGATTTAATCTTTCTTCTCCACCAACGCCATTAAGGTAGTCAACCTACAAATCTTCCTCCCAAACAACTCGCGCCTGAACGGACACCCTTCAATCTTCCCCAGACACAACCCATCTTCCTGCTCGATACCACAGAGGATGAAGGCCGAGTCGATGTTACGGCAGATGTCTCCGTAGTAACGGTTCATGGTGTCGGTTTGGGAGATTGTGGTGCGGGCGGAGACTGTGGAATATGTGTTCTTGTGTTCTGCAAAAACATCCCGTGCCATCATCTATTCTCCTTCAACCACGTGATCTGTGCATTGTTATACAATTTTTGCACGAGCGTTTCTTCTTCATACGGGGTTATCGATGCAAAACCAAATGTCTTTGAGGTTAATGTTACTGGAAGTTCAGCAACATATGATTTGAGAAGTTGACATTTGGTTACAGCCATCATACAGATTGCCCATTCAAGTTCGGTTAACTCGATCATACGCACCAATCTCCCTTATTTTCAATTGCACTATCCCTCATCCTCTGCTCTACCGTAACAACCCCTCTCGCCTTCCTCCACGGCCCTGATAGAACGGGTCCGGTGATCATACAGGATTTTGGTGGATTGTCTTTGAGTTGGCAACCTATTAGGTTACAGCCTTTGCAGGTCATGGCAATCTCCCAAACCTGTTATAATCCCTAACTCTACTCACCTGATATCCAAACGGATTCTGCACTTCTGCTTTAGGAGTGATGGTTGTTTTGCCGGTTTTAGATTGGAATAGTTTTTGCAGATTATCACGACGGGTTGGTGGGGTCATTTCATTAACCTCTTTTCAACCGCAGTAAACAGACTGCAAACACTTTCCATTGCAATCTTCACCATAGCGAGTTCATCGATTGTCATTTCTTCAATGGTGGACTTCCGTGCGTGAACTACATCTATAGCGTGCGCTAGGTTGTAAACGGCATCGGAGAGTTGATTGTGTTTGTATGTCTTCTCGTTTTCTGGTGTAACTGGGAGAAGGTGCTCCCAACTATAAGATCCGATTTTTCGAGTGAGATCGTGACGTTTAAACTCTCGGTTTGATTTACCAACATAGATCCGGATCTCTGTTAGTTTAGTTACCTCTACCTTTGAAAGTTCTTGCCGACTTAATACAAATGACGATACGAACACAACATCTCCTACTTTCAGATCGTTGGCCCATCGTTTCTCTGTTGGAATTTCTTTCTGTGTCATAATTTCACCTCAACGGAACCGCAGATACTTCTTCGATCTTGAAACACGAATCGCTCAGTGTATGATCCAATCCGGTTTCAACAACATGCTTTGCCATATCCAGAATATCTTTTACTTTCATATCATCGATATCTGGATTTTCTCTCGTGCTTAATTTAACAAAGATTTCCATTTCATTTTACCTTCCTCCCATCTCGGGACTCTGCATCCAGGGACTCGAACCTGTTAAGCCAGCCGATTTTTTGCAGAAAGTATTGTATTGGTTTGTCTGAGGTAAGACGTGCTATCAGCAGATGGTAAAATGCTCTAGCATATATCACCCCGCTCATACTGGTTAATCACAATCCTCTCTCCATCCATTCTCCTTTCCTTAATCGCGCTTGACGGTTTGCTATCTTTGCTATCTCTGCTATTTTGTTTGAGGATCTCGGTTCCCTGGAGGGCCATGTAGGTTTTGCAGAACGACTCCATATTAATCAGCCTCGCACTTCACCGATACCACAAGCATTGCATCTCCGGTAAGACCAACCCTTTTACATAATTCTCTGAAGTCCCTATCGTGTCCACCATGCCCGTACTCTTGATAGCATAGTGCATGCACAGCCTCATGCTGTAGGATCTCTGTGATCTCTTTCATACCCCACCACATCAGAACATATTTGTTGATCTCGATCTTGTTGTCGTCATGATTGTAGTAACCAAGTGCTACTTTCTTCCCAGTCCTGGAATATGGCAATACTGTAACCTCTGGAGGAGTTACGATACCATACCGGCATGAGATACGCTTTGCTATTTTGTTTACTGATGATAGTTTCATCCCATCACCACCTTACACGGCTCCACACCTTTACTATGCTTCCATTCGCCATTTGAGACATGCAGATCACAATACCTAATGACTAGGCATCGGGAGCAGTCGGAGAGGGTTTTTGGAGGTGGAGTCATTTCCTCACCATTCCAAGAAGCCTTAAGAAGTAAGCACATTCTTTTTGGCTTGGTTTTCCGTCGAATGACTGAAGGAACATGTGGAACCGCATACATTCACTTTCCGTTGGAATCCTCCCAGAAAACTTATGCAGATAACCTATCATTCCTTGCATGTCGTATTTATCTGGGATGATTGGAGTGTTCTGTTGCCTCTCTTGTAGTTTCTTGTTTCTTGCAATTTCTTCCGGGGTCATCCTCTCCTCACCTCACAAACTCCCATCCCAATATTTTTTGCACAATCCTCATACTCATCCTGATCGTTTAGGTTGGTGTCGAGGGTTGAACCTGGGATACCGGTGCCTGTGATGAGGTAGTAAGGATCGTTGTCCTCTTCGAGATCGTTAAGTGTATTCATTGTTTAACATCTCCCGAAAACGTGTTCAGACAGCGCGATAAACTCGCTATGCCGTTTTGAACATTCTGGGCATAGTGGATATATTCCACGTTCTGCATTCCCTCTTGTAGTCTGCACTTCATTTTGGCATTGCCTGCACAATACCACCACCTCTTCCAAAGAGTGGTAATACCGCTCTTTATGTTGTGGGATACATGGCGCATCCCACGCGCTTACCGGGTGTTTTGTGCACATATGGTTATATTTTTGATAGAATGCACAGGGATAGGAACCATCTTTCCCTCTCCACATAATTGGGCATTGTTCGATCATTTCATCCTCCTTAAACTAAACCTCTCTCCTCTCTGCTCTGCCTGGATAGATTCTGCACAAATGACCGGTGCGATTGTAACAGGGTGGCAGCAGATCTCACAGGGTTTGAGCTGGCATTGCGCGCACCGTGGGATAGGCTCTTCTGTAATTTTTGTGCGGTCGTAGTGCTGCATCATAACGGCATCTCCATAGTGGCATTCGTTTCAGTTTCAAGAATTTTCATATTCTCCCGTAGCCATCCTTTTTCAGATACCAATTTATCAATCAGTTTGCCGGCTTCCATAGTAGATGAGAATCTATGTGCGATATTCTCGCCGCAGATCACAAACATACCTTCCCCGTTCTGGTTTTTGCAGAAGTAGGTGCGCATACAGTGCCCTTCAATATTGGCATCTCGGAGGACGATATACTTCATGCTAGCAACTCCTCTTTTGATAATACACAGTGCTGGCAAGACTCCATAGGATATTTGCAGTTCTGGACAGGGCAGGTAATTTTGTATTTCTGCCCGTCTTTGTTGACCCCTACCATAACCTCATATCGCTTTTTCATTCCACCACCTCAAATCCACCCATCTTTTTATTTTGCCCTTTCACACATTTTGCACAACCCATCTCTTTCTCAAACTGCTCTTGCTGCATGACAGTACCAACAGCCTTGTAGAGCATCACAATTGTATGGTAGTGAGATCCTTTGTGCTCGTCGTATAAATTGCGTAGTGCGACTATGGACGCCGGGCCATTATGGACCCCATGAGCAATGGCGTATTTTTTAAAGTTGGTCCAGCCGGTCATTCTGTCACCTCATAGTCATCGTGACATAACGGGCAGTGCCGATATTCCCTTATTCTCGGTTCGGGTGGGAATGACCACATATAACAACCACATTCCGGGCAATTGTGGTTATCGGGAGATACCAGTTTAACGGTCATTCGGACACTTCCTCTTTTCGATATCGGTAGATATGTAATACATTTTCACCAGTTTTTGGTAATCCGTAACACCGTTGACTTTCGGGTATGCATAGAACATGTGAATTTGCGTAATATGTCCCTCTGTATTTTCCCGGCTGATGTCAGCGAGTTGTTCGGTATGCTTGCGATTCCGCTCCTCTTTCTCACGTTTGGAGAGTTCAGATGCAAGAATATCCGTTGATATTGTGGATAGGTCCGTATGGGTCATGGTATAACCTCATAACGCCCTGCTGTATTTCCGTTGATATCCCGAATATAATCCTGTTTGAAATGGCGCTTATCAATCTCTATTGCCGTGTATCTTAATGCGGTTGCGACGCCATCAAGATTTAACATCCCCTTATTACCCAGATCGATCTTTAAGATAAATTGCGGCATGATTAAATCACTTCATCCCCTTATAGTGCGCTGTCAGTACATCCCGTACGGTTTTTACTTGTTCCGTGCTCAATAGGATCGCCTCACCGCATGCAAGCATTACAACGCTTTTCAGTGCATGATCGTAGTATATACAGATACTTGCGCGCGATCCGGGATAATCCGGGAGAATTGTTGTATTTGATTTGGTTACGGTTATTTTTGCCATCTTAATCACTCTGCAGTATACCCATCAAAGTACACGCCTTCTTTTCGGGTTTTTGGATCTCTGCAATGCGCTTGGGCTTGTTCAAGGGTTAATCCGGTTTTGATTACCCTCCGCATTTTTCCAGATGCTGCATAAAACCTCTCGATGCGGTATGTATCCATGATTAGATCCACTCCTGCCGGATTTTCCGCTCGTCTTTGTACAGCGCGTACGACAGATTCTGTACTAGATCGAAACCCATATCCATGCCGCACCCTTTACACACCACAGCGTTGTGTCCGTTCTTCTCGCTGTAGGTACGACCGAGCAGCGCGGCGATAGTGTACGATGGGTGCACAAATTGCTGTACCCGTGCTGGACACTCGCCGCCGCTGATATCGCCCTTTTTGATCAGTGGGATAACGACGGATATTTCACGGGACATACCAGACCGTGCTACACTGCGCACGATGGTATATACCGTATAGTTGTTCGCTTCGATCCATGCTTTTAGCTGGTCGATGTTTTCTTGTGTTGGTTTTTTTGCTTTCATGTTCTTTACCTCATCTGACATTCCCGGCACCACGCCGGTATTCCCTCTCCCGGGTATGATCCGGGGCGCACGAAGAGAGAGGTTATAGTGGTATCACTTCAAGCGTCTTGGCCAATGCCGTAAACTCCATGTTGCCGTATATCCCGGTGATAACATCGTCGGCCTGATCGTAGGTGTCGTATTCGTACCTTCGAGCAACATCTGTTGTCAGAGTGGGAATAGCCTCACCATCGATGATTATGCTACTTAGTCACGCTGTCCCGTTTGTTATTGCGTACTTCATCTCTCTTACCTCTTTTATCCTGTATCTTATGTTTGCAGCACTTGGTAATAAATGTTACGATATTATCCTATAATTTCCTACAAAACCCGGACAAACTCAAACCACGCTCTATACCCACTCATGACACAACAACACGGTACACAACACAAAAAACATTCACATCGCGCAAAATATCATACCCGCGCAAAAATCATCACAAAAACTACAATATGCAACAATCCGCCATATCTCCGCGCAAAACCCCACTTTTCATCATTTTTAATTTTGTGTGTGCGAAAACATAGTCACATACATTTAATCATCTATGTTACTTACTTGTGGCCATCCCACCCTGTCAACTGCACTATCTCATGGTTTTTGTCACGTCGCGCATTTTTGATGATATGATGGGGTGATGGGGGTTATGTTGTAGCAGATGCAACACGGACCCTGGGTAATACATGTAAGTAAACAAAACCGGGCGAGATCGATAATGCCCGTACGTACAGCCATTTTAAATTTTGATTTTTAGAATTTTCCGGATTTTCCGGATTTTTAAGCTTTTTGAGATTTTTGAGTTTTTGAGACTACACGAGTTTCCGGAGGGATTCCAGGCAACCAAGCTAGACCGAATATGATAGATGGCACTCTTGGGACCATGTATAATCACCCGGGAAAATATACTCCGACGTACCCACATATTTTAACATTTTTTTTATTCTCAAAAATCGCACAACATCAAATTTCAAAATTTCAAAATTTCAAAAACTGCAAAAAATCAAAAGTTTAAATTTTTGCATAACTACATGTTTTGCATATTTTTGCAGAGTGTTTTGTTTTTACATAAGCCAATCATACCAACTTGGTTATGATCGGCCAAAAGAAGTGGCTTGGTGAAGATCGAAAAGTGCATGTAAAAACTATATTGTCAAGATATGATACCTTGTAAATATCAGGCGTTAAAATAGCGGTTTTGCGTTGTCAAAATATTTAAGAGACAATTTAAGATAACAAAAAGAACAAATATGTTGTCAAACATACAATATTGCATGGAAGAAGAAATTATTGTAAAAGCAATAGTGAAAGATAACACAAGAGTACTTACACCAAAAGAATATGCAAAATTGAAAGAACATCTAAATCCAGATTACATTTGCATATGTGATGTGTTACTACATACCGGAATGAGGATGTCGGAATTCATACGTTTTTCAAAACACCCGGAATGGTATGATGCTCATAGAAGATGTATAGAACTACCCACAGATGCGATCAAAAAGAAAAAGACGGTGTATAAGACCCGCCAGGTTAATCTCACCAAAGAAGGATGCGATGCAGTTAAGCACTTTCAGAAGATGATTGCAGATAATCTAAATATACCATCAAGACAGGCGATGCTTGGGACATTGTGCAGAACTGCTATCGATGCAAAATTGCCGGAAGGGGATAAGGGAATATGCCCAAAGATGTTCCGTAAGACTCTCGTATCATGGCTAATGAAAACATCTCCGGAGAGGATGTTTGAGATTGCTGCAAATATGGGTCATACGCTAACGGTGATGCAACTTAATTATACAAACCTGTCTTTTGCCAGGGAAGATCTTGATGACATCCGCAAGTTTTTGAAGGGATGGGGAGAGGTATGAGCACATTTAGAGAAGGTGAAACAAAGCAATTTCCCGTTGACCGAAAAGATAAGGGAGTTTGGTATGGTATCATAGCAACCAAATCATCTCTTGGATGTGTTCAAATTGAAATAACGAGATTTGGTTTTACATCATCCGGATCCGGCAAAAGAGAATTTATAGACAAAATAAACGAACTGAAAGAGCAAGGAATTTCATACCTGCTGCTCGGAATATGGCAAGGACAATACAGCACTGATATATTCGTATTGGATGAGAAGATAATTGTGAAACGATTGTTGGATGTTATCAAGTAGAAGAATCAGATACAGACTTAATAGTCACATAGACTATAACAGTCCATGAACTGCATCGCGCAATACCCATTTTTCCCATTTTTCAATTCTGCAAAGTCTTTATAGCCTTAAACGTCATATAGACTAATATGACCAATGCAAATGAACGCAGGCACTACATTCCGGAAAAGACATGGATATCCCTAGAGTATTTTGCAGCCGATGAAAGATTGCGATTATCTCCAAAGATTGCAGTTACTCTTAGAACTGAAGAACTCGCCTGGGCTATAATCAACAATTTTCTGGAATCAACCGGGCATTATCCTCCGAAGACAAAGGAGGAATAATATGATAATTCATTTTGCTATAGAATTCGCGTACTTTTTCGCATTGGCTTTGGAATCCCACGGAATCCATCACAATGAAGGTATGGTGTTATCACTGCTATTTTTAGGAATACTCACGATAATTAACATCGGGCTTCTGATTACAGATAATGCGAAAAAATGAATTATAGCGGGGTGCAAGTGGACTTATTTTCTTACATTCAAAGCAAAATTAACCCGTTTCTTTAACAGCGGAGTAACTGTGTGTCCTCTTACATGGGTTCCGATATTCGCAGAACCAATTTCGTTCAGCAATCCTTCCGGAAGTAGAGCAGATTTCGAATATCCAAGCTGCTTATGCAACGCCCCATGTTTGATATGCGTTTTCTGAATCCATTTGTCGGTCATGGGCGAATCATCCCCATAGCACCAAGACTCATAGCGCCGATCACCCCTATACCAAGCATAGCAACAGAAGCACCAGCAACGGTTTTCACCGCATCATTCATCCCATGGGTAACCTCTCGTGTGCGTGCCGGGTATCGCATAGATTTGGCGTCGAGATTCCCATATCTTACAAGTGGTCTGTTGCCATAGGGATTAACCTGGATAACCGGGTATCTCATCATCGGTAGTCTCTCCCACGGTAATTCTTAGGTCTCTCTGTGGTGTGCTTCCGGTACGTTTCAGGAACCGGTTTTTTGTACTGGTGTACAATAACGGTGTGTCGTTTAACCATGCTGCCTATTTGGATATGAAAGATATTAATAGTTTCTGATGCATCTGTTTAAATATGACTGCCGATTCAAAGAACCCAACCAATTCAAAGAAGGTATCTCGTGCTACAAGCGAGGATCTTAAAATTGGGATGATGGTTGAGAAGAAAGAGCATAAGTGGGCATCGCCGCAAACTGCAAAAAAGATAGCCTCCGATCATCTGAAAGAAGATCCGGGATACTACACGGGTAATTGCGGGGGTAAAGAGAACGCTACGGTTAACATCCGAATAAAGCAAGTGCGACAAAAGAAGAAAGTCCCGCCCCCACCACCAAGTAATGCACCCGAATGGATTCAACCTAACTATAGATTATGGGGATAAGTAAACCATGAGTTTAATTCCGGATAAAACCGAAGTGCAGGAACAGTGGAATACCTTCCTGTATCAACCACAGTATATTTCCGTGCAATACTTGCAGTTTAAAAATCACGGTCTTGGTTCCACTCCGGTACAAAGTTATCACGATTTGATGATGCCAACCCAGCATGTCTCTAAACCCACCTATAGTGAGATTGAGACAACAAAGAGAAATGCCATGAGTTTTGCAAAAACGAAAATTGACAAGTGTGAGTCGCAATCATCAAATTCATGTAGTTTTTCATACCCATGCGACCATTGGAAGAAATTTGCACCATCACCAACCACATTCCATAAATTCCCAAAGTTCAAAAACCCGTTTGGCAAAATACATCTATAACCATAACTAACCTTTTTATTGTTTAACTGTTACTACTGTGTAATAACATGGTTAATGAGTATGCCAATACTACACTTAGAGATGCGCACGGGAATATCATAGGATATCAACCGGTATCTGCATCAGCACCGTATGTAAATACCGATCCTTCTGCTACAGATACAGCTGCAAAAATTGCAGCGGAGGTTGGTCGCGTTGGGGGAGTACTAAATCCCTATGTAGCCGCAAAAGCTGTTGCGGAAGGGTATACCGGGTCGATTACTCTCCCGGTTACTTCAACCGGTCAACTTGATACAGGGATAAGTACGGTACCTGTACGCAGTCAAAGTGAGATTGTGGTGTCACCTATTGTTCCTGGTCAATCTGGTGAAACGACAACAATATACGTTCCTTATGGAAGTTATGCACAAACAAAACTAGAAAATGTAAAACTTCTTCTTGGCGGAACAACCGGAGAACTTGGCATATATCAGCAGCCGGCTGGGCATTCATTATATAATTTAGTTGGTGGCGGTGGGCGTGCTGCATTACAATCCGGGATGTTTACTGTAAATGCCCCAGAGACACCATATACAGTAAAACAAATCGACGTTGGAACATATAAATTACCTTCTGGAGAAGGGTTATCGAGATTAGGAGCTGAAGTTTATGGCGGGTTTGTAACTGCATTGTCAGCGAATAAAACCGTGGAAACTACAGCAGTAAGTCTCAGCACGTATACCAATGTAAATAACCTGGCGAATTATGTCAATCCGCAAGGTGTTAATTTACCAAAAAGCCAAGCGCCAGGGGTGTCTTTGCCGTGGGAAATATCGTC
>Ga0172381_10006249_pt1 | contig 11968 bp, 7 predicted proteins | sample Leawel6488metaG_FD_119754 | JGI IMG/M metagenome (GOLD analysis project Ga0172381, IMG submission 119754) | Leachate microbial communities from a municipal landfill in Southern Ontario, Canada - Leachate well 64-88 metaG | ecosystem: Engineered > Solid waste > Landfill > Unclassified | place...
CTTATAAGCTTACCATGTTTTTTAATTTATTTATTAGTAACTTGGAGGAATATATGGTTGAAAGTTACGAATTCTATTATTGCCATAATCTGACACTGAAAACTGTCCCCAGTACAAATCATATTGATCTGCAGCTTTAAATATAATTATGTCTTTAGGATTATCAAAAAGAAAATCAGTACTACCTGGGTTGCTTGTACCTAAAACTGAGAGTAAAAAACCATTAATCTGCCTATATTTTCGTATTCTATTAGATCCAATAACATATACATTTCCAACAGCATCGCATACTACACTATATGGATTGGAATGGCTTGAAATGGTAAAATTGAATGTCATTGATGGTAAAAATTTTTGCACTCTATTATTTGAATAGTCAGCTACAAAAATATTCCCAGTAGAATCTATTTCAACATCTGTGGGAAATAAGAATTGCCCATTACCAGAACCTGTACTTCCAAATTTAGCAGTGTATCTCAAATGCTTATTAAATTTTTGGACTCTGTTATTATTAGCATCTGCAACATATATATTTCCGTCAGAATCTATTACAATTCCTCGTGGATCATTAAATTTTCCATTTCCACTTCCAAACCCACCAAACTGGCCTAAATACGTAAATGAAGAATTAAATTTCTGTACACGACTATTATTATCAGTTATATAGATACAATTATCTTTGTCAATAGCTACATCTTGAGGGCTTAGTAGCTCTCCATTACCAGTTCCTGTAACTCCATATGTTGCTAAAAGTGTATTATTTGCATTAAATTTTAAAAGGCGATTACCTGTAGTTACAACATATCCATTATTTAGGTTATCTCTTCCCATTCCTAGAGGTTTTGAAACATCTATATCAGGTATTCCTTTTTCAAGATAATCATGTGTGCTTACATGATTAAACTGGCCGGATGGAAAATATGGCCTACTATATACATGTTTTTTACCAGCAAGTACTATTGATTTTTGTAGTTGTGAAATTTCTACAATTTTTGTTTCAAATTTTCCTAAAAAAGCTAAATGCTGATTGTATACATAATAAGCATATTCATCAAGTAAAGGTACAACAATTCGTATAAGATCTGTAAGCTCATCTCCAATTGTGTGTGCTAATGTCTTACAACTTATACTAATTACCGTCTGATCTAACGGTGATGTTTCTGATATAAGAACTAACTCAGAATCGTATTTTGCAATAGTATTATTGTTAGTTAAAATATAAATCTTTCCATAGTAATCGGAAGTTAACCCCATAATATTATAGTTAAATGTAACTGTCTTATTCCAAGAAAAATCAGCATTAAATATTTGTATTCTATTACTGTTATGCATATCTGCAACATAAATTTTACCAGCAACCCCTATTGTTAAGAATGCATCTGCAAATTGACCATTACCTGTTCCAAAACTTCCAAATTGGCCTAAATATGTAAGTGAAGAATTATACTTTTTTATTAAGCCGTAGTTACATGTATAGACATTATCTGAGAGATCTACAACTATTGATGCGTCTGGACGATCAGGAAACCCTGGATCCATCCAATTAAAAGCTAGCGCCCATCCTGTAGAATTTCCATCATCATATATAGCTTTACAAATAGAAGGTGGAGAAGTATATCTATCTAAGTAATATACACTATCAAAACCAGGACCAAATCCAGCGACCCATTGACTGGGATAATAAAAAGTCGAAGCTCCACCAGGATAAAACCCCCCCCCGATATAATAAAATAATGCATCAGAATTACCAGGAATGATATCTGGAGCTGAAGTTAATATATCTCTAATCCTATTAATAACAACACTAATAACTGAACCATATGATATATTGCTACATATTACTATCAATACCATAAGAATACTTATCATACTTTTTTGATACAAATTAATTTTTTTCATTTTTTTAAATCTTCCTTTGAATTTGAATTTATATTAATTGATATTAGAACTAGTTCTAATATCAATTAATATAATAGTTTTATTTATTTGTTTAAGTAGTTAGTAGCTGTTTTATATTTACCATTTGTACCCTTCATACAGTGTATAAATAATGAAAAATGCTTAAGCTTAAATAAAATATTTAAAGCTAGTTTTTCATCCATACCAGCTACACTTGAAACGTCTAGTAAACCTATGCCATTAACGAAATTAACATTAATTGATGTATTTTCAAAATCTACTAGTTTTACAGATACTTCACCTGTATAATTTTCAATTTCAATTTTTTCATTCTTTACTACTGCAACACTATCAGCCCATTCACTAGGTTTAACATCTTCAGTCTTACTAGCAACTACACCAAATTCAGCTAACCTAATAAGAGTAATAGTTACTTGCTTTAGATTTTCAGAATTCAAACTATCTAACTCTGCGACTAATATTGCAGTATGACTACCAGGAATTACATTTACAGTATCAGTAGCAGTAAATTGTACGTAGGGACAATTTGAGTAAAGATCAAATGGAAATGGAGTAGGATAATCTATTATATGGTAATCTTCTAAAACAAGATTTCTAGCAGCAATAACTTCAGCTCTTTTAACAGGATCGACTGGTAGATAACCAGCCCATTGATAATCAGACTTTTTTAAAAGACCTTGCATTTCAGAAGCTGCATATAGTACAGTAATAGACTGTAAAAGTATAAATAGAATAGTAAAAAGCACTAAGGTATTTTTACGCATGGAAGAAAGACTCCTTAATAGGGAATTTATTTGAGATTATTACATATATTAAATGATATACGTAACAATTTTTTGTTAAATATAAATTTATAAGAGAAAAATTCCATAAGATTTATGGTTAAATAGATCTTATGGAATATTTTTATATTATTATAGTTCTATTATAATACTTGTATACACATCCAAACATCTTTAAGATCAGATAGAGATGATTGATATTGGATGTACATTACTCTGCCAGCTTCAACTGTAGTATTTACAAAATCTACAGTTGCTCCCATATCAGAGTGTAAAATATCAACATCTCCAATCTTAAATATAGTATATCCTGAATCAGCTATTGCCATTTTTCCAAACTCAAATCTAGTATCATCTGAAGCTCCTTCAAGATTATGTATTTTTACTCTAATAGTTTTATTTGAAATAGCAAAAGGAGACTTTACTCGTAATAAATATGTACCAATTTCAGGCATATCTCCCTGCCAATATCCCTGAAATTCTGTAGCTGCAGTTAGTTCAGCCTTTGTAGCATAATCAGTAGCTGCAAATCCACCAAGTCTATCACTATTATAAGCTGTACTATTTATTCCTAAATATGTTGCATTATGGTGATGTGTGGCTAATGAGTAGCCACCAGGTAAAATTCCGCCTAACTGTGAGCTATTAGCAGCCGTACCAGTAGTAGTTAATACTCTCGTACCACCTTCATATAAATATGTAGCTCTAAAAGGCCCTTGATAAGCTAATTCATTACCTGTGTTACTAGGGGCATTTCCACCAGTATAAGTATAAAAATAGCCATTAACTATACCAGTTGTACCTGTATGTCCTAATACTCCAACAGTTGTAGAATTTCCAGGTACTCGGTCAAATGTTGCGCTAGTACCTAAATCTCTAGTTGATATACCAGTAACATGACCATTGTTAGCGCCAATTAAGGATATTACACTAACACCCGATAAAGGTCCAGTTTCTGGCCATTGATTACCTGTAGCTGGAAAAGTTGGGTGGGTATAGTTATTAGCATTCGCAGCTATACCGTCTAATTTATTTTTATCAAACCAGGACATTAATCCACTTATACTAGTAGTTGATAGAGGTAATGTTCTAGTAGCTACGTTTGTTACATGCCCATTAGTAATAGTAAGTTGAGAGATTATATCATTAACTGTTGTAGCTGAAACCGGAAGATTAGTAGTGGGTGTAGTAGGGTGAACATATATAGTATCATTATCAGTACCCCATACAGCAGTACCATCTGCACTATATTTTAAGAATTGTCCTGATGTTCCACCACTAGGAATGTGTTTATTACCAGCTGTAGTAGGGTGAACATATATAGTATCATTATCAGTACCCCATACAGCAGTACCACTTGTGCCACCATATTTTAATACTTGTCCAGATGCTCCACCTGTAGGAACATGTATATTACCAGCTGTAGTAGGGTGAACATATATAGTATCATTATCAGGAGGGACTTGCCATAAACCATCACCTCTAAGATACTTAGTAGTAGAATTATCTGGAGAAGTTCCATCACTTTCAATATTACCATGAGGATGGCTTGTAGCAGCTTTACCATTAATCTGATTTTGTATATTACCAGTAACATCTGTAAGATAGCCTAATTTAGTATCTGTGATAGCTGATACATCTACTTTACCAGAAGCATTACTTATTAAAGCCCTGTTAGTAGTTAAATTTGCTGATTGAATAGTAGTAGCTGCACCAGTAATAGAATAATATGCTGGTAGTTGGCCTCCAAGTTTATTACTATCAGAGGCTGTTCCAGCTACAGGAATATAAGTTCCAGTATGATTATGACTAGTTAATGAAAATCCAGTACTATCAATATTATCTAATTTATCACTATCTGCAGCTTTAGCAGTTATTCCTAATTTATTAGTAAATTGAGCTTGTATGTTACCAGTAACATCTGTAAGATAACCTAATTTTACATCAGTAATAGATGAAACATCTACTTTACCAGAAGCATTACTTATTAAAGCCCTGCTAGCAGTTAAATTAGCAGTTCTAATAGTAGTAGCTGCGCCTGTAATAGAATAATATGCGGGTAATTCCCCACCTAATCTAGCACTATCATATGCTAATTGTCCAGCAATATCAGTTCTAGCAAATTTAGTGCTATCTAAACTATCTAGTAAATTAGCATTTACTATTCCACCTGAACCTACTGCTAAAAGTGCTTCTATTTCAGATTTCGTATAAGCATTAGTAATGCCATAACCAGCTAATGTAGTAGGTTTTGTACCACTAATAATTTTAGACCATGGAATATCATTTAGCTGTTCCATGGAAATTTTAGCATACCCTATATTACATGACAGTATTAAAAATGCAATTAAAATTACAATATAATTTCTATGAGTCATTGGAGATTGCTCCTTGTGATTTCTTTTTAAAGAGATAACTGTATAAGCTATATATTATTCCAAATGCAATTATAGTTAACCTGGTAGAAGTAAGAATTGTAACCATAGTTTTAGTAAGTGATACATAAGTTTTTTCCCATTTAGTTAACTCATAATACTTTTCATTAGGATCAGCATTTTCAGCTAATACTACAGTATAAGCACAATTTGGGAAACCCCTTCTATATACATCTCTAAGACCTTCAGGTGCATAGTATGCAATAAGTTTGTCTTTTACACCAAATAAGAATTTAAATCTATTATTAATTTTTTCACTAAATACAACCCAATGTTGTTCTAGAGTAGGTCGTTCCTTGCTGTGTAATAATACTACAACACTATTTAATGGAAAAGTTCCATTGATAATATCCTTATCAGTTACAATTTTTACTTTATATCCTAATTTTTCAAGAGCTACAAAATGATGTAGTGGCATATCTAAAAAATTATCTAGTAAACTTTTACTGTCTTTCCAAGCAAAAACAGATTTAACTTCTTCTCTAGATTTACCAGTAATTGTTTTTACACATTCTGGACCACAATCAAAATCATTTTGCATTTCATGTTCAAAGTGATTTAGTTCATTGTCAGACATGTTAATTCCTGCTTTCTATAAACCTATTTATACCTTTATATTTATACAGTATAAAGGTATAAATAAATTTTATTTAATAAATGAACTGTATGCTAGCTACTATACCATCCGTAAAACTATCTAGTACCGCAGGCACTTCATAATTTACATTCTTATTACTATTAGTAAGTGTAAATGGATGGTATAATCCATTGTAGACTACCATGGCTTCTAAATTAGGATGAATGAATGTAGCAAAATTTTGAGCGTAATTGTTATTACCGTGCTGTTCTAACTTTGTAATTGTAATACCTGGATCTTCATGAGTAAAAGTTATTAGCTCAAAATCATTGAATCCAAATGTAACATAATCACTCATGTCAATATCTACTAATTTTATTTTCTTTTTATTAGTAAAGTTTCTTTCAAAGTGATACATTACAGTATTATATATTAGTATACCATTTTCATCTACATCATTTGCAAATTCAAACCATTCTTCATCTCTACTAATTGGTTTTACAGGAGCATTCTTTAATAGACCTTGCCATTTAAAAACCTTAATTAGATTTTCACTAGGCTGATTTGAATTATAAAAAGACGTAGTGGAATTAAATCTAATTCTATTAGGAGAATCCATGACGTATGGATAGAATAAATGGTTTAAATTTATTATAGCATTAGTAATATCAATATTGAAATCTAAAACTAAATCACCATTTACATCTATAGTTCTTACAATTATGATACTAGAATCATCTATAAGGTTTACATAGTTAAATATATTAGCCAATCCATCTCTAGCTGCTATTGGATGAGCATAGCCAAACCTATCAACAAAGGTAGTAGGTGGTAACTCAAACAACAGGGGGTTTAGCTTATGTAAATTAGACCCATGGAAATATTTATCTGCTTTAAAACCATGTAACACATTGAAGGAATGATCTATATCAAACCATGTAGATCTTTCGCCAGTATACTTGTAATATACTATTGAGGATTTATCAATCTTGCTAATTATGTCTTGAAAGTTCCTATTGAAGAAAGTTTCATCATATGCTAATGAGAAATTTTCTCCCTTAAACAATATCGTTCTTGCATCCATTTGCTCTTTCATATTAATCTATGTTCCTTTAACCTTAGATGCCTATGTCTATATAATTATTAGTTTCATTATACCCAAAAATAAGGGCATTAACTGGAAGATTTTCAAAAACTGGTAGTACACCAGGTACATCATATACTACTTTATTATTAGTAAGAGGTGCTTGATTTGCTAAAGTACATGGAATATTTAATCCATCATAATTAATAATTGCATCTTCTAAGTTATATGTAAATGTAGAAGTAGCTAATGGTATATTATTAACACCAGTTAGAAGGTCTCTTCGCATGGAATATAAGTTATTTGTGGGATGCATTACAACTGCAAGAATATCACTTACAGGAATATCGCTAATATCACAATTTAGTAACCGAATTTTCTTATAATCTAGAGTACCGCTATTATCATAATATTCAAAATCGTACATTTTTCCATATGCTATAATAACTGCAATCTCAGGGAGATTTTCAGCAAATGTATACCAATCAGAAGCTTCACTAATAGGTGTTGCAGTATCTTTTAGTAGTTGATTCCATTTATGAACTTGAATGGTATTATTTGAAAGTGTATCTAGATCAAATGTACACTCATATCTGTTAAACCTAATCTGATTACTTTGTAATTGTGTATACTTATAATAGAATCCATTTAGTGAAATTATTGCATTATCTATACTAGTAGTAAAAGTCACAATTAGATTACTAGTAGCATCTAACGTAAGAGTATAATTAATATCACTAGATAAAACTTTCTTAATGAAAATAACCTTATTTATATCATTATAAACAGTATCAACCTTTTGTCCGTTTATATCAAAGAACTGGATTTTCATTTCACTTCCAGTTTCAATAGGACAAATTAACAAAGCTTTATCTGCAAGTAATTCAGGATGTGCAATAACTTGGACCCAAGTATTTAAAGCTACATCTTTTTTGAAAAGTAAATAAGTATTATATGCTGCACTAGGTTGGCCGGTTACATTGATTCCTACTGAGTATTCTGAATTCTCTACCATTACACTTATTGGAAGTGGCTTTATAACAAATTCAATTACTTTTTGAGCGGTATATACTGAACCATGAGGCCATTCTGCAGTAATTGTTTGACTACCAGAAACTCCTGGAATATAACCAGTAATTTCTAACGTAGGATCGTCAGTAATATCTAAAGTAGTACCATCTTTAAAATGAGCTATTACTTGAATAGCAACAGTTTCACCTGTTAATATATTTGTCTTTTCAGGAATTATTTCTAAATGATCTACTACCTTATAATCTACTACTGCAAAGTTTTTATTATCATGATAGGTATTTCCGCCAATAGTATATGCTGCATCAATTACTAAACCACCAACGGTATCTGTTGGAGGAACTGTAACTACTAATTTTGTACTTTCAGTAATATCACGTCTTGTATTATCAAAGTAATTACAAAACACTTTATAATTTACTGCTGCATTTTTTAATACTACTGCACTTTCTAGCTCAATAAAAATTCCATATATTTCTTTTTCTATCATTTGAAATTGTATTGTGCTAGTTAAAGTGGTAGTATCATCAACTTTATATGTAACTTCAGCTATAAATGATCTAGTTAATTCATCTTCAAGATCTGTATATTCCTGAATTTCAATTAAACAGTCGGCTGTAACATCTACTAAGGTTCCATTTTCCAGCTCAAGCATTACCGTAAATACAGGATCTTCAATTCCACTTACAAATGTAGGTTGACTAACATGGAGTCGAAGTTCAACAGGTGTTGTTTGTGGGAGAAAAGGATCTAATGGTTCTACATCATCTAGGTTTACTGAAGGACTGTATTCTGCAGTATAGTCAGCTATAAATTCTGGAATACCCTGGTATTTAATTGCTTCAGCTAATTTAGACTGATTACTAGCAAAACCATTATTCAGAAATTTAAATAGTTCTGAAACTAAAAGTGCTGAACGACAATCCACTAACTGTAGACAACGTTGTCCATCTACCTTTAACAGTATATCTCCAATATTACTAATATTAGTTTCAGGAACCTTTCTTCGTCCTAAGAAAACTTCTACATATCTATTATCAACTGGGATTTTAGCATTTACAAATGGAATGAATCCAGTTGTATTTCCAACTTCATCTAGTACGTTAACTACATTATACATTGGATCCCATAATCTATTCTCAATCAATATATAAGAATTTTTCTTAAAGAAACTAGAAAGTTTAAGGGTTGGAATTTTATTAATAGGGTCTGCTAGGTCTATAGTATAATCTACTCCAGGAATAAGTTTTCCCTTAGCAGCCCATAAATCTACTTCATTTACATTTTCAACTGGAAATGGAAGATATTCTTGAATGTTATCATTATATACTCTTAATGGAATAGATAGAAAATTATTATTGTCAAAATATTCCTGATCGTTAGACTGATTTCCGGTAGTATACTCTAACTTATAAGCTGACAGTTTATTTATTACTAGAATCTGATCGCTTATAGAAATAGCAATCATCATTTTAACTTGAACTTGTAAAGTAGATAATCTAGTAATAGTATAATCTACATTTCTAGTAAGATAGGTAAAATTATCTTCATTCATTTTTTTAATAAAGACACTAAGATTTTCAGCATTTTCAAAAATTTTACCAAAGTTATATTCATGGGCTAAGAAAGTAAAATTGCCAGGATAATAACTGCTAGGGGCATCAATTGTGTAAAATCCTGAACCACTTAGGTTAAAGATTCTTCTAGCTGTAACATGTATAACGTCAAATTCATTTATTAGAGCAGCTTTAATAAAAATCCGTCTAGAGCCTAAACAGATCTTTACACTATAATCATCGCCCTCTTTTAATAGTTCACCATTTCTAAAAACTTTCATTACATAATGGTCAGTAGATTTAGTCTTGCTAAAATTATCTACTGTCACCATAATTCTTTCTTCAAAAAAATAAATGTACTCACCATTATGGTTAAATGGGTTTTTATAAATCCAGTTAGCCTTAGGTGCTATTTGAAAACTTTTAGAATAAGTATAACTATCCTGGTTGTCAATCATACTTCGAATTTGCTCTGGATGACTATCAATAATATTTTTTAATGTAGTCCTAAGTAATTCTAAGTCAAATGATTTTTCTATATTTTTATACATATTAGGGTTTGTAAAACCCTGTTCAAATATTTCAAAAAAACTAGTGGCCATAATAATGACTCTCCTAACGGATTAATTTTACAACTTCATTATACAAATTATTTAACTCAACACTTATTAGTGGTTCAATAAGGTAGTCGTTAACTATATGTGAATTAATATAAACAGAAAAAATGGTAAATAGAAAAAATGGAAAGTATTCTAAAGCAAATAGAGATGCTTCACCGAACATTTTAATCCATTCTTGTAGGAAAATTCGAGTATTAATATCTTTAATATTGCCTATACCATTTAAGCTAGTAATAAATTTATCTATTGAATCATAACGGTCTTTAGGAGAATCGGATGCAAGTTGGTCTGCTATATTTCTAGTAATATAACCATTAATAGATTGAAATGCAATATCTCCCGTTCTTTCATTATCTTCTCGCTCTAGCATATTAACTAAATAAAAACTCGCAGATAAAAACCTAATTTTATCTGATTCCATAGGGTTAATAGTTATACCATACATTTTATCTATTAGTTTAGTAAACATTTTGGAATAAATAATTGCCCCATATTTTGATACTGTAGTATTAAGGCTAAATTTATTCCATGGTGATTCTACAATTTTTTTGCTTATATAAGCTGATTGAAAAAGTGAAAATAATCTTCTGCCATCTATTTCAAATCCACCAGCCTTATTAATAATAGACCAGGGAGTAAGATTAACTAATACTTTAACAACTCCATCTTCAGCATATCCGATAGTAGGAATATATACTGGAAGAAATATTTTGTTCTTATTAAAAACTGGAACTAGCTCTAAATCATCAATACTTTTGAGAATAGCATGTTTAATAGGATAATTGTACCGTCGTTTAATTAATCCTATTTGATATTCTAATTCAGAGAGTTTAACTTCATTCATTTTTTCTTTTGTAACTGCAATTTGTTTCTTATAATCAACTACACTATTTGTAATTTCAAAAAGAAAGGTTTCATCTAGTCTTTTCATAACATAATCCTTATTTAAGAATATAATATAATGTTACTATAATGTTCATTTATCATTGTTAGTCAAGTCATTCTTGTTTAAAAATAAACTTAATAATATATTATTATTTAGTACTTTAACCTTATAGGAGTATTTTTATTGTGAAATATACATTTATTTGTATCTCTGATTTACACTTTGGACACCCTAATACTGAAAGTATGGCTATTGAATTAAGAGAAAATTTTTTAAAATTCCTAAAGGAATCAAGCTATAAAAAATGTGTTGTTAATGTTCTAGGAGATTTGTTTGACAAAAAAATTAGTATGACTGCAACTTCTGCAGTGCTAGTAATAAATTTTATTCATGAACTCTTAGCAATTTGTTCCGCAAAAAATTATAAGTTAAGAATTATCCTTGGTACTAAGAGTCATGATCTTTCTCAATTAGCTATTTTTAGTAACCTTACATTTACATCAGTTGATCCAGGTGAACACGATTTCAATATCTATTACAATGTAACTAAGGAAGAAATTTTTTCTGAAAATTTACAAGTATTATACCTACCGGAAGAATATGTTGTAAGTCAGGAAGAATATTACAAAAATTTCTTTAATAAGCAATATGATATTGTATTCGGTCATGGTACTATAAGTCATGTAGCTTTTAAAAATCAAAAGATTCTTTCTGAAAAGCCAATTCAAAGTGCTCCTGTTTTTGATGCTAATACTCTTTCAAAGTTATCTAAATCATATGTAGTATTTGGACATATTCATGTTCACCAGAAATATAAAAACATTCTCATACCTGGTTCATTTTCAAGGTGGGCATATGGAGAGACTAAGGATAAAGGATTCTTAATAATAACTTACAATAGTGAAACAGGTAAAAAGAATTTTGATTTCATAGTAAATGATTTAGCACCAAAATACAATACTATAAATTTTAATGATGTTGAAGGTTCATCTATTGAAGAAAAAATTAAATCAATTAATGAACTAAAAAAGAAATATAAAAATTTAAGAATTGTAAATGATAATAAAGATCTAGATGTA
>Ga0172381_10006250_pt1 | contig 11966 bp, 15 predicted proteins | sample Leawel6488metaG_FD_119754 | JGI IMG/M metagenome (GOLD analysis project Ga0172381, IMG submission 119754) | Leachate microbial communities from a municipal landfill in Southern Ontario, Canada - Leachate well 64-88 metaG | ecosystem: Engineered > Solid waste > Landfill > Unclassified | place...
AAGAAAAGATAATTGAAAAAAGACATTCGTGTTATGATTCAGAAACTTGGAAAATACCAGAATGGGCAAAAACAATAACTAAAAAAGTAGCAGGATATGAGTAAAACAGGTAAAAAAATCCCAATTAATTGGGCAAAGAAAATAGCCGAAGATTTAGGCTATACACAAGTGATAATTCACGGGTATGATGGCGAAACTGGAATACAGCACATAACAACTTTTGGTAAAAGCCTTGAAGATTGTAAAAATGCTGCTGACGGTGGAAATGCAATAAAACGATTGCTTAAATGGCCAGAAGAATTGTGCAACGCAAAACCAAAACGGCTTGTAAAAGCCGAAGAGCGTGGGCAAAAAAATATTTAATTATGGACAAGTTACCACATAAGCTAATTAAATGCACTGTCGTTTCTCCGCTTGTTGGTAACTATCTTATATATATACTTTAACTAAAGACCAATGAACACAATATCAATAACTTACACCCTAAAATATCAGTTGCATTCTGCACCGCACTATCAGTTTACTACAGACAAGCAATGTTTTAATGTAAAAACTGGACGTAGAATTAAGCAAACTTATGTATCAGGGTGTATAGGTTATTGCATTAATGGGAAATTTAGAAGCCTAAAGAGTTTAAGAACCGAATTAGAGTTAATACCAAAAGAAAATAATTTACTTTTTTAATTAAATGAAAAAACAAAACAATATTATAGACTATCGTAAAGCTATTTGTAACGATATAAAAAACTTAATGAAAAATAAAGGTATTACGTATGAACTCCTTGCTTTACGAACTGGGTTTAATTCCTCAAATATCTTTAGAATGCTTAACGGACCACACTCAATTACTATAGATAATCTTATTAAATTAATTTTAGCTCTTAATGCTGATCTCAAAATAATTGAAAAACATACTTAAAGCATGTTTTTTAAATTTAATACTATTTAGAATAGGTCTAAACTTTACACCTATGTAAAAAATATTTGCTTTTATAATTGTATATCCGTATATTTGCTCTTGTTAAAAACAATAATCATTCTTTCAGTCTCGAAAGAAACTTAATGTCTAAGCCTTTTAGTTCTCCCAAAACTAAAAGGCTTTTTTTGTCCTTTCATTTTTACACTAAAAATGTAAAATTGTATTAAAACATTACAATATGCTTTTATACAATGCAATATCAAAAGTTTTAGAACGCAAAGGAGCCGATGATCGCAATATCCCAAATGACATTACATTTATCAAGTCATCAACTGGCGAAATTATTAACTGCACACAAATTCGTGTTCTTTCTTTCGATTCCTTGCATATGACATACATGATGCAATTCCAAAACGGACAAATCAGATCTATCAAAAAAATATCAATCATTAAAATTAACAATCATGACATCATCCTCAAATAAAAAAAATATCCCAAATCCCGAAATGTCAAACAATATAGCTATACATATTGGTAAAAACGCATATTTACCAGGTGCTAAAGCTGCTGTTACTTTTGCTAATCGTGAGTATTTTTCTAACCTCGATACAGAAGCATTATCTATTAGCGACGGCAAAGAATCTTATAAATATATACAGTGGGGTGAAGAAGACGATTACCCTAATACTATTCGTGATGCCGTTTATAAAAACCCAACTCTTTCGCGTGGTGTCGAATTTAATGTTGTTGCTACAAATGGCAGAGGAATTAGACCTGTACTTAAAGATGAAGAAGGAAAACTAACAGAACTTAAAGCCGATGATCCTGTATCTCTTTTTTTTCAAGACAATCAAATTGATGATTGGTTCCTGGAGCAAATAACAGATATGCATTTGTTTTTTAATACTTTTAATGAACTAATATTATCTGAAGACGGCTCTCAAATTTTAATGCTCAACTCCAAAGAAGCTATGTTCTCTCGCTTGCAAATGAGGGATGATAAAGGCATAATACAAAACCATTTTTATAGTGCCAAATTTGGCACAGATGAAAAACCCGACGAAGATGAAATCGCTGTTTCAAAAGTTTTACCTACAAAATTTACTTACAATGCTTTAATGTCTGCTACGGGACAACTCGAAGGCTCTAAAGATAAAAAAGTACGCAGGTATATTTTGCCTTGCCGATTCCCTGCTCCTGGTGCAATTTATTACCCTAAAGCTTATTGGCACTCAATAATAGATTCGGGATGGTTAGAGTTTGCTAACGCAATCCCTGAATTTAAAAAAGCATTAATGGCAAATCAAATAACTATAAAATATTTAATCGTTTTTTCCGACCAATATTTTCCAACAATATTTAAAAATGAAGGCATCACTAAAGATGAAGATAAAAAGGTAAGAATTAAAAAAGAATACGACAATATGAACAATTTTCTTACCGATACAAAAAATACGGCTAAATCATTCATTACTTATGCTAATAAATATTTTGGTAGTAACGGTAAGGAAGAATATCGCAATATGGTTGAAATTAAACCTATTGAGAATTTATTTAAAGGTGGCGAGTTTATCGAAGACTCTGCCGAAGCGAATAATATTATTTCATATGCTATTGGTGTACACCCATCAATAACTGGAGCTAATCCGAATAAAACAGGAATCATTAACGGCACAGAAGCTCGTGAGCTTTTTAATCTTAAACGTGTGTTGCTCTGGGCATATCGTGCTCAAATTATTAAAGTCTTATATTTCATTAAACGATACAACAAATGGCCCGAAAACTTATACTACGCTATTGACGATATCGCTCTCACTACTCTTGATAAAGATAAAACAGGTTTAACAACAATAACATCAGTAAAATATTAATATTATGATTTTTGATCACATAAAATATTTAGAAAAAATTGCACGTGAATCTGTTGACATTAAACATACAGACGAAAAACCCCATTTTAGCATTGCTTCTGGATATACACAAGCCGAGCAACTTATGCAAAATGCTTTAAGGTCAAACGAGGTACAACTTATTGCTATCGACGATTTGTCAGGAAGCTACGATAATGATGATTCTATAAACTTATACGATACTCAATCATGTAGTTTGATGGTGCTAAAACATGTGTCAGACCTTAATAATATGGTCGAAACTCAAACTGCTCGTAAACAGTGCCAACTTATTGCACGAAAAATATTTGCTCGTATGCGTTATGATCAATACCTCGCACAAAAAAACATCCCAATAAATGACTCTATTGGGTTAAGACAATTGAACCAAAACTCATTTCAATATTTTTCGGTGGGGCCTATCGGTGATAATTATTTCGGTATCGATATTTCATTCACCGTAGGAACTCCCGAAAGCATGAAATACAACCCCGACGATTGGACAGAGAATGAACAAGTTATTGAAACACCTAATCCTTAAAAATATTTACTATGAGCATATTTAGCAATTTAGAGCAATTTCAAGAGTACGTTAAGGTTAACGCAACTTTAGATTTTCAAAAAGCCGTAAAACCATTCATCCCTGATGCTGTTGAACATTATATATACCCACATCTTGGCGAGGAACTTTATAATTTACTAAAAAATTATGTACAAACTCCTGCCTCAGCTGCTAACGAAAAATATGATGCACTACTACCTTATGTCCGTAGAGCATTAGCTAGGTTTACATTATTCAAAGCATCCCCACATCTTGACATAAATGTTGGAACAACTGGTTATACAACAGCAGCGCCTGCAACTGGCGGGCTGGCTCCTGCCTCAGCTGCTCGTGTCGAGAAATTTGATAAAGGTTTAGAAGTCCTTGGATGGGATGCAATTGAAACTATGCTTAGATTTTTAGAAAAAAACAAAGCTGATTATCCTACATGGATAGATTCTGAAGCATATACAATGAATATTACTGGACTTGTTAATAATGCCGAAGAATTTGACAAAGAATATAAAATTAACAAGTCTCGCTTACAATTTATTACATACAGACCAAAAATCAATCGTGTCGAAACCTTACAAATAAAGCCTGTTATTAGTACTGCTTTATTTGACGAAATTGTTGCACAAATAAAAGCAGATGAACTTACTGATCTTAATTCAACATTATTACACCCTCTTCGAATTGCGATTATAATGTTCACTGTTTCCGAAAAAGAAAACGACAGGTATCATCAAGATGCTGTCTCATATTTAAGCGAAGCTCGTAAAATACTCGATAAAAACGCAGCAAGCTATCCGCTATATCTCGATTCAGAAGAATATCGTGGTGGGGATGATGCTGATTACACTCAATTTGAAAATACAGAAGACAACAAAATATTTGTTGCTGGAGCTCCATTTATTTAAAAAAAAAATTATGAAATTATCTCTTACAACTCGCCATCGTCGTAAAAATAAAACTTACGAATATTACATGCCTGGGTCTTGGAATGAATTATCAATTCCACAAGCCGTTAAACTTGCAGAACTTACTTCAAGTTATTCTAAAACCGAAGCTTTACTGAGGTTTGTATTTTGGTTAAATAACTTTTCTGTTATAAGGCAAGAACCTGTTATTTATTCTGGAATGAATTACAGGTATAAAACAAAAAAATGGCGTAAAGTTGTTGGAGATGATGAAGAAATTAAAGCTGCTCGAGTAATTCGTAAAGGGTTTAAGCGTTTCATTATTACAGATACAGACCTTAACTACATTACAAGCATTGTAGAAAAATGGATCTTCAATGGCAACGAAGCCCCTACTTCTTTTTTATATGTGTCTAAATTTAAAAGCATACCTATAAATAACGACAAACTTAACCCTCCTTGCGATGTCCTCACAAATTGTACTTATGAGCAATATACTTACATAGATACACATTTTCAAAATTTTATGGAATCTAAGGATACAGCAGATTTAAACATGATGATTTGTGCAATGCACCAAATTAATACTGAATTTAATTCTAAAATGTATTTAGCTTATATGCCTGTGTTTATTGATTTGCCATTTTATCAAAAAATGGTCTATTTATGGTTCTTTATTGGATGCAGAAAAGTATTAAGTCATACTTTCAAAAACCTCTTTAAAGAATCAGAAAACGACACTAAAACAAAATCAGACCCAATTTTAGCATGGATGAGACTTACTTCTGGAATGGTTGAGACTCCAGCTCATATTAACCCTACTAAAAAAGAATTAGTCTGGGATATTTTCTCTTATCTCGACGAAAAAATAAAAGCCTTTAACGAGGCTAAATCTAAAAAATAATATCAGATTATGGCAAAGCAAGTCGAAAATGCAGTTACTGTCGTTGACCTTGATGGAACAAACGCTAAGAAAGAGCTTGATAAACTTCAAAAGAAATTTAAAGATCTTAAGAAATTACAGAAAGAGTTGAGTGCTGACCCAATTATGAACGCTGCTCAATTAAAACAGGTTGATAGAGAAATTGCTGGGGTTCGTAAAGAATTGACTAAAACTAAAAAAGAAACTTTTGACGTGTCAAAAGTTATGAATAATCTTTCTGGCTCAACAATACGAGAATTAGAAGCTGCTTATCGTAAAGTTACTGCAGCTAGAAAAAATATGTCTCGCGACGATCCTCGATTTAAACAACTTGGAGTCGACCAAAAAAAGCTTAAAGCCGAAATCAATAAAACAAATATTGCTTATAAACAGCAAGGATCAACACTGTCAAAGTTAGCAAGCAACTTTTCAAAATACTCTGGTATTATTATGGCTGGTATTGCATCTTTTGCTGGTATTGCTTTTTCTGTTAAAAAATCTATCGATGCTTTTTTATCGCTTGACGAAAAAATGGCTGATGTCATGAAAACAACAGGCATGACTAAAGACGAAGTAATAGAATTAAATAAACAATTAGCTAAATTAGATACTCGTACATCACAAGAAGAATTGCTCGATCTTGCTCGTGTCGCTGGCAAATTAGGTATTACTGCCGAATCCGAAATACTTGGCTTTGTTAAAGCTGCAGACCAAATTGCTGTCACATTATCTGAAGACTTAGGCGGGAATATCGAAGACTCTGTAAATCAACTTGGTAAACTTACTGAGATATTTGGTATTAAAGAAGATTTCGGAATCGAAAAAAGTTTACTTAAAATCGGTTCTACTATCAACTCGCTTGGTGCTATAGGCACCTCAAACGAGGGATATATGGTTGAGTTCTCGAAAAGACTTGGTGGTATTGCCCCAATGGCTGGAATATCTATTGATAAAGTTATTGGATTAGGGGCAACTCTCGATGAACTCGGGCAAACAGCTCAAGTAGCTGGTACATCATTAACAGATGTTATTAGCTCTATGTTTAAAGATACCGCTGGGTTTGCTGATATTGCAGGTATGAGCTTCGACGATTTTAATAGCTTGCTTAATAAGGATGCCAACGAAGCTTTTTTACAAGTTCTCGAAGGGGCTAAAGGTACTTCGGGCGGATTTCAAGAACTTGCAAATAATCTTGATGCTCTTGGGCTTGATGGTAGTCGTAGTATTGGTGTTCTTGGCGTATTAGCAAACAATCTCGACCTCGTACGTGAACGTCAATCTTTTGCTAGTCAAGAGTTCGAAAAAGGCACTTCTTTAACCGAAGAATTTAATGTTAAAAATAATACCGCTACTGCTAATCTCGAAAAATCAAAAAAACAATTCCTCGAAATGTCTGTCGCTCTTGGTCAAAAATTACAACCTGCTTATGCTGGCGTCGTTAGCAAAGCTTCGCTTTTGATTAAAACATTAATGGCGGTTATTGATGTGACAATTAAATATAAAAATATTATTATTCCAATAGTTGCTGCAATAACTACTTATGTTGTCGCTATTAAAGCTGCTGAACTTTGGTCTAAAACTCTAATTTTTAGAACTAACCTTCTTCGTAAAGCTAAAGTATTATATGGGAATGCAGTTCGAGTTGTAACAGGAAAAATAAAACTTGCTGAAATATGGCAAAAAAAACTTAATCAAGCTCAAAAAGCCAATATATGGGTGGCTCTTGCAGCTGTTGTCGTTGGTGCTACTATTGCATTAGTAAAATACCTTAAAAGCCTTAATACTCATGCACAGTTACAAAAAGAAATTGCTGATTCAATAAAACAATCTAATCAAGAATTAGGCGAACAAAAAGGTGAATTACAAAGCTTATTAATTATTGCACGTGATACAACACTTGCACTTGATGATCGAAAAGCTGCAATGGATAAAATAAACGAGATTTCACCCGAATATCTTGGAAATCTTACTTTAGAAAAACTAAATACGGATGGGGCTCGTCAAGCTCTGGTTGCATATACAGCCGTACTAGAGCAACAATCTAAAATTAGAGCTATTAATAATGTATTAGTAGCTAAAGAAACCGAACTTTACGACGCTGAATTAAACCATCTTAGCCAAAGGACTATTACAGGCATAAATTCGCAACTTACAGAAATAAAAGGCGATTTAAAACAAGCTAATAGAGATTTAGAAAGAATTAATCGTGAAGCTGAAATGGCTTCGAATGCTGCAGGTGGAGTTTCTAAAATTGGTGAATCTGAATTATTTGGTTTTCCTGATGGTTCAACATCAATAGACGTTGATGGCACTCCTATTATTTATAAAAATGGCAAATGGGAAGCTATTGTTGTTCCTAAACAGGATGATGTTACAGAACCAAATCAGAAAAAATCTAATGGGAATAATGCAGATAAAGAAAATAAAGAACTTGAATCAGAAATTTGGGAAATAGCTCAATTCCAAGAATCTATGCTTATTGATGCTGGAAAGTTTTATGCCGATTATTTACTTAATCGTAAAAATATAGACCAGTCTTATTACGGATGGAAAAAACAACTCGAAATCGAAACTAACGAAGAACTAAGACTATCAAACCAAGAGCATAATAAAGCTTTTTTTGATGAGCAAATGGAATTTTCTAAACAAGCTGAAGATAAACTTGCTCGAGAATTAGAATTAAATAACGCAAAAGGGTTGATGACTGATGAAGTATATCAAACCGAAAAAATAAACCTTATTTATGCATCACTTTTAAATGAGCTTGCTCTTCGTCAAACCTTTGGGCAAGATACTCTTGATATTAAACAACAAATTGCTGATGCCGAATTTGATATAGAACTTAATAATCAAAAGAAAATCCAATCTGAAAAACAAAAAGCTCTTGACGATTATAAAGATAAAGCCCATAAATACCAAGATATTGCAGCAGAAATGGGCGAGGCTGTTGGCGCTATAATGGGTGATACTACAAAAACTATTGAAGAACGTCAAAAAGAATTAGCAAAAGCAATGCTGGTTATGGCTCTGCAAGAACTTCGTAATATGCTTACTATTGCTATTGCTTCTGCAATGGCTAAAGAAGTTGGCACAAAAGGAGCAATTGGTTTAATTACTGGGGCAGTGCTAACCGCTGCATTAGGGGCTTCTTATGGGCTTGCTGTTTCTGCAATAGAAGGTTTTAAATCCGGTGGACATACAGGACAAGGTGGCTCTAGCGAAGTTGCAGGTATTGTACATAAAAAAGAATATGTTATCCCAGAAGATGGGACTTCTAATCCTTCTCTTGCAAAAATTATAAATGTTATTGAAGCTGCAAGAGTTAGCAATAAACTGAAATCTATAAACTTCGATACACTCGCTCAAATCCCTAACTTGCAATCAGGTGGCTATGCCGCTAAAACTCAACAAATTACACAAGCAACAAATAACGACAATTCTAACATGTCGCTAATTATGACACAATTAGCAAATACAAATACTAAGCTTAATACCACAATCAATTCATTGTCGAATAAAATAAATAACATTGAAGCAACTATTTCTTACGATAAACAAAAGATTGCAGATAATAGGATTACTAGTGCTCAATCAAAAGCAAGATTATCAGAATGACAAAAGAATTAAATTATACACTATTTGCCGAATATGTGATTAAAAAGTGGCAACAAAAAATTAAAACACTTAATATTCACTCATCTGGAGCATTAGCTGCATCGTTTATTTCTGAAATAAGACGTAATGCAGCTGGCGATGTCAATAAAATGATTTTCGCTTTTCGTTATTATGGACGATTTGTTGATATGGGCGTGGGTAAAGGTATCACTCTCGAAGATATTGGTGTCGGTAACAGAGTGCCTAAACGTTGGTACTCGGGCGTAATTTATAGCGAAGTAAAAAAACTTGCTAAACTTATGGCTTTGGATTTAGCTTTTGAAGTTAATAAACAAATTGTTAAAGCGTTAGAATAAAATTTAATCATTCTAAATTATAAGAAAGAATTATGTTTTTATAGGATATTTATTTTATATTTTATAATATTGTACGAATAAACTAAATTCTATTGTCATGGGAATAATTCTTGTAATAGCTATTATCTTACTATTTATACTTATCTTTGTTATTACACAAGATGATAAAAATAAAAGACTACTTAAACACCCAAATTACATAAAAGTAAACGAATCCGATTTAATAAGAATGTCAACATATGTAGGTGGCCACCCTAATATTGACGATCAGGTATTATCTGTTTATGCAGCTAAAATTGACAATAATATCGTTCTTTTTGATGCACCAACATCAATGTCCCCAACTATAAAAATAGGCACTATTCCAATTGATAGTATAAAATCTATAAATATAGAAGATGCTAGTTCTTTTAATAAAAAACTTTCATTAGGTAGAGTAATGCTAGTTGGTGTTTTTGCTCTTGCATGGAAAAAGAATGTTAAAAACGAAAACTATTTTATTACAATAGATTGGAATGATGGCAAATTCGACCACTCAACTATTTTTTCTTTCGAAAAGCCTCTAATTAGCGACCCCAAAAACACATCTAATAAAACTAGAAATAAACTTATTGCTATTTGTAAATAAGTTGGTTATATTGCATAACATTAATTCACATTTTTATATATAGTTATACCCAAAAAACTGCATTAATAAGAAAAATTATGGAAAATGACAAAACTATTAAAACATTAGGAATATTTTCAAATGTGCTTTCTTGGATAACGTTAATTGTTGGAATAATCTTAACTATCTTTTTATTATCTATCGATTTTGAAATTCAATCTATTTTAAGTGTTCTAATTAGCTCAATTCTAGGTTTTACAATATTACAAATTTTAGGAAATCTAATTTTACTTGTTTTAAAGCTACATAAAAAAATAGACACTTTAATTGAAGAAAACAAACAACCCAATGAAAGCCAAAAGAATCTAACTTTTGAAAAATGGCAAATAAATAATCCTAACAAAACTATCCATGACTTCTATCGCGAAATTAGCAATTCATAATATTTTGATAGAAATCATTTAACTTCTAAATGTGCGTATATATAGAACCCATTAACAACTACCATATTTACACCCACGTATAAAAATACCCCTATTTATAAACCTTTCTAAATTTCTACTCGCATTTACTTCGTATTGTTTTTTTACATACTTTTGTAGTGCTACTAAATTGAATAAAATGTATAATTACTATTTAACCACATTAGAGGTAAATTATAAGGGAGAGCGTAAGGGTGTAAGTCCCCAGTCTTTTGGTGTTATGCATCAATTTGGTAGCAGCGACTCTCCTCTTTTTATTTTTAAATCTTATTTTTTATGGCTACTAAAAAAGACGGCAATTCAATTACTGCGTCAAGTAATTGTACCAAGCTTTACGGCGAGCTTGTTTCACAAATCACCGAAATCAACAAACACTATCCTCTTATTAACGATCCCGATTCGTTAAGGCAAGAACTAGACAGGCTATTCTACAACGCTGTTTGCAACTCTGCTTGCGATGCCCTCGAACCTTACGAACGTGGACACATGTTTATCTTAATTCGCGAAATCTGCGACTTTATCGACGATTTTATCGAATTACGCAGCTTCGCTATTGGAACATTTAAAACAAAATTCCAACAATTCATTATTTCTAACAACAAAACTAACTCTAAACTAAACTAACATGGAAAAAACTAACAAAGATTGGAGCGTACTTCGTTCCGAATTAATCAAATCAATTAAAGATACTGGGGTATCTACTAATCCAAAAGAATTAGAAAAACAAATGTGCGACATCTTCGAGAACACACTTTTTAAAGATGCTCTTTCTCATAAAGAGAATATAATTATGCTCGAAGCTTCGATCAGGATCCCAAAATTTCTTAATCAATTATTCACACTATTTAATATTAACATTAATAAATTATAATTATGGAAAAAAGTTTCAATTTTAACAACCTCCCTGTCAGAGTTATGACCGATGCAGATGAACAAATTTGGTTTGCTGGTATCGACGTATGTAATATTTTAGAGTATTCAAACTCTTATCAGGCCATCATGAAGTTAGACAAAGATGAGCGAAAGCTTGACTCTATTATAGATAGTCAAGGTAAGAAAAAAGACACCTTGACTATAAATGAGTTCGGATTCTATTCATTAGTACTAACATCAACTAAACCAGAGGCAAAAACTTTTAAAAAATGGGTTTGTCACGAAGTCTTGCCTGCAATACGAAAAGCTGGGAAATTTACCTCTGAAGAAGAAAAAGAACACGATTTTGAAGTTCGCCAACTTGCAAAAGAAGTATTTGAATTAAAAAAACGTAAAGCCGTTCTTTCACACGACCTACGCGATATTAAAAAAGCTCTGCAAGAAAAAGAGTTTAATCTTATGCTAACTATCAACGCAGACCGACAACAACTAAAATTTAACTTCGGTAAGTAACAAATAAAAAAAGCGCCTTTAACCAGGGCGTTTTTTTTCAATATTACTCCAACCCAACCCAACCCCACACACATCACACCTGACATTTAACAAAATTACCTCATTCATTTTATAAGTCAAGGTCAAGCCTTTCTGGTTCGTTCAAATAAATATTTATTTGACATTCAACCATGGACTAATTTCATTCTTTTCGGTGTGCCTTTTGTCTAAATCAGGCATGCCATAAGCCTAAATAAATCCGCAGGGCAGCGGTACTTATTATGTTTATTACTAAACAACAAGTCCTTACTCTTGGTTGGTATCATCCAACATCCAGTTCTAAAACTAAT
>Ga0172381_10006251_pt1 | contig 11966 bp, 19 predicted proteins | sample Leawel6488metaG_FD_119754 | JGI IMG/M metagenome (GOLD analysis project Ga0172381, IMG submission 119754) | Leachate microbial communities from a municipal landfill in Southern Ontario, Canada - Leachate well 64-88 metaG | ecosystem: Engineered > Solid waste > Landfill > Unclassified | place...
GACTTGTTTGAGCAGTATGATTTTAAGGGGGTTTTTATTTGAACAAAAATCAATATTATTTACCTCACAAAATTAAAAATTATGTCGAGTGGCAACTTGAACACTATTACAGCGATAAAGCGGCATTAGCAGATTACAAAAGCGGATTTATGCCAAACGGTGTTTCAAGTTTAAGCCCAACAGGCGGTGTTAAAACCGGAACATCAGATCCAACAGCAAGATCGGCAATATCGCTTGCTACAAACGCATACATAGCATCAACAGAGCGGTCACTTGCGGCGATTGAAGCAGCGCTGAAACGATGTGACGCGACTGATATTAAGCTCATAACACTTGTATATTGGAAGCGCACACATACGGTAGAGGGGGCGGCTATGGTCGCAAACACAACTACGTGGCCTGCATACAGAAGAATAAATAAAATGCTTTATAGAATTGCAATGGAAATGGGAGTAATAAATATTTAATTTGTTGTGAAAATATTGGGAATTTTTGACCATCAAAATGTGTTAATATGATAGCATCCAGAAAAGGCAGTCGGGAAACCGGCTGTCTTTTTATATTCAAAAATAAAACCGAATGGAACATAAATATGATGGAACACAAATATTTACAAATCAAATGCCCCATATGCGGACACATATATTTTTATAAGCCGATACATGTTGAAACCGAAATCAAGTGCAGACAGTGTAAAAGCTATATAGACATATATGTCGGACAAGGCGGAACAGAAATATCCGAAAGCAAGCTATCTATTTTTAACAGCGAAGGATATGAAGATACGACGGCATACATGGCATTGACACATAAAAATCCGAGGTGAAAAAATGGACTTTTGGCGAACGGAATATTGGCGTGATTATTTGCTGAACAACAAAATTGGAGCGGTTTTTATAGACCACTCTTTTTATTTTGGAAACAAATTCGTGCCATTAATTCAAGAACGCGGCACATGCGAGTTGTTTTCACCGGGTTTTAATGACAACAAGCAGATTTTAATGAAAATACGAGATATTGCAGAACAGCATGATATTAAGCGCATAGAGGTTAACAGCCAAATTAAAAGCTATCTTAACATCAGCGGATATACGTGCATTATTAATCCGGCAGACATAAACCCATCCAAGGGGCATAAGTCGGCAATAAAAACATCGTGCAAATATCTCAAATATCAAAGCTTGACCGAAACAAAGCAGTTTATGCTTGACTATTTTAAAATAGCCGGAAAAGTCACTCGGCCAGAAAAGACATTTGAGATTTTGCGGAATTGGATTGACCTGGGTTTCGGAACACTGCTTAAGGCAACATATGAAGAAAAAACCGCAGGCTATACATACATACTTCATTATGGAGATTACGGTTATTATTTTATGTCAGGCACATTCCCACAATATCGAAAGTACAACGTAGGCCATTATTTGCAATCGGTAGCATTTGATATCTTAAAAGATAAAGGTGTTGTGCGATATGAAATAGGGGATCAGGCATATAACAGTCTTGTATTGCAGCCGACAGAAAAAGAAAAAAACATATCACTATTCAAGCGCGAATTTGGAGGAAACATAGAAATAAAGCCTAAAAGCGAATACTTTTTTGATGAAGCGTATTTTAAACAAATTATGCAGGAAAGAATAAATAATTATGCAAGGAGCGAAATAAAACAATGCGAACAGTTGCAATAATTCAAGCTAGGATGACAAGTACCCGCTTACCCGGTAAGGTTCTTTTAGACATTTGCGGAAAACCAGACCTACAGCGCGTTATTGAGCGCGTAAGAGCATCAAAAAAACTGGACGATATTGTGATTGCAACCACTGTTAACGCAGCGGACGATCCGATTATAGAACTATGTGATAAACTGAATTGCCACTATTACAGAGGCAGCGAAGAAGATGTATTGAGCCGAGTTGTGGAAGCTGCAAAAGCATTTAAGGCCGACGCCATTGTTGAACTTACGGCAGACTGTCCGCTTATATATGCAGGACATATTGACGCGCTGCTTGATATTTACAATACAGGCAAATATGACTTTGTAAGCAACGTTGAAGAACGAACATATCCAAGAGGATTTGATATTCGCATATGCAGCACGGAAACGCTTGAACGCATAAATTGTGAAGTGGACAATCCAATTGACCGTCAGCATGTTTTAACATGGACATATCTAAATCCAAAGGGAAAGCTTGGATATAGCCGATTCAATCAGGTTGCGCCAAGAAATGAGCACAGGCCGGATATTGAGGTTACGCTTGACACACCAGATGATTTGGAGCTTTTGCGTTTTATTTACAGTTTTGAAAGCGACGGTTACAATCTGGAACTTGCGCCGGAACAAATCATAGCAATAATTGATGCTTACCCGATGATGTATAAAAACGTTGCTAAAATAAAGCGCAAGGATTACATAACGGAACTGCTTTGTTATTATGACGCAAGGGATCAAATGGCCGCGCCTGCCGGATGCGAAATAAAAAATAAAAATGAGGTGAAAAAAGTTGAACAAGCGCCGAGTGTTGATAATCGGGTCAGGGGGACAGGGAAGCGGGGCAGACCAGCCGGGAAGCGGAAATGAACATAAAATAATTTCCTTCGGTCATGCTTTTTCGTTGCATCCTGGATTTGAAATCTTTGGTTTTATCGACAAGGACATAAACAAGGCGCAGAAAGCTTGCAATACATGGGGAGGTCAATATTCGTCAAACATCGTTTGCGATTCAATTATGAAATACGTTGATGTGGTTGTAATCGCAACGCCAGACAATGCGCATTATGAGTTGCTAAAACAACTTGTCAATTATCCGCTGAAGCTCGTCATATGTGAAAAACCGCTGACAACCGATTTAAACGAAGCGCGTGAAATCGTTGGGCTTTATAAATCACGCAACATACCGTTGATGGTTGATAACACCAGAAATTATATCCCATGCTTGAGAGCATTAACGGAAGAACACGGAAAGGCGAATTTTGGGTATTGCTTATTTAACCGAGGATGGCTACATTCGGCAATTCATGCAATCGGGTTTTTTAACATGCTGGGATTGGATAACTATAAGATAAAAGAGGTCGATCAGGAAGATGGCCGAAAGTGGATACTCGTTTCTTGCTTTGAAGACGGATTCATTTGGTCAGAAGAAAGAATAACAGACAATATGCCGGTTCCTAAATATTACGATCAGCATATGCAATATGTCGCAGATAATGCTTTTAAATTTTTGGAGGGAGAACAATTTATTTTATATGATGCCACAAAAGCGTTGAAAGACATAGAAAAGTGTTTCCTTTTAATGAAAAATATGGTATAATCTTTATGTGGGATAGTGATAGCTACACGACAAGGCGGTTTTCCGAGCCGCCTTCCCACAACCTAAAAATCGGACGACACTACGGAGGTGTTTTTGTTATGCATAAGATTAAAGATTTACTGGGAAAACAATTTGGAGAATGGACGGTTTTAGAATTCAGTCACATGAAAAGCAATACCGTATTTTGGAGGTGCAAATGTTCTTGTGGTACCATAAAATCCGTTAAAGGTTCAAGTTTGACAAATGGAACGTCTGTATCGTGCCACGGATTGAAGAAAGAAATAACGTGGTCGATTGATGAAAACGGTTGTTGGAATTGCACAAGCCACAAACCAAATACTGGGGGATATCCAAGGGGTAGCACGTCACACGATAAAAATATTTTAATAAATAGGATTATGTATGAACGCAAATATGGAAAAATACAGGACGGATTATTTGTACTCCACAAATGCGATAACAGAATGTGCATTAATCCAGAGCATCTATTTTTAGGAACGAATTTAGATAACGTACATGATATGCACAACAAGGGAAGACATAAGTTTTTGTTTGGAGAAGACAGCCCAGTTGCAAAACTTACAGAAAAACAGGCAAGGGAAATAAAAGGGTCAACGGGTCTAACACACAAGGAGCTAGCGGATAAATACAATATTTCCAGATGCCAAGTATCGTTAATAAAAGCTGGGGCAAGATGGACGCACTTATAAACAAAAAAGAAGCCTTAAATGGCTTCTTTTAATTTTGATGGAGGAAAAATAATGTCAATCGGAAAAGAAGAATTAGAAGCTGTAACAAGGGTTATAAATAATGGTTGTTTGAGCGGATATCAAGGGAATTGGTCTGACGCATTCTACGGCGGACCCGAAATCAAGGCGCTTGAAAAAGAGTGGTCTGAATATTTCGGTGTTAAGCACGCAATCGCCTGTAATTCGGCAACAAGCGGCTTGTGGATGGCATGCGCGGCAATAGGGATACAGGAACAGCGCGGAAAAGATTTTTTTTATAGCAATATCTACGACACGGCTGACCGCGTAAATGAGGCTATATCTGAAGTCATAGTAACGCCTTATTCTATGACGTGTTCAGCTTCTATTCCTTTACATTTTTGTGCAAAGCCTGTTTTTGCAGATATTGAGCCAGATTACTTTTGCCTTGATCCAAAGTCGGTTGAAGAAAAAATAACACCCGCAACTAAAGCCATTATCGTTGTAGACCTCTTTGGCCAGCCATACGACGCAGACGCCATTAACGCAATAGCAGAAAAATACAGCAAAATATACGGTCACAAGATATATGTCATTGAGGATGCCGCACAGGCCATAGGAGCGACGTACAAAGGAAAATATGCGGGTACGCTTGGCGATATAGGGATATACTCATTAAACCGCCACAAACACATACAGTGCGGAGAGGGCGGGGTAGTGGTGACAAATGATAGCGCGGTTGCTATGAGACTAAGGTTGGAGATGAATCACGCCGAGGCCGTCTGTAATGATTATGACAGAAGCTCAACGATATATGCAGATGGTGTTCCGGCATATACTCAAAAGCCGCTTCCGCTTGGTTCGCACAGTCTTGTCGGAATGAATCTCAGAATGACCGAATTATCAGCGGCAGTAGCAAGAGAACAGTTAAAAAAGCTTGATGGAATACTAAAAGTTTACAGGGAATATGCAACATATTTTCATGTCAAAGTAAGGCCAAGATGCGAACATGCATTTTATCGGTATGCGTTGACCAAATATAACCATCCAGCTATATATTTTATACTGCGAAATGGAAGCAAATTATTTAACATTAAACAGCACTACATAACCCCGATTTATCAGATGCCATTATTTAAACAGCTTGGATATGATCAACATCAATGTCCGGTATGCGAAGATGTGGAAAGTAACATTATACTTGAATGGATAAAGGACGAACCGTAATGTTTGGAAATAGATATTTAATTACATGTAACGATTGCAAAACGGAATATACGTTCAAATCTGGAAAAAGAGCGTTGAAATTTTACAATGCATGTCTGTATAATTGTCCACGATGCGGGACGCATTTACATTTATGGGTTCCCTTACAAAGAGAAATGTTAACGCCGCCATCGGAACTAAAATGGTATGCGGTTAATATTACAGTTGTTGATATGGGGTAAGGAGGTTATCTATATGGCACATGGCGGTGGAAAGCCAAAATCTTTTGAAAGCCCGGAACAGTTCCAAAGGCTGAACGATGAATACTTTGATTTCTGCGACAGCCAAAAGGAAACTTTTACAGATTCTAAGGGACAAATTAAGACACTTCAAAAGCCTTATACAATGTCCGGACTTTGCGTTTTCCTTGGCATTACGCGTGAAACATGGAGCCAATACGCCAAAAATCCAGACTATGCAAATATAGCAGCATCGTCAAAATCAAAGATCGAAAACTATTGCGAAGAAAACACCATGCTTGGAAAACTTAATCCCATATTCAGTATATTCAGTTTGAAAAACAACTTCGGTTGGGTAGACAAGATGGAGATTAATAACACTAAGTCAAATGAACAGCTAACACAAGATGATGTAAACACTACTTTGCAAGCATTGAAAAAGAAAAAAGATGACAAATATGATGTTGGGGATAAGTAAAAAACGTACTCAATCTTACACAAATAAAAAGAAGCCCACAACAAGCATTATATTTTATACACTTTATGCATAAATAAACCTCATAATTATGCATAAATACATGACATTATATTACAATTAACAGATTTTAAGTTGAATAGACCACTACATATTGTATGCATAAACATTCACATAGTGCTCACAACACAGCGAGACAGCAAACCGTTGCAAACACTACACTCTTTAAAAATAACATTAGAACAAAAATGTTATTTTGTTTAATAAATATTTTCATGATATGAATAGTTATGCGTTTACAATTGTGCATAAAAATCATTGCAATAGGGGGCGGGAGTGCTTTTGTCCCGTTTGTTGGCGCGAACCCAGCGGTTACCTGTTTAAAAATTTCCATCAAAACAAAAGGGTCTAAACAATCAGAAAGGATTGTGTCAAATGAATGTAACCATTCGCATCAACGCCAATGGAAAAACCGTAGACAATGTTCGCAACATAATAAAATCTTTGATTGACATGCGCAACGAGTTAAAAGAAATGGCATCCGATATCGTTATGGACATAGACGTCGAAATGAACTAAACACTTAACGCAAAAATGGGGTCTAAATTGACTACAAAACGCGAGTATATATACGTTACTATAGTCAAAGGAACTGACAAAATAATAATATAGCCCTCAAACCGTTGCGTTGCAATGGATACAGGTTTTTAATATATTTCACATTTTTGTGTAAAATCGGGCTTTAATTTCACATAAATGTGAAGGGGGTAAATGTGTCGTGCTTCAATTATTTAAAGGCGTTAATGCGAGTACCGGAGAGATTGTTTCGGAAAAACAATGGTATATAGAAGATGTGTTAAACGAAGATGGATACAAGGTGCCGACGCACAAAAAAAGAGCTGCAATGTTTGCGGATGTACGATTTCCTGCTGAAATGACCGATACGGAAATAGGCAAGATGGCGCGCCTTTCAAAGCTGATGATTTCAACATCAAATATGCTTGGCTATAAAAAAGGAAGATGCATTTTACCTTATACCGAAAAACACATTATAGATATTTTGGACTTATCTCAATATCGCGGCAAAGAGTTTATACAAAAAATGATCTTTATCGGAGTAATGCAAAAGACGGTACGTAAAATCATGACAATGGAAACTGAGGAATATTACATTAATCCCGCTTATTTCTTCGCGGGAAAGCGGATAAGCCTGAACTTGTATTTGCTTTTTCGCGAACACCTTAATGCGGTATTGCCTAATTGGGTTATTGCGGAGTTTTTAAATATGGCGAAAGAACAAGATTGCGGAGGGGTGCATGCAAACAAAAAGGCAGAAGGAGTATCGTGAATATTTACTCTCTGAATCCTGGAAGCAAAGAAAAGTTGACCTTGCAAATGAATGGGGAAATAAATGCGCATGGTGCGGATCAACAAATGTGTTAAATTTGCACCACTTAAATTATGACAGTTTAGAAAAAGAAACCGTAAAAGATGTGATTTTGTTGTGCAAGGGATGCCATCTAAGGGCGCATAAAGGAACTTTAACGATTTGGGGATTTACAGAAGAAGAACGGTTGGCTTTTGAAAAAATAAAACACATTATTTGCAGCAGTAAAAAGTGCGACTACAGAATTTATACATATAAAATTAAGGAGATATAACAATGAAGCTTGCTTTAGAAATAACAATTCTCATTATTGGCGTATTGTTCGGACTGAGCGCGCTCGATTCGAAGAATAACAACAAGACCATTCCTGTTATGTCGTTTATCATTTGCGTTCTGTTGATCGTGCTGACAAACAGATTGTGGATATAGGGAGATAGAATAATGAAACTAACTGCTTTGACTTTATCCGACCTTAAACAAGTGCGTTTGTGGCGAAATGAATCGCTTGTATCTTTGCGCACATCGTTTCCGTTGACACAGGAAATGCAGGCAGACTTTTATGCTAATGTCGTTTGCAATCGAAGCGCGAATGCAAGGTATTGGGCTATATGGGGAGATGTAAAAATTCCATATATGCAAAAAACGATATTACCAGATGGAACCAAAGAGTTTTATCCATCAGAGGCAAACCAATGTTGTTTAATAGGTATGTGCGGTCTTGAAAACATATCATGGGAAAACCGAAACGCTGAGATAAGCATTATTATTGATCCAGATATGACTGAGAAAGGATATGGCGCTCAAGCGGTTGACATGCTTTTAGAGCAAGGCTTTAACCATCTTAATCTTGAAAATATTTTCGGAGAGTGTTATTACTGCAATCCAGCTTTATTGTTTTGGCGAAAAATCAGCGAAAAATACAAAGCTGAAGAAGCGCGTCTTCCATACCGAAAATATTGGAATGGTAAATATTACGACAGCCTCTATTTTAACATAAACAAGGGAGAATTTACAAAGCATGAAAATATTATTTCTTAGTCCGCATAAGGATTTTGCTGACTTCATCAAATCGTATGGCGATATGGTGCTGACAATAACCGGCTCCGTTACTGCGTCTGATGTTAACCACGGCGATTTTATCGTTACATACGATTACCACGAAACAGTCCCGGCAGAGATTGTACGCAAAGCAAACGGAAATGCAATAGGACTAAAAACGGCGTACCTTCCCTGGAATCGCGGCGCTGATTCAAATCTGTGGAGCTTTATAGACGGTACGCCCAAAGGCGTGACCGTTTATTTTTTAGATGGAGGCGAGGACAGCGGGGATATTATAGCGCAAAGGTATCTTAAATTTGATTACGACGCAGACACGCTTGCCACGTTTTCAGACAAGCTTACCGCCTGCCTTGAAGACCTGTTTAAAAAGACATGGCACTACATACGGGACGGTAAAGCAAAGCGGTATCCGCAGGTGACGCAGCACAGCGAAAACGGCAAAGCGCCGTATGAACACGTATTGACAAACGGCAAAGACACACTGTTGAAGGATATTATCAAAGGCTTGAAATAAAATTAAGGAGATATATAACATGGAAGAGTTTAAAGATATGGCAGATAGCATAATTTCTACAATGTGGAATCGTATGTCTGATGACGATAAATGGTTTGTTTTTAATAGTAGTGAAGAAGAAATAGCTAGAGCATATTGGCATAAGTGTATTTTTAATAATTATTAAGGAGATATAACAATGTCAAAAATAATACTCGATTTTGGATCGGGAAACACTTGCCGCAACGACAAAACTTATATAAAACGCATGTACGACGAGTTGAAGGCGGTTGATAGGGGCAATCACAACATAGTTGTTAAGTGGCAACTTTTTGAACAAGCGGGGGAAAACATTCCACTAACGCATGAATGTTTTCAATATGCTTATAAATACGGAAGGTCAATTGGTTATCAAGTTACCTCATCCATATTCGATAAACCGTCGCTCGATTTCCTGCTCACATTTAAAGTTCCATTTATAAAGATTGCAAACAATAGAAAACTTGATCGATTGATTGGCGAGATACCGCGCAAAATACCAATTTACCTTAGTTGCGGAACCTCAGAAGATGTTGCTTCTTATTACGCGGCCATGCAATTGGGTGAAGAATGCGGAGAAGTGCTGCTATGCGTATCACAGTACCCAGCGTCAATGGAAGAATACGAAAAAACATTTCCGGAGTATTTTTCAACAGATGTGTATAACGATAGCATTGTAGACAACGTTTCGGATCACACTGCAAATTTCGATTTGTGGTATCGCTATCAGCCCGAGATTATAGAATGGCACTACAAGCTTTCTGATTCAACCGGACTTGATGCTGGGATGTTCGCACGCATGCCAGAGCAACTTGCTGAAATTTTATAAGGAGAGATACAAATGGAAATTAATGAATTCATGGATAATTTGAAACCGTCTATTGTTTATGTTCAATACCGGAATAATGGAATCGGAGAACTATATTACAACGGACAAAGAGTATATGGACTTAATAGCATAGATATTCACGCAAAAACCAGAACCGCTACAGAGAATCCGTACTTTACAATGGAATTAAAAAGAGTTAAACGCCCCGGCAAACAAGAAGTTGAATTTCCAAGTGGGTTTGGAAAAACCAGCATTAAAGAGGAAATCATAACAACGGATAATGAATAAAAGAGGGCTTAAAATTGGATTGGACAAATAAAACAATACTTTTAACGGGCGGCACGGGAAGCCTTGGAACAGCCCTTGCTAAGCACTTCAAAACAACGCCACCTAAAAAGCTGATAATCTTTAGCAGAGATTGGTTGAAGCAGAAAAACCTAAAAGACGAACTCGGGGATCTTCCATGGGTTCGCTTCTTTATCGGTGACATACGGGACAAGGAAAGGCTTGTACGGGCGCTCAAAGACGTTGACATAGTAGTACATACCGCAGCTATCAAAGATTTGCCCTCCTGCGAATATAACCCTGACGAAACCATGAAAACCAACGTGCAAGGTACACAAAATTTAATTGACGCTTGCTTGGAACGTAAAGTTGGCAAGTGTCTTTTTATATCCACGGATAAAGCAGTAAATCCTGTCAATACATACGGATGCAGTAAGGCTATGGCAGAACGGTTATGGCTGAACGCCAACAAGTATTCAGCAAACGACGATATCCGTTTTTCTGTGTGCCGCTACGGTAATGTGTGCGGGTCTGCCGGGAGCATCGTTCCTTGTTGGAAAAAGCTGATAGCAGACGGCGCAATAGAACTTCCAATTACAGACGAGCGCATGACGCGCTTCTGGTTTTCGATGCAAGATGCCGTTTCGTTCGTTGTTGACAGTCTTGACAAAATGCAGGGCGGCGAAATCTTTATACCAACTTTGCCGAGCGTGCGAATAACAGACCTTGCAGTGGCGTTCGGATTGCCTTACAAAGTGGTTGGCATACGCGAAGGGGAAAAGTTGGCAGAAACCATGGGGCAGTACCGCGCAGACGGTACATTGATTGACAGCGGGAATAATGAGTGGTTTTTGAGCGTGGAGGAAATAAAGAAAACAATATGATTATAAAACATATCTTTCCGATAATATTTTACATTGGCTGTATTGCGTATATGATAGCTTACGATCCATCAAAATTTGAGGCACTGGTTATGTTTGGCTTTATTACAACTATTGGATTGCTACAAAATATATTGGGGAGCAAAAATAATGAATCTTGACCCGAATATTTACAAGAACAATTACGCCGCGTTGCAAAAGCGCTATCCTGACTTAGCCCTGCTTCTGAGCATGGTTGAAATAAAGCGATACAAGCTCGTTAAAGCCGACAACTGCATGGCAAACGTCATGGTTGACGGGCAATATTATTATCTTGGCAATCTTCCCCGATACTGTGAGGAAGGCTTTAAGGGCTTGAAGCTAAAAAATGTTAAAATCCCCGTTTTCTGCGGCTTTGGCCTTGGTTACGAAGTCCACTATTGGATGCAGACAAAGGCCAAAGAATTTGCGTCACAGGCTATTATCATATTCGAAAAAGATGTTGAATTGTTTCAATGCGCCATGAATGTTACCGACATCAGGCCGATAATTGAAAACCCGCACATCCACTTATTTGTCGGGCTGCCGCTTGAAAAGCTTTATCCGGTGTTAAGGCAGCATTTCGTGGATAACCTACAGGAGCTCTTAATGTGCGGCGCTACTCAGCCAGTATTTTTATATCCGGCCATGCGGATGAACAAAGAATACTACATGCGCGTCGTACAGACCTATTTCGAAGCCGCTTATCACGCGATACAGAACTTCGGGAACTGCCCGGAAGACAGCCTGATCGGCCTTGAAAATATGCTGGACAATGTGGGCGAGATCGTCCGCAATCCGGGCATTAACCTGCTGTATGATAAATTCAAGGGCAAGCCTGCCGTCATTGTGGCGACCGGTCCGAGCCTGAAAAAAAACATGCACTTATTAAAAGGTCTGGAAGATAAGGCACTTATCATAGCCTGCGATTCCAGCCTTAAGTTGTTGATGCAAAACGGCATTAAGCCGCACATGGTGGCAAGCTTAGAGCGCGAGCATGAGGTGCAGCAATTCTTTGAGGGCTTTGAACCAGAGGATGTAAA
>Ga0172381_10006252_pt1 | contig 11964 bp, 17 predicted proteins | sample Leawel6488metaG_FD_119754 | JGI IMG/M metagenome (GOLD analysis project Ga0172381, IMG submission 119754) | Leachate microbial communities from a municipal landfill in Southern Ontario, Canada - Leachate well 64-88 metaG | ecosystem: Engineered > Solid waste > Landfill > Unclassified | place...
CCGGCATCGATTGTTGAAGCCTACGTGGGGAACTCAAACCTGCTCGCGATTCCCATCGCAGCGGCAATCGGGGTCCCGTTGTACATGAGAATTGAGATGGCGATCCCGTTGCTCTCGGTCCTTCTCGCAAAGGGCATGAGCCTCGGTGCCGCGATGGCTCTCCTCATCGGTGGAACCGGCGCGAGCCTGCCGGAGATCGCGATCCTGGGCTCCATGCTCAAACCGAAAGCCATCGCAGCGTACGTTCTCTGGGTGTTCATTACGGCAACGCTCGGCGGATTTGTCTTCTATGCAGTGTTTGTTGGGTAATTGTGTAGTAACAGGGTGAAGTGGAATGACCGGACAGAAAACGGAGCAGAACAGATCCGACGAACCCGGAGAATCCCGGTGCCCGGTTTCCTGCCCATCATCCACGGGGAGAATACGCGGAGTCTTCGGCAGCCTGATCTCTTATTGCCCCTACACGATGCTTGCGAAAAAGATCCTGCGGTTCCTGCGGGGCGAGACCGGAACGCCCCCGGATCAGGTCACCAACCGGGAGATCCACCAGAAAAGCAATATCAGGATCGGGTATGGCATCATGCTGGTCGGGATATTCTGCCCGATCTTCTGGCTGTCCCTGCTGGCCGGTGCACGGGGAGACGAACTCATGTTCAACGCGATCCATTCGTTCCTCGTTTTCCTGTTCGGCCTCGGGTTCGCAATCGCATACCGGATCCAGCTGGGTCGGGAGTTCGGAGGCGGGAGCCGCTGATGCATCCGGGCCTGAAGGTCTTTGCTCCCTGCATCGCGGGTACGGGACTTCTGCTCATCGCGAACGCTGCGATTTCAGGAAGCGGCTGGATGGTCCCGATGGCGGTGATCGCGGGTGCCGCTCTCACGGTGGCGGGAATCATTATCCTGACATCCGGCAAACGGAAAACATGAGGTGCTGTCACTCGCCCACAGGGTAATCCGGTTCATAGGGGGAATAAAAATGTCCAATGATGAACGAGAAATTAAAAACGTGATGATTTTCGGCACAGGATTTGCCCTTTTCGGACTAGTCTGCCCGTTTTTCTGGTTGAGCCTGCTCAACGGTAATCCGGGTTCAGAGACCTGGGTTTACGGGGTTCACTCCGGTTTTTTTATTGCGCTCGGGCTAATTTTTCTGGGAAAAGGGTGGTACGATCTCCGGCAATTGCGAGCCGGGCGCCCGATGGAAACACCGGAATGAATCCTCTGGTTTTTCCGGGATCTGATTTTTAAGAAGGGATGCCCTTTTCTGCATATACCGATACACATCAATCAAGCGTGAGCGCGATGCAGGCAGAACACCGTCACTCGATCCGCCTGGATATCCCCTTTTACCGGCAGCACTATGACTTCACGTGCGGCCCGGCCTGCCTGATGATGGCGATGAAGTACCTGGATAATGATCTGTGCCTTGGAAAAGATCTGGAAATTGACCTCTGGAGGGACGCGAACCTCGTCGCGGTCCTGGGAACCAGCAGGTTCGGTCTCGCGTTTTCTGCGGCGGCCCGTGGGTTTTCTGCCAGGGTGACCAGCAACATGAGCGGGCCTGATTTCGTTGAAAAGTTCATTCCACCGCTTACTGATCCCGACATGCAACTGCTCAACGACCAGTTCTCCGAACGAAGAGCCCGGTGCAGGAAGCTGGATATTCGTGAACGGCAGCAGACGATCACGGTAAAAACGCTGTGCGAATCCCTTTTTTCAAATCACGTCCCGTTGATCGTGACCAGTTCCCTGTTCTGCGATGGGGAGGATCTGCCTCACTGGATCGTTGTGACCGGCATCGATGACAAATTCCTCTACTTCAGTAGTCCCTCTGATATGAGGCAGAAAAAGAGAAAGATCCGATTGCCCGGGCTTTCAGAGTTTATCGGGTATCATGGAGATCAATCCATGGTAGAGGTCTGGAAGGGATAATCTCCTGCACTATCGGGCTGTATCGGCATGTAATCAGTTTTACCATAGCCCGACTCCGTAAATGATAACGATGTAGTAAACCCCGATCACCAAAAATACTGCCGCAACCGCTCTTCGTATCCAGACTTCCGCAGCCCCGATCTTCTGCACGATCCCGCCGCATTTCCCTACGCCTTTTACAAGCAGGTATGAGATTATGATGACCGGCAATCCCGTGGCAAGTGCGAACACTGCCGGGATGAACACCGGATCACCGGCACCAAGGGCGAGCGGGATGAGCATGGCGAAGAAGAGCACAGCGGAGAACGGGCAGAACGAAAGCGCAAAGATCACGCCGAGAAGGAACGCGCCCAGGTATCCCTTTTCCGCCAGCCGTGCCGAAATACCGGATGTGACGCCCGAGAACCAGTCTCCTCCGGGCACTTTATCGAAATGGATAATGTCGAGCAGGTAAATCCCGCACAGGAAAAGAAACGGCCCGAGCAGTCGTTCGCCATAGTGCTGGAGTCCCAGGGCTATGACCTGGATATTCATCCCGAAGAACACGATAACGGAGGCAACCGCGATATATGCCGCCATCCGGCCGAGCGTATATACGAACCCGGCGAAGAGCGTATGCCGGCTGTTGTCAATCTTTTTTGAGATAAAAGCAATTGCAGTGATATTGGTCGCAAGCGGGCAAGGGCTGATGGCAGTCATCAGACCAAGGAAAAAAGCGGCAATGATCGGGACGGGACTTGTGCCCATCGCCCCGAGGAACTGCAGGAGATCCATATCAGGAGAGATCCCCGTTCAGGCGTTTTGAAATTATGGCGGACAGATATGTCTCGTACATCTTCTTATCATTGGTCAGGGACCAGACATCGAGGTTCTGTTGCTTGTGAAATCCGTTGGCATCGTAAATCCCGATCCAGAGCGATGAACCCGTTACGCCGTATTTTTTCGCAAGCCCGGCATTCTCCGGAAGATCATAGTTTACGTGAGCAAAGATGAGCCGCCCAGATGCGAGTTCGTCTTTGAAGTTGGCATTCACTGTCTTTTCCGCGAGGTCCCCCACCGCGATGCAGGATGTGCACTGCTGGTCCCCGTGGAAATGGTACACTTCGACCTTTTCTACCGTGCCGCTTGCATTCGTTGCCACGGGTACCGATCCAGGGGACTTGGCGGGCGCTGTACATCCGGCAGTGAGACCGGACCCGATCAGAAGTGAAACAAGAAAGAGAACTGTGAAAAATCGGGAGAGTGCGTGCATTATTCCCTTACTCTTTCTTAGTTCCGTTTTTTGGGACGATCTTGGGGCCGCAGCAACCGCAGGATTCAATCTCATCCGCGTCCTTATGAGCATCAGTTTTCGGTACAATCTTGGGGCCACAGCAGCACGAGTCCTGTTTTCCAAATATCCTGTTAAAAAAACCTTTTTTCTCTGCCATAGGTATCCATAAGCTTCAATCATTTAAAATTATTTTGAAATGCCCGACACCCGCATCCAGTTCGCGAACGTTAAGAGACAGCAATCAATCTTTGTCGGCAATAAGGGAATGCAACACGCCGGATATTTCGGAAGAAATGTTGTCGGCGTGAATAAGGGAGAGGCAGCAGATCTCATCTCCGTTCGCCCAGCTGACAAGGGCAAGCTTGTCCCCGTCACGGATGTTCGCACGTTTCCGGACTTCCTTTGGGATCACGACCTGCCCGCGACTGTCAATCGAGAGCACCGCTTCAACCCGGCATGTTGACGGGTTGTGGCCGGCATCACACAATGGGCCGGTTTGTTTTGTTGCCATTCCGTTCACGCAATCTCTTCAGCGTACTTCTTTCCTTTTTCGGTAATCCGGTAGATGATCCAGTTGCCCTGTTGTTCTGGATCGACAAGCCCGCTTTCTTTCATGATATTCAGATGGTAGGACAACTTTGAACCGGCGATCCCGATACATTCTTTGATCACGCAGACACAGAGCGGCTGGATGGCAAGGAGGTAAAGAATATGTATCCGGACCGGATCGGAGAGTGCATGGTGTATCGCACTGATCTTCTCGATGGTTTTCTTTGGTGGCAGACGCTTGTTGAGCCCGTTCACGCCGCCGACTTCCTCGAGATCGCACTGGATGATCCCCGGGATCTCGGTCCGGCACATGGGTTCTTTTCTGGATTTTGCTCCTGGTCGTTTCGTCGCCATAATACTCCCCACCTATTTCAAACTATTATGAAATGCGCAGGTATAAATATCTTGTCCGTTAAAAGTTGATTCAACAAAATTTGAAATAATATCGAATGAGGATGAAGAATGGCTCTCTGCAACTGTTGTGTCGGATGGGGTGCAGATCCGCCATTTTTTAGTACATGACAAGTCCGGAGAATAACCGGCTCAGTGTGCAGAATTGTAGATACATCTTTGGCAAAAAACGAGGTAAAAACTATGAAAAAACATCTTAATCCACAATTATCTTCTGTGGGTACACAGGTCGAGACATTCGCTGATTTGATGGAGAATATTCTTCGCTCAAGAAATAACCGGGAGAGAACACCATGCTGAACATTATACAATTATTCGCAGACTGGGTGACGTATTCGGTTCTCGGCATTGCACAGGGTAGCCCCCTTGCCTCGTCTGTGAATTTCTTTGTCTATGACGTGATCTGGGTCTCGCTGCTCCTTGCCGTGGTGGTTTTCGGGATCGCAATTATCCGGACCTTCATAACCCCGCAGAAAGTGAAGAAACTGGTGGCGGGACGCAGTGAAGGTGTGGGCAATGTCATGGCAGCCCTCCTCGGTATTCCTACACCGTTCTGCTCCTGTTCGGCAGTCCCGCTCTTCATCGGGTTCGTGGAATCCGGCGTGCCGCTCGGGATCACCTTCTCGTTCCTGATCGCGTCCCCGCTCATTAACGAGGTGGCAATCGCAATGTTGCTCGCCATGTTCGGCTGGCAGATCGCGCTCCTCTATGTCGTCTCCGGCCTTGTCATCGCGATCCTCGCCGGCATCATCATCGGGCGCCTCCATCTCGAAAGTGAGATTGAGGAATTCGTCTGGAACAATACGGTTCAGGACCGGGCCGAGAAACAGATGAACTGGCGGGACCGGATCGGATTTGGTATCAGCGAATCGAAGAGTATCTCGCTGAGAGTGATTCCCTACATCATAATCGGTATCGCGATCGGTGCCGTCATCCACGGCTATGCCCCGTCAGATTTCCTGGTTAATATTGTCGGACCGGACAACCCGCTCGCAGTCCCGCTCGCAGTGCTTGTGGGAATCCCGCTTTACTCAAATGCAGCAGGCATGATCCCGATCCTGGAAGTTCTTACGGCAAAGGGGATGGCAATGGGTACCGCACTTGCGTTCATGATGGCGGTAATCGGCCTCTCACTTCCCGAGATGATCATCCTCCGTAAAGTAATGAAGATTAAACTTCTCGCAATCTTCGTAGGGATCATGTTCTTGGCGATTACCCTGACGGGGTATCTGTTTAATGCAATATTGGGATGAAGGAAGACCCTCATAGCAAAAACCGAATTGGATGCTAACTGCCACGGGGGATTTTCCCCCGTGCATAGTCTCCCTCCCGGTCCAAATGATCTTTGGGTATTTCAAACAATTGTGAAATACTTAAGTATTAATATCTTGAAGATCAAGAGAAGTTTCAATAAAACTTGAAATAATAGCAAACGTGGTTGAATACTATGGCTCTCTGTCCCGGGTGTGTCGGGTGGGGCGAAGATCCCCCGGCTCTTTTTTGATACGATATATTCCAGGAACTATTCCGCATTCGGATATCGTAGTGGAAAACTATCTTTCAATGTCACGAGGAGACTATGGAAAATTTTCAGGTACCGGAAGTTATCCGTAAGATTCGGACCTTCAAAAACCCCGACACACAAATGACCCTGTTAGAGAACAATATGCCGGTATATATCGGGCGCCGGGAACGCGATGAACAGCCAGTTATGGCAGGGCACCGGAACAACGAAGAGGAAATTACCTATGGACGAACACAACCCTGAATCAGCTATTGAGAGCGTCACCCTCCAGATTGGCGGGATGGAGTGCACCTGTAATGCCGATATGCTCGGGAGAAAACTGGATGCGCTCACCGGCATCCGGGGTCATGAGCTCTCGCCGGTGACCGGCCAGGCAAAAGTCAGCTACGACCCTGCAGTTGTCAGCGTGCAGGATATCATCCGGACCGTTGCTGAGGCGGGGATGACTGCGTCGCAGGTGCGCAGTGAGGGACGGTCGAGCACGTGGTGGCGGGAGCCGCAGCAGCTGGCGCTGTATGGGTGCGGGGTGATCGCCCTCATCGCGTTCCTCTCGGGCTATGCCGGCGTTCCGCTTCTGGCGACCAACGGGCTCTACCTGCTCGCAGTACTCGTCGGGGTGTACTACCCGGCACGGAAAGCATTGATCGCGCTGCGGGCGATGACGCCAACGATCCACCTGCTCATGCTGATCGGCTCGGTCGGTGCGATGGCACTCGGGCTCTGGGGCGAAGCAGCGGTCCTGATCTTTGTCTACTCGCTCGGTGACGTAATGGAGTCATATGCGGTCGACAAGGCCCGGGGAGCGATCCGGTCGCTCATGGAACTGATGCCGAAAGAGGCGCTGGTCAGAAGGAACGGCTGCGACTCGGTCTGTGCGGTCGAGTCGATCGGCGTCGGCGAGATCGTGATCGTCCGCCCGGGCGAGCGGATCCCGGTTGACGGCACGGTTATCGCAGGGTCGTCGTACGTTGACCAGGCAGCAGTTACCGGGGAACCGGTGCCGGTACAGTGCGAGCCCGGCTCCGATGTTTTCGCCGGGACGATCAACCAGAACGGATCTCTTGAGGTCCAGGTGACCAAACCGGCATCCGAGACCATGCTCTCGCGGATCATCTTATCAGTTGAGGAAGCCCAGGCACAGCGGACCTCCTACCAGAGGTTCTCAGACTCCTTCGGGAAATGGTACACTCCGGCGATGTTTGTCCTTGGCGTGTTCGTGGCCACAGTCCCTCCACTTTTCTTCGGTGCCGAATGGTACCCGTTCATCTATCGCGGGCTCGTCGTCTTCGTAGTCTCGTGCTCGTGTGGTCTCGCCCTCTCGGTCCCCGTCGCAGTCGTAGGTGCAATGGCAAATGCCGCGAAGCAGGGGACTGTATTCAAAGGCGGCGTCTACCTTGAGACGGTCGACAAGGTGAAGGTGATTGCGTTCGACAAGACCGGAACCCTGACCATTGGCCGGCCGGCGGTCACGAATGTCGTAACCTTCGGCGATCTCCGGGAAGACGAACTTCTCGACCTTGCCGGGTGTATCGAGTCCCGCTCAAGCCACCCGCTTGCAGCCGCGATCGTCCGGAAGGCAAAAGAGAGCGGTACGTTCTCTGCCCGGCCTGCAAATAATTTCGAGGAGACTGCCGGACGGGGAGTCTCGGCCACCATTGATGGTTGTGCCTGTCGGATCGGCAGCCCCCGTGCCCTGCTCGAACACGGAATCGATTCCCGCCGGGCGGAAGAGGACATTGCCCGGCTCGAAAATGAAGGCCGGACCGTGGTCCTGATCAGCAGCGACGGGAAGCTTGCCGGCCTCATCGCGATCGCTGACGAGGTGCGGGCCGGAGCGGTCGAGGCCATCCAGCGTCTCTCCCGGGCGGGTGTCCGGACCGTGATGCTGACCGGGGACAATGAGCGGAGTGCCCAGGCAATAGCACGCCGCGTCGGTGTCGACGAGTACCGGGCCGGACTTCTGCCCATTGACAAAGTCGATGTAGTGCGACACCTCCGGGAGCAGTACGGTGCGGTCGCCATGATCGGCGACGGGATCAACGACGCACCCGCCATGGCCGTTGCGGATGTCGGCATCGCCATGGGTGCGGCGGGCACGGACATCGCGATCGAGGCCGGGGACGTTGTCCTCATGTCTGATGATCTCGGAAAGATCGCGTATGTCCGGGAGCTCTCCCACCGGACCGTCACCACGATCCGGCAGAACATTGCCGTCTCCATGATCAACGTCGCGTTCATGGTCGCCGCAGCCCTGCTCGGTTACCTTGGCCTGGTCACGGGCCTGCTCCTCAACGAGGCGAGCGCGGTCTTCGTGATCCTGAATGCCCTGCGGCTTCTCAAATGGAGGAGCAACGCCGAGCCCGCACCTGCTGCCGCATCCTCTCGTGGGACGGTAACAGCGCCCGCCGCAGGGTGCTGCTGCGCGAGTGTGGAGGCAATTGTTGAACCGGTGATTCCTGCCCCGTCTGCCGTCTGTTCATGTTCCGCGTCGGCCATTGAAAAAGCAGTACCGGCCCCGGATAGCAGTGGAGCCGCAGGATCCTGTTGTTCCTGCACGGCTCCGTCCAGTGAACCCCCCGTCACGGCTCCTGTCGTTGAAACTGCAAAAAGTTCCTGCTGTGGTTCCGGTGAAACCCAATCGACCGGCGCGCCAGTCCCGATACCTACGATCCGGCATACGAACGAACAGGGAGCAGTGGAGATAGCAACGTTCCGGATTGAAGGACTCGGTTGTTCCTGTGAAGGCCATATTGTTGAAAACCAGGTAAGATCCCTTCGCGGGATTGTCGCGTTCGGCCTGAACCCCATCACCAACAAGATGAAGATCAGTTACGATCCCTCGCTGGTTTCCATTCAGGACATTGAAACCGCAGTGAAAAAAGCGGGAGTGACCGCCATCCCGTTAACGCCCAGGTGATTCCTGAATCTCCGGAATCTTCCCGGACTTCAAAATCCCCTCTCTTTTTATTTCAACCAATTGTGAAATACCCAAGTATTAATATCTTGGAAGTCAACAGTTGTTTCAATTAAAATTGAAATACTCCGCGAAACCGGAAGTATCACACACTCCGAGATGAACACATCATGACAGATCCCATAACCGGTTCACTTCTGCTTGGCTGGACAACGCTGTTCGCGTATCTCTCGCAACATGTCGTCACCTGCCTTGTCCCTGCATTCTTTATCGCAGGTGCAATCGCATCGTTTGTCAAGAAAGATGCGATCCTGAAATACTTCAGTCCGGAAACGAAGAAGACCACTTCCTACGGGATTGCATCGATATCGGGTGCCGTGCTGGCAGTATGCAGCTGCACGATCCTCCCGATGTTTGCCGGGATCCTCAAGAAAGGGAGCGGGCTTGGCCCGGCGATCACGTTCCTGTACGCGGGCCCGGCGATCAATGTTCTCGCCATCGTCTACACGGCACAGGTGCTCGGGCTCGATCTCGGTATCGCCCGGGCAGTGGCGGCGATCGTACTCTCCATCCTGATCGGGCTGATCATGATGAAGCTGTTCCCCGCTCACGACGAGGAGACCACAAAGTCCCATGCCGCTGCCCGCAGGGCTGTGATGGCAAAAGAGGATACCCGGCCGAAATGGGTGATCCCGGCATTCTTTGTCTTCCTTATTGCGATCCTCCTGGTTGGCACATCGGCGCTGGATGTTTTTTACCGGCTCCTGATCGTGTACTTCCTTTCGATGGCGGTTGCCTTCCTGCTGATCTACTACTTCACGAGGGATGAGATCACTGACTGGGGTCTGGAGATCTGGGACCTGACCAAGAAGATCTTCCCCATACTTGTCATCGGAACCTTCGCACTCGGGGTTCTTGCCTTCTTCCTTCCTCCGGAGACGTTCAAGCCGTTCTTTGGCGACAACTCGATCCTGGCAAACCTCCTTGCGTCGATCCTGGGTGCGATCATCTACATGCCCACCCTGCTTGAAGTGCCGATCATCGGCACGACGCTGGGATACCTGACGGGATCCATGGCAAAAGGCCCGGCCCTGGCCCTGCTCCTGACCGGCCCGAGCGTCAGCCTGCCGAGCCTGCTTGTCCTCTACCGGATTATTGGCGGGAAGAAGACACTGGTCTACGCGGGTCTCGTCATCGGGGTATCAACCATCGCAGGGTTCATCTTCGGGAACTTCTTCTGAGGTAATACCATGAACAACGACAAACCCTGCTGTGCTGCAGAAGCGCTCCGGCGCATCCGGCAGATCCCAATCAACGGGATCATGACGGGCATTACGATGCTTGATGAGAGTATTGCGGATGTGAGAGAACAGAACCCGGGGAATGATTCGGCCATCCGCGAAGCGCTGATGAAAAAAATAAAAATCTACAATTACGTTCCCCGGGGTGTTGAAGAGGCATATGCCCAGGCTATTATGGAAGAATTCAAAAAGAACAGCGCAAAAAGCAGCGAATGATTTACTGAGATACGATGACGATAATGGATACTCTCAGAACGGGTTATGCAACATGCAGGGAGCATCTGCGAAATACCAACGTAAGGGTTTCAGTCATTGCACTCGCGGTTTTTGTCTTCTTCACCATCCTGTTATTCATTGCATCTTTATTCAGTATCGAGATACGGTCACAACTTCTCCTCCTGATCCCGGTATTGTTCATGCTTCTTGTGATCCCTGTTGCGCTGAATTATATGAGTCGCCGCCAGTATGCCGATCTGGCACCGGTTTACAAGGATGAGGCAAAGACCGTGCGGGTTAAGCTGATCAGTGCGAACATGATGGGAAAGCCGGTACGGATTGAGGGTGTTGTAGAACGGGTATATTTCCAGTTCCTCAACCGGCCCCAATACCTCGTTGCCGATCGCTCCGGTGCAATATCGGTGAAAATGTTTACCAATCCCAAAGATAACGTGAACCTGAATGATGTGGTTGAAGTGTTTGGACAGGTCATCCCCAGGTATATCGTAACCGGCGACCCGGTTATCAACTGTGTCTCTATCCGGAAAATGTAAGAATCCCGAATGTGGAGAAAATGGTTGCGGATTGATGGATAGGTTTCGCGAAATTTCGTAACAACAATGTTTCAATCGAGGTCTGGTGCTCATGCCCGCTGATACTACAGAAAAAAACGAAACTATGAACCGGATGTTGGAATATACGGTGCCCCTGCTGGGGTTTGGTGGGGCATTTCTTGGGCTGTTCATCTGGATGAATGCTCTACCGGTGGATGTCCGGATCACGATTCTCGGAGGCCTCCTATCCTCATGTGCGCTCGCTTACCTGGCATGGATCCAGCCAAGAAAGGATATTGTGGCACTTACAACCCCCCTTTACTCTATCATATTTCTTGGATTTCCGCTCGATGACGTAGCCACGATTGTTCTTGAATTTTTATATGCTGTCAGTCTCACCATCCTGGTTGTGCGGCTCAAACGCCGTTTCGGTGTTTCAGCCTCAGTCTCTAACACAAAGAATGAACTTGCTGAACCAATCAGAAATTATATCGAGAAAATCCCTGATGTGCTCAGGAACGTGTCAGAGGAATCCGGCCATGCCGCTGCAACGGTTGTTATCCGGTTCTCCTGTGGCGATTTCCATGATGCGGCGTGGGCTGCTGATGCGGAGGTTGCAAAACTGAACGATGCCCGTGCCCCTCGTGTCGTCCGGGAGGCCTTTGCCATTGTCGGAGAACAGGCAGAGTGTCTTGACAAATCATTCCCTGCGCCTCCACGGTTCGCCACCTTCTCCAGCGATGCTCATCATGTGCTTGCCAAAGAACCGGGCTCCCCCGGGGACACAAACGATCTGTACAATTCCACGCTCGAAAATGCCCTGGTTCTTCTGTTTGCCTGTGCATGGGCAGTATCGGAACAAAATCGTACGGATCTGCTGGGTCAGCAGGAATTCGTGCTGCAATTGCTCAGCTGATTCAGTGTGAAAAATGGATCAAACGCAATCATTAATACAAAAAAAATTGAAATGTTTTCTGTGGAAGGACCATGACAAAGATCGAAATACTTGGGACCGGCTGCACAAAGTGCAAGCGGCTGTATGACAACGTGCAGGCAGCTGTAAAGGAACTTGGCATCGCAGCCGAGGTAGTGAAGGTTGAAGACCTGGATGCGATCGTTGATGCAGGGGTCATGCTCACCCCGGCCCTCCTCATCAACGGAGAAGTTGTTGCAGAAGGCCGGGTAACTGATGTGAATGAGATCAAAGACTTGTTAAAGGAGTGAAAAAAATGGCAGAAGCACCATCATGTTCATGCGGACAGAACGAGAAGAAACGGATCATATTCCCC
>Ga0172381_10006253_pt1 | contig 11963 bp, 12 predicted proteins | sample Leawel6488metaG_FD_119754 | JGI IMG/M metagenome (GOLD analysis project Ga0172381, IMG submission 119754) | Leachate microbial communities from a municipal landfill in Southern Ontario, Canada - Leachate well 64-88 metaG | ecosystem: Engineered > Solid waste > Landfill > Unclassified | place...
TCATATCCAAGACTGCCGATGTTCCCGGCATTGAATGCAATCGCTAAAGTTTTCACCGCCGCATACTGCGCCGCCACTTCATCCGTGCTGCCTTCCATAGTCTGGACCTGGACCGCGCCGGTTTCCTTAGTCCATTCCTCGCCGATGTTGGCATCAAGCGTCGTACCCGCTGGAAATACTTTTGGAGTGCTCATATCAACCCTCGTCCCAGTCGCGGTCTTCATCCTGCTTGTCGATCAGAATTTGGAGTTTATCGCGCATGTCTTCCATCACCTTCTTGGTTTCCTGTTGAATGCGCATGGCACGATCTTCCGTCGCCAGCCCTGGGCGCGACATTCCAATCTGCCCACCAATCCGCATGATGCTGTCAACTGTTGCGCCCACGCCTTTGACCGCGCCCGGCTTGTTCAGGTCGGCGATTTTATTTTCGGTTTCCCTTTGAACTTGCTCGATGTCCCGTTGGTTTTTTAATTCCCGGAAATAATATTGCCGCCCAAGCTCCTGCGCCTTCTTGTTTTCGTCCTCGGATTTCTTGCGGGCGACTTCCGCTTGGTTGGCGCGCATTTTGGATTGCGCCGCGCTATCGCTCGCCCCCGCCGCGCCCTTGTTCGCCAGACCATGTTTCGCCCGCGTGGCATTCGTCACCTTGTCCCCCAATAAATCCTGGTCGAATTTACCGGCGTAGAAAACATTACCCATGGCCTCGAACGCGCTGCTTAAAAAACCCTGCTTCGGTTTTTCAACCGAAAGCTTGCCCATTTCCTCGCCGAATTTTGAAACCGAGTTGATAGCCTTCGCCGCCCCGATCTCAATTGAGCTAAAAAATTTTTCAAGCGTGGATTGCGCGCCGGCAAGTTGTTCAAACCCCTCCGTTGCCGCCTTGGTTCGTTCCGTGAGGGAATCAAGCCCCTCCGCCGCCATCGCCTTCATCATCTCAACCGCTTTCGGCCCGATTTTCTTGCCGAATATATCGTTCAAAGCATTCAAAGATTCCGCGCTACCGTTGGCTTTAACGTACCCCTGGGCCATGAGTTCAAGCGCCTTATCAACCCCCGCCCCAACAAATTCCTCGGCATTGATGTTCAGCCGCGCCAGCGCATCCGATTCGGTTTTGGAAAGGTTCACGACCGCGCCCTGCGCGTCGCGCACCTTACCAAGTATTTTCGACATTTCATCCCAATTAAGATTATTTTCTGCTCCGATTGTTTTGAGCGCAACCATGGCGCCCATTGTGGAATTGGTCGCCTCGGCCATATTCTTCATGCCGTCAGCCGTGTTCATCAGCGATTTACCGAATGAAATTATCGCCCCAACCGAAAATGCGCCGGCCAGCATTCCCCCGATGCTCGATATATTTTTTTGAAAGCTCGATGTGACGTTCGAGACTTCCTTAATCCCGGCCTTGTAAGGCCCGGCATCCATCCCAAATATGGCTTTCAACTCGGCAATTGCGCTCAAGGTTTTTTCTCCCCGGCTTTGCGTTCCAACGCTTCGTCAGTGTGCCGCTGAATTGTTTCACTCGCCAACGTTTCATCCCCGCGCGCTTCCTGAAAAACATCGAACATGCAACGCGCCTCAGCGTATGGATGATTCCACGCCTGGTCCGGCGTCAGGTTGTAGCGCTCGCAAAGACACAACACAATGTGCCATGGCCCCGGCGCGCTGAATGACTTTCCCTTGCCCTCCATCGGGCGCAGGTGTTCCGGTATCCTTGTGCAAGCCGTGATGTAATCTATGCAGGCCGCGTTTAACTCCGCCCATGGAATACATTTTACGGTTTTATAGATCGAATTCAAAACGCGAGCGCGAACGCGCGGATTCAAATACAAGGCTTTCAACTCAAACACTTCCCGCCCACACACCAACAGCAGATTAGCCGCAGCGTCCAGGTCGCACACTCCACCGCATACATAAGCATTCCGCAATTCCGTCAGCGCATAAAAATGCCAGACGGAAAGGCCGCCGATCTTAACCCCGCAAACGTCCCATTTTTCCGGCAATAATTTTGCCTGCCACCAAGGATTGATATATTCACCCGCCATTTTTTTATCCTTGTAGGAGATGGTTTTCCGCCTTAAGCGGATCCGCGCCGGCGAAACCCCTCGACTCGCCCGCCATTTTTATCTCCGTGTAGAAATCCCTTGACCTTTCGCGGCATAAAGCCGCTCCTACCCGGATTCACATCCGCCGTCTTACGAAATGCTCTCGTCCTGCGCCACCAACTCAACCTTAAGCAACGTCACGCTGCGAGTCTTCGTCGGCACAGCCGAGATAATATCCCATTTTTTTCCGTCTATGTCCGTGAGTTCATCCGCATCCGTGATCGTCGCGAGAACTGCGTCGCTGTGCGCTTCCAATTCCAGCGACCACGTTTTTCGCTTGGAATAAAGCACTCGGCAACGGTGCGTACCGTTGGCATTCTGTTTGTTTTCCTCGTCTTTGAGGTAGCCCGGCGTAGCGCTGATAACCTCATATCCTGCCAGCGCCGTAAAATCGTCCGCCGCGGTCGGTTGACCGCCTACCATGACTTGAGCGTCCGGATATTGTTTTGGGGTTGACATAGTTTTTCTCCTTTAATTTACGGTCGGGTTGGTAATCACTCTGACGTTTATAAGCGCAATAAATAATCTTCCCTCGATGAACACATCCGGCGTCGTCGTGACGAAAGCCATACTGAAAATCACCCCAGGCGAATTGACCGCATTCAAGTCATTTTCAAGTAACCGCTTCGCCAGAGCCCCCATGACTTCCCCGCGCACAACGGAAATGCGTTGCAAAGACGAAGCAATGACTATGCCCCCCGCATCCTTTTCATCGCCCGCCTCGATCATCACACGGCACTCAACGTTAATTTTCCTGTGCCCGTTAAAACCGATATCGTCGTTTTCATTTTCGCCTTCGCCCGCGTGAACCACGCAGCACGGAAATTGCAAGGTTTCATTCGTGCAAGACGGATAAACCCTGATTGTCCCCGGCAATTCGGGTCGCAAATACGCCACAAACGCCGCATCGATCGATTGTTCAAGATTCCAACTCATTACATCCTCATAAAATGCCGCGCCAGATTTGTCCCGGCCATCGCGCCGCCCCGGCGCGCCCGGGCCATTTCCGCTTTCCATTGCCGCTCGATCTTCATGGCCGCCTGCTTCATTATTTTATTTCCAGCCATCTCCCCCACCCTGCTTTCCCAACCCGTCGGCATGATTTTAACCAGGTAACTTAAAGAATTCCGCAAAATATAACCCCAGGCTTTTTCCCCGATGATCGTCAGCGTCTTCGCCACCCCCGGAATGGCCCGCCCGCCCGCTCCGCCATTCATGCCTTTCAAACCCCACATCCAGGACCGCGCCGCCAGGCCGCGATTTTTGATAATTTGCGCTTGCGCCCATGTCCCCTTTAATGTCGCCCCTTCCCCGCCGCGTTTTGGATCCCCAAACATGAACTTAAAAATCCTCGATTCGCCCCCGCTCTTTTTATAAGTCGTTACAAAATCCGCATGGGTGCGCATATCCGTGGCCACCGCCCGCCGCAACGGGGACTTTGGAGTAATCCCCTTTGCCGACTGGGCCATCAAAATCAAAGCGTGTTTGCAAGCTTCCGCCGCGTTCCGACCGCATACATCCATGGAAACCGCCAACACGTCGCGCAAAGGCGCGTCGATTTGTTTCTGCCAATTACCCAAGGTTTTTAAGCTCACCGTATTCATTGGATATCGAGCGCCCCTTCTATCGGCCTTTGCTCGCTGTATTCAATTATCATCGCCCCCGCCGCTTTATTCACACGCGCCCGCAAAACAAAAACGTCTTTTCCGGCAACTTTAATTGTCGCGCCCTTTGCCGGTTCATTCAAATCCGCAAGCTTCACCATGACATTCCCCGAAGAAATTCCAACATCGCCGGAAGCCGTCAACTCCGCGTTCGACGCCATATTCCAAATCAACCCTTGCGCGGTCTGGCTGCCGGCAACAACCGATACAACGGCATCGGGAAAAGCCGTTTTGAAATTATCGAAAGCCGAGGCTGCTATGGTTACAAAAGACATTCCATCTTCCCCCTGGCCGGAGGTAATCCCTCCGGCCAGGTAAGATCGTTCAAGGTTTCTGAATGGTTAACACCGCGTTCGTCAAAGCCGCTACCGCCTCGGTTTCCACGGTCAAGGTCGCGTTCGTCAGGGCCGCCACTGCCGCCGTCTCAACCGTCAAGGTCGCGTTCGTCAAGGCCGCTACAGCCTCCGTCTCAACCGTCAAGGTCGCGTTCGTCAAGGCCGCCACTGCCGCCATTTGAACCGTGATGTTGGTCACGACATCAACAACGTTTGTCACCTCTCCGACAACCTGTGTAATCGATCCGGTTTGAAACGTGACATTCGTCACGCTCGGCGCGGCCTGGCGCGACTGCGTAACGCTGACGTTCGTCACACTCGGCGCGGCCTGCCGCGACTGCGTAACGCTGACGTTCGTCACGCTCGGCGCGGCCTGGCGCGACTGCGTAACGCTGACATTCGTCACGCTCGGCGCCGCCTGGCGCGACTGCGTAACGCTGACGTTCGTCACGCCCTCGCTCAACGAATCGTTCAGGATTTGCCTCAACTGCACAGGATCCCGCACCTGCCGGATCGTGATATTCGTCGTCACGGCCGCCATCGCCGAAACAGCGCATATCCCCGCGATAAACATTACAAAAATTTTGCTCATGTTTTTTTTCCTTCCGCATTCCGAAGTTGAGCCGGTTGCAACCCCGCGGTATTCGCCGACTCTCCTCGGATTGTTTCTACGCCTGCGTGCTGGTCGTGGTTGTGGTCGTCGTCGTGTTGAGCGTGGCCTCATCCGACGGAATAGCATCCGTCACGATGATCGGAATACCGGCAAACGCCACCGGCATTTCGGCTTCCTTGCCGGTCGGATTCGTGGCCGTGCGAGAGGCCCACAATTCCAACAGCGCAACGCGGTTCATCGCGATCATGTTGAACGGCCGGCCCGTGGGCGCCAGCAGCATCGCGGTTTGCAAATGCGTGTCCGTCAGCGTGTGGCCGGTTGTGCCGTCCAGGTTGACAATCCGCGCCCCGTCATATTTGCTGCCGACTTGGATGTCGAACCATCCAAGGATCGAACGGTGCAACCCCGTGTATTCGCGGTCGCTAGAGTCGCGCAGCACAACCGTCGAATCTTCCGTGGCCATGTCCATGCGCCCATCGTTGCCGCAGATCATCGAAATGGCTTCTTCCGCCGAACGCAGAAACCACACGGACTTGCCGCCCGCGCCGCCCGCATTCACAACCTGGGCGTCCGCCGTGATCTGGTCGAAGAAAGTCGAGCCCGGCAATCCCGTGAACTGCTTGTTGATCGTCGCGCCGAACACCGCTTGTTCGATTTTATAGAACGCCTGGCGCAGCGACTTCGTGCCTTCGCGGTCCATGTAGGCCGTCGCCCCTTTTGCGTAAGCCATCGCCACCGCTTTATCCCGGCTGAAACTTCCGTCCAGCAAAGCACAGGTCAGCGTCACGGCCTCGAAAGTGCCCGTGGCGTTGGTAATTCCTTCGTTCACCAACCGAAACCCGACTCCGGGCGCGGTCAGCTCGCGCAGAAACTTGTGCGTTGTTCCGCCCTGGCTTGCCGGCTGCGCAAAAAGAGCGCGAATGACGGGCGCAAGATTCAGCACGTCGCTAGCCTCCGCCGGGGAAAGGTTTCGGTCGTTCAGGGCCAGTAAACCGGCCATCGTATTCGTGTTTTCGCTCATGACAATATTTCCTTATTTTTTTCCCTTGCGGGCGTCTTCCCACATGGAACTTTGTTTTTTCGACTCGGGCGCGGGCGTTGCCGATACCGGCGCCGCCCCGGACTCGATCGCCGCCAGCTTCTGCTGGGCTTCATCGCGTTCCGTGCTCGCTAATTTCAAGGCATCATCCGCGGTTTTTAACTTCGCCTCAGCCGCATCCGCCCGCGCCGTCTGCGTTTTAACGCTTTCAAGCGCCTGCTCGTGTAGCCGTTGCGTTCCGGCCAGTTCGCCGGTTAATTTCGCAATCTGATCCTTGTCCGCGCCGGCTTGCGCCGCCAACGCGTCAATCTTCGCTTGCAGATCCACGGACTCCGCCGGAATCGTTGCAGGCGCGGACGCCGGGGCGGACTCTGCCGCGCCGGCGGGTTTCTTGGAAAGATTTTCAACGTAACGCGATAAAAACGGCTTCAATTCATCCGCATATCGCGTCACGATGTTGAGCAATTCCGGTTCGTCGTTTACCGCTTTCAATACCCCCGGATGCGTGTCAAGCCATTCCGTCATTTGCGCGGCCAGCGACATTCCCGCCGCTCCCGCAAACATACCATCCGTTGCCGCCGGATCGTCAACAAGGTCCGCGGCGTGAAGTTCGGAGCACCGGGCGTGAGGTAGGTTCTTGACATTGGCGGGATCTGGAGACTTGTATCCGCTAAAGTCCAGATACGGTCCAAATTTGTCTTCTTTTTCAACAGCCCCATTTTGCACGCTCTCTTTCCACATTAAATCACGGTCCAATGAAAACACGATCGAAGCCCCAAAGTGCTGTGGTTCTTTCGCGGCCAGTTCCTCGACGTATTTGCGCAGGTCCCCTTTTGGCGATGAAGCAGCCGTGCTCGAAAGAAAAAGATCACCAACCACACGGCTATTTTCAGAAACCCGCGTGTTTTTCCAGCGCCCTAAAAATGTTCCAAGAGCATCGCTGCACATATTCGGGTGCCCGAATCGCGCCTTCATCCCCTTGTCGCCCGCCGCCGCGCCGCGAGCCGCAATGTCGGCGCAAAAAACCGAATCGATCCAAACGCCATGCCCGAGGGCTTCGCCTGGACGTATCAAAACAGCGTCTTTCAGCGTATGCTTTTCGGCATCCACACCCCCAACGCCCCCAACCATGAATCCGGTTGAAAACCATCGCGCCGCCTGTTTGTCATTTTTTCTGATCTTGAGTTCCATTGCGGGCCTCCTTCATTAAATCGTTTACTGGCACTTGGCCACCCTGCGCGTACAACATCGGTATCCCACATTTTTCGAGAAATTCTTTTTGCTCCGCCGCAATTTCATAAGCATCGTCGCCATACGCCGCGCAGATTCGCGGCGTCGATGTAACCCCCGCCGCCAGCGCGAGAATATGACCGCTCATTTCATTCGAGCGATCTAGCCATGGCCGCCCGGCTGGAACCCATCGCAGCGAAGCCGCGACTTCCTCAACGCTGATTGAATTTTCTTTCAGTGTCGTTCCAAAACGGAATAAATCCGCTTTTTGCCACATCGGCAATAACCAGCCTCCGTAAATATCGTCAAGAGCGCTGATATTTTTTTCGCGCTTCCATTCGCAAGACTCCTCATATTCGTTACGATCCGCAATCCGGGCGGAAAAAGAAGCCGTCAAGGAATCGTAGAAAGTGAACGGAATATCCAACGCCAGCAAAACAGAGCGCACCAGTTCCCGCGTGAACCCGATTATTTCGTTGTTCGGTGTCTTCGATTCGATTTCCTTCACATCGTCACCCACGTCCAGGTCGAGATTGATTATTCCCCGCGATTTAATCGCGTTGGCTATTTGCGTGGAATAAGCTTCCGCCTCTGAAGCCGGCGCGGTCGTCGGAAGTTCCCCTTGCGTCGGAAACATTTCGTCGGCGGTCGTTCGCGTAAACGCCAGCCCAAACAGCGCCGAAGCCTTTGCCTTCAGAACAAGCCATTCCCAAGTTTCGCGAACGTCAGCCCCCTCATTCAGCGCCGTCAATAGCGGCGATACGCCGCGATTGGAATCGAAACGCTCCGGCCAGTAAGCGTCAAAAATCATATCGACCGCCGGCACAAGCCGCTCAAACTCAAGCGTTGTTCCCCGGTCCCCCGCGCGTTTGCAAACGCAAAATTCCTTGCGCGTTCCGTCCGGATTAAAAGTCAAACCCTCCTCGGACACTTTAGCGGTTTTGAGCCGCGCCGCCCCGGCGGCGTCGATTGATGCCGGATAAGCAATGCGGTCGCCTTCAATCCCTTGTAGTTTTCCGCCCTTGCATTTCAGGCCACCACAATCGCCCTCAATGACTTTACATGCCTCAAACATGCGCAGCCATTCGTCGCGACCATGCCGCCCCAGGGCGTCGAATTGATTTCTATGGGAATGCCAGTAAAGCAATTTACGCACTACCCCGTTGAGCTTGTCGACCCCCGTCCGAATATGCGGCGTAAAACGCGATACATTGTCGAGATGCCGCCGAATCATCCAGGCCAAAATCGAAAAATTGCGCCGGTCATCCCGCGCCGTCGCGCTGGCAATCTCGCGTTTCGTGGAAGTAAGCTGAAATATTTCAGCCGTGGTTTTACGCACAGGCTTGCGCCGGCGGGTCGTGTCGTCGATGACGTTATACCCAAGCGCCGCCCTGCGTTTCTCCGCGATCTCTACCGCTGTTTTTAAAAACTTTTTCATGCTTCCGTGTCCTCCACGGCCGAAGAAGCAGCATAAGAAAGATCGACCTGGATCCCGCGCCCCCCACGTAATAGCCGTTGAATCGACTTCGCGTTGATGGTGCGTTGATCGTAGAGAGTTTTTAATCCGGCCTGGGAAACAGACATTCCATCCGCCCCAGCGGATTGACCGCCGGTAAGAATGCGCGTGATCGCCGCATTGATCGCCGTTTGTTCGGCTTCGAGAGTCGCTAATCTTTCCGCAATTGTTGCCATGCGAAAAGTTTTAGGCTAAAAAATGACGAAGTCAATGGGGGTAAAGTAATTACTTGTGCTGTAGCACAAGTAAGAAAGAAATAAACGGATTTCCGCACGTTGGACACTTGTGTCGGCGATTTCCGTTTGGAAAAGTATGTGTAGTCGGTAGGGTGTCGTAAACCGTTTGACAGTGTGGACAAGTTATCCCGGCAACTGGAACCCGAATGTTTTGCGTTTGAGTTTTGCGCACACAGGGCCGGTCCACAGCTATCCTCGGCTTGCATTCTTGCTTGCCGTCAATTTCATCCGGCTCGCAAACTGAATCCCGCCACTCCCCCCACTTACGCGGCTGCTTGAGAAGCGCCTGGCGAAAACGCTCACACGCCGGCGAAGGCAATTGCCGTATGCCCGCCGTCCATTGCTCAAGTTCGCGCCGCGCATTGGCATCCGATACCACCGCGTGGATCAGATCCATGCGATTGAGTTTCACCGCCGCCCGTTCCGTCGCCGTCATGTTCGCCTGCCATGGCGCCGCCTGGCGATATAAATGCGCCACATGCCCGTCAAACACCTCCGGCGTATGCCCCGACATCCACGCCGCAATGCTCAAAGCTTCCTCGTCGCAGCCCCACCCCGAGAGCATCGCCAACGGTTGCCCAACCTCCATGTACCAGTCCCGCCGAAAAACATAACAAGCCCCCATGACAGCCCCCCGCGGACCCGGCTTGACATCCTTCGACCACTTCGCTGCCAACGCCGTGCGCTGCTCACCGTCTTTTGCGCGGAAAACAATCCGTGCCCCAGCGTAACAATGCGCGCCGCCCTTCGTCTTTTCTGAAAAACTGCATTCCGCATTGTGATGACAAAACGGCGTTATCAACCCTCCATTCTCCTTGACTCGCAACGCCATGCGTTTTAATACATCCCCTTGAAACCGCATGTGCGCATCGATCAAAATAATAACTTCCGCCGTTCCAGCCGCTTCAATCCCACGATCACGGTTGCGGCCCGGACCAGAATGCTCCTTGTCTTCCACCGCGTAAATCACCGCGTTCTTGCCGGCAGATTCCGCCGCCGCGTTGAGCGTATTTTGTAAATCCGCTTCCTCGTTCCGATACGCGCAAACAATCGCCAACCAACCTTTTTTTTGTTTACTCATAAAACAACTCCTTTAAAAAACCTATAGATTAATGACGCTAATTCCACCAGGCCGCCGCTTGTTGCTTGCGGCTGCGATCTTCGGCTGCCCGCTTGCCGAAAGACCTGACGCCGCCGCCGCAACCCAACATCCCGTCACAGCATCGCCCCAATCCCATTCAGATCCGGGTTGATGCGCCCACTCCCACCGCAACCCCGCATCCGTCTCGTATTTATTTTTCAAACGCTCCGCGACAACCTGCTCCGCAAACTCAATGTGATATTTTTCCGAAGTCCCCTTGTAGAGCGTAAACCCCCCCGGCGCGCCCGTATCCGTCAAAAATGCGCGTTGCGAAGTTTCCCTCCACAAGTCTGAATTAAAAATCAAGTAAGGCCCGTTTTCTGATTTCTGAATATGGCACCCCTCGTATGGGCGCCCAATCAAACGATCGCGCTTCACAAAATATTTATGAGCCGCGCGCCCTCCGGCTGGAAGCGTCTTGAATGGATAAAACACGTTGTTGCAAAATCGATGAACTACATCCGACTCATAACCAAGATCGATCAGCATTAATCCCATCGTTATTTTTTCAGTGCCGCGTAAAAATGTCGTCGCGGCCAATGCGTCGCACAACTCTTTCAACCCCTTGAATATCGCTTGCTTTCTATCCATTTCGCAGGCGTTCTTTTTCCAAAGTTCCCCATGCTGCGGCCAGCGTCCATAAGCCGGACAGTGCCCCGTCATACTTTGGTCGAATCCCGCCGTGCACCAATGCAACCCCGACCGGTTAATGTCGCAATGCCCCACAAAAATATAATTTGACTCCGGAATATGCAGGCGCGGAATATATACTTCGTGATCCATAATCAATTTTGTCGTCAACTCATATTGACTACCGATAACATCCCTTGGCTCATTCTGGTACTCCGCCCAAAATTGAGAGCCCGTTTCTATCAAAAGGTTTTCCGCCGTCTGTAGGGCCGATATTTCCCCGGCGCGCACCCGGTGTTCCCACGCCACTTCCGAACCTTCATCCATCGCCGCACGGTTCGATTTATAAAATTCAGCGGCCTTAAAACCACCGCGCCCCTCTGCGCTTTCTTCCCGATGTATTTTTGTGTACTCCGTCCAAAGCGTATCTTGCGCCCGTGGCCATTTTTTAACCAACCGACAAGTTTCCCCTTGCCACTCCGGATGTAACTTATGGTCCAAAAATCTATCCGCTAAATCCCCCTTGCAAATAATCGTGCAAGACATCACCGCCGCAATGCTTCTATTCGGACCCGCCAACCCCAATACGTCACCCGTAATAATCCGCTCGCGCTTTGAACATTGCGTTGCGCTCTCCGCGCTCTCCCGGTCCTGGGGATCGTCAAGCAACACAAAATCTGGCCGCATAACCTTACCGGTTTTAGTGTTTTTATTTTTTCCGCGCACCGCCCCCGACAACCCATGAACTTCAATGATTCCCCCATTGCTTTGGTACGCCTTCCCGTTTTTATCGATAATATCCGGAAACACTAAAACGTTTTTTGACCATTTGATCCCGCTGGATTTTCCATCCCCCCGCAACTGATACCGCGCCGTCAAAGCCTTACCGTTAATCGCGCGAAAATATGTTGTCACGTGCGGATACTGTTCGTGCAGATTTTCATTTTCGGTCAACTGCTGAAAAATAAAATCCACGATATCCCGCGCCAGTTCAGCCGTGGCCGCCAGCGCGATGACATATTTTCGTTTACCCGTGAGCAAAATATAAGCGATCACCCATTTTAAAATCGTAGTCTTACCGTGCCCCCGCGGCATCGCCACCGCGAACAATCCGCCATGCGTCACCGCCAGCGATATTTTTTTTAACATGCGCTGATGGTCTTCGCTCCACGGCCATGGAAAAGCTTCCCCCCCGTGATGCTTCAACCACTTCGGCAAGTCCTTTTCCAACCGCGTCCGCGCCGCTTTTATTTTTGCGTCCGGGTCAACGTGCCGCACAATTCGAGCGATCAACCGCCCGTAATAAACCTGCCGTTTATGCCGCTGATATTTTTTAAAGCTGTTCTGCAATTCATCAACCGCGCCGTCATACGGTGCCTCAAACATCTTCGGCAAATCCACCTCATCGCCCCCGCCGCCCGCTGGATTTTCCATCGTCATTTTTTCTTCTTTTGTCA
>Ga0172381_10006254_pt1 | contig 11962 bp, 13 predicted proteins | sample Leawel6488metaG_FD_119754 | JGI IMG/M metagenome (GOLD analysis project Ga0172381, IMG submission 119754) | Leachate microbial communities from a municipal landfill in Southern Ontario, Canada - Leachate well 64-88 metaG | ecosystem: Engineered > Solid waste > Landfill > Unclassified | place...
ATGGGGGATTTAACAAAACTTATCCAGAGCAAAAGAGGACAGGTTTTAGATATTGAACAAGGTTCTGGGCATGCGATTATTAAAACAAAACTTCCTGTTGCAGCAATGATTGGATTAGCTAGTGATTTAAGAAGTGCAACAGAAGGAAGAGGAACATTTAGTATGATTGACCAAACCTTTGAAAAAGTTCCTGGAAGCATACAACCTAATGTTATTAGAGATATTAGAAATAGAAAGGGTTTGAAAGAAAATGAGTAATCCAAGAAACCAAGGTTTCTTAGATGTATCTTCCTTTAATAGAGTTAAATAAAATTAAAGAGTTCTTGATATTTTGTTATGGAAACTGAAGTTAAAAAACAAGTAAGATATTTTTCTACCAACGAGTCTCTTGGTGCAATAATTAATGGGCTAGATATAAAGAATACTGATAACATCCTTGCAATAGGCGGGTCAGGAGACCAGGCTTTTGCTATGTTAGAATATTGCAAAAAAGTTTTTGTTGTAGATATTAACGAAGACCAGCTTTATTTTATTAGACAAAGAGTAGAGTATCTAAAAGAAGGAAATATTAATGAGTTTTTAACCCCGGGCGATTTTGTAGATGTATTCCCAATGTTTACTAAAGAAAGAAATAATTATTTTAAACATCAAAACAGATTAGATAAAATAAAACAAAAAACAGATAACTTGGAAATATTATCTACTGAAAAAATAGAAGAACTAAATTCTAAAACCCTATTTGATAAAATTTACCTATCAAATGCATTAAATTCTTCCTCACCTAGCTTAAAAAGAGAATTAAAGGGGATATCTAAGAACTTAAAATCTGGCGGATTAATTTATATGGTAGACTATGAAGAAAATATAAAAAAGATAATGTCTAAAAAAAATTTCATTTTTAATAAATTCCCCCATGGATTAAAAATTGAAGAAAATTTAACAGATAGTGCTACAAAGGTTCAATGTCCAGATATGTTTAATTATAATTGGGTTCCAATTGTATTCAAAAAAGCAAAAAAACAATGGTTAAAAATATAACCATAGAGTAGTAAAATATAAAAACCCTGTTTTTTGTAGGATTAATGGAGAAGAGTTCTGTGAATATAAATTAAAGGGACAGATAAACAATCAAATGAAAACTCTTAAAAACCCCAAATATTTTGGATTTTTAATTAAAAATTGATTTTTATACAATGGTATTATCAACATTTTACTTTCAATTGCACCAACCATTTAGGTTGAATCCTAATTTTGATAGTTCTAACTTTACCTGGACTGAAAAGGATAAAGAAATATATCAAAAAGTGGCAACAAAGTCTTATATCCCTGGCATTAAAATGTTTAATAAATTAATTAAAGAAAATAAAGATTTTAAAATAACTTTTAGTTTTTCAGGCACATTAATAGAACAAGCAAAAAAATATTCAGAAGGAAAATATGATATTATTCCATTATTGCAAGAATTATATGAATCTGGAAAAACAAAAAATGATGTTAAGGAAATGAGACGAGTAGAGTTTTTAGACGAAACATATTATCACTCTTTATCTGGATTATTTGCAGACCCTAAAAAAACAGAATTTAGAGAACAAGTTTCAAAACATGGAAGTATGATGCTTGAATTATTTGGAGAAAGACCTACTTCTTTTAGGAATACTGAATTAATGTATAATAATGAAATTGCAAGAACAGTTGCTGATATGGGTTATAAAGCAATACTTTGTGAAAAAAGAAATGATATGTTTAATCTGGAGGGAAGAATTATTTCACCCGATGCAGTATTTAGGGCAAAAGACACGAATTTAATTGTTCTTCCAAGACATAGAGAATTAAGTGATGATATTGCATTTAAATTTAAAGATTGTCCTATAACTGCAGATAGATATGCTGAAAATATTTCAAGAATTTCTGGAGAAGCAGTTTTGTTAGGTTATGATTTTGAACACATGGGAGAACATGTTTGGGAAGACAAAGGGATATTTGAATTCTGGAAATATCTTCCATCAGAATTAGCCAAACATAAAAATATTGTTTTAGCAAATCCAAGTGAAATTGCAGATAGATTCAAAAAAGTAGATTGTCCGGTTGCGGATGTTCATCCATTGTCAACAAGTTCTTGGGCAGATGAAATGAGAGACACTAAAGGGTGGATTGGAAATATGACCCAATATGAATTATTTAAAGAAATAGAAAACATGGAAAAACCTTCAAGAGACGCAGGAGGAAAGTATTTAGAAAACTGGAAAATTTTAACAACTTCTGATACTTTATATTATTTATATTCTCGTTCTGGAATAATGGATGATGGAAAATTAAGATTAGATAAAAACGAAGAACAAGGAGGAAGTTTAAAATGACTAATCCAGACCAAGAAGTTCATACATATTTTAGTCCTTTTGGAAATGCACAAAATGCAACTTATGTTACTACAAGAAGAATTGAAAATTTAAAAAATGAAATTAAAACATTTAATATTCATAAGAAAAAAGAAGTAACTCCAATAATATTAATAAGCCCAGAGGTTGGGAAACTTCCTAAGAGTGCGGGTGAGTTTGCACCTTATATTTCTGGAAAATCTGGGGGTTTAGGTGAGGTTGTTTGTTCATTACATAGTGGATTAAAAAAATTAGGGCTTCTTACTTATTTAATTACTGGGGGTTTTGAAAGAAGATTTCTAGAAGAAGCAAAAATAGACAAATATGAATTTATGAAAAAAAGACATAGTCTAGACCATGGAAATATTAAGTTGGTAAGTTCTCCATTATTTAGTGATAAATGGGATGCTTATGATGGAAATGAAGAAGAAAATGCAGCTGAATTTCAAAAATTAGTTGTAATGAATGAAATTCCAGAAATTACAAGCAAATATGATGGAAGAGGAATTATTTGTAATCATGATTGGTTTAGTGGAGGATTAATTTCTGCTTATGCAAACTATATGAATTTACCAAGTATTTTTGTAAATCATAATTGGCATACTAGAGATATAGCTCTAGATAATCTTCGTGGTGCTGGGATTGGGAGATTATGGGATAATCTTCATATAAATTATGATGATAATAATAAAAGAAAATTAAGAAGCGCACCTACTGCAATAAAAAATTGTAGCTTAAATGCACATGTGGGAAAAGAATATCTAGAAGAAATAATGAGGGGGGAATTTGATGATAAAATAGATTTTTGGTATAAACATGAAACTTGCTTGAAAAATCTTTATGGGAAAAATATTATTTTACCAAATGGAATTTCTCCTGAAATGTATCCAGAAAATCAAAGAGTTAATCCTAATGTTAATGAACCTGGATTAGCTAAAAGTTTTAGTGAAAATTCTAGAGATATTATAGAAGCAAAAAAAGCAAATTTATTAAAATTTCAACAAAAAACAGGACTTAAAACAAATCCAGATGCAATTTTATTTTTTTGGGCATCAAGACTTGACCCAACTCAAAAAGGCATTCAGATTGCAGAAAAAGTTGTTGGAAAGTTTGCTTATGATAACCCTGATGTTCAATTTGCGTTTATTGGAAATGGTGTTGGAGGAGATAAAACTCATGAAAATATCTTAGGTAAAATTGCTTGTTCTTCTAATGGACAAATTTGTTCTTATCCATTTAATGATGACTTAAGTATTCTTGCTTATGCTGCATGCGATGATAGTTTTGGTTGTTCATTATATGAACCATTTGGATTAAATGATGTTGGTGGAAATTTATGCGGGGCAACAGCAACAAATAGAGACACAGGAGGGTATCATGATAAAATCAAAACATTAAGATTAAAATCACTTGGAGCAACAAGAGATCATGGAAACGGATTTTTATTTAAAAATTATGATGAAGGTGGACTTTGGTATGGGCTTAATACTTCACTCAATATGCACAGATATTTAAATTTAAATTTAAAGGAAAAGGAAACTCAATTAAAAAGAATCATCAGAGAGACAAAAGAAAAACATAGTCAAGAAGAAATGACTGCAAGCTATTTAGCAGCCTTTGAAAAAATTAATGGAAAACCGTTGATTTAAAAAATAATTTTTATAAGATACTTGAAATTACCCACCCATCAGTGAAACTTTTTGTATAAAAGCTTTAAATATCCTGATTTTTTGAAGGGTTTATGGGAATTGAAAAAAATTTAAAGGCATCATTCAGAAATGTTAAAATCGAGATTATTTCTGTTAAAAACCAGTTGCTTAGACTTGCAGAAGCTCAAAATGAGTTAAGTAAAGTTGTTAGTGAAATTCAAAACAGCTTGAAAAATAAAGCTGGCAAAAAATCTAAGAGCAAGAAATAAACACAATAATCCTTAAATATAAGATTAACATATTTTTAAATAAAATCAATGGAGAGAAAATAAAATGCCTTGTGAAGATTGTGTTGGAATGAATAATTGTAGTAAATATCAATCTTTGATACAAACAATTCCACAAGGTAGAAGTGTAGCAGATGTTGTCTATGATAGTAGTTCTTGCATAAGAGGATATAATTGTACTCAAACTATAGATGCGGATAGACCTTATAGAGGAGAGTAAGATGAATAAAAAAATATTTTTAAGTTTAGGGATTTTATTTTTATTATCAGTTATTTTAAATTTAGGTTTTGTTTCTGCTGGACTATGTAAAGGGAGCGACGGATATTATCATGATTGTGATGATTTTTCTGATTCATATTACAACCATAATTTTCATCCAAGTTATAAAACAGAATATTATAGTGAAACAAGCTCTTCAAGCAGTTCAATTATATCTATAACTGAGGATAGAAATAGTTATGAGAAAATAAGTGCAAGTTCTTCTGAAGAAAGTAATATTGAGATTATTAAAATAGAAAGAGATTATTCTCATCCTAAATCAAAATACACTAAAGACAAATACTATGATTATTGGGATAAATGGTTAGGAGATGATGAGACTGAAGAAACAAGTTATGATAAATATCAAGAGAATCATGAGAGCAATCTTATTTTTTTAGGTGGTTCAGAAGAGTATAATGATTATGACGAAGATTATGATTGGTCTGACTGGAGAAACAAAAAATCATATAACTCAAGATATTATGACGAAGATAAAGATGAATATAATGATTATTATTATGAACCAAGATATTCTGAAAGCAAAGGATATTATAACTGGGGCTGGTAATTATTTTTAAAATTTATTTTTCATTTAAGAATGTGGAAAAATTGATTTATGAAACTTTTCGAGAAGCAATAGCAAATTGTAGCCGTTGTAGAAATGCAAAGAATTTTGCTGATTCTACTTCTGAAGTTTATAGACAAAATACTTTAATAGACTTAAAAAAAATAGCTAATTTAAGACCTGAAGAAACTGCTAACCAAGAACAAATTAATTCTATTGAAGCCCTTAGAGTTATTGCGACTGTAGCAATAATCAAATGTAATAATTATTGTAATAATGGAACACCTGAAGTTAAAAATTATTTATTAGGATAAAACTTAAGATAATTTAAATTTTTAAATTGTATTAGATAAACGAGTTGAGAGAAGAAGTGTATTTTTTGTTTTGGATAATTATTTTTAGATCTAGAATTGAATATGATTTTTAGTTTGGAAAATGAATAGTTTTAAATTCGAACAACAAAATATTAACAAGAAAAGAAAAACTTACATTTTTATCACATAAAAAATCTCGTTTTCAATTTCAATTGTTTGAAATATTAAATCATTTCTTTCTAACATTAATTCAAACCATTTTCTATTAGGATAATTCATTTGTTTTCTTGTGATGGTTTTTGTTGGGAAACTTACGATTAGAGATTTGGTTTTTTTAATGAGATTTTTTATTAATTCTTCGCTGAATTTATAATCTTTTTCAGATTGATTTAAGATATCTATAACCTTAAATAAAAAAATTATATCGCTTCTTGGTAATCTTTTTATTTTATCTAAATCCCTAATATCTAAAATATCTGCTTTTCCCTTGAAATTATTATTTTGTTTTTTCATTATCTTAAAATATTCATTAAGAAATTTTGTGTCTTCTTCATCAATATCATAAGCGAGATAAGTAATTGATTTCATGTTATCTAATTCTATTAAAGGATAAGAAAGAGGATTTAATCCACAACCCAGGTCTATGATTGAGTCTGGGGTTCCTGTAATTTCAAAAATTTGTTTATAGATTTTATTATAACTATTAAGACGTTCTTTTGTTGAAAGAGTTATTGAAAGAAGGTTATTATTAATTTCATTGATTTTATTTGATTCTTTAGAACTTGGATTTTTAATATCTAATAATCCTCTTAAATCTTCGAGATACAAATCCCTTTTATTTTTCTTTTTTGTCTGAAAGCTTGAGTATGCCTTATGAAGTTTTGACCTTATTTTTTTTATATCCTCTTTTGTTATTTCTTCAAAGTTTTTTATTTGTTGTGAGTTTAAATATTTTTTAATTTCAGTTATTACAACAGCATCGGCAATAGTCTTATATTTTTTATTTTCTTTTACTTGCCTTAATATCTGGTCTATCATATTTGATATAAATCCAAAAAGTTTATAAACCCTCTTTTTTATCATATACCATGGCTGCTGAAAAACCAACAATGAATATTGTATTTGTAGGTCATGTTGACCACGGTAAATCTACATGTGTAGGTCAACTTGTATTTCAATCAGGAATTATTAGTGAAAACGAGATGAAAAAGCTTAAAGAAGAAGCTGAAAAACAAGGTAAAGCTGGTTTTGAATTTGCTTATGTTATGGATGGAATCAAAGAAGAAAGAGAAAGAGGAGTTACTATTGATTTAGCTTATCAAAAAATAATTACTCCTAAAAGACAGGTTACAATTATTGATGCACCTGGACACAAAGATTTTGTTAAAAATATGATTACTGGAGCTTCACAGGCTGATGCAGCTTTCTTAACTATTGCTGCTAAAGAAGGAGTTCAACCTCAGACTAAAGAACATTTATGGTTGTTAAGAACAATGGGTGTTGGTCAGATTGCAGTATCAATTAATAAAATGGATACAGTTGATTATAAAGAAGAAGCTTTCAATAAAGTTAAAGCTGAAGTTTCTGCTTTACTAAAAGTTGTTGGAATTAACCCTGAAAAAACTGTTTTCTTAGCTGTTTCTGGATTAAAAGGAGATAATATTAAAACTAAATCAGCAAATATGCCTTGGTACAAGGGTCCTACATTATGGGAACAACTTGACTTATTTGATGAACCTAAAAAACCAACTGATTTACCTATGAGAATGCCAATTCAAGATGTTTATGAGATTACAGGTATTGGAGTAGTTCCTGTTGGAAAAGTTGAAACTGGTATCTTAAAAGTAGGACACAAAATCATAGTATTGCCTGGAAGAAGTGGAACAGGAATTAGTGGTGAAGTTAAAACTATTGAAATGCATCACGAACAATTAACAGAAGCTCCTGCTGGATGTAATGTTGGTATTAATGTTAAAGGATTAGGTAAAAAAGATATTGCAAGAGGAGATGTTATTTGCGATGCTGCTAAACCTGCTACAATTGCTGAAGAATTTACAGCACAAATAGCTGTTATTAATCATCCAACTGTTATTGCAAAAGGATATACGCCTGTATTCCATGTTCATACTGCTCAGGTTCCTTGCCAGTTTGTAGAAATTTTACACAAAATAGATCCTACAAGTGGACAACCAATGGCAGGAAAAGTTGATTTTTTGAAAAACGGAGATGTTGCTATGGTTAAAATAAAACCAATGGGTAATCTTGTTCTTGAAACATCAAAGATTAATCCACATATGGCAAGATTTGCTGTAAGAGATGCTGGAGCAACAGTTGCTGCTGGTGTTTGCACTGAATTAGTTGCAAAGAAATTAGCTTAAGTATAATTAAAATTTTCTTAAAAATTTAAACCCTTTAACATGTTAACTCAAATTTTTGTCATATTTATGGAATTCTTAAAAAGATATTTATAAGGTGTTTAGAAATAGATATACTATTAATTACCACAAAATATTTAAACCAAAAAATTTAATAAAATTTAAAGAGTTCTGATAAAGAAATAAAATGGAAACTGCAACAAACAATCAAAGTCCTGAAACAAGATTACATAACCTTGATTTAGTAAACAGAGTTTTATCTGAATTAGGTCCTAAATATTTTGTTTCAAGGGGAACAGATGTAGAAATTTCTGATGTAGAAAACCCAACAAATTTTCAAACATATGATATAGAAGTAAAGGATATTGGGAAATCTTCTATTTTTGGTGTAACTGTATTAAGATTACGTAGTGAAAATGAATCTTCTAAATTAGTTGATTATATTGAAAAGAGACCAGATTTAGTAAGCCCACGGGTTAGAAAAATATTAAGTGATGCAGGATTAAAAGGAAGACTTAGTTCAATGATGGTTAATGATGAGAAAATTATTTATGATACTTTAAATGCATTTGGACCTAATTATTTTATGAGATTAGGTGAGACCTATAAGGAAAAGGCAAATCGTCATCCTGATTTTACTATTCTTGGACAACAAATTCTTCCAACAGTAGATTTTTGTACTCAAGGGGTTCTTTCTCCTAATAGGGTATTTGGACTTGTTGCTAAAGATTATCAAGGTATAAATATAAGATATTTTGAAAACTATAATAGAATTAGTATTCCTGCCCCTGTTAAAGACATAATTTCTACAGCAAGATTAACTGAGATTAATGTTATAAAATAAAAGGGCTTGTTAATTTTTTAATTTTTAAAAAATCATTTTAACCTTAATAATTTAATTTGTAATCGCCTGATACAAAACTCTTATAGCGTCTATTGTTGTTTTATGATCTTTAATCATCTCATATCCTAAAACGGCTATGGTGCTGCAAACAGGTATGCTCATTGCAATTCCTACTGATTTTATGGCTATACCTGAATATTCCTTTAAATCTTTTTTAAATTTTGCACTATGCTCTTCTTTCATAAAATCAAATTCTAATTGTTTTTCTAGCATGATTGATTAAGATTTTGTATATATTTAAAAGTTATCAATTTTTAATACGACTTTTAATTTTTAAAAAATAAAGTCCCAGAATCCCTAATTTCTGGGTATAAGAATAAATCAGCATTAAAGAAGACTACTCGTCTTCATCGAGATCGAAGTCCTCGATTTCGTCGTCAAATTCATCATGACTCATTTTTTTGCCTCGTTTTTTATTTAATTTTATATTAAAAGCTTAGTATATAAAGTTTTTTATCCTCTAAGGCAGTATTTTTTATTTTGAAAATATTTAAAAAGTCGAGGAGACTTTTAATTAATACCAAAATCTTTGTTTTTAATGAAAATAATTTATTTTTGGATTAGATAAGTTGGAATTAAAATTTAATCTAACATAAATTTTTCTAGCGAGTTTTTCCATTATTACTAAAACCAAATCAAAATGCTAAATTACCCAAAACTTTATAAATAAGCACAATTTCTAATGATTATTAAACGAAGATTAGATATTATCAGAAGAAGATACTATCATTTATCATTTATCACATATCACGATCACGAATTCCGTTCATATTCATTATTTTCGGAAAAATTTGAGATTAGAAGTAAGCGAAGATGAATAATTAGGATAAAATCTTTTTCTAGTAACTAAAAGAGTTTAAAAAATAAATAATAAAATAAACAATGTAAGGAGGAAAATAAATACATGGCAAAAATAAGTCCAGTTTCAATAAAGTACATAATTCATGCTAAATTCGAAGCTGAAGGAACAATTGAGAAACCAGATATGATTGGAGCAGTTTTCGGACAAACAGAAGGCTTGTTAGGAGAAGAACTTGAAATGAGAGAACTTCAAAAAACAGGCAAAATTGGAAGAATCGAAGTTTCAACAGAATATGTTAATGGTAAAACTGTTGGAGAGATAGAAGTTCCATCTGCAATGGATAAAACTGAAACAACAATCCTAGCTGCAGCACTCGAGACTATTGAAAGAGTTGGTCCTAGTGATACAAAGATAACTATTGAAAAAATTGAAGATGTTAGAGGAAGTAAAAGAGACTATATCTTAGAAAGAGCTAAAAAACTAATGGAAAAATTAGGAGACTCTGGAAATGAAATTAGTGAAATGACTAGTGAAATAAAAGACTCTTCAAGAATTTCTAAAATGCAAGCTTATGGTACTGAAAATATTCCTTGTGGAGATGTTTCTGGAGATGAATTAATAATTGTTGAAGGAAGAGCAGATGTTGTAAATATGTTAAAAAATGGTGTAAAAAATGTTATTGCAATGAATGGGATGAATCTTCCAAGAACAGTTGTTGAATTAGCAAAAGAAAAAGCAGATGTTACTTTATTTGTTGATGGAGACAGAGGAGGAAACTTAATCATTAAGAATGTAACTGAACAGGCTAAAATTGATTTTATCGCAATGGCTCCAGAAGGTAAAGAAGTTGAGGAGTTAACAGGAAAAGAAATTTTACAAGCCTTGAGGAAAAAAGTAAAAGCAGAAACTTTTTCAGGAAGTCAAAGAACCAGAGGAGTTCAAAGATATGACAGAAGCGAGAGAAATGATAGAACTGATTCAGAAGAAAAAACACAAGTAAGAGAAGTAAGAAAGATTGAAAAAATGACTGCAAAGGAAAAAGAACAACTTAAACCAGAATTAAATGATTTAGTTGGAACAAATGGAGCAGCAGTTTTCAATAAAAATCTTGAAAGGATTAAAAGAGTTCCGCTTAATAGATTGTTTTCATTAAGATTTGATGAAGCACCATATGTTATTGCAATTGATGGAACTGCAACCCCAAGAGTTTTAGAAACTTGTGAGAATCTAGGATGTAGTAATTTAATAGCAAAAAACTTTGTTAATACTGATACAGACATTAATTTAATTTCACTTTAATTTATTTTCATGGAAACCAAATGGTTTCCTTTTTCTTTTTTTTAATTAATAAGCTTTAAATATCTTAATTGATTGAGTTAATCATGTGGTTTAAAAAAAGGATAACAAAAAAGAGTGGTGTTGGTTCACACTCAGGTAGTTTTCTTAAGTCTCAGGGTTATGACCATGCTAAAAGAAGAGTAGGTATAGCTTTGATTATTCTAATTATGGCATTGATTGTTTTTTCAGGATATTTTTTACTTTTTTATGCAAAGCCTGTTTCAAACAGTGAGGAATTTGTTAATGCAATGACTTATTGTAAGAGTGTTTCTTGGATAAGAGAAGATGCTCAGGCAAGCTGGCTTTACATTATAAAGGGCAATGCAGAAGGGGATGCTTGTAATGTTGAAGTTCAGTTATTAAAAATGAAAGAAGGAACAATTGATAGTGAGAAATTACAAGGTAAAACAATGACTTGTAAATTATTAAAAAGTGAGACAAGATTTCCTGAAAAAGATATTTCAAAATGTGGGGGGGAATTAAAAGGGGAATTGCAAGACATTATTATCCAGAGAATGCACAATTATTTATTAAAGAATGTTGGTGAGATAAAGGCAGAGTTTGAGGGGTTGTAATTAAAATATATTTTTCTACTAAATTCAGGAAGGCAAGCCTAACCTGAATTTTTTATCTTATTTATATTGCATAATATTAATCGCTATATTAATCATTTTTAAAGCTAAATAAATTAAAATCAAAGCAGGAAAAATTTAAGCATTATTGATAAGTAAAATAAACTTAGGCTGGCGAAGCCTCCTAAGTTGCTTGTTTTAATCTTTGATAATTTTTTAAAGATAGTTTAATCATGCTTAAAGCTTGAGAATTAATTCCTTCTAGTTTTTTAAAATATTGATACTTGTATAGAATTATTATTTATTTGAATTCTTTTAATATAAAGTCAGGTGCAAACTTATTTTTTAAATAAAACTCTTGTCTTTCTTTTGGGAGGGTTTTAAATTGGTGTATAATTTTTCTGCAATTTTCTGAACCACATTTACACTTACAAGTCCATAAAATTCCATTTAGTTTATTTATTTTCTTTTCATTATCGTGCATAGTTGTAGAATAATCAAAAAATATTTCTTCGCCTG
>Ga0172381_10006255_pt1 | contig 11962 bp, 15 predicted proteins | sample Leawel6488metaG_FD_119754 | JGI IMG/M metagenome (GOLD analysis project Ga0172381, IMG submission 119754) | Leachate microbial communities from a municipal landfill in Southern Ontario, Canada - Leachate well 64-88 metaG | ecosystem: Engineered > Solid waste > Landfill > Unclassified | place...
CCTATCAGGCAAAGAGGAGCTGGACAGCTCTCTTCATCCTTAGAAGATTTAATCATCAGAATCAAAACTGAGGTGGGAGAAATGCCCTACAAATCATTACCCAATTGGTTATTATCGAAGAGACCAATTTTCCGCGGATAAATTCCCGTGGATCTACAACTATAAAAGCCACCTTCAAGTGGCTTTTTTCATATCTCTCGGCTATTTTTATACTTACATTTTTTTCCAAAAACAATATTTTTTTTCAAGTAGGCTTAGGAGGGCGATAATTAGACAACTTACTACAACGACCGACAATAAAGAAGCGTATAATAAACCGGGCTTCATCTGATAAAAAGAAAGAATCATTAATCGGCCAATACCATTATTAGCTCCTAACCATTCTCCAATAACCGCTCCCATAATACTAGCGGGGATTGCCAATTTCATTGACACAAAAAAATACGGGACTGAATTCGGCAAAATTATTTTTTTTATAATTTGGAAACGAGTCGCGTTAAGAACCTTCATTAGTTCCATTACGGTTTGGCTTTTAATATCTCGTGAGGCCGCTTCAAGAGAAACTAAAGTGGGAAAATAAGAAATTAAAGCAGAGACAAAAATAATCGCCCAGGCTGACCCTTGTCCGAATAATAATATAATAATCGGTGAGAAACCAATTATAGGAAACGAATTAACAGCAAATGAAATAGGAACAACCACGGACCGAACAAATGGAAAATAATAAATTAAAGAAACAATGAGCAGGGCGAAAAGAAGGCCGATAACAAGGCCGGCGGAGGCGCGCAAACAAGTAGTACTTAATTCTGAAAAAATTAAGCCGCCCTCAACCATAAAAGTTTTCACGATTGTCTGCGGTGTCGGAATAAAAGCTTCTAAACTTGCCCGGCCACTACCCATCCTTTGAGAACTTAAATAGCTTTCCCCTAATTGCCAAAAAACTATTAAGCCTAAAAAAATCAAAAGCAAGTAGATTTTATTTCTTGACGAAGACTTAATCATAAACGACGGAGGAGGTTTCGGACAGTCTTAACACTGTCAAAAAATTCCTGAGAATTTCTAAAATCCTTTCTATCAATTTTTTGATAATTAATATCTATAGTCTTAAAAATCTCACCCGCCGCCGTCATTAAAATGATGTGATTTGAGAGAAAAACAGCCTCCTCAATACTATGGGTAACGAAAAAAATTATCGGTTTTAAGTGAGCCGTGATAGCAAACAATTCCCCCTGCATCTTTTCTCTAGTAATTTCATCTAGTGCGCTAAATGGTTCATCCATAAGAAACAACTTCGGCGCATACGACAAACATTGAGCGAAAGAAACGCGCTGTTTCATTCCGCCAGAAAGCTCAGAGGGATATTTATTTTCTTCGCCCTCAAGACCGACGGTTTTAATTAGCAAGCTAACATCTCTATCAAACGAACCAATAATCTCTCTAGGTAGTCTGATATTATCCGCGGCGCTTCTATTTTTTAAGAGAGTAGGAAATTGCGGAATCCAGCCGATTTGATGCTCTTTTCTAAGTAAGGCAATATTCTCTCCGCCAAACTCTACCGTGCCGGAATCGGGCTCAAGAATATTGCCCAGGATCTTCAACAAAGTAGATTTTCCGCAACCAGAGGGTCCGATAACGGAAACTACTTCACCCATTTGGCAAGAGAAATTAAAATTATTCAAAACCAATCGTGGTTGGTCAGTTTGATAGGATTTTGATAAATTTTTTATTTCTAAACTTTCTCCGGCCATTTTATTTATTAATAAATTTTATCTAAAATACTAAAATCGGCCATCGCCTCTAGAGACGGCGTGTAAGGAATCTGCCCCAAGCCGGCGTAAGATTTCGCAAAATTAGAAATTTGATTACCGTCTAAATTACCGATCTTATCTTTACCGAAAAGAGGAAGTGATTTTTTGATGAGCCAAAGCTCTTGTTCTCTATCAAGCGCCTTACCGCCGCAAGCGTCCGACACAATATAGTCAGCAGCCTTTTCGGGATTAGCCACGACGAACTGAGACCCCTTAATGGTAGCCCGCAACCATTTAACTAACATTTCCGGTTTATTTTTTAATGTTTCTTCTCGAGCAATCGCTACCATTGATGGCTGGCTAAACCCGGGGATATCGCCATAACTTAAAAAATTATATTTAATTCCCGCTTTTTCAACTTCATAGGCCTGGGTTGTCCAATAGGCGGCGAGCGCGTCAACTTGTCCGGAAATAAATGGCGAAGCATCAAAACCAACGGTTGTTAAATTTAATTTATCAACCGAAGTGCTGGCGTATTTAGCAATCGCGAATTGGGCGACGCTATCAGCAGTAACGCCGATTTTATATTTCTTGCCATCGACTTTTGTTTTCGTCGCTAAATCTAGAAAATTATTAATACCAGAATCAGCGCGCACTATAAAACCAAAAGGGTTCTCTTGCCAAAACGCGGCGAAGGCTTTTGTTTTAATCTGCTCCTCCTCACGTTCCTTAGTTACTCCGCGCAGTAGTGGAACTATATCTCCATCCACGGCGATATCAATACTTTTATCCTGCGCTAAAGCATTGGTGGCGATAATAAAAGAAGCACCACTTGGACCACCGGGAACAAGTTCAACTTCTAGCCCTTCATCTTTATAGTAACCCTCAACCATGGCCGAACAGATATTAGCGAACTCTCCATTCAATATCCAACCCGCCTGGACTTTTACCTTTTCTAATTGAGGACTGGGAGTTTTTTGGTCGTCCCTCTTCTTGTTCATAAAGAAAATAGACAAAATGGCGACCAGAATTAAAGCAACAAACAAAACAATAACAATTTTTTTATTTTTCATAATTTTTTAATTATAAATTATTTACTTTGAAAATACTTTTAATTTTTGGGGCTTGTTTCTCAAAATAAGCCTTTAAAATCATCTGATCTTTTACCGGGGCTTGCGACCAATCAAGAGCTTGCTTCAAATCATTCTCGAGTTCGGGATATATTTGAGAAACAATCTGATGACAATCAACTAAATCATTAGTATAAGAGTGGTGTTGACTTAGGGACGCATACAAAGAAAATCGCAGAACCGTACGCGACATCCAAACGCACCAAAAATCTAGGCCGCGAATTTGATTATTATATTGAAAATTTTGCGTCGGAGTCGAAAATATATTATTCAAAAAATCAAATTCTCTATCTATTTCCGAGAGTAATTCTTGAGATAATTCCCGATCGGGTTTATATTTCTTAAAATTGCTAACGATGTCCTGACCGAACATCAATACTGACTGTGTTTTTAAATAGACTCTTAATTTATTTAGTCCAGGAGCATTCAATAATTCTTCCTCGCCACAAACAAATAAATCAAAACCACAAACCCAATTATATTTTTTATCCAAATCTAACGAATATTTTAAAAAGTTATCTATATTTTGCTGGCTTGGCTTAGCCTTAGCAACAACAACGAAATCAATGTCGGAAACATTATCAATAAAACGACCAACACTGACACTCCCGCGAATATACGCACTTAGTAAATTAGCCCCTAATTCATTTTGCGCAAATAGTAAAATTTCTTTTAAAATAACTAATATTCTTTCGGGAATATTATCAATTTTCCCCTCATTAATTAAAAATCCATCTTTATCAGTCTTTAAAATCATAGTAATTTAATGCCACCAATTAGACAGAGGGATATTTTTGGTAGGCAAGCCAAATTTAGCAGCCATTAAGGGCAAAACCTGGTCTTTAATTGCCAAAAACTCCGATGCGGCGTGAGAGACCCCAAAAAATGACATTTGGCTACTCTCCATATAATCCAGGGCTTCTTTCATCTTAGTCCTCCCCTTTTCATTGTCAATATGGCAGTGAATTTCGCCCGACACATAGGCATCGGCACCCAAAGCTTCGGCTTCTTTAAAAAAATCTACTTTATCTCCGCTCCCGGCGACAATAACAACTTTTTTTATGATTTTATCTTTCCCTCCCTGATCTAAATAGGGCAAAGAAAAAATCTCTTTCAATTTAATAGCAAACTCATTAACCGATAAGGGGCTGATTTCACCCGACAAACCGACAAACCCACCGGCCAGTTCAAGACAAGGGGCGGGATTAATTAAATTAATTTTTTGGGCAATCGCTAAATTAGTACTGATCTCATTATGGCAATCAAGCGGATGATGGCAAGAATAAATAGATAGATTATTCTCTTTAATTTTATCGAGTTGGTCTTTATCTATAGGTAAAAAGGCACGGCCGCTCTTTCCTTGAGGATCGCCACATTCCATATCAATCGGGTGATGAAGAAATAATAAATCTCCGGGCACGGCTTTCTTAATGAATTCAGCTAATACTTCCCGACTCGGAAAAACAGCGCCAAAAACATTATTTACTTCTTCGGCGCCAGAAATCATTAAGCCATTATAAAGTTTTAAAAAATCATCTGTAAAATAATTTCTTAAATCCGCCCCATCATACACCGAAGGAACCATGCGGCTCATAGCTGGATCTGGCCCATATTTTTCAATTGAAAAATATTCATCTAAAAATTGAACTAAAATATCTCTTTGTGTCATATTTTAAAAATTAATACTCTTACTTAATAATAGCACAAAAACAAAAAGATTCGAACCAAAAGGGCAAATAAAAAAAGCCCCACACGAAACGGACTTTCTTATCGTCTGTTTACGTGTGGGGCTAATTGGTCCTAAACTTTGATTCCTTTGGGAAGCAGCATTTTAGCCGCTGTCTTAAAGGCTAGTTTTAGGAGTTGGGCGGAGAATATAATTGCGATGATAATCAATTGGCTGATTTTAATCAATAATATTTTTAGCCAACGATGTTTATCAAAGAATTTTATCCCCCAGGGCGTGGTCGATTTAAACTTAGCCCATTTTGGCATTTTTGCTTCCCCTAGTTTGTATAGAGGAAATCCGATGAGGCTGATAACAACCAGAAGCAATAAAATCGAGATAATCGTGGGCATCGTTTATATGTTTTTAATGAATGTACTAACTTGAATTGTACTAGTATTATATCATATAATATCAAATTTGTCAATTAGATAACAAAAAATAGGCTAAAATTGGCCTATTCTATACTATTAAAAATAGCCAAATAAAAAACGGGCTCATATGTCCCGCTTTTATCATCCTTTTTTAAGGTGAATGATTTACCTTATATGTGCAGCGTGCGCAGAAGCTTATACAAATAATGGTTTTTCTGCTTAAACGCGGGCGGACGCTGGCCTTTGTTTTCAGCGACATTGTCCAGAATTTCCAGGGGCGTCATTGAAAATGTTTTGGCCAACAAGTTGGCGGCCACATAAACGTCCTCATCGGCGTCTAAGCCGGAAACTGAGGCCTGCATAAGCACGCCATTGATGTTTACCGTCAAACTGCCGCGAAACTGCATTTTTTCCGGATTCTCACTGTTCTGTGAGGCAAAATCTCCGAGAGTATATGACCGGACAGCTTTCTCAACAGCGAATGTTTGTGCGGCTTCTGAGGGCTGATAGATAGATGCATAAAGTGCATTGCGCGTTCCCGGCTCCCGGATAAAAATCTGGATTCCGGTTCGAACTTTATAATCTTTCCGTTTATCCTCTGGTAAATGCACAATTTCATTATAGCGTTTATACGCCTCGGCAATCAGTATCCCTCTGATTAAATCTAAGTTAACTTCCATGTTCTCCTGTGTTTGATTGTTAATACTACGAAAATAGTGTTATAAAATGCTGTCATAATGCTCAATAATGAGCTTGGTGGTCTCATCGTTCTCGATTCTTCCCTCTTTAAGGAGTTTAAGGACCGCTTCCCTTGTTGTTTGTTCATGCTTCCCGCCACCGAATTCATTCATATTACTCTTTTTCAAAGGAGCAAAAAAATAATTCGTATTCAAGAAACAATTTAAATACCATCCTCTTTCGCCGTCATGTAATTCGCCGGCAATCCAAGAGCAACGGGCACTAACAGACAGATTATTCCACCAATGCCTCTTCTGCCAATTAGCAATCAGTAGTAAGCCAGCGCCAACAAGAGCGGCAATTATTCCGCCAAGTCCGTAGGCGTCAATAACGCTGGCGTCGGCCGTGTGGATCAAAAAGATGCCGGTTGCTAAAGTCGCAATGGCTAAAAAAACATAGCCAGCAACTTTATAATTTCTGATTCTTCTTAGTGTTTTCATGTTCGATGTCATCTTTATAAAGGATTTATAACTATATTTGCTGTATTTTCTTAACTTTTTAAAGGCCTATTCTAGAAAAATAATCATATCATATTTTTAATATAATGTCAATATATAACTCAATAAAAATTAATTAAATAATCTTTACAATCTAGCATGTTTATGATAATACATTCATAGTTTATTGTTACTAAAATAAGTCCTTTTTCAATTATCAATCCCTAAATCTCACAACCATGGCAAAGCCAATTTTTTCAGCGGATGAAATTTCTGCTTTTAACGCAAAACTAAAGGAAATCAAAACAGACAAACTCAGTTTCCCGGATTTTAAAAGCCAGGAGACAGCGGAAAATAGCGTACATAACGCATTTTTTGCACAAGCGGTCGCGCGAATTCGCAAAGACCGCATCGATGATCTATTAAATTACCTACTGATTATCGTAGGGACAAAGGGAGCGCGAGCTGACATCCGTGTTTGGCAAGGATTTTCTCACGCCGATGATGAGGCGTATTTAAAAATCCTGAAAGAATGCAATACGCCTCTTAATCTGCGATTCCTTCATATGTTCTTGAAAGCTCTTCTGGTTGCCTACCGGAGTTGGGCCTTAACGGCTTTTGTTAAATTCCTGCGCGGAAACAAAGTTGCCGGAGGAAAAGCCAATGAACTCGAAGGATATGGCTCATTCCATAAAGATTCTGGGTGGACGGAATCAGAGGTCAGCGCGGTCGCAGAGATACTTTTTAACGAGTGGGGCCTGGTTTCCAAGCTCTTTATGAAGTATGACTCAGAACTTACAGACCGGGTTTATAAAGAAAGCCAGGAAAACTGGGATGTCCCATATAGCGCGCAGTTTGCGGCGACGAGCAGAACCGTGAACACGGAATTTATTAAAGAATTAATTTCCGCGCTTGAAAAAAGAGAGCTAGCTCCGATACCAACTAACCCCAAGAAGGCCTTCAAGCCGAGAGTACCTAAAGTATTCAAACCCGGAGACATTATCCAGAAGAATACGATTAGCGACCTTCTTCCCTTGTCTATCGTCGAAATAAAAGTGACGGCGAGAATGAAACGAGGCGATGAAAATGCACCAAGCACTGTCCAGATAGTTTTGGTAGCAACACCCAAACCGCGCTTCTATCTCAATATCTGGAGAATCGTGAACGGCAAAGCATATCTTACCGGCCACGACACTTACGTCTTCGACCATGACCGGAAATCCCTTGAAGGCGCCACCTACAAAGGACAGTGGGAATATGGCGTCCAGGCCCATGAGAAACCATACAAATACCCACACGACTATATCGGGTTGTGATTGGTCTCTAAATTATAAATACAGGCAACTTTTAAAATAAAAGTGCCTGTTTTTTAAAAATTATTTTAAAATTAAAAAATGGTGCTAAAATTTACGACTAATTCCATTCCCGAGAGTATTTAAAACTTCCGCGGAATATTCAGAGTAATGAATATGATAATCCAACTGGGAATATAAATATTCCGTTGGATTTCCGCAGTCAAGATAATGACCATCTGTAATAATTTTAGCGAGTAGTCCGGTTTCCTCTTTCATGATATTAATAACATCAACTATCCCCAATTCTTCGTCTTCATCAACTTGCAGTTTATCCAAAGCTTTAAAAACATCCGGCGTTAAGACATAAGCGCCGTGAGTGGCATATTCCGACGGTTCTGTTCCTAGGGCCGGCTTTTCTTTGATACTTATAATTTCTTTAATATCAGTCTCCCCTTTAATATCCTTTAGTTCCGCCATTCCATATCTCTGTCTTTTAATAGGGTCAGTAATCTTTATGGCCGAAATTACCGGCTTATTATATTTTTCAAAAGCTTCTAAGCATTGCTTAATCCTCGGTTTTTCTTTAGAAATAATAATCTCGTCCGACCAGGCAAAGACAAACGGTTCATCACCCACTAAATTTCTTACGGCATTCAAGGCGCGGCCATTACCGTGCTGATTTTTAGTATAGACAAAAGTAAATTCCGCCATTTTAGTGATGCTTCTAAGATATTCAACCTGTTCTTTAGTGGCTCCAATTTTTAATAAATAATCCTCCTGCATCTCATTATCCGAGAAAAAACTTTCAATTAATTGTTTTTGTTGAGCAACCACTAAAATTATATTTTTAATACCTGAAGCGACAATCTCTTCGACGACATGTAAAATTATCGGTTTATCTCCAAGAGGAAACATTTCCTTAGGAATGCTTTTAGTAATCGGGAGAAAGCGCGTACCCCAGCCTCCGGCCGGTATGACGGCTGTTTTTTACTTTAGTCATATAATAAATTTATATTAGTTTTATCATTCCTTTTACTATTTTAGCGTGCCTTATTTCGTCGGCGCGTATTTTTTTAATTATTTTCTGAGATTCTTTATCGTTAATTAATTTTAATAACCCCTCGGCCTCTTTTTTCATGGTCAGCTCAATCTTATATAATTCGTTGAAGTAGGCGAGATAGTCTTTTCTATTGAACATATTGCTTATTGGTTTTTAAATAATTATTTTCGACAACCTTGAGCATGTCGGCGTGCGCCTCAGATTCATATTCTAGAATTTTTAACCTCTCAATAATCTTTTTTTGCTTATCTAGCGGCAAGCCAGACCAAAACAACGCCTGGCGGATGTGGCTGGAGTATATTGGAATAGCCAGTTCCTCTTTTACTCTCGCCTGACGAATTTGCTGCAAAACTAAATCGGTATTCTCTTGTTTCATATTTTTTCTTCTAAGCATGTTTTAATAAATTATTCTCTTCAATCTTAGGACTTTTATTTAATCTAAAAATATTTAGAAGTAAAACCGAATGATACCCGCACCAAAAAATATTTATTCCTATCGCATATGGATTTTCCGAAAAACGGAAAAGGCCGCTACTGATTGCTAAAATATTAACTACGATCATAATCGTCCAGGGCCACAATTTCCAAAAGCTAACGTGCCCCGTTTTCCCCTTGTCAGTTATTTGGAAAGTAACTTTTTTATTTAAAATTGCCGCCGTTGTTGATTCAATAAGAACCGGATAGCTTAGCGATCCCATGATTATACCCGTAAAAACATCTTTAATCTTATAATTCCTTTTTTTCATGGTCGCGTAAAAAGTAATCGACATTAATATATAATAAGGGATGAATGTCCCTAAATATAAATACGGGCTGGCGAAATAAGTCGGAACGTTAAATAATAAATAAAGCGCCGGACAAATCATTAAAATAAAAAAGGACCAGCCGACGAAATAATAGGTAGCGGAAAGAAAATATTCCCATCTTTGAGCTAAACTTAATTTAAGCTCTCCTCTTAACTCGGCTAAAAATAGTTTACGTAGAACCCCGACTGATCCGGCTGACCACCTAAACTGCTGTTTTAAATAAGCTGGTAAAGTTTCCGGGGCCATCCCGAATACACGAACATGATTATAGTAAACTGAATGATAGCCGAGAGAATGTATTTTAACTGAAGTGGCAAAATCTTCCGTCACGGAATTTTCATCAAAGCCGCCGACCCTTTTTAAGGCTTCAACCCTCATTAAAAAATTTGTTCCACAGCAAAACATAGCGTCGGACGTGCCTTTTGATTCGCAGACATTTTCATAAAAAATTGATTGCTGTAAGGCCGCGCCGCGAGCAATCGGACTAACGTTATAATTCGAGTATAATTGAGGCGTTTGAATAAACCCGATTTTATTAGAATATTCCGCCAAACCAACTGTTTCCGTTAAGAAACTAGGCATGGGGTTCTGGTCGGCGTCAAAGACAGAAACATACTTCGTATTTACCTGCCCGAGATATTTATTTATAATTTCCGCCTTGCTCTTAGGTTTATCTAGGGGACGAAAATATTCAATATTATATTTATTCGCCAGCTTAACATTTTCCTCAAAATGATCATCATCAGATCCGTCTAAAAATACTATTTTTTTATTACTATAGTCTAAAGAAAAAATCGATATAAAGGTAAGCTCTAATATACCAATCGGCTCATTTCGGGCGGGCACCAGTATCGTCACCGACGGTAAATTATTTTTATCTAATTTAACGTGTCTATGATAATTCACTCCTTTCTTCTTAAGATTAACGATGCTAATTAGAAATCCTAGGGAGTGTAAAATAGAGTGCGCTTCCGCTAGTAATAATAGAAACGAAAAAATTATATTAAAAATGCCACGGCCATTAGAAAAGAATATGAATAGCCTGACGCTAAAATAAAAAATCAGACCCAGAAAAGATAACCACAATATTAATGACAGGATTCTTTTGTTTCTTTTCATCAAAAAATTAAATTATACGAAAAATCGTTAATTAGCTGACGCCATGCTCTCTCAAAAAGGGGGCATAATCACGATCGGTATGGTTTATATGCAGAGTCCACCAATCATGTAGATAAGAAGAAATTTCAAAGAATACGGCGCCGTCCCTTGTCTCGCTATAACGCTTATACCAATCTTCTATTTTAGCCCGATACTGATTATGAATTTCAATGTGTTCCTTTGACTTTTCATAACTAAAAAGTTCAAAATATTTTTCTTCGGTTTGAAAATGGTAAAAGGCATACTCAATCATCTCTTGAATAACGGCGGCAATTTCTTCGAGACTATCAGTCTTTTTTTCTCTAAAAAGACTATTGAGTTTATTGATAATAGAGAGCATTTTTTTATGCTGCTCGTCTATTCCTGCGATATCTATTGAAAACCCATCTTCCCATGGAATTAAGTCCATTTTGTTTAATATTATTTAATATATCTTAATAATACCATATAAAACACAAAATAAAAAATCCGAGAATTGCGTTGTCTTTGTTAGACAATCAATCCTCGGATGGGTGTGGTTACTGGTATTCAGTCAGAACTTTGATAAAGGGGTATTTCTTGGCACTATAGGCATAGCCGCGCATAATATCTTTAAGCCCGCGGTATTCTTCATCATAGCCCCAATTAAAGGAAAAACGATTGGCCCACCAATAATAGCGGAAGCCTTCAGTAGCGATGAATTCCCTCCAATATTCCTTTTGAAATTGCACGAGTTTAGCAGAATACCCGCGACCAGTGGTCGTAACTGAAACCCTCATGGGTCGCGTGTCGATAACGGCAACAAAAACCCAGGGAGCGCTCAGGTGCCATCCGCCGTAATCCTGGCTCCAGGTATTACCGGTTATTCGGTTCCTGGCAAGACCAATTTCACTTGGCTCCGTAAAATTAAGGCAAGCAATAAAGAAGCCTATAATCAAACCAAACAGAACAAGCGCGACTCTTACCGCCGGTTTACGGAAAATGGTTATAAAACTCAAGCGGGTCGCTCTTTTCATTTCTTTGCCTCCTGTAATTTAGTAGTGTCAGCCAGTACGGGTAAATTGGTATTGTCGACTGTTTGCGTCGCCATCCCCTGACTCGGAGCCAGTACATTAACGACTTCAAGGAAAGGACAGTCCTTCCCCTCGTCACGATCGAAGGCGTAGCACTTGAGAATTTCTGTCAGGTTACTGGTATTGTCTCCAGCAGAACGTCCGTGCCATTCAATGAATGTTTTGATTCCCGCCGGATTAAACTTAACCAGTTTGGCGTTCAAAATTCTGGCATTCGCACTGATAGAAACCTGGTATGGCCTGGTATCGATAGCATGAACCGAGTATTTAAATGGGTTCGCTACCACCCAGCCGGCGTGGGGCACCTCTTTAATATCGCCATTGAAGCGATTGAAGAGATACCCATACTCATGCTTGTCCACGAAACTTACCCAGAAGCCGTACCAAAACAGGCCGCCTATGAAAGCGAGAATTGCCAGTCCGCCGATGATGTAAAGA
>Ga0172381_10006256_pt1 | contig 11961 bp, 8 predicted proteins | sample Leawel6488metaG_FD_119754 | JGI IMG/M metagenome (GOLD analysis project Ga0172381, IMG submission 119754) | Leachate microbial communities from a municipal landfill in Southern Ontario, Canada - Leachate well 64-88 metaG | ecosystem: Engineered > Solid waste > Landfill > Unclassified | place...
CGGGAATTATGTTTTATCTTCAGGTCCTCGAACGTAAGATCCGGGGGGAGACTGCCCGGGTTCCTGATTTCGAGCCGATCTGAAAAAACACTCACCTGGACACCTGCATCCGATGAATAATCCCGGTGAGCCACAGCATTAACGATCGCTTCCTGGATTACTTCCTTTGGGATCTCGTACCGGGTATCACTGGCCGGTGCCGTATCGCGGGGAGGAACCGTCCGGTTGATCTTGGACAGGACAAAATCCGCAGCCTGATCGACCTGATCAAACAGCGTCCCGGTAAAAATCTGGTGCGAAGGAATCGGCTTTGAAACAACGGTTCCATGATAGTGCATACATTTGATCTCTGCCGTTGGCAGGAACTTCTGGGGCTTTGTCCCGAAGAGGAGGATCGCTGCATTGGTAGGAAGATCCCCGCTGGACAGATCGAGATGTTTTAAAACCTGCACTGTCGGAGTACCCGGGCTGACGGGAAAATTTCTCTCTTTCCTGGCCGCAAGAACAAACCATGCAATCTTTTCATGGGAAATATCATTCAGCGTTGCCCCGGGACAGGGCGATTCGTCAAATGGCGCACAGGGAAGAATTTTTTTGTCGCACAGGTACTGGACCAGCGCAGCAAACAATTTCATTTTCAGCTCATCAGTAGTGGCAAAACGCTTTCGCACAACGGCGGGGGTGGCTTTTTGGATAAGCGCCTGCATTTTCGGATGACGCTGGTTATCATCATCACCTTTAATGAAAATTAACCGGGTTTTACTTTTCGCGGTTGCCCGGTCAAATTCGTATTCTGTCGGGGAGATCCCCAGATTATCTTCAGAACCGTATTCGCTACCGTAAATTCCCATGTATACCGGGCATGCTTCGACTTCGCTCAGGTACAGTTCGTCTGGTCTGCGATCAGTGGCGGGAAGATCTTCGAAAAGGAATACGCTGAAGTAGAGACTTATCAACGGATTGGTTTGAATATACTCACGGATTGCCGCCCGCTCCTCTTTCAATTCTTTTTGCACGCCACTGACAAATATTCCAAATTTTGTCATTGTACTGCCGGGAGCGGTCATCCGTGTCATAATAGTGATTGCTATTTCCCCTGTTGGATGATCTTATTCAACAAACCTTCCGTCTCCTTCTCCACCTTCATGATATCCGCCCGGATCTCCTCCAGTGACCTGAGAGGTTTTGGCTTATAGAAATATCTCGTGAATGAAATTTCGTATCCGATCTTGGTGGCAGACTCGTCAATCCATGCATCCGCCACATGGGGCAGCACATCCCGTTTGAAAAACGCCTCAATACCCCCCTCTTCGATCAGGGGAATCTGTTCGGTATCACGGAGATCGCTGTCCGGCGCGTACTCAACAATGACGGTCTTTCCTTCGTGGATCATTTCAAACCGGCCATGAATGGGATCGGCCTTTGCTTTGCCGGGCTTGTACAGTTTCGCAATGACCGGGAGAGCGGAATCATCGTGCCTGCTGACGGCTTTCAGGATGATTTTAAGATCGGATGCTGATAGTTTTGTCCCGGCTTTTTCAAGGGCCGACCCAACCTCACTGCAGAAAGCATTATGATCGGTGAAGAGTTGGTCCCCAAGAGTGATGCGCAGATCTTTTGCAACCCGGACCAGCTGGGCATCACGTTTCCAGGTCTTCTCATCAAGTAATTTTTTCTTTGTCTTTTCAGGCAGACCCTTGCCGGAAGATGAGGCACCGTCATCATTGTCCTCATCGTTGTCCTCATCATTATCATTGTTGTCGTTATCATTGCCCCACTCCAAAAGACGCTTTTCCAGATCCTTTCTGATCCGGGAAAAGTCATCAACAAGGACATCGCCGAATTCTTCGTAGAGGTGGGCCCGGATCTCTTTATCCCCCGAGGCAAACCGCAGGGCATCAATCGCCTTGTTCGTGAACTGGCTGTACAGTCGCAGGGGACGTTCGACCGTCACCTTCCAGTACCCGAATGCAGCATTCGGGAAAATTTTAGATTGCTCTGTCTCTTTAAAATTCAGGAACAGTGCACATATCCGCCGGATATCTTCTTCTGACAACTCGCAATTCTTTTTCCCAAGATTCTTTCGCAGGGGCTTGTACCATTCAGTGGCATTGATGAACTGGACTTTTCCCTTCCGGTGGGCCGGTTTCCGGTTGGTGAGAACCCAGATGTAGGTCGCAATGTTGGTATTGTAGAACATATCCAGCGGGAGGGAAATAATCGCCTCAAGCCAGTCGTTCTCAATGATCCAGCGCCGGACATTGCTCTCACCCTGCCCGGCATCTCCCGTAAAAAGGGATGACCCGTTGTGTACTTCTGCAATGCGGCTCCCAAGCGGAGTGCCCTGTTTCATCTTGCTCAGTTTGTTAACCAGAAACATCATCTGGCCATCGCTGGAGCGGGTATCCATCCGGTATTCAGCATTTCCGGCATAATTGATGATAAACCGGGGATCCCTGAAGTCTTTCTTCCCGCCCATCCGTTCAAGATCTTTTTTCCATGATTTCCCATACGGTGGATTCGAGAGCATGAAATCAAATTGCCGGGAGAGAAATGCATCCTGCGAGAGAGTCGAGGCATGTTTGATATTTTCAGCCTCATCCCCGTTTCCTTTCAGCAGGAGATCGGCCTTGTTGATTGCGTAAGTCTCCGGATTTACTTCCTGACCATACAGGTGAATGGAAACTTCTTTGCCGTGCTCCCGGGCAATTGCCGTTAAGCGCTCTTCTGCGATTGTCAGCATTCCCCCGGTCCCGCAGGCACCATCATAAACAAGATAAGTCCCGGATTTAATGGAATCGGAAATCGGAAGGATAATCAGATCGGCCATGAGCTGGATGACATCGCGGGGGGTAAAATGTTCCCCGGCCTCTTCATTATTTTCTTCATTGAATTTTCTGATCAGCTCCTCAAAGATAGTACCCATCGCATGGTTGTCCAGACCATGGATTTTGACGTCCCCCTGTCCATCATAAACCGGATCGGGACTCAGGTTGATAGTGGGATCGAGAAATTTTTCAATGAGAATCCCAAGAAGATCGTTTTCCACCAGTGTCGGTATCTGGTTCCGGAATTTGAACTTGTCAAGGATCTCCTGAACGTTTGAAGAGAATCCATCAAGATACACCTCAAAATCCGCCTTTAACTGGTGCTGTTTTGCCCGGGCTTTCAGATCCCGAAGCGTGAAGGGGGAAATATTGTAAAATGCCTGGCCTGCAGCCTGTCGGAGTGCCTCTTCCTGATGAGTGATCTTTGCCTTGTCAAGCGAGGCTTTCATTTTCAGTACGGCGGGCTTGGTGGGTTCCAAGACTGCATCGATTCTCCGGATAACGGTCATTGGGAGGATAACGTCACGATATTTTCCCCGGACATAATCGTCGCGAAGAACATCATCTGCGATACCCCAGATGAAATTCTGGATCCAGGTAGTATCTCCATTACTCATGATGACCCCCCAAGACCGGTGAAAAATTTATTTCCTGCACGATCCTCAAAGACAACGTATTCAAATAATTTCACCGACTGTTCAAATATATTATGATGAATTACGTGGGGTTGGCGAAAAGGGTTTTGAAACCGTCGTAAGGCAGGATTACTTCGTCTCAATCTTTGATTGAAATATCTGTATTTTCAGTCGGGGAATTTAAAAAGGAAAATGTCCGTTTAGGTACACAGAGTTATCCGGACGAATCCTGACGGCAGTACCCTCAATTACCCTCCCCCCATCAGTTCCCCCACCATCCTCCCCACCACCCCATTCACCACCCGCATCCGCTCTAAAATATTGTTCCGGGTCTCGCCCGTTTCATCTGCTGCAAAGAACGATTCCCGGTCCGGATACAGCAGCGCGACAGCCGGGCCTGAGTGCGACAGGTTGTCCTCGCAGTCTACGACCAGTTTCCCGTCATCGTCCATTGCCACGGTCCATGCGAGCCACCAGACCAGAACCTCTGCCCGGGCGTCCTTTAGGACCGTCCCAAGAAATGTCATGAGCTGCGGGTCGGACGCCCATGCCGCAGGGTGCCCGCCGACCCTTCCCACGAAAAGGCCGTCCAGACTTTTCCGGTTCCGGTTGAGGGCAACGTGCAGGGCATCTTCTGCCGGGATCGTGATGTCGTCGGCCGCTCTGGCGCAGAGCTCCCGGACTTTTCCGAGTTCCGTATCGATCCATGGCGTCCCGGAAGCGAACTCATCGTACATTTCAGCGGCGATCTTCATCGCGAGCCGGTCGTCCGGCCGGTCCGGGTCCGGTACTGCGGTCACGATGACCGAAACAAGTTCGATCACATCGCCACGGATCAGTTCCTCCTTTGCTTCCGGGTCCAATACTTCAAAGAGTGTTGTCATATCGGGTACCTCCCTTTTTTGTCCGTCGTGTTCTCCTCTTTATTCGTTGCCGGTCCCCGGGAAATCCGGGGCGTTGTGGCCCGGATCCCCGGACCCGCAGTTTCTTGTTTCCACGTCCGGGAGCCCATGGGGGGATGATCGCCCTCCCAATTGGGCCAGTTTGGTCCCTTTTCAGGGCACGCTAACCCCCACAATCCGGCAATCGGAAGGCAATGCGGGTTTTCCCGGAAACAATAGGCCCCCGTTTTCGTGATTTCGTCCCCCACAATGGCAGGATCCGGCTCCTGCTTCCGTCGTCCCCCGGGGTAAACACGGGATTCCCACGTCGGAGAATCACAGGGAGTCATATGCCGGGCCAAGGTACTGATCACAAGAGTCACCCGGGTACCGGGACCCCGGATCGGAACCTCATATCCGCGTTCTGTCCAACCTACGTCCGCCAGCACCTCCCAGGAAAATACCGCTGCCTGAACAGTGCTATTAGGTGTTTTTCTCTCCGGCGTGAAAATGCCGGTTTTACCCTGAATTCGTGCGTGTTTTCGGGGAATTAGTGCGTCCCGGGGGCATGTAAGGGGCAATCGGGGCCTGTACAGGGGCCGGAATATCGTATCTCTCCAAGAGGCCGGATCACCGTCTCTGTCGGGACACCCGGCCTACCCGGGAGGGGGTGAGGAGGAAATCCCCTCCCATTAAATCCATTCTGGTAGAGGATTCCTCACGCAGGTCCACTAAGCAGGGTGCGAATGCAAAAAGGTGCACAAAGCGTGCGGAACGGGGCGCGGATTTAATCCAGAGGATGGCATGGAGGTTCTGGTCCGCTAACGTGAGCCAAGAAAATGATATCGTCGCGATACCTGTCTCGAATTAAAAAGTCACGGGAACGCCAAGAATCATTGTTTATACATCCGGGATCAGGCATTGTCAAATCGTGGAAATACGCCCACGCCCGTGCCCGGCAGCCGCCGCAGATATACTTGTTCGTGCACGAACCGCAGGTACCGGTCAGGAGATCGCGGTCTCTCAGGTTCTTGAGTACCTCCGCATTATGCCAGATCTCAAGGAACGGAGTCTGCCGGATATTCCCGACCTTGATCGGCATGAAAACGCAGGGCTGGACATCTCCCTGCGGTTCGATGCTGCAATAGAGCCGCCCGGCCCCGCATCCGCCGATAAAATCCGCAAGCATCCGGGTCTTGCCGCTCAGCTCGGTGCCGAGATGGAAGTGTCCTACAGGTACACCGGCATCCTTGTCCCGCTGGATGGCGACCCGGGCTAACTGCGGGGCGGTGGAGAGCACCTCTGGCGTAAAGCCGGGAATGTTTTTTGCCAGGATGAACCTGAGGAGATCCTCCCGCTGGCAGGGTGTTATGTCCTTGTCAGCCATCTCTGCGCCCCTACCGGTCGGGATGAAATTGAAAAAGATGACGCGGGTCACCCCCAAGTCCGCCGCTAGCTGGTAAATCTCGGGTACCTGGTCATAATTATCCTGTGTCACGGTCGTGGCAATACAGGAATAGATCCCGTTTTCGACACAGTTCCGGATCCCGGTGACGCTCCGTTCGAACGCACCGTCAATTCCCCGCAGAGCATCGTGATACGCTGCATCTTTCCCGTCAAGGGAGATCTCGACATAATCCACGCCAATTTTTTTGAGCCGGCCGGCAATCTCAGGGGTGATCATCGTCCCGTTGCTCGCCAGTGCGATATACATGCCCTGTTGGTGGGCATACGCCGCAATCTCGAAAAAGTCCTTTCTCATGAGCGGTTCGCCGCCCGAGAATGCGATGACAACAACACCGGCATCAGCCATCTCCCGTATCAGGTGTTTTGCCTCTTCGGTATCCAGTTCATCCGGTAGTGCCAGCTGGGCATCCTGATAACAGTGCTTGCAGTGGAGGTTACACCTGTGGGTGAAATCCCAGACCACGAGAAATGGCGCATTGACAATCTGGGGCCTTGTAACCCCATAGCGTGCAATACCATTGAGCACGTTCATGAGCCCGTTCTTGAACACCGGCTCTGCCAGTCCCTTTTTGATGTCCTCATTGCCGACCCCAAACAGGTTACTGCTTTTCCGAAGAGTGTATCCTACAATCTTTCCAGCCAGCCTGCATTTCCAGCACACCGCTTTTTCCTTTCCAAGATATTGATCGATCGCATTCGACAACCGGTTTCCACATTTATCATTTGTCGTAACGAATCGAAGGAAAACGCGCGAAACCGGATTTCCGAGCCATCTTTCGACAGCTGCCATGGCCGACGTTATATCATCTGACATTGTAAAACCTGATACGCTACGTTGTTGCTTTTCTCTTGATCAGCGAGAAGAAGATCCCGATCAGGCAGAGTACGGTGAAGAATATGAAGCAAATGTGCATGCTCGTTATGAACTGGGGGTAGTATTCAGGTGTTATCTCGACCGGCCCGATAATAATCGCAAAGATCATCATAACAATTCCCATGGAGATCATCTGGCCCAAGAGACGAACCGTGCCGACCATCCCGGAAGCGACCCCGTAAAACCGCTTTTCCACCGAGCTCATGACCGCGTTGGTATTCGGAGAGGCGAAGAGTCCGAGTCCCGCACCAAGTACCAGCAAGCTTGCGATCAGGTACCAGATTGTCGTTGCTTCTGTGACGAAGATGAGAAGGAAGAGACCGAGCGCGGTAAGTGCCATGCCCACAGCTGCGATGATCTGTGGATCGCTTTTATCCGAGAGTCTGCCGGCAACCGGTGTGAAGAGGGTTTGGACTACCGTCTGAGAGAGGATGATGATACCTGCGTATTCCGGGGCGAATCCCTTGGTGTACTGGAGATCCAGGCTTAATAAAAAAGCCACTGCAAAGGTGGCGCAATAACTGATGAGCGCTGCCAGGTTTGAGAAAGCAAAGGCCCGGTTCCCGATCAGCAGCTTCATGTCGAGGACCGGGAAGGGGATCCGCATCTCGTACAGGGCAAAGACGATTCCCCCGAAAATCCCTGCGAGAATGAGGAGGAGGCCCGTGCTGTCCGGGAGGAGAGAGAACCCGTACATGACCGTGACGAGCGCTGCGCCATAGATAACGGAGCCGGTGAGATCGAACTTCTCGGCATAGCACTCAGCCCATTCACCTTTCAGCTTCCAGAGGATGAGGAGAGCGGCGACAAGCCCGATGGGAACGTTGACCAGGAAGATGCTTCTCCAGCCAAGGTACTGGGTCATAACCCCGCCAAGGAATGGACCGACGGAGAGGCCAAAATAGACCGCCGTCATATAGATGCCCAGCGCTTTTCCGCGCTCGCCCGGGGGAAAGACTGAGGTAAGGATCGCCATAGCGGTCCCGAAAATCATTGCAGAGCCCAGACCCTGAACCACCCGGATGGCGATCATCACTCCGCTCGTGGGTGCCATCGTTACGGCCAGGGAAGCAAAGCTGAAGATCGCGATGCCGTATAAAAAGATCTTTTTTCTCCCGTAAATGTCCGCGATTTTCCCAAACGGGACGGAAAAAAGAGCCGCGGCAAGGAGGTATGCCGTCACGATCCACAAGAGGGCGATGGCATCCATGTGGAACTCGCTGCCGATGCTGGGGAGAGCGATGTTCACGGCTGATGCGTCAAAGGGAGTTAAAAATCCAGAGAGGACAGCTATAAGGAGGACAATACTTTTCCCGGTGCGCGTTACCGGGGTGGACGGGCTGTGGCAGATCTCCGGTACTTCGGTTTCAGTACCGGGGTGGGGTTGCATCAGGGTTGTATTTCCATTGGTGGCCGGACTCATTGTTTATCCTCATCGGGCACATGTGCGGCGATGCGGGAATTTTCCTCGATACTTTTGGTATAGTAAAATTCAATGGATGAAAAGACCCGTTCCAGTGTGGTCCGCTCCTCGGCACTAAGGGGGCCGATTGCCTGAAAGAGTCCATCACACTTTTCCGCATGGATCTTTTCGTGGTTATAGTATGCAATGAGGCCCTGGGGGGTAAGTTTCAGGAGAATCTCTTTATCATTACGAACGCCGCGTACCTTCTGGACCAGTCCCCGTTTTGTCAGTTTTGTGATAACCTGCGACGCGGCAGAAGGGGTCACACCGGTCAGTTCGGCAATTATCCCGACGTTATTGTCCGGAGTACGTCCGATTGCCTGAAGCGTGTGCATTTCCGAGACATAGAGAGGTTCAGGAACCCCGAAATCATAGCGTGTTCTCTCGACGATATTTATCTTGTTTGAGATACGCATCAGCATCTGATACAGTTCTGGCAAATCAGCGGGTGTTTGTTTCATAGCTATCAATTGTCTCATCACCAATTTGTTTAGACACTAATAAATATTTTACTGAAGTCTGGGAAATTCTTCCCGGATTTCTGAAATTTTCTCTTCATACATAATTTGTAACCCCTTGATAATTTATAATGGCCAACCCAAAATATTTATTAGTACATAAACAATTTAGAGTATAAGCAGCTGATTGAAATGAACAATCGCTTGTCAGGAGGACCACATCGTGGAAACCATGAAAGTAATCGGTTTGATCGCAAGTCCCCGCGGGAAGAACAGCAACACCCGCCATCTGGTAGAGAAAGTGCTGGAAGGAGCCAAAAAAGAGGGAGCAATACCGGAACTTGTGGATATTTACTCGCTGCACATTGAAAACTGCACCGCTTGTAATGCCTGCCACACGACCGGGGAATGTCCTCAGCTCGATGATTTTTCCGATCTCTTTGATCGGATCATGAATTCGGAAGGGATTGTACTCGGAGCTCCGAATTATATTGATTCGGTGCCGGGCCCGCTGAAAACGGTCTTCGATCGTATGTCGGGTGCCATCCACTGCCAGATGCTGACCGGAAAATTCGGGTGTTCTGTCTGCACATCGGGCGGAAGCGGAACGGATGAAGTCGTGGGATACATGAATAAAGTTCTCTTAACGCTGGGGGCGAACGTCGTTGGCGGGATAGGTGTTGCAAGCGGCACAAGCCCGGGCGCACTTGGAAAAGCCGAAGCGGACGCCCATGACCTGGGGAGAAAACTGGTTCGATCGATCAGGAGTGAGATATCTTACCCGGAACAGGATCTGATACACCAGGAAAAAAGGAATTACTTCTGCCAGTTAGTGAAGTCCGATAAGGATGGATTCGCCTATGAGTACGACTGGTATGTCCGAAACGGCTGGATGAAATAAGGAGGTTGAAGGTGATGAAGAGTATCGTTGCGGAAAAACTCAAACTGAAATATGAACCTACGGCAATCCTCTGGAGCAATACCAAGCCCGAAGGTGCGCTCCAGATAAAACCACACGCATATGCCTGCGTCATGATGTTTTTTGCGCAGGTGGCAGTAAAGGGAAAAACCGCGGTATTCGACCGGGAAAGCTATGGCTGTCCCGGGGCCCGCGCCGGTCTTGGTTTTGGGAACGGTTTTGAGGGTGCATTCGGGGGAGAGGGCACGGATTTCGTATGTGCATTCCTGACAAAAGGGGCAGAAAGCAGTAAAAATCCCGAGGCCTACCGCCAGATGGTACAGCATGTCCCCGAACGTGAACGTCCGAAGTTCCTGTATGGCGAGCGAATATACAGGAACGTAGAACGTGCAACAAAGCATATCGAGAATTTTCCCATCACGGATATTCCGGAGAAATACGTGATTTTCACCCCCTTAAGCAAGGTAAAACCCGGTGAACACCCGGTTGCTGTTGTTTTTTTAGTGGATCCCCTACAGGTTACCGGGCTTGCTACCCTTATCGGCTCATTCTACGAAGGGCTGGATGCTGTTTATCTCCCCCCGGTGAGTGGCTGCGAGCAGATTGGGGCAATGGTATATGAAGAGGCAAAACGGGAACACCCGAGAGCGGTGCTTGGGTTCACAGATCCCACCGCCCGGGAAAATGTCGGGAAAACGATTCCTAGGAATATGTTCACCTTCGCTGTGCCGTACAAACTTTTTGAGGAAATGGAAGAGGCAACTTATGACGGCCTGTTTGAAAGCCCGACCTGGAAAGCGCTAACCGGGGACCAAGAAGGAACGGCCGGTTGAACACACAGACGGGGGAAATTTTCCCACGGTTTCCGGAGAGACCCGGTATCGGGGGAGTTTTACCCGGCGGGAGTCTCAAGGAAGGAAGTTGATTTGTATGCAAGAGATCGTAAAAAAGATGATAGACGAGGCGATGGCTGCCCAGCACGCCGATGTGAACCAGATAAAAAAGAAGCGCGGACAGAACTTTGTCATCGACGACACGAAGGCCTATGTCGATGCAGTAAAGGTGATGAAACCGGCAGGTGACCAGAGTAAGGCGGTCTTTGCCCTGCACAAGGACTCGGTTGACGCTCACTACACAATCCTCAAGGGACTTACTAATACCATACGGCCCGAGGACGACCCCTATGTCGAGCACTACCAGACGCCGGTCGTCATGGAGATCCTCTACGATGAGGACCCCGCGTTTAAAAAGAGCGTGGACACATTTGTTGCGGCCGTTGGAAAGGCAGAGGCCCTGATAGGAAAGGAATCGGCCCGGCGCTATGCGGGGTTCTACGGCCCCACCTGCGTCGTAGACTTTGCGCTCATCCCGGGCAGCAGCAGCAACATCGTCAACCAGATCCTCAAAACCACGAAGATCCCGGTCGACCACAAGCAGGCGATCCTCGCGGCAAAGTCGTGGGGCATGAACACGTCGTACGGTATTGGCGATGTCTTTGCCCACTCAGTCGAGAACGGAGCCACCCTTGCGGATGCAGTCGAAAAAGAGATTGCGATGATCCAGTCCATCTACCAGACTCCTGTTGAGGCACAGGCAAAACTCATGGACAGCGTGGGCCAGTCCTCGTTTGACTGCCGGAAGTACATGAAGGATTACCGCACGAAGATGAGCGGGGCAGTGAAAGCCGCAATCGACGATGACGTCCATTATGGGAACATCGTGACCGTGCCGGCCTACTGCGTCGGGGATATCGCCCACCACATCTCCCAGTCCACGTACAACATGTGCAAGGACGACGTGATCATGGCAGTCATCGAGGCAGTGACCGAAGTGATGGACACAACTCTCAAAGCCGCAGCGCCGAAGATCAAGACCGAGACAGAAGTCCTCTCGCTTGCGACCGGGGCATCCGCGAGTGCAGCCGAATACCTGCTCGAACTCGACGGTTTCAACGCGATCATGGTTGTGGACATGCTCACCAAGCGCTACCACAACTACGTCCAGCTCTACCCGAAGCGTGGCGCGGCAGTCGAACTCCACAACTGCGACTTCATGGACATGGTGTACCGGGGCTGGAAACTTGTGGACAAGGCCCGCCGGATGCGGGCCGGAACCCCCGGGACTCTCACGCCGAAAGTCGGCGGGTTCGATGTGAACCTTGCGCCCATCTTAAAGAACGACGTGATCGCAAACCCGCAGCGGTACGCGTATCCGGCCTGTTCGATGACCGTCCGGTTCTCGGCGATGATGCGCCTTGCCGACTACCCGTGCCTGCTCACGAGCGAGCCCGTCACCGCAACACTGATGACCAATATCATCGCGCTCAACAAGACCGTTGCCGCCGCCCCTGCCCGGATCTGCAAGGACTGTGCGTCTGCCGCTCTCATGGATTTCCGGCACTGCTCGTGCCAGTGGAAGGACGCGGTCTGATCCC
>Ga0172381_10006258_pt1 | contig 11958 bp, 10 predicted proteins | sample Leawel6488metaG_FD_119754 | JGI IMG/M metagenome (GOLD analysis project Ga0172381, IMG submission 119754) | Leachate microbial communities from a municipal landfill in Southern Ontario, Canada - Leachate well 64-88 metaG | ecosystem: Engineered > Solid waste > Landfill > Unclassified | place...
GATCGTGCAATAGAAGGACGACCGGCACTCCAAGCCAATTTATTGGTAAAATATATCAACCAATTGACAGGTGAAGAGCGGCATAATAAGTCAAGAATCAAGGTAGAGCCTTCCGATTTCAACGCCGACGCTCACACGGCGCGACTTAGAGAAGGAATTATATCTGGTATAGAATACGATAGTAATGCGGACGCAATATATAGCCAGGCCTACGAAGGGATGCTTGAAGGAACCTATGGAGCATGGCGGTATCTTACGAGATACTGTGAAGATAATCCTTTTGTGCAGGAAGTATACATGAAGGGAATCCCAAACGCGCTTCAGGTTTATTTTGATCCCGCGTCGGTAGATCCATGCTTTGCTGATGCTAAGTATGCTTTTGTACTGACCAAGATTCCCAAGGAGGAATTCGAGGATACTTATCCCAATGCGGAAGTGCCTGGAGAGGTAATACCGGCTCATCAAGGAATATCAAACGATCATTGGTGGGATAAAGATACCATAACAGTTGCGGAATATTTTATCCGGGACATAAAAATAACTCCCATGTGCCAAATGGATGATGGTACTGTGCTTACGGAGTCAGACGCAAAGCAACGTATCAAGGTGTGGGATGATAACAACAAGAAGATGCTCGACCGTGCGCAGACGAATATTCTTTTAGCAGCAGAAACCGGGACCTCACAATCACCGTCTAATATGCAAGGGCAACCTCCGAAACCCGTACAACCTGGACCCCAACAACAGCCCCAGCAACAAGGCGCTCCGCTACCCCAACAGCAACAGCCTCAACCCGAAATATCTCAGCAACCCATGGAGCCTAGACCAAAAATAGTAAAACGCCGAGATACGGAAGAAACAGTAATTAAGCACTATATTATAACCGCGCTTGGCATTTTAGATCCGACTGGAGGAGAAAACGAAGAAGGAGAAAAAATAGATCCTATAAATGGCAATAGGGTTCCAGGTAAATATATACCAATAGTACTCTTGACAGGTAGAAAACGTAATATCGAAGGTAAAACCTATTGCCGGTCCTTTATACGGGACTGCAAAGACCCAATGAAGATGTTTAATTGGGTTCTCACGGCAATAGCAGAGTATATAGGACTTGCCCCCAAGGCTCCATGGCTTGCTACTCCCAAAATGGTAGAGGGGCACGAAACCGAGTATGGGCAAGCAAATATAAAAAACTACCCGATACTACTTTATAACTCGGACGAAAGCTTTCCAGGAGCAAAGCCAGAACGCCAAGCGCCCGCGCAAGTCCCTTCCGCGCTTATAGCACAGCTCCAAGTGAGTAAGGATATAATCAAGGATGTTATCGGGATGTTTAACTCCGATATGGGGGATGTCGGACCGGAGCGAACGGGAGCAGCCATAACCGCTCGTCAACGTCCAGGCGATATTGGATCGTTCCCATTCCTGGATGAATTGAACCGTGCTAAGACGCACGGAGGTAAAATAGCGAATTCGATGATTCCAGAAGTATACGATACTGAAAGGGATGTCCGTGTAAGAACGCAGGAAGAAACGGATACTTTTGTGCCGATTAACACTACGGTTAAAAATGCTCTTCAATTATTCCAAAAGAACCCGGAGCGCTTCCGTAGTATGAACGTTGAAAAGATTAAGGAAGCTATTAAGGACGGGGAAGACGCCAAGTTCAACGATATATCCATAGGCAAGTACCGAGTTTACCTTAAAACGGGACCTGCTTATGCGACGGCGCGTCAAGAAACAGCGGATTTGCTTTTCCGTATGTACCAGGCAGACCCGCAAACTATGAAGTTGGTGGTTGATATTCTTTTCGAATACCTTGATTTTAACGGATCTGAAAAGGCTGCCAAACGATTCCGTAAGACTCTCCCGCCAGGCTTGGTAGAACCTGAACCTGGCGATCCTCCCGCAAAGCCCATGCAGCCTTCACCTCAAGCCCAACTGCTCATGATGAAGGGGCAAACGGAGCAAATCAAGCAACAGAAGGAATCTTTAAAAGCAAAGGTAGAGCTTATAAAACTCTATAAAGAGACAAACGAAAGTGATAAGGAGATAAAAAGTAAGATACTAGATGTGCTGGACGAGTTGTTTGCAACTCAACATCCCGCCGATACGATGAACATGCCTAATATGCAACCTAGACAGTAATATTCAATAACTAATTACACCTACAACAAAATAAGGATTTTTAATGGAAAAAGAAGAGTTCGCTACTCCGACAGCGCCCGCCGCAACCGTGGAGTCGGCACCCACAGAAGCTAATATTGGAAGTACGGAAGTAACCCCAGCCGTAACTGCGGAATCGGCACCCGTAATCGAAAAAGAGGAAAGTGGTAACGAACCGGAAGAGCAAGGTTTGGGTTCCAAAGGAGTCGAAGAGCTTAAGGCGCAACGCAAAAGGCGTCAAGAAGCTGAAAAGTTGGCTAGGGAAAAAGAAGTAGAAGCAGCTTATCTTCGCGGACAGCTTGAAGCGCTTAAGGGTACAGGGAAGAAGGATACTACATCTTCCGATGAAGAAATACTTCCTGTAGAACCTATTTGGGATTCCGAAAAGTGGGATTCCTTCGAAGCGTTTCAAAAGGCTGAACGTAGGTACGCAATTGACCTTGCCAAATATGAACTTCGTCTCGAAATGGATGCGGAGCATAAAAGCAGGTCCGCTAAGTCCGAAGCTGACAAAATAATCTCGGATTTCAACGCTCGTATAGAAAAAGCTTACGAGGATGATCCTGATATTATTGATGCTGTAGAGGCTATGAAGCAACCTGGCAGAGTAAGCGATAATGTTGGAACTGTTATAACTGCTAGCGAATTTGCTCCACAGTTGATTAAGTTTCTCAACGCCAACCCTAAAGAACTCGCAAAACTTAACATTCTCGGTCCCATGGCTACGGCTAAGGAGATAGGAAAGATAGAAGCCCGTCTTCAAAACCAGCCCAAACCCGAAGTTAAGAGAGTTTCTTCCGCTCCCGAGCCACTTAAGACTGTTACTCCGGTAGGCGCTACAATTACAGATGAAGATGACCTACCTATTGCCGACTATATACGGGCTAAGAACGCAAAACAGTTCGCGTCCCGTAAAAAAACATAGGAGTTGAATCATGAGCAATACTTTGCTCACTATTGCCAAAATTACAAAAGAAGCAATGCGGGTTATTGCATAGCCCCTTTAGGTAGCAATGCCTATCGAAAAACGCTTTGAATTCGGTGGATATCATAGTGTCTATTTGCGAAAATATAAATAATGTCGAGTGTAATAGTCCTATGACAACACCGATCCAAGGTCTGGTGTGTCCTAAATGCAACAAAAATGTATCCGAATTGGTTTCAAAAGGTAAAAGATGTAGAGAATGCGATAGAAAGTTCTTTTCTGAATACCGTTCTAAAAATAGTGATAAGATAAAAGAGACAATGAGGAAATTTAGATTTAAACACAAATATGATCTAAAATTATATTTATCTAACAGAAGAAAGAATCTAATAGCATCAATGGATTATAAAGAACTAACTATTTTTAGGACTAAGGAATGTGAAAAATCTAAGAAAAGAGCTCTATTAATACGCAATGAAGTTTTTGGATCTTATGGTGGTTGGAAATGTAAGTGCTGCGGAGAAACAGAAAAAGTTTTTCTAACCATAGACCACATCAATAACGATGGTGCAATAATGCGTAAATCGGGGATTCATCCTAAAGGAGGTACTAGCTTTTACGCATGGTTAAGGAAAAATAATTTTCCTGAAGGATTTCAAGTTCTTTGTATGAATTGCCAATTCGGTAAAAAACTCAACAATGGTATATGTCCTCACCAGACAAGGTGTGACGGTCATCTCGAAAGAGAGTAGGGCCAAGCGGCCCGAAGCGGAGCGGACCCCTAGTGGGTTATGATATGACCTGATCTGTATGGTGACATACAGCAGCCTATAAAGGCGGGCTTGGATTAGCGATCCAAGTTGAACACAAATGATTGCACAACAACCTCGTATTCGCACGTGGAGCAAATCGTCAGTACAGCAAAGAGTTTGCCGTGGAGGGCGCTAAGATCGGTAGCACCGTTAATATCCGGAAGCCCGATCGCGCGGCCATTCGTAGTGGTCAGCAAATGCAAGTCCAGGCTATTCAGGACGACTACGTACCTCTTACCCTTTCTAACCAAAAAGGGTGTGACTTCTCGTTCTCATCCGCTGAACTCGCGCTTAGCGTTGAAGAGTTCTCGAAGCGCTATCTTACTTCTAGAATGGCGAGAATCGCCGGTCAGATTGACTACGATGGACTTACGCTTGCAAAATCCGTCTACAATACGGTTGGGACTACCGGGACTACTCCGGGAACTGGTGGAGGGTCCGCAACTGGCCTTTACCAGTATAATAGCCCTATTGTGTATCTGAATGCTGGTATGATGCTCGATAATGGGGCATGCCCTCGCGACGGTCAGCGTAGGTGTCTTATTAACCCCGCCGCGAATGCTCAAACGGTCCAGGGTCTTTCCGGTCTTTATAATGATTCCGCGAGTATTGGAGATCAGTTTTTGAAGGGCCGCATGGGGTACGCACTCGACTTCGAATTTGGTATGGACCAGAACGTTAACACAATTACTACTGGTACGCGCGCCGTGTCGGGTGAAATCACAATGAGTTCCACGGCGGTAAGTGGTTCTGGTACCTTCATTGTAACTGGTGGAAGCGCCACGATAGCTAAGGGCGATGTTTTCACGGTTACGAGTTCGGGAGGTATTCCTTGCAACTCCGTCAACCCTGAAAATCAGGTTTCTACCGGTCAGCTTCAGCAGTTTGTGGTGACGGATGCTTTTACTATGTCCGGCGCGACTTCGATAACGGTTTCTCCCGCTCCTATCCTTGCCGCTACTGGTGTTGCTAATGGGAATGTTACTCGTATGCCTACCGCTACCGACCTGCTCACTTTCTACGGAGCCGCTTCGACCGTTACGCCCTTGAATATTGCGTATCACCCCGATGCGTTTACTCTTGGTACCGCGGATCTTCAGCTCCCGGGTGGCGTAGATCTGTCGTGGCGTGAAGTCTATGACGGAATTTCTCTTCGTATCGTACGTGCTTACGACATCAACAATGATGTGTTCGCTACTAGAATAGACGTTCTGTATGGTTGGGCGCTTTTGAGGCCGGAACTTTGCTGCAATATTCGCGGATAAGGAGATTGGCCGATGGCTTCCATGACTGCCGGAAATTTGGCGCTCGTGCAAGCGGAACTTGATAAGATCCTGGAGTTGGCTAGGAGGAATCAATACCAACTGACTCCGGGTTCTTACACCGCTTTGTACCAGGCGTACACTGCAACTGCGATTACGATTCCGTAAAGGAGTTTAGGGAGAACAAACTATGAGCAATAACAATACTCCGAACACCGAAACTACCAGCTTGAAGTACCAGCTGGGTAATGAAAATCCGGACGGCGAGGTTATGGGTTGGGCTGCAACCTCCAAGATCGGTTTTTACGGTCTTACCACGCCCATTGTCCAGCCTTCCGGGGCTGTACAGACAATCGCGACCACGGCGGTATGCACCACTACCGCTGTTACCGCCGGCGCAAGTGGAGCTTATGCGTATGCGACTTCTACGCAGGCTGATAATATTGCCCTTGTAGCGGATCAGGCGCGTATCCTCGCCAATGGGTGCCGTTTGGCCTTGGTGAATCTTGGTCTCATTAAGGGTGCCGCTTAATGAGTGTTTACATCGCGACGCCCACTTATGACGGGAAAGTACCTGAAGCCTTTAAGGCTTCTCTTGAAGGGAGTCTTCGCATTCTTCGGGATGCGGGGATTCCCGCTAATTGGGAAATTTACTCGGGTTGCTGCTATCTTCCAATTGCGAGAAATAAGTTGGTGCAATCCTTTAGGGCAAGCGGAATGGACGATTTATTGTTCATAGACGCCGACCTAAGTTGGCAACCAGACGCAATTCTGAAGGTATTGCATCCCAATAAGGGTATAGTCGCCGGGATATATCCCTACAAGGAATACAACGAAGGCTACCCTGCTATTGTAAAGACTGATTCTAGCGGAGCGACTCTTGGTGATTCTGATACTGGACTTGTTGCTGCTCTTATGGTTCCTACTGGATTCATGCGGATCAAACGTCGCGTATTTGATATACTGATAGAAAAATTTGGAGAAAGTCTTGAAGTAGACAGGTTTAAGCATGGTGGAGAATTCCTTGAAACATACTACAACTTCTTCGATACGGAAAAAATAGGAAGGATGTGGTATGGGGAAGACTGTAATTTCTGTCGTAAGTGGGCTTCTATAGGTGGAGAAATGTGGATAGTACCCGATATAGACTTTGTGCATTATGGGGACCGTCCTTACTACGGAAATCTCCACCAGTATTTAATGCGTTTGCCTGGTGGGATCAATAATCCATTAGGGTACAAAGTAAGCGGAATAGAGGGCTGGACTACAAACAAAGAGCTGATATGGCTCTTTGAACAAGCTAGCAACTTTAATTCCGTGGTTGAAATCGGATGCTTTAAGGGACGAAGCTCACACGCGCTTCTTTCTGGGTGTAAAGGACTCGTCCACTGTATCGACCCATGGGACTGGGTTTACTGGAAGCCGGAAGACACGCAAGTTGAAGCGGATAAACGGTACTCCGAATTTCTAAAAAACACTTCTGATTTTCTTAATCGTGTTGTGCATAGAGGAGAGAGTGTTAAAGAGTCAAATAAGTTTAACGATAAGTCAATAGACATGGTATTTATTGATGGGGACCATACCTATTCCTCCGTTATCGATGATATAGAGGCATGGCTTCCTAAAACGAAGTATCTTCTTTGCGGACACGACTACAACGAACCTGGTTGGCCGGGTGTCACACAAGCTGTAAAAGAAAAATTCGGAGATTCTTTTAAATCGGTAGGCAGTATTTGGTATGTAAACCTCTAACTTTGGAAGTGAGATAATAATATGAAAAAAAGTAAGAAAAAGGGTGGAAAGAAAGCTATAAAATCGACTTTCGGGTATGCTCCCATGGTTTCCAAGAAGGTGCCCGGGAAAGGTAACTAGACTACGTGGGGCGGGAAACCGCCCCCTATTTCTTTAAGGATGGATAATTTGTGACTGAAGTACAATACAAAGTAGATAAATATGGCATGTTCTATGCTATACCGATAAAAGATGATGTTGAAGATGATACAATCGTTGACGCTGTATTTGAGCCGATCCAGAATTCTCCCGAGTGTCCAGCGGTATTTGATAAAGAACCCGAAATGGAACAATGCGAGGACAATATGCCGGTTAACGCATTTAAAATCAAGACGCCCAAGATGAAAAAAATTAAAGTATCGAAACCAAAAAAAGTTAAGCTTGTAGCTACCTCCAAGCCAAAACAGAAACGCACCGAAAGTATTGATACCTATATTAAGCGCATGAACAAAAAAGCGAGTTTATAATGATAGTTAGAGTTCAGGATATAGTAATTGCCGCAATGCGAAAGATAGGGGTAATCAGGGAAGACGAAATACCCAAAGCCAGTAAAATGGCTTCGGCAATACAATCCGCAAATATTATGATAGATGAATGGAGCATAGAAAGTTCCATGATTCGATCTTTGACTACTGACAGTAATATATTGACAGTAGGTACTTCAGTATATACAATAGGTCCAAGTGGATGCGCTTGGACAACGTCGAAACCTGTTACAATAGTACACTCCTACCTTCGAGACTCAAGCGGAGTAGATAGTACCATCCTTATTGTTGAACAAGATCAGTACGACAATTATGACGATAAAAGCTATGTATCGTCAAGGCCTCAGACACTTTATTACAGTCCAGGACTTTCACAACAAACATCTCCATCCGTAGGTACTATCTACCTTTATCCTACTCCAGATGCAGCTTATACGCTGTTTATAGACTCAGAAAAATATCTTACCGAGTTTGTAAATCCAACCGATCTAGTAACTTTTGAACCAGCCTACTATTCTGCATTGGTTTATAATCTAGCGGTTAGGCTATTTCGTGATTACCACGGTATTAAAACACAAATGCCGATAGACCTACTTGGAACAGCTAAAAGCTCAAAGCTCAAAATAGAGCGGTTAAACTCGAAGTGGGTTACGGCTCGCTTGGATTGTCCAGGTAGTAAGGCTGGCAGAAACTACGATATATACAGCGATACTTAGAGGATTATCCATGCTGCTTGAAGGATTTTTAGGACCAACATATAATGGACGTAGCGTCGCCACGGACCCTAGCAGGTGTGTTAATTTTTATCCCGAGATAGATCCCAATGCTCAATCGCGTTCCATACTCGCACTTATTGGTACTCCTGGATACATTCTTAGTAAATCGGTGGGGGATAATCCTATTCGCGGGATGTATTCGTTCAATAGCACTATGTTTATAGTAAGCGGGAGTTCGCTGTATAGTTTCGACGGATATAATCTTACTACATTAGGAACGCTAGTAACATCATCCGGTCGTGTTTGCATGGCGGACAATGGTCTGGAATCAAGTGGAGCGGGTGGTAATGAACTCCTTATCCTAGATGGACAGGAAGGATATATTTACAACGTTGCCACTGGAAACTTTACCCAGGTGGATAGGACCGCTCGTGGATACGTAAGCGCAGTAACCGTAACGGAACCAGGATCTGGCTTTACCAGCCTCCCCACCGCCACGGTCGAAGGAGGTGTTGGAACAAGCGCTACGATAATAAATGGCGGTACGGGATATGCCACGGGAGATATTTTATACGTAGAAGGAGGGCTTGCTACCTCCAAACTTTCATTCACCATCACAAGCGTGTCAACTTCCGGTGCCATACTAGCCACTGATCTTTTATCTAATGGTGAATACACAACGTTTCCCAACAACCCCGTAGCCACTTCCACGGACGGGGCTGGATATGGAGCAACGGCTCACGTAAGATGGGTTGAAGGTGCTAAATTAAAAGTATGGATGAAGCTGGTCGATGCTACTTTGGTGGGTATAGGATCGGGATACAATATCGGAGATAGCGTTGCACTTTCGGCAAACTCTAATTCAACTCCTGCTTACGTTACAGTGCTTACCACTGGAGTGTCAAGACTGTCTCCGGACGCAGCCGTTGGTACAACGGGGTCCGGTTATAATGTCGGAGATACCCTTACGGTTGTTGGTGGAGTATTCGATACAGTAGCAACCGCAGTCGTTGCAACGGTTGATGGTAGCGGAGGAATAACTAGCGCCACGGTAACGAACGCCGGAGCATACACGACTTTCCCAACCCAACCGCTTTCTTTTACAACGAACGGTGGCGGGACAAGCGCCTCACTAAACGCGGAATGGTCCATAGGTTCGATCGAAGTCCAATCCGGCGGGAAATATGATTCTATACCTTACAGTCCATTGTACCAACAATCCGGGTCAACGGCCTCAAGCGCGGTTGCCGTTGCGGGTGGATCGGGCTACGTGGTTGGAGAAAAAATAAACGTTCCCGGAGGTACATCTACTACTCAAGCGGTATTTACTGTCGCAACTATTGACGGAAGCGGGGCTATATTAACACTTTCGGTTCTGGACGCAGGTTCCTATACGGCCTTTCCCACTAATCCGGTAGCAGTAACATCATCCGGTTCTGGTATGGGAGCAACGATAAATATCTCTTGGAGTTCAGGCGCAGGAATTAGTATAACGCCTTCTTGGGGCGTTGAGGAAGTAGAAGTCATTGAATCTGGGCGAGATTACCCCAACTCGGCCTATGTAGTGTTTGCTGGTGGGGATCAAGCAACACCCGCCAAAGCAACGCCAACAATATCAATAAATAATGGAGGATTCCCACTAAACCCGGTAAAAGCAGCTTTTATAGACGGTTACTTTGTGGTTATCAACGGTACAATGTCGGCATGGTCAAGCGATCTTTATGACGGTCTTACATATAATCCTCTTGCCACTTCTCCGCTTAGCTCTACATCGGATAATGTTTACGGCGTGCTAAACCATATGGGGCAACTTCTTTTTATTAAATCAGGCGTATCGGAAATATGGTACAATGCCGGAACAGCCACTTCGCAAGGATTCCCATTCGCTAAAATGCAAGGTGGTACTCTCCCAGCTGGCTCCGCTTACCAGTGGGCAATAGCGCAAGGTTCTGGATCGGTGTTTGCTCTTGCTACTCAAAAGCAGGGTGAAAACCCCGAGTTTGTGTTCGTAGTTCAGTTGTCCGGTTATACTCCTAATCCAATATCTACTAGTAACATAAACTACCTTATTGATAAATGGCCAAAAATAAACGCATTTTCTTACGTTTATTCCGAACATGGTCATACATTCTACGTTGTTACAGACCCAGATGCCGACGCTACCTTGGCCTATGATGTAACAAGCGGAATGTGGCATGAAAGGTCTAGTTTTAGAGAAGGTATAGCACCCGATACTGGAAGGCACGTCTCCGATTGTTACGTGTACCACAACGGTAAACACTATATCGGAGATTACCGTAATGGGAACATCTATGAAATGAGTTCTGATTACTTTTCCGATAACGGAGATAATATAATAAGCACTAGAATAGGTAACCCGATATACGACAAAGGAGATATGGACAACGTATTTATAAGCTCATTCCAAGTAGATTTCGAGACTGGAACCGGTGATTTTAGCGAGGGGTTTTCTTCCGATCCTAAAGCAATGCTTTATTGGTCGGATGATGGAGGGCACACATTCTCAGATGCTCAGCAAGCCACGGTTGGTAAGCTGGGAGATTACATCACCCGTTTGATATGGTGGCAATGCGGATATGGTCGTGTTCTCGTACCCAAACTTTCCATATCCGATCAAATACGCAAAATAGTATTAAATGCTTACTTGGATATATAATGGCTAAATCAATAAAATCAATTCCAAACATTCAAACCGGAGGTACTCAGGGTTGGTATTATTGGTTTGCTCAGACCATACCGGATTTACTAAGTCAAAAACTTGATTCTATTGTTTCGTTTGTAACCGGTAATTTTCTTTCCGTGGATTCCAACGGAGAGGCAGTGGATTCTGGTAAATCAGCTCCTACCGGGGATATAGTTGGAACGACCGACTCACAAACATTGGCGAATAAAACTCTAGTAAAACCTACTATATCGGACTTTACGAATGCAGTACATAAGCATGAAGCTACAACTTCAGGTGGTACATTGTCCGAAAAGGCACTTATTTTATCCGACAATGCAATAAACGATGTTTTAACAACTAAACATGGATTTTGTCCAAAGGCTCCCAACGACGCCGATAAATATCTAAATGGCGTTGGTACTTGGTCATCTCCATCCGGCGCGTCACCTTATACTCTGGCAGGAACAACCAATCAAATAAATCTATCCGCATCTGGAACCGGGGTACTTCTCGCAAGAGATATAACATTATCGCTACCACAAAATATAGATACCGGAGCTTCACCGCAATTCGCACAGGTAAAAGTTCCTTCCTTGAAGACAGATTCTTCTTCTCCAACAGATATGACATTAATAACTGGCGCGAATAAGACCTTATTGCTTGATAGCGTAGTTTACAACGATTTACTTATTCCTATATCAACTGGAAAAGTAAGCGCTGTAAATGCTCCAACGTGGTCTACATTTACAGGAGTTATTAGCCAGTATACATTTGCAGTTGATGATTATATACAGTTATCGGCAACAGAATTTATGCACGACTATAAAGAGGGTACCCCTATAGAGATACATTTACATTGGGCTACAAACGGATTAAATGATGCAACGGTAAGAAAAGTCAATTGGTCAGTCGATTATACTTGGGCAAATAATTTAGCAATGGGTGGAACTACCGCCTTCGCATCTCCTACTACTGTCACTTATGAGGATACCATAGCAGCTAATCAGCCTTCATTAACGCATAGGTACACAACAATAGGAACTTCCACGCCTACTGGAAGCAAGATAGGCGCTTGTATTTTAATAAGAGTTAAAAGAATAGCCAAAACAGCTGGA
>Ga0172381_10006259_pt1 | contig 11958 bp, 15 predicted proteins | sample Leawel6488metaG_FD_119754 | JGI IMG/M metagenome (GOLD analysis project Ga0172381, IMG submission 119754) | Leachate microbial communities from a municipal landfill in Southern Ontario, Canada - Leachate well 64-88 metaG | ecosystem: Engineered > Solid waste > Landfill > Unclassified | place...
TATAAATTAAAATTAAGGGCGAAGTTTTACGGATTCGCTATCGGTATCGGGCATGACCGTAAACTCACGCTTGAAGTGCTGGCGCAAGTAATGCCGCAATTGGAAAAAGAAGGGTTTAAGTTTGTGTTTTTATCGGAGCTGGTGAAGTAACGATGGACGAAGGAAGAAGGACGAGGGAGGATTTGAGATAAATGTACGTACTTGGTATTGAGACATCGTGCGATGAAACAGCGGCGGCAATTGTTGTTGATGGAAGGAAGATTATTTCCAGCCAGGTCAGCTCCAGCCTTGAGTTCCACAGTAAATACGGCGGAGTAGTTCCGGAGATCGCCTTTCGCCTGCAGTTGGAAACTATCGCTCAGGTTACTGATGGCGCTGTTAAAAAAGCCGGAATTAAATTAAACGACGTGGGCTTGATCAGCGTTACAAACCAACCGGGGTTATTGGGTTCATTGCTGGTAGGAATATCTTTCGCGAAAGCATTAAGTTTAAGCCGGGGCATTCCGTTATTGGGAGTAAATCATCTATATAGCCATATCTACGCGAATATGCTTGCGGATGAACATTTGCGCCTGCCATTTACCGCGCTGATCGTCTCCGGCGGGCACACAAGTATATTTTATGTAAAAGAATTTGATCAGGTTACTGTCCTGGGCCAGACCCAGGATGATGCCTGCGGAGAAGCTTTTGACAAAGTGGCCAAGATTCTCGGGCTGGGTTATCCCGGAGGGCCGGTAATTGAGCAACTGGCGAAAAAAGGTGATGCTAAAAAAATAAAGTTTAATTGTTCTGATACAGAGCGCCGGTTTGATTTTAGCTTTAGCGGGATTAAAACTGCCGTTCTTTATTATGTCCAGCGCCAGAAGGGGAAATCATTCAGCAAAGCTGATGTGGCTGCTTCTTTTCAGGAGGCGGCAGTTGACGCTTTAATAAGAAAATCACTCTTGGCCTGTAAAATGAAAAAAACGAATAGTTTAGCTGTCGGCGGAGGAGTGGCAGCGAACTCCCGGCTTAGAAATAAATTTATGGCAGAGGCGGCTCAAATGGGTGTAACCTGTTTTTTTCCTCCCAAAGTTTTTTGTATTGATAACGCGGCAATGGTGGCCGGGCTTGGTTACAGGCTTTTTAAAAAGGGCTATATTTCGGATCTGCGTCTAGGTACTAACTAAAACGAGGAGGGATTATGTTGACTGATGCCCAGATAGTTGTGCGTTTATCCTTGTCTGTCGTCCTAAGCGGGCTTATCGGGCTGGAACGCCAGATACATCGCCGTACCGCAGGGCTGCGTACCCATATCCTGGTATGCCTGGGTTCTTGTCTTATAATGTTGACATCGCTGTATGTTTTTGATATATATAGTGATAAAGTTCCTTTAGATCCTACTCGTATTGCAGCCGGAGTTATTACCGGGATCGGTTTTCTGGGTGCAGGCGCAATCATCAGAAGTAAAGAAAAAGAAGGTGTTATCGGGCTTACTACCGCGGCCAGCCTTTGGGTTGTTGCCGGGGTCGGTTTAGCGATCGGATGCGGTTTTTTAAGCGGAGCGATATTCAGCACTATATTGGCGTTAGTAGTACTATTCTTCTTAAGACGGGCGGAAGGAACAATGTTAGGCAAAGAGGAAAAATAACCGGAGGTGGCCTATGGCGTTTAAAAGGAAATTAGAGGAAAAAATACTGGACGTGGACGCTTCCATACAGGGCAATTTGAGTTTTAGGGATCCGGTTAACCTGCGTATTAACGGAAAATTTGAAGGTACTCTTGAGACCAGAGGCAATCTTACGATCGGTTCAACAGCCGTGGTGAATGCGGATATATCAGGAGATAATATAATTATTGCCGGAAGAGTAAAGGGTAAAGTTATCGCGAAAGAAAGGCTCACGCTTTTACCGACGGCAATAATGGAAGGGACGATCTATCCCACTAAGCTGAATATCGCTGAAGGGGCGCTTCTGGAAGGGCAATGTTCGATGCTGCATGATTTTTTGAACGCTGATGAATTGGCAAGATATTTGGAAGTGGATCTTAATTCTATTATGGAATGGGCAAATTCCGGAAAGATCCCCGGCCAAAAAGAAGGCGAAAAATGGAGATTCGAAAGAAAGGCGATCGATACCTGGGTTGCGTCAGGTAAAGTCGAATAATATAAACCTATGGCTGAAGAAAAGCTTTTAACTATAAGAGATGTCGCGGTCGCGCTCGGTGTGTCGGAAAAGGAAGTTATTGACTTGGCAGAGAGCGGGAAGATCCCTGCTTACAAAATAGGCGGGATCTATCTGCGTTTTAAGAAAGAACAGATCGATGAGCTTAGAAAATCGCTTACTTCTTTAAAGCAAAGGCAACCTGTTGATTCAAAGTATATATTTAAAGATAAGCTTAATGATTTTGTCTATTTTAATGATTTCTATATTCTTTGCGCGGTGCTCATAGCTCTTCTGTTGACGATAATCTTAAAAGGGTATTGATAAGTGAAGAAGACCGGTTTCTGTGATCTTGGCTTTGCTAAGCTTGATATTGACAGAAAGTCCAGGCGGGGTTTTGCCGAAGCGATATATTGTCCGGGTAAAAACAGGGAGCACCTGGTTAAAATCGTGCGGCAGATGCTTAAGAATAAACAGGAACTTCTTTTGACCCGGTTAGAGAGCCAGGACTTTGCGTTTTTAAAAAAACAATTTGTTTGCCTTGAATATAATCCGCATGCCAAATTAGCCTATTTTAGGCCGAAGAAAATAAATATAAAGGTGAGTACTGTTGCGGTTATCTCCGCTGGAACTTCCGATATGCCTATAGCTGAAGAAGCCGCGGTGACTTTGGAAGTGATGGGTAGCCGTGTAGAAAGGCTTTATGATGTGGGAGTCGCAGGGGTACACCGCCTATTACATAATTTAAAGATCTTAAAAAGAGCAAAAGTCATTGTGGTAGTGGCCGGGATGGAGGGGGCATTGGCCAGCTTGGTAAGCGGGCTGGTGAGTTGTCCGATAATAGCCGTGCCTACCAGTTGTGGTTACGGAGCTAGTTTTCAAGGGTTGGCCGCGTTATTGTCTATGTTGAATTCGTGTTCTCCCGGAGTGACGGTCGTTAATATTGATAATGGTTTCGGAGCGGGATATTTCGCGCATCTTATAAATAAATGATATCATTAAAAGAAGCGATCAAATTTCACGGCCATCTCGGGCCTTATTTAGTCTTGGGGCTTCTGGCGGGTTGGCAGGGAGTTCGCAGCTTAGGCTGTAAAAGGCATTTTGGCCTTGAGGTCAAAGTTTGGGGCGCTGATAAAAAACCGAAATCCTGCCTTATTGACGGATTGCAGCTGTCAACGGGCGCGACTTTCGGAAAAGGCAATATCAAAAAGATCAAGGCTCCAGCGATAAAGATCTTGATCAGAGATTGCGTGAATAATAAACAGATCGTTTTACGCCTAAAACGGCAGTTGATCTGCCGGTTGAGCCGGGCAAATACGCATATTCTGGCGGAAAGATTGGCAAAAGAGATTTATGGATCGGATAATATCACAAAACTATTCATTCTAAAAAGGGAGTAATTCAAAAATGGCGCTATCAGGTTTGGATATCTATAAGTTATTACCGAAGACAAATTGCCGCGATTGCGGATTTGTGACTTGCCTTGCTTTTGCTATGCAGCTGGCTAAAAAATCCGTATCAATAAATAAATGCCCTTATTTGAAGGATGATGTTAAAAAGGCCCTGGAGGCTTCTAATCAGCCGCCGGTGAAACTGGTTACCTTAGGCGAGGGGGATAATAAGCTGGAGCTTGGGAATGAAACTGTGCTTTTCAGGCATGAGGAAAAATTCCATCATCCCTGCGCGATCGGATTTATCCTCGGAGACGGACTAAAAAATGATGAGATCATATCAAAATTAGACAAGATCAATCAGCTTAAATTTGAAAGAGTCGGGCAGAAACTTGATGTTAACTTGATCGCCGTCAAACAATCCGGGGCTGCGGCAAGGTTTGTGGAAACGGTAAAATTAGTCGCGTCAAAAACAGGCCTAAACTTGATCTTGATGAGCAGCGATGTTGTCGGGCTTAAAGCCGCGGCTGAGGCGTTAAAGCCTAAAAAACCGCTTATCTATGCGGCTACTTCTGAAAATTTTACGGAAATCGCGAAAGTTTCCGTGGAATACGGATTGCCGGTTGTCGCCAGCGCCAAGGACCTGGAGGCGTTGTCTAAATTAACTCAGGACTTGAGCTCTAAGGGTGTAAATGACCTTGTTATTGATACAGGGGAAAAGACGGTTAAAGAAAAGATCTGGGATCTTACGCAGATTAGAAGACAGGCGTTAAAGAAAGCTAACCGCAGCCTGGGATATCCAATATTAGCGATCGTTCAGGATAGCGATCCTTGCTCCGAGGCTATGAAAGCCGCTACTTATATTTCTAAGTATGCTTCTATAGTTCTGATAAGCGGGGTAGAACCTGAAGAAACCCTGTCGCTTTTGACTTTACGCCAGAATATATATACAGACCCGCAAAAACCGCTGCAGATAGAATCAAAAATTTATGCTATCGGAGCGGTAACTGATAAATCACCGCTTATGGTTACGACTAATTTTTCGCTTTCTTATTACACGGTTCTAGGCGAGGTTGAAGCTTGCAAAATACCCTGTTATATAATGAGCGTTAATACTGAAGGTATGTCGGTCTTGACCGCATGGGCAGCTGAGAAATTTACGCCTGAAAAGATCGCGGAGTCTTTAAATAAATTTGAGGCGGCAAATCTGGTGAGGCATAAGAAATTGATCATTCCCGGTTATGTTGCCGTGATGAGCGGCGATCTGCAGGATCAGTCCGGATGGGATATTATTGTTGGGCCCAAAGAGGCGGCGGGATTACCCAGCTTTTTGAAAAATTTATCTTAATGGAGAAATTCAAGGTAACTTTTTATCCTCAGAAAAAAATAGTAGAAATGCAGCCGGATGAAGATATACTTTCCGCCGCGTTATCCGCGGGGATCTATATTAATTCCAGCTGTGGCGGCGACGGAGTTTGCGGACGCTGTAAAATAGCGGTCAGGAAAGGCAAGGTTGCTTCTGGCTCAACTGGAATGCTTACTCGCGAAGAAAAAAATAAAGGGGTTTATCTTGCCTGTATGACTGTCGCGCGCAGCGATATAGAGGTGGAGGTTCCGCAGAGTTCAAGGATAGATTTTGAAAAACATAGCCGCGAATTCGAGGAATTTAAGAAAAAAGGCGTTTATGCCGATGTTGAAGAGGCGATAGGAGAGAAAAAGGCCGTTAGCGAGAAGTTCACCCGGTCGCCGTTAGTAGTTAAATTATATATTGAATTGCCTCGCCCTGACCTTGAAGACAGAATCAGCGATCTGGAAAGGTTGATCCGTGAAATAAAACGCCGCAAAGAATTCGAGGATTTGTATGCCGGCATATCCGGCATCAGGCGTTTGGGTGAAGTATTAAGAGATTCGGATTGGAAGGTGACTGTCGGCCTTGGTTTTAAAGACGGAGGTTTTGAGCTTTTGACCGTGGAACCGGGTGATACCTCCGGGAAGAATTACGGGGCTTGTTTTGATATTGGTACTACCACGGTATCCGGACAGTTGGTGGATCTGAATTCCGGTAAAACTATCGGAACTAAGGTTACCTATAATAAGCAGGCGAGTTTCGGGGCGGATGTCATTTCCAGGATAATCTATGCTCAGGAACCCGATGGCTTAGAGAAGCTTAATCATGTTATTATAGAATCTTTAAATCAAATTATCCAGGAATTGGCTAAAGAGCATTCGATCGACCCGAACAATATTACCTGTTGTTTATGCGCCGGCAATACGACAATGATCCATCTCTTGCTTCGCATAGACCCGACATTTATCCGAAGAGAGCCTTATGTGCCGACCGCGAATTTTCTACCGGTGCTCAAGGCCAGCGAAATAAATATCAGGATCAACCCGCACGGTTTACTTTATTGCGTACCCGGAGTTTCCAGTTATGTCGGCGGAGATGTGACCGCTGGAGTTTTATCGAGCTCCCTGGATGAAGAGGGCGATCTAAGTGTTTTGATCGATATAGGCACAAACGGAGAAATAGTTTTAGGCAGCGCTGAATTCATGATATCTGCTTCCGCTTCCGCGGGCCCGGCTTTTGAAGGAAGCGGAGTTAAATGCGGTATGCGCGCCGGCCGGGGGGCAATACAGAAAGTAGAGATTACCCCCAAGGATCTGGAAGTAACTTATGACATTATCGGTGAAGGAAAGCCTCGCGGAATATGCGGCTCGGGTTATATTGATCTGATCGCGCGGATGCTTGACGCGGGGGTATTGGATAAAAATGGGAAGATCAACGATCTTAAAAATAAACGTATCCGTAATTCCGATTCCGGAAAAGAATTTGTGATCGAGTTTAAGAAGAATAGTGATTCCGGAGAGGATATTGTCATCAATGAAGCTGATATTGAAAATTTAAAGCGGGCGAAGGCCGCGATATATTCGGCGACTTCGGTTTTAGTAAAGCATATGGGATTTGATTTTGGCCAGGTAAAGAAATTTTTTATTGCCGGAGGGTTCGGTAACTATATTGAAGTTGAAAGCGCGGTCCGTATAGGGCTGCTGCCGGACTTGGACAGGAAAAAATTTATCTTTGTGGGTAACAGCTCTTTGGCCGGAGCGCATTCGGCGTTGCTTTCAAATCAGGCTTTGGCGCGGACAAAGGATATAGCTAAAAAAATAACTTATTTTGAACTTTCTGCCGATGCCGGATATATGGATGAATATATGGCAGCTTTGTTTTTTCCGCATACGGACTTGGATAAGTTCCCGAGCGTAAGAAAATAGCATGGGTTATATTATTGCTTTGGCAGGTAAGGGCGGCACGGGAAAGACCACTACGGCGGCTCTTTTGATAAGGTTGATAAAAGAAAATAAGCTAGGTTCTGTTTTGGCTGTTGATGCTGACCCGAATAGTAATTTAGGCGAGTCTTTGGGGGTACCGGCTATTGAGTCTATCGGCACGATCCTGGATGGCATTTCTGCGCACCCGGATAAAATACCCGCAGGGATGTCTAAGGACAGATTTTTGGAATACCGCGTCAGTACCGCGATCTTAGAGGGCGATGGGTTTGATCTCTTGACCATGGGCAAGCCCGAAGGCCCGGGATGTTATTGCTACATCAATAATGTGCTTAGGAATATTGTTGATAAATTGATCAAGGATTACGCTTATGTCGTGATCGATAATGAAGCCGGATTAGAACATCTGTCCAGGCGGACAACCCGGCGCGCGGATATTCTTTTGACTATTTCAGACGCGACAAAAGTAGGCTTGCGCGCTGCTAAGAGGGTCAATGAATTATCCAAAGAATTGGATATTCAGATCGGAAAACGATTTTTAATTATTAATAAAGACAGCGGCGAAGCGGATAAGGGCCTTATTCAGGAGACAGGCCTGGAGCATATCGGTAGTATCGGTATGGATCAGGCCTTGATCAGGATAAGTTCTAACGGTAATTCAGTTGTTGATTTACCGCCTGATGCGCTTAGCTTAAATATGCTTAAGCGAATAGGAGAATCAATATGGCAGCGCAATTGATGTTGGAAAAATGGTCCGCAGCGGTTTCGGTTATGAATATCGGAGCCACAAAGCAGGAGGGTGGAACACGCTCAAAAGTGATCAAGGTCGCCGGCGAAGCAACACTTCCGTTTTTGTTTGCCGAAGCGGCCTTACCGCATAAGCCGGTTATCGCGTATGAGATATGGGACACTTTACCGGCTGAATGGCCGGAAGAGCTTACTAGGCCCTGGGGCAAGGTTTTGAATAACAGTTTAGAATGGGCCCAGAAATGTGTCAAAGATTATAAGGCGGACCTGCTTTGCGTGAGGCTGGCCGGAGCACATCCTGACACAGGTAATAAATCCCCTGAGCAGGAGGCTAAATTTATTTCCTCGCTTTTGAAAACAGTTGATGTGCCGTTGATCATATTAGGATGCGGGGATGATACTAAAGATAACCTGGTTATGCCTGCCGTATCAGAGGCTGCCAAGGGCGAACGTTGCCTGCTTGGCGACGCAGTGCAGGATAACTATAAGACTTTAACCGCGGCTGTACTTGCTGACGGGCATAATATTATTGCCGAGTCGCCGATCGATATTAATATCGCGAAGCAGTTAAATATTTTGATCTCGGATATGGGTTTGCCTTTAGAGCGTATTGCCATGAATCCGACGATAGGCGCTCTGGGTTATGGTTTGGAATATGCTTATTCGATTATGGAACGAGGCAGGCTTGCGGCTTTGGCCGGGGATAAGACTTTGGCATGCCCTTTTATTTGTTTAGTCGGACAGGAGACCTGGAGGGCGAAAGAAGCAAAGGCTCTGAAGGCGGAGTTTCCTCATTGGGGCAAAGAATCGGAGCGGGGGGTTTTGTGGGAGGTAGTTACTACAATAGCCCTGCTTCAGTCCGGAGCAAATATCTTAATAATGCGGCACCCTAAGGCAATTGAAAAAGTCGGGAAGTATATAGAAGATTTATATAAATAGGTTACGGTAACGGGTGATAATGTCCGTATCGTTAATCGGTAACGGACGCGTAACCTTAGCCGTAAACCGGTACGGGTTTCAATACCGCAGCCGAAAAGCGAGAAAACATGTTTATAGTCGGCGAATTGATCAACGGGATGTATCCTTTTATAGGCAAAGCCATCAAAGATAAGGATAAAGCTGTTATTCAACAATATGCCCTTGATCAGGTAAGATCCGGAGCGGATGCATTGGATGTTAATTGCGGCCCGGCTTCCAAAGATCCGGTTTCGGATATTCAATGGCTGGTTGAGTCGATTCAGGGAGTGACCGATAAAATTTTAGTCCTTGATTCAAGTAAGCCGGCAGTTATAGAATCCGGGTTGAAAGCGCTAAAGAATAAAGCTATAATCAACTCAACTACCGCTGACGCGCCAAAACTGGAAAAGCTCGTCGGGCTGGCCAAGCAGTATAATACCGGGCTTATCGGTTTGACCATCAACTCTCAGGGCATACCGCAGAACAAGGATCAGCGTTTAGAGTTGGCGGCGATAATACTGGCGTATTGTTCCGATGTTGGTTTTCCCATTGAACAGCTTTATCTTGATCCGATCGTTATGCCGATTAATGTTGCTCAGGCTCAACTGAAAGATATATTGGAATCAATACATGAATTTAAAATTTTAGCTGAGCCCGGCCCCAAGACGATCCTGGGCTTGAGCAATGTTTCGCAGGCCACTTGCTCGCGCAATCTGATCAATCGCACATTCTTGGTAATGGCAGCCGCTTACGGGTTGGACGCGGCGATCCTTGATCCGCTGGACAAGGATCTGATGGACGCTGCGATTACTTCGCAGTTGGTATTGAATAAACAGATCTACTGCGATTCGTATCTGGATGCTTACCGGAAAAAATAAATGAGGGTAAAGATTATGGAGTTATATAACCAATACTATTGCGACATAACTTATAAGTCCGGACTTACCTGCCACTACTGCAATGGCGGGTTAACTCGCGCTCATAACTTGCTCACACTTTGTGTCCGTAAGTTATGCGCCTATTAAAATTATGAGCAGGATGAAAGTGTTTAGAAATGTTCTTCAGTTTAGGGGATTTAGTCAAAGTATCAAATACGCGATGGAAGGGATAGTGTATTTAATACTTTTTCACCGGAATATGCGTATAATATTTATTCTTGGCTTAGTCGCATTAATAGCCGGACTTTATTACAGATTAAAGGGCATAGAATTAATCGCTCTTTGTATATCGGTTACACTTGTGTTTATGGCTGAAATATTTAATACCGCGATCGAGCTGATAATCGATATGTTTACCGAAAAGTATAATACGCGGATAAAATTAGTAAAAGATATTTCAGCGGCAGTTGCCCTGATAGCGGTTTTTAACGCCATAGCCATAGGGATCGTTATTTTCGGAAAAAGGATATTTTGATGTAGCATCCGGTGTTAATCGGGGATTACCGGTGCTGCCTTAGCTGTTAAGGAGGCGGAGATGAAAAAAATTCTGGTTATTGATGACGAAGATGCCGTAAGGGATTTGATCACGGAAAAACTTTCTAAGCATAACTATGATGTTAAAGGTGCCGCCAGCGGGCAGGATGGGCTTACTTTAGCCGTTGGATTTCTTCCTGACCTGATACTATTGGATATCGCGATGGCTGATATGGACGGTTACGTTACTTGTGAAAGAATAAGAAGCAACATAAATACTAAAAATACCCCGATATTGTTTTTAACCGGCAAGGATCTGGACCCAAAATCCATAACCGGAAGATGCGCTAATCTTGAGGCGCACGGGCATATTTCTAAAGCCGCTACCCTTAAGGATCTTTTAGTCAAGATCAAAGATATTTTGGGGGAGTAATGTAACGCAGGTCCAGGAATTGAAGCTGAAGATCTAAGAACGGATTGTTTAACAAATAATAATAGGTTTGACGGCGTAGCTCAGTCTGGTAGAGCAAGCGGCTCATACCCGCTCGGCCAGTGGTTCAAATCCACTCGCCGTCACTAATTATGGCAAAAAGAGGCGTTTTTAGATTTTGAAAAACGTCTCTTTTATTGTTTTATGCGCGTGAAAATTATGACAATATTTAGTTTCAAGTTTATCATAGTAATGATATAATCTAATGTATGTCTGTCTATATGATCATCGAAATTAAGATCAAGGATAGCGTTCCCTACGCCAAGTACGTGGAGAACGTCCGTTCCATTGTTGAAAAATATAAAGGAAAATATTTATCCAGAGGAAGCAAGATTACGCCTATTTTTGGTGATTGGGATCCGGAAAGGATGGTCCTAATTGAGTTCCCTTCAAGTGATGATGTGCATAGATGGTTGCAGTCTGATGAATACAAGAGGGTGGCTGGTTTAAGGGAAAGGTCAACAATAACTAGGGCGATCTTGGTTGAGGGTTGCTAAAAAAGGAGCAGAGTTATGTCTAAAACATTAAGAGGTACAAAAACAGAAAAGAATCTATTAGCGTCTTTTGCCGGGGAGTCACAGGCAAGGAATAGATATACTTATTTTGCCAGCGTTGCCAGGAAAGAAGGATTTGAACAGATCGCCAATATTTTTATGGAAACCGCGGAAAACGAAAAAGAACATGCTAAGGTCTTTTTTAAATATCTGGAAGGCGGCGATTTGGAAATAACTGCCTCATATCCGGCAGGAGCAATAAAAAATACTAAGGCTAATCTTGAAGAGGCTGCTGCCGGAGAGAATTTGGAATGGACTACTCTTTATCGTGACGCGGCCGGGATCGCCCGAGACGAAGGATTTGAAAATGTGGCACGGTCTTTTGAGCAGGTGGCTAAAGTGGAGAAATTCCATGAGTCTAGATACAGAAAATTGATCCAAAACTGCATAAAAAATGAAATATTTAAAAAGAAAGAAACAATAAGATGGCATTGCCTTAATTGTGGTTATGTTTATGAGGGTAATGAAGCTCCTAAGGAATGCCCTGCATGCAGGCACCCGCAGGCATTTTTTGAAGTATTAGCCGAAAACTATTAAGCAATGAAGACCGCGTTATTCTATTTTTCAGGCACCGGAAATTCGCTGCAGGTGGCCAGGGATCTGGCAAAGGAACTGGGCAATACGGAAACTGTGCCGATAGCCAGGGTTATCGGCAGTAACTTTGATTCTTCAGTTGACCGCATAGGATTGGTCTTTCCGGTTTATATGTTCGGGATGCCACTGATCGTCAGACGATTTATTGAAAAGATAAACGCGGATAAAGCTAAATACATTTTTGCTGTAGTAACATGCGGCGGAAAAGCCGGGAATACGCTTAAACAGGTTGATCAGCTATTAAAGAAGCGCGGATCATCCTTGGCTGCGGGTTTTATTGTCTGCATGCCGGGGAATTATACGCCTCTTTATGGAGCTTTGCCTGTGAATAAGCAGAATAAGTTATTCGCGAAAGAACAGTCGAGGATAAAAGAGATCGCGGAA
>Ga0172381_10006260_pt1 | contig 11957 bp, 23 predicted proteins | sample Leawel6488metaG_FD_119754 | JGI IMG/M metagenome (GOLD analysis project Ga0172381, IMG submission 119754) | Leachate microbial communities from a municipal landfill in Southern Ontario, Canada - Leachate well 64-88 metaG | ecosystem: Engineered > Solid waste > Landfill > Unclassified | place...
TCTGTTAGGATTTCTCTTTTTTCTTTTTTCCGGCCTGCTTCTTATCGATATGTGGAAGCACATTTTTACCATCGAACGCAGGGTTGGTTTTATCTCCGGTACGGTCGGCCTGACTTTTTGCTGGCTGTACATTCTTGTTCAAATTGTATTCACGTTATTTTAACCACTTAATTTTTTTGATATGAAGAACACCCCCTTAGCCGTTTATATCCGTTCCCTTGAAAAAGAGGAACGGTTGGACGCGATTTTAGAGATTGCCCGGCAGACACATTCCTCCGTACACACCGTGAACGGATGGATTTACAGGGGATGCCCTGATCCATTACGGAGAAAAATTATCTCCGACATCGTTGGCATCGAAGAAGAAAAACTCAAACCTTAATTTTTTGGCTATGTTTAAGATAATTACGGCATCCAGACTGCTGGAACTGGAAAACACTAAAATTTTATGTGAACGCGAAATATTGTCCAGAGACAGTGAAATTATACGCATCACCCAATTGGCTGAAAAATTGGAAACACAAATAAAAGAAGACCGCAAAGGTTATGCGCGGTATATCGCTTCTTACGAGAATCGGTTATCGGAGGCACATAAACAGTTTACGCTCTCCAATCAAAAGGTGAAAGACCTTGAGAGAATGTGTGTAGGATATATCGAACAAATCGAAAAACTCACCAGAGTCAGAAACGACAAAGGACAATACACAAAGCGATGAACACACTAAAGGACACCGGATTAGTCCTCACCGAGGACGATATAAAAGAGATGGCGTATCAGGCACGGGCAGACTATGATGCCAAATTCCACCCCACAGCAGACATAGAAGATGGTTTGGCGGTTGGATTGTACGCCGACAATGTTAAAGGCCATGAGTTTGAGATTGACTGCTATTTTAAGTCAGAACGCAAAGATGATTCATTTGGTCATGCCTTTGGGACGGAGAAAATAATCTATTTTGACTGGTATTTGCACTCCGCTTCTATCGCAGAAACATATCTTGACGGGGACTTAGTGAAAAACCCCGATTTTAACGAACAACTTTTTATTAACAATTTTAATTAAACATTATGACACTCATTAGGAAACCATCACAATTAACAACAAGCGCAAACATTAAAGCACTCGTTTACGGACAGCCGGGGCTTGGGAAATCTACTATCGCCCTATCAACGCCCATGCCATTATTATTAGACTTCGATGGAGGCGTACACCGTATTAATACTGCCCACCAATGCGATACATTACAGGTTGAAAGCTACCAGCAATTTTTAGATGTATTGCAGGAAGATCTAACTCCGTATAAAACGATTGTGGTCGATACCGTTGGAAAGATGTTGGATTACATGGGTAACTACATCATCGAGAAAGAGCCTAAGATGGGACGTAAAGACGGTGCATTATCACTACAAGGATATGGAGCCAGAAAGTGCGAGTTTGTGCGCATCCTGAAACTGTTATCCATCATGGGTAAGCACGTTATATTTGTTGCCCACGAAAAGGAAGAAAAGGATGGAGAGACACGTTTTATCCGCCCGGAGATAGGAGGCTCATCCGGTGGCGATCTTATCAAAGAGTTAGACCTTGTTGGATATATGGAAGCCATCGGGAAAAAACGCACCATAAGTTTCGATCCTTGTGAGAAGTTCTACGCAAAGAATACCTGTAACCTACCGGAGAAGATAGAAGTACCAGTGATATTAGATACTACTGGTATGTCCATAGGTAAAAACGTCTTTATGAGTGGGATATTCTCCGCATACGCCGCATCGTTAGAAAAACGCAAGGAGATGGCTGGAGAATACGAGGTGCTAATCGACCTTATACGCTCAAAGGTAGATGAAATTACAGACGGTGCGTCGGCTAATGAGTTCATCGAATGGGTGTCAGGATTCGATGGATTTATATGGGATTCTAAGTTACAGGCATCCATGATGATGGTAGAAAAAACAAAAGGACTTGGGCTGAAACTCAACAAGGCCAGACGCTATGAATAGATATAACATATATCCAACCTTATTGGATAAGTTCCACGACTATCTGTTTCCTGAACGTCTTATGGCGTTTGGGAAGTCGGAGGACGATATACAAAAGGAGCTTATTGACGGAATTAACCGCGTCCCTTTTGAATCGGAGCCAGCCGACAGGGGGACGGCATTTAATGAGGTTCTCGATGGGTTCATTAAGACTGGAACGCGACCAGATACCACTATGCAACAGATAGTGAAACCGTTTACCAGCAAGGCGGGAATAGGGTATTCGTTTCCATTCTCGTCATTTATTGTTGATGAATTTGTTGAATATTTATCTGGTGGAATGGTACAAGTGGCGTGCGATGGGGTTATAAGCACACCATCAGGAATTGTGAATCTGTATGGGTATGCTGATGCTGTAAAGCAAAACATGGTGTATGATGTTAAGACAACAGGACGCTATGAGTTCCCAAAATATACACACGGCTATCAGAGGCACGTTTACCCGCTATGCCTAACGCAGATGGGATGCAAGGTGGACTTTTTTGAATATATTATCACCGACTTTTCAGTTACCTACCGAGAGGGGTATCTATTCAATTATGCAAAGTCAGAGCAAATATTAAAGGATATTTGCGAACGCATGATATGCTTTCTTGAGGCGAGCCGTGAAAAGATTACAGACAAGAAAATCTTTAACCAATAACAAACTCAAAATGATTAATATTTCAATTTGCCAAGAAAAAATCACAGGATGGAAAGAGGGCAGGGATGGCAACCATTATTTAGACATCACCATTGACACACTCAAACAACCGGATAATTACGGTAACACGCATACATCCTACCAGAGGCAATCAAAGGAGGAGCGCGATAACAAGGCGACAAAAGTGTACCTCGGAAAGGGCAAGGAGTTTATCTTCAAAGAGAGGGAGAGCCAAGCCGCGCAAACGCCCATATCGCAACCACCGAAACCCGATAATCTCGGAGTGCCAAATACAACGGATTCGGATCTGCCATTTTGATCTACTCATTATCAATCACTTAAATAAACCATTATGAACTTACTCACTTTAGGAATTATCTTCGTTTGCCTCATTGTCGTCTCCATTGTCTCGTTTCTCCTTATGGTAAAAACGGATTCTGACAATCAGAGGAAATGGTATTTTATTGCCCTCGTTTTGTCCGGAGTATTTGCAATAGCATTTCTTGGTGCAATTAGTAATAACCTAATCCAATTATTATGAACACAGAAGCGATCATGGTAAACGCCATCAGAAAGGCATTTCCGAAGATGCCAAAGATTTTCTACTCTACGGACTTCGTGAAAGAGGTGCATCGGACACCAATATTCACAGGTGAGCCAAAAGCAGGAATATTTTTCGCAAGAAAGAAATACTGCCAGTCACACGATGGAACTATCTTGCGCCACTTGCGGAAGTTCAGGGCAAGCGATCCTAAGAATTTTGGGTATCGGGTAATCGACCACAACAAGGGAATATACGAGAAGATATGAACAAACGCATCATCCCTTATCCTCCGGTTTTACTCGATAAAATCGAAACATTCTCCGGTGAGAAACTTGAAATAATCCAATATGGAGAAGAAGATTGTCCAGATGGTAGCAACAGAATTCTCTGCATAACTGAACGCAAAGAGAGTATCTGGATTACTTTTCAGGATGTGAAATTATTTTTCGGCACGAGGCGTTGTATGTGATAAATTTGTATTATCTTTACATCGTGATCAACACACACCCTCCGAGTTTCCGACTACCATATCGGCGGATGGAAAACGCTGGAATAGCTCAATGGTAGAGCAGATGTTCCGTAAACATCAGGTTCGGGGTTCAAGTCCTCGTTTCAGCTCGAAGGCCGTTCGATTCGGCTCGTTGATTGAGGTTTGGTGAGGAGGAGGATGGTTCGATTCCATATATCCGTTGGACGGCCACACAATCTGACACCCCGGAAAGACGGGGATTTTTAAGAGAACAATTTATTTACTAATACTTATTATCATGCCAGCAAGCAAGTATCATTTTGAAAGGCTTAACCCCGGTGAGAAGATTGCAATAGAATCTACGGGAGAGTACCGCGATATTCATAGGATAAGATGCGCCGTCCAGAACTGGAAGAAATTTAACGGGGTGCAAAACCCCACTACTGTAATGTATGAGGACGGCTTTATATTCATTGAGATGTTCGATGTGAAATACAGTAACAGACCATGAAACTCGAACACTTAGCGGCCTATTTCCCCTACGGAGTAAAGGCCAGATTTCAGGAAGTAAACAACTCGAAGTGCCGGAAGTACGTCATCGGTACGGTAATGGCAATCTTCGACAATGGGAGTATCTGCTGTTCTGACACGGTTAATTCATGCCCTGATCGGTTTAAATTGGTGCTGAAACCGTTGCCATACATAGATCGCATGCAAATATTAGCGCTGAACCGTTTTGTGGAAATACAACCGTATTTGAAAAATCACTACGATATTTTCGGACTTATCGAATCCGGAGAAGCGGTAGAAATAAAATAACAGATGTTGCGCATGGTCGAGCAAATTATGAACCGAAATGAGGATAGTCAAAGACCTAAACTCAGCACCTTTAACAAATTAAAAAAGTAGTTATGAGCGGAGGACATTTCGATTACAAGCAATACGCCATTTCAGAAATAGCGGACAGCATTGAAAGAGAGTTAGAAAAACAAGGGAAAGAAATTCCAGAGCATTTATTATGGGGCTATGAGGATAAGTTTTACCCAAAGTATCCAACGGAGATAGAGCAGGCCATGAAAGACGCTGTAACGGCATTAAAAGTGGCTTCAATCTATGCCCATAGGGTGGACTGGTTTTTATCTGACGATGACGGAGAGGAGAGTTTTTTGCTCCGGCTGAAAGAAGAACTTGATGCTTTGAAAAAATAATTCTCACCCCATTGTTGTTTCAGAAATAATAAGTATATTTGTGCTGTCGTATGGAACCCGACTTAATTTTTGAGGATTATGGAAAGTGATTTATTTTACCCCCGATTTACTTCAATTCCTGTTCGGTGCCTCTTAAGGGTTCCCACCGTTCAGGTTTTGTTGTATTTCGGGGGTTCTTATATATACGAGTATGGCAAATAGGAAACAAGAGTATGCCGACTTACTTAAACACCCTTTATGGCAAAAGAAAAGGCTTGAAATTATGCAAAGGGACGGGTTTAGGTGTTGCTTGTGCATGAGTGACTCCAAGGAATTAACTGTTCACCATTTATTTTATATGCCAAATATAGCTCCTTGGGAATATGATGATGAGGTTCTGGTAACACTCTGTTCTGATTGTCACGGTTTTGCTCATTCAGAATTAACAAAAATTGCCCATTTGATAGCGTTCTCTGTGTTAAAAAGAAGAAAGTCTATTATTGACGTGGATATTGCTATAAACAAAATGCTATGAAAGATCCTGCATTTCTATTTTACAGTTCAGACTTTTTGGTAGGAACCCTTACCATGTCTTTTGAGGATAGAGGAAAATATATAACACTACTTTGTTACCAGCATCAGAATGGTCGCTTGAGCGAAGAAACCATTAGGTTATTGGTAGGTTCTATCTCGGATATGCTTAGGTTAAAGTTTAAAACAGATGAGAACGGACTTTTTTATAATGAACGGGTGGAAATTGAAATTAAAAAAAGAGATAGATTTTGTGAAAGCCGCGTAAACAATGGAAAACTTGGTGGTAGGCCACCTAAAAAAGAAAAACCATTAGGCAAACCTAATGGCAAACCTAAACATAACCTACCTGAAGATGTAAATATAAATGAAATTATATATAATAAAGTAGTAGAAAAATATAAAATAGAAGTACCGTTAGGATTTAAAGAAATTATACTTGAATGGTTAAAATACAAATCCGAAAAAAGGCAATCATATAAAGAAACCGGATTAAAGAATTTGGTTGTCTCGTTTATAAAAGAAACAAAAGGAGATTTAGAATTTGCCAAAATAATGTTTGAATATTCAACTTCAAAAAATTACGATGGTTTGTATGCACCAACTGGGGCATCCACTAAGTTATCACAACCAGATGAACTTGGATATAACGAAAGTTATATAAACGGTATAAGAATGTTTAACAAGTGCATACCGATACCGAAAGGAACCAGACCGTGTCCGGGAAATATGTATCATTGGAATAAAGAAAAACAAGACTGGATTTTTGGATAATGAAAATTTACTGTACAACGGATAAACAGACATACGAAGCACCGCTTGAAGGAAAGAGTGGAAATGTATCCGCTATATGTCCAGCCTGTAACGCTACAAGAAAAAACAAAGGGGCTAAGTCGTTTTCTTTCGACATGAGCAAGGGAGCCGGTATGTGTCATAACTGCGACAGGAGTTTTGTAACGGCTAAGGAGTTCAAAGTCGAATACGAAAAGAAAGAATACGTCCGCCCGAGAAAATTCGAGAATAACACCGTGCTTTCAGATGCAACGCTAAAGTATTTCGAGAGCCGAAGAATATCGGCGCAGACTGTAAAAGAGATGCTGATAACAGAGAGCATCGAATATATGCCACAGGAACAAAAGGAAGTACGGTGTATCAATTTCAACTATTTCCGTGGAGAAGAACTGGTAAATGTAAAGTACCGTGATGCTAAAAAGAACTTCAAAATGTTCTCCGGTGCTGAATTGATACCGTATAATCTAAATGCCGTTTCTGAATCGTGTATCTGGTGCGAGGGAGAGTTCGATCAACTTTCCTACTATGAAGCAGGGTTTAAATTTGCCGTTAGTGTGCCAAATGGAGCCTCACGTTCAAAGCAAAACCTTGTTTACATAGACAATGCCATAAATGAATTAGAGTGCGTTAAAACGCATTATATTAGCACCGACAACGATGAGCCGGGAATAGCGTTGAAAGATGAACTTATCCGCAGGTTTGGTGCGGAGAACTGCAAGATAATCGACCTTGGAGATTGCAAGGACGCCAATGAGTTCTTGGTTAAGTATGGAAAAATATCTTTGGTTGAGGCGGTAAGTAAGGCAAAAGACATCCCCTTATCTGGTATTTATTCCATCGATAAAGATATAGATGAACTCATAGACCTTTGGAAAAACGGTATGCCAAAGGGTTTATCGCTGATGCACGAAAAGACAAACCAACTCGTAACGTGGGTTAGTGGGGCGTTGGCAATCTGGACTGGAATACCGAGCGCAGGAAAGAGTGAGATGGTGGATGAGATATGCGAACAACTGAATATTATGTATGGTTGGAAAACAGCTTATTTCTCACCGGAGAACTGGCCGACAAAGCTACACGTTGCAAAGGTAGTTTCCCGCGTAAGCGGTCGGCGTTTTTCGCAGTCCTGCATCGGCGAATATGAATTGGGGCAGACATTGGCGTATGTTAGGGAAAATTTTTTCTTTATTGAGCCAGATGATGAAGATTTAAGCGTAGAGGCTATATTGGCACACGCTAAATCTTTGATAAAAAGATACGGAATAAAACAATTGGTTATTGATCCGTGGAATAAACTTGAACACCGTATGCAAAAAGGAGAAAGTGAAACTGCATATATCTGCCGGGTATTGGACGTGCTGGATGTGTTCGCAAAACGAAACGATATTTTAATACACCTCGTTGCGCACCCAAGAAAGATGCAAAAAGATGCCTCTGGAAATATGGAAGTGCCTAATTTATATGACATTTCTGGCTCGGCACACTTCTACAATAAGGCATTTTATGGGTTATGCGTCCACCGAAAAGACGAACTGGTTGAGTTATATATATTAAAGGTGAAGTTTAAACACTTAGGGCAACCGAAGGGAGGCGTGGTTCAGTTCCGGTATAATATAAACAACGGGAGATATGTTGAGGTTGAGGACTGCCAAACTGGAATAAACTGGGATAATAATTCCCATTTAGACATACCCGGATTAGAACAGATGCCGGTAAATGACAACTTTGAAAATACACCATTTTAGTAAACACATGAAAAGTAAACAGTTATGAAAACAAAATTAAACCAGTGCCCGTACAGCAAAGCAACTATGTGCGTAGTAAAAAAGCCATGCCAAAAAACGTGTAGCGGATGTGATGAATACCCAAAACAATCAAAAAGTAAATAGCCATGACACCAGAAGAATTATTGAAACTTAGAACACGTTGGAGAGAGCCGAAGAAAGAGGAAATCCCATTGAACGAACTTTTGCAAGTCCGTAACGACAGTTGCAATCCCAAGTTTAGCCACGCCATTTGGAACGGGAAAATGTGGATTAACCCCTATCTGGACTGCGAGTGCAAGCCGAAGCCCACACATTACAGACCCATTAATTTTTGAGAGATGAGAAAATTAATTGATATACTCCCCGGAGATATTATTTGCGACAACCCGAAGTGTCATTTTTCATGCACTCCGGCACGTTGGGGAATTTCAGAACTGAAAAAGTTTGTTAATGTTAAGTGCCCGGTTTGCGGTACTACCTTGCTAACACCGGAGGATTTCAAAAGGTCTGTGGCAATTATGCGAACGGTGAACTTTCTGAATTTTTTGTTTAGTTGGATGGTTTTGTTCTATTCCGAAAAACGGATTGCCAACCGGAAAATTGTAAGGTTTCTGACACATAATGAGATTGCAATAATTAATCCAGATAGCCATGCCAGATAAAGACAAAATAAAAATACTCGTTGCGTGTGAGGAAAGCCAGGCGGTTTGCATTGCTTTCAGAAACCGCGGATTCCAGGCATTTAGTTGCGATATTCAGGAGTGCTCCGGAGGGCACCAGGAATGGCACATACAAGGAGATGCTGTAGCCGAGGCATATTCAGGGAAGTACGATATGATGATAGCGCACCCTCCGTGTACACACTTGGCGGTAAGTGGTGCAAGGCACTTTGAGAAAAAAAGAAAAGACGGAAGGCAGCAGGATGGGATAGAGTTATTTATGAAATTTATCAATGCTCCAGTACGAAAGATAGCCGTTGAAAATCCAATCTGCATAATGAGTTCTGTTTATAGAAAACCAAGTCAGATTATACAGCCGTTTGAATTTGGGCACAAGTCCAGGAAGGCAACTTGCCTATGGTTAAAATCCCTTCCACGCCTTATTCCTACAAGTATTGTTGAGCCTGATTTGTATGTATGTAAAAACGGGAAAACATTTAGCCGTGATTATATGCTTATTCCTCCAGGAGAGAATAGGGGGGGGGCAAAGGTCAAAAACCTATAAAGGTATTGCCGAGGCAATGGCAGAACAGTGGGGGAATTATTTGCTTGGGATTACCGTAGAACCTGAATTATTTGAATGCCATGGATAAAAACATAGCCGCCAAGGTAAAGGCCGAAAAGATGCGGGAAAGAAAATCTTATGACGTGGTGATCGGCATCGACACTGGAGTTCACACGGGGTTATCCGTTTGGAATGTGAAAGAAAAGCATCTTGCGGCAGTGGATACAATGAAAATACATCAGGCAATGGAGATTGTTTCCGGTTATGTTGGTTGCAATTGCCTGGTTCGTGTCGAGGATGCCCGCAAACGCCAATGGTTCGGAAATTCCGGACGGGAACAGTTACAGGGAGCCGGAAGCATCAAAAGGGATGCAGGGATATGGGAGGACTTTTTAACCGACTTGGGTGTAGACTTTGAGATGGTTGCACCTAAAAGCAACACAACAAAAGTATCGGCTGAATGCTTTGCAAAACTCACGGGATGGAAGGGCAGGACGTCAGAACACGGACGTGATGCGTCAATGTTGGTTTTTGGATATTAAGTTGCCGGTTAATATTTTATCATTTATTTTGTATTGTAAGAAATAAAGTGTATATTTGTACTCACTTAATAACGTAAAAATGGACATAGGAAAATCGATAAGAAAAATTAGGCGCGAGGAGTGCAATATGAATCAAACAGAGTTCTCCGAATTGATTGGCATTTCGCAAACATACCTAAGCCAGATTGAGAACAACAAGAAAACGCCAAACATATCGGTGTTGGAAAGAATGGCACATGAAGCCAATGTGCCATTGTCTATTGTTTTTTGGTTTGGAATATCAGAGGCAGACGTTTGCCCGGAGAAAAGGGAACATTTCCGGTTTTTAAAGCCGTCTATTGATAAAATGATCGAATCTATTATTTGAAACGGTGGCGGCAAAATGAAAGAAATTAGATTAACTCAAGGTTATTTGACATTAGTCGATGATGAAGATTTTGAATATTTAAGTCAATGGAAGTGGTACGCAATAAGGACAGGGAGAAATATGTATGCGACTAGAAATGAAAGCTCCTTACAGAAAAAAACCATATATATGCACAGGGAGATAATCGGAAACATAGAGAATGGGTTTGGAGTTGACCATATAGACCACAACAGCCTAAATAATCAAAGGTCTAATTTGAGGGTGGCTTCGCGTGCTGAAAATTTGCGGAACAGTAGAAGTGGGATAGGCTCATCATCAAAATATATTGGCGTAAGTTTTTATAAAATGTACCGTAAATGGCGAGCGCAGATAATGGTGAATGGAAAAAACAAGCATATTGGTTACTTTGAATCAGAAATAGATGCGGCAAAAGCCAGAGATAAGTCCGCCATAATACACCATAAAGATTTTGCGAACTTAAATTTTCCAATAGAAAAATAAATAATAATTACGACAATGCGAGAGATTTTATTTAGAGGGAAAAGGATTGATAACGGTGAATGGGTGAAGGGTTATTTGTTTAAAACGACGGGATTCAAGATATCACAAAGAACACTGGATTTCTGTATTCAGGTCATTGATGATGATCTTGGGCACTGGTCATTTAATGTTATCCCAGAAACCGTAGGGCAGTTTACCGGATTGCTCGACAAGAATGGGGTGAAGATTTTTGAGGGAGATATAATTAATATTGAGCGTGACTATTCTATTGGAATTGAAGAATATTACGCAAGAATTGCCTTTTCGTACGGTAGTTTTGGCTTTATTACAAAATATGATGAAAAATTTGAATTATTCACATCGTTTGGTGGGTTGAACGACAGGGAAGAATTCTCATCGACTACTTCTATAATCGGCAATATCCACGACAACCCAGAATTATTAACCAAATAAATTACAATTATGACAAACGAAGAGATTATCAGAAGGCTATCAGAGGAAGCTCCATTTGGAATAAGCCATATCACTCCATATATGTTGGAGGCTTTGGACTTAGCCCGTGCCGATGAGCGGGAGAAGATGAAGGCGGACATCGAAAGGCTTACCAACCAACTTGCAGAACGCAAAGAGGTGATAGCCGGAAAACAAAAAACGATTGAGGCACTATGCCTTGCTGCCCAAAGGACTGAGGCGAACCATCAGGAGTACATCAATAAGTTTAGAGCCGAGCAACCCTCCACCATGACCGAAGCCGAATTTGAATTGGCAAAACAGGGGGCGGAGATAGAAAAGCATGACGGGAGCCGTGCAAGGGTTATTTGTTGGGATTTGAAAGTTGAGAACGATACCTCAATAATTGTTTCCACCGATGTTGCCGATATGGAAGCACTGCGAGGCTATACGAGGTATATGTTCATGCGTGACTTTCGCCTCCGCACCACGAAGCGGGAGGGGTGGGTTTGCTTCGTGCCGAAAGGAAACAAAATCTATACGACTAAAGAAGGAGCGCAGGACAGATGCGAAATCGCTGGTGGGGTTCCTGCTCGCATAACTTGGAACGAACCTAAAAAGGAGGAATAGATTATGAGCAAATATTATTTCCCGTCAGAAAACACTGAAACCTGCACCAACATTGCCGGGATCAGGGAATACATGAAAGAACACGACCTCACAGAATTAACCGTCTTTGAGGCCAAACGCGAATCAGGAACCGGATATTTTTTCTGTCAGGCAGTCGGAACGTGTGGAGAGGTCGGGAATTGCGACAGGCTTTGCCCTGACTATATTCCCAACAACGGAAAATCGGGAAGATGCAAACACTATGGGTATGTGTATGAAGCAACAGAAAAAACCAGAA
>Ga0172381_10006261_pt1 | contig 11957 bp, 10 predicted proteins | sample Leawel6488metaG_FD_119754 | JGI IMG/M metagenome (GOLD analysis project Ga0172381, IMG submission 119754) | Leachate microbial communities from a municipal landfill in Southern Ontario, Canada - Leachate well 64-88 metaG | ecosystem: Engineered > Solid waste > Landfill > Unclassified | place...
AGAGGAAAGCGGACACATTCAGCGGGTGTTCGATATCCTCGTCGATTGCGATGGCGATGCACTTCTGTACATCGTCGATCAGGTCGGCGTCGGAGCATGCCACACGAACGCTTTCAGCTGCTTCTTTCGATCGTGCATTGGAGCGCGCCAGCTGATAGATGCGCCGAAGGCAGGGGAGAAAGAAGTTCTGCGTGTTGTGGACGCCACCGTAAACCATGGATTGGCGCTTGCGTCGATGGGTTTTAATTCCGGAGATGCCTCCAGTGCCTTTCAGTCGGTCAAGGAAGGGGGGAACCTAAGGTTTGTTCTTCCTACCGGTTCTCTTGGTCCACGTACCCGCTCCCTTCTTAAGGAAGTGGGCTACGTGCTCTGCGAACCAGATCGACGAGGCTACTGTGGCACGTCTGGAGGAGCGGATTTCTTCCAGCGCGATCGAAGGATGGTATCTCTACAGGTTGCCAGTACCTTCGATGCCGGAATCACGGGGAAGGATCTCGTGATTGCCAGTGGCGTAAAGGATTTACGCTCAGTGGCCGATCTTTCGTTTTCTCGGAAGACGAATAACCCGACTAGGTGGGTGCTGATCTCCAAGGAGAAGCGAATTCCGGAAAACGGATGTATCCGGGTCGGCTGTGAATATCCACTGTTGGCTGAGGAATTACTCAGGCAGCGGGGTATTGCCTGCAATTTCACTACCATTGCCATCGAAGGCAATGAAGAACAGGCAATTGCCGATGGTCTTTGCGACTTTGTGCTCGTGGTCACAGAAACCGGCGGTAGTATTGAACGAGCTGGCCTGAGCGTCATTGAGGGGTTCGATAATCTCTTGGTTTCGACTCCTCAAATCATCGCGAAGCCCGAGCTCTGCGAAGAGAAGGAAAGGGCTTTGCAAAAGCTGTCCGTTGCTCTTCAAGCAGCACTTGCTGCGGATGAGCGCGTGATGGTAAAAGCCAATGTCAAAGCGGACGTACTCAAGTCCATTATGTTACCGGCTTCAGATGTCCCGACGGTTACACCGTTGTCATCTGGCGGCTTGGTAGCTGTGGAAGTGTGCGTTCCAAGTGCCTCTATTGCGGAGACACTTTTCATACTCCGCGAAGCCGGTGCAACGGCTATTGCCGTTCAGGATCTCAAGGGATTCCTGGAATAGAACAACAGATTGCACCATTTGCCCTCAGTCATGCACGACTGGGGGCTTTTTTGTTGAAATGACCGAAGCGGAGATTCATGAATCTCCGCTACAGGGTAGAATGACATTGTGGATCATTCCTTCTTCATCCATCGCTGTCTCACGCTTGCCGAACATGGCCGTGGCCATGTCGGAATCAACCCGCTTGTTGGAGCGGTCCTTGTGCGTCAGGAAAAGATCATTGCAGAGGCGTGGCACGAAGGCTTTGGATTGCCTCATGCAGAACGCAGGCTCCTTGAAGCATATCAAGGAGAGATTCAGGCAGACGATGTTCTCTACGTGAATCTGGAGCCTTGTTGTCATACAGGTAAAACGCCACCGTGTACGGAGATAATTCTTAAGAGGGGAGTGAAGAACGTTGTCTATGGAATGGAGGATCCGAATTCTGAAGTACAAGGAAACGGTCTTAAGGTCTTAAGGTCTAAAGGTCTTAAGGTCATAGGCCCTGTGGAGATGGTGCAGTGCGAGTGGCTGAATCGGGGGTTTATTTCTTTGCAGAAGCAGCACAGGCCCTGGATTACGCTCAAGCGGGCACAGACTAGGGATGGTCGTATTGCCGCTGTGGACGGCTCACCGCTCACTATTACCTCACACGAACAGGACGTGTGGTCTCACACACGCCTGCGTTCCGAGCACGATGCTATCCTTGTCGGCGTGGGAACCATCGTGAGTGACAACCCGCAACTCACGGTGAGGGTGCCTGCGGACCAAAGCGCGAAGCGCGAAGGTTCGAACACAAGATTTATACAAGATAAGAACACAGAAGTTGATCAACTTTCTCCGCTTCGTATAGTTCTCGATCCGAAATTACGTCTTCAAGAAAATGCTCAAATTCTCTCTAAAAAACTCGCGATGGGGACCGTCGTCATCGCAGGGGAAGGGTTGCAGGAGAAGAAGGAGAGAATCCGGGCATTGGGTGCTCGCGTGTGGGAATGCGAGCTTGTGGAGAAAGCTTTTGATTGGCAGGTTCTCTGGGAGCTCCTCACAACTCCTTTGGGAGATTTTCACGGTATCACGAGTATCCTTGTCGAAGGCGGATCAAAAACCTGGAAGGTATTCCAAGAGGCCGGGATGGTTGATGAAGAAGTAGTGTTAGTCGGAGAGAATTAAAAGCAACAGAAATGAGTATTTCATCGGCTCATAGTGTACGATTGTTGTGTGTTAAACTACGCATTCATTGACGGTCAGAACTTGCACAAAGGCATTCAGGAGCTGGGGTGGAATCTGGATTACCGGCGATTTCGAACGTATCTCAAGGATAAATATGCTGTCGAGAAGGCTTTCATAGTTATGGGTACGTTGCCACCAATACAGATCTCTATACTGCTTTGCAGAGCTATGGTTATACGTTGATCTTCAAGCCGATTCTTACGTACAAAGATGGCAGAGTAAAAGGGAACTGTGATGCAGATCTAGTGCTCAATGTCATGACCAGAATCGAAGAATTTGCACAAGCAGTTATTGTTTCAGGTGACGGAGATTTCTTTTGTTTGATCAAATACCTCAAAGATCGTAATAAGCTGCGCATGATATTAGTCCCAGATGAAAACAATTATTCAGCACTTCTTAAGCCATTTGCTGCAGGATGGCTTGCGAGTATCAACGCTAAACGCAAAAAACTTGAGTATATGAAAACACCCCGTAAGGACGGAACCATACGGAGTGCGTTTCGTGGTGATACAAACACATGATAGCAATGTAATGTCAATTAGTCAATACATTCCTGAAATCGCTTCATGAGGTGGTGTTGGTCGGAGAATAAAAAATAGGATAGTTCTTATTCTACTTTTCTCAGTATCTTCTGTGCCGTCTGATACATCCGGTGCCAGAGGTTCTTCTTGAGCGGTAATGCACCGGTTGCAGCGTAGCGCCCCACAGCCTCTGCAAATGTCTTCCCTTTGCGCTCCATGGCCGCCAGGGACTCTGGGCGCTTATCGACTACCAACGTAAAGATGCCCTTTCCTCCGGTGCACTTCGGCTCAAAGTGCGCCCCCAAGACCGTGCCGCCGAAGAACTCAATGGCCGCTTTGATATGGCTCGTAGTGCGCTGCATTAAGCCCTTCCAGGCACCTAGGCCCGCACCTCCTGTGAAGATGAGGAAGAAGGGCTTAGCTTTGAGCATACCGACCGAGCGCTGGTCATCCAGAGCAAAGCCGCCCATACGGTCCAAGGTATTCTTCAAGTGCGCGGGAACCGAGAAGTTCCAAATAGGACTCGCGATCACGATGCCATCCGCTTCCTTCACTGCTTCCTTCACCGTGAGGAATCCTTTTTCCTCCTTATATTCCTTGTCATAACACTCCAGCGTGAAGTGCTCAATGGAAAGGTCGCGCAGGCGTAGAGTTTCTACGGTGGCGCCTGCTGCTATTGCACCTTTGGTAAATGCGGCTGCTAACGTAGCCGCGTTACTCGGTTCATTGGTGCCGGCGATAATCATTAAAATATTCATGGTTTGTAGTGTATGCCTATTTGCATCAGGAATGTTGTAACCGAGTCATCTCTGTCATCAGATTCCCAGTATTGACTGATGGAAAAAATAAAGCATGGAAGCAAACATAGTATCATGCGGCTATGGAACTTTTTCCGTGCAACTGTTGTTCCTTGAGGTCTGCGTAAGTACCATATATCGTGTGCGGTTGCTACCCAATGACACAGTATGTAGTGTTTTGTTTCCATTCAATTTTTACTCATGAATCCTCAGACCACGCAGGTATCCTCTGATACTACTCAGGTAAAAAGTACCGCTTCTGTTCCAGCAAAAGGTCTTTCTGTTGAACGCCGCTTCACAACGCCGGGTAGTGATCCTCTGGAAGAAGTGACCTATGAGCGCCGCAAGAGCGCCATTAAAAATCCTGATGGTTCTACGGTATTCGAGATGGACGAAGCGGAAATTCCTGTGGATTGGAGTCAGATGGCAACGGACATCATGGTGAGTAAATACTTTCGCAAGGCAGAAGTGCCGCAAACGGATGATCAGGGGAACGTGATCAAAGATGCAAAGGGCAATACCGTTACCGGACCCGAACGATCAGTAAAACAAGTCATTCGTCGCATGGCTGGGTGTTGGCGCGCATGGGGAGAGCAATATGGCTACTTTGCAACGGCGCAGGATGCGCAGGGATTTGAGGATGAACTCAAGTACATGCTCGTACATCAGATGGCAGCGCCCAACAGTCCCCAGTGGTTCAATACCGGTTTGTACCATGCGTATGGCATCACCGGCCCGGCACAGGGGCATTATTACTGTGATCCAAAAACAGGCGAAGTGAAAAAGAGCATGGATGCCTATACGCATCCGCAGCCGCATGCGTGTTTCATTCAGTCTGTGGCAGATGATATGGTCAATCCCGGTGGGATCATGGATTTGTGGGTGCGCGAAGCGCGTCTGTTTAAATACGGGTCCGGAACCGGAACGAACTTTTCCCGCATTCGCGGTAATGGCGAGCCGCTCTCGGGCGGCGGCGTCAGCTCCGGTCTGATGAGTTTCCTGAAAATCGGCGATCGAGCTGCAGGAGCTATCAAGTCCGGCGGAACCACCCGGCGTGCAGCCAAGATGGTAACGCTGAATTTGGATCATCCGGATATCGAAGTCTTTATCGATTGGAAGGCCAACGAGGAAAAGAAAGTCGCAGCCATGGCGGAGGCGGGGTACACCACGGATTTCAATGGAGAGGCGTACCAAACGGTTTCCGGTCAGAATTCCAATAATTCCGTTCGGGTGCCGCATGCGTTCTTTGAACAGATAGAGAAAGACGGGGATTGGAATCTGTACTGGCGTACGGAGCAGAAGAATGCAGAAAAAGAAGGGCGTAAGCCACAGGCATGCAAGACGCTAAAAGCACGGGATCTGTGGGACAAAATCGGCTATGCCGCCTGGGTGTGTGCCGATCCCGGCGTGCAGTACGATACAACGATCAATGATTGGCACACGTGCCCTGCGGACGGACGCATCAATGCCAGTAATCCATGCAGCGAGTACATGTTCCTGGATAACACTGCATGCAATCTGGCATCAATCAACCTGATGAAGTTCTACGATGCGGAGCATAGTACTTTTGAAGTAGAGAAGTTTCAGCATGCAGTGCGCCTCTGGACAATCGTACTGGAAATATCTGTGCTGATGGCACAGTTCCCCAGTGAAGACATCGCCCGTCTCAGTTTTGATTTCCGCACGCTGGGATTGGGATACGCCAACCTTGGGGCGATGCTCATGCGCATGGGAATTCCGTATGACTCACAAAAGGGCCGTGCAATTGCTGCCGCTATTACGGCTATTCTCACTGGCGAGTCCTACGCGACATCCGCGCTGATGGCCAAAAATCTCGGCGTATTCCGCAGTTTCAGCCGCAACCGTGAATCTATGCTCCGCGTGATTCGCAATCATCGGCGTGCTGCGTATGCTGCTCCCAAGAGCGAGTACGAAGAGCTCCATGTTCTGCCGGTGCATATTGATCAGAACCTCTGTCCGGCGGATCTTCTGGAACCAGCAAAGGAGTGCTGGGACCGGGCATTGGCCATGGGAGAGAAGTACGGCTATCGCAATGCGCAGGTGTCCGTTATTGCGCCAACAGGAACCATCGGTCTTTTGATGGATTGTGATACCACTGGAGTTGAACCGGATTTTGCTCTGGTAAAATTTAAAAAACTTGCCGGGGGCGGATACATGAAGATTGCCAACCAATCGGTTGCCCCGGCTTTGCAGGCGCTGGGATATTCGGATCGTGAAGTGCGCGATATCATGCGCTATGTTTTGGGAACACTTTCTCTGGAGGGTGCTCCGCATATCAACAGGCAGTCACTCAAAGAGAAAGGGTTCACGGATGAAGATATCGCCAAAATTGAGAAGAATCTTCCGCAGGTCTTTGAGATCACCTTCGTTTTCAATCGTTTTGTTCTAGGAGATGAGACCATGGAACGTCTGGGATTCTCCAAAGAGCAGCGCGAGGATGTGTCGTTTGATCTCCTCTCGGCGCTCGGATTCACTCGTCAGCAGATTGAAGAAGCCAACACCGTCGTCTGCGGTCACATGACAGTTGAAGGCGCTCCGCTGCTCAAAGAAGAACACTTGCCAGTATTCGATTGCGCCAGTGCATGCGGCAAAGAAGGAAAGCGCACCATCGGGCCCGAAGGACACATCCGTATGATGGCTGCTGTACAGCCGTTCATTACCGGATCCATTTCCAAGACCATCAATTTGCCGCACGAGGCGACAATAGAGGATATCAAGAACGCATATTTCTTAAGCTGGAAGCTCGGACTCAAATCTAATGCACTCTATCGCGACGGGTGCAAATTGAGTCAGCCTTTGAGTAGTCATTCCGGAAAGAAGAAAGAAACAGCAAGCAAAAGTTCTCCGCAAGAAAAAGAAATTGTTGAACGCATTGTCATCAAGGAAGTACCGCGTCGCAGAAAACTGCCTGATGAACGCATGTCGATCACACACAAATTCTCCGTTGCGGGCCACGAGGGGTATCTCCACGTTGGGCTCTACGAGGATGGCAGACCCGGAGAAATTTTCATCAAGATGAGTAAAGAGGGCTCCACGCTCTCCGGCGTGATGGATACGCTCGCCCTCAGTCTTTCCATGAATTTGCAGTATGGCGTTCCGCTGGAAGTGCTCTGTTCCAAGTTGGTGCGCACGCGCTTTGAGCCCATGGGCATGACCATCAACAAAGAGATTCCCATGGTCAAAAGCCTCATGGACTACCTTGGGCGCTGGCTGGCACTCAAGTTTTTGCCTAAGGAAAGGGCCATGCAATTCCACAATCGGGAACTGGTGGAATTTGCCTATGCAGAGGGAACCAAGAGTAAGGATGCATTTGCCATGCGCTTGCCGATTATCGATGAGGGCGCAGGAGCACCGGCAGTCAATTATGCGCAGACACTCGACAAAAAGAATGCTGGTGAAATCGAGGAAGCGCAGGAGGAAGTAGGCACAGTGGCATCCAAAATTGATCAGGCCAAGTTACAGGGGTTCACCGGTTCTATTTGCGGTTCCTGCGGGAGCTTGCGCGTGAAGGCAAACGGTTCGTGCGAGGTGTGTCTGGATTGCGGCGCTACTTCCGGGTGTAGTTGAATGCTGCATGGTACCATATCCTCATGTCCCACTGGATTGATCACCTACCTTCTCATGAGCGCGCCAAGATCCGGGCGCGCCTCCGGAGCCCCGAGGAGTACGAAAAGCTTCGTGAGCGTGTAAAGGGCCCATCGGATCTGATGCGAGAAATGAAAATGAATGAATCATTGGCAAATCTTAAATTTGATCTGGAGACAGAGCCAAAATTGAAGAAGGAACTCAAGGAGCGTATTCAGGAAGACATACGGGAGAAGGGGATAGATGCCGTTTTAGGTGTGGATATGGTCCTGGAAGATTTCGATGTGACGATTGAGCAGAATCCTGCAACAAATGAAGATCAGCTTGTGGTGTTACCAGAAGGAAACGTGCACGAGAAAATTCCTATCACTCCTGCATTCAATGAGCAGTATCTGGGGCAGTTTTCCTGATGAATATCACGTCAGCAGCTTCCTGGTGCTTCAGTAGGCTTACAAGGAGAGTGTTCCCAAGAAGCGCTGCAAGAAGCTCCTGAAGAGATACTACATAGACAGGAACAAGACGCCGAACATAGCGATGATGAGGAACGCTCTCATGTGAATGGGGAAGGGCCGCGAAGCCTACATCCTCCAATATTGTTATTGCAAGTTCCAAATGAAAAGAGCCCTTGCCAGAGAGGAAAAATCCGTACAAAAATTTATTACAAGGTGTTTGCTTGCTCCTCTGCAAAACGTTGTAAATCATCGTCTGGAGCCGCGATATTGGGGATTCTCTTTTTGCAGAGTGTACACTCGTGCACGATGATCCATCCTTTACCGGAGCGTTGGTCCAAGTGCACTGGTCGCATGAGTCCGCCGCACGTTGACTGGCGATCACCGGGGCCCTCAAGATCCACATGCTTACTCCACAAACAGTGCGGACAGTGATTGCGGTAGCTGCCTTTTTGGAGAAGTTCCACGTTTGCACCACATTGCTCGCAGATGAACGGTTCTTGGCGGGGGAGGAAAACCAAAGGAAGCAAAGGAGTTAAAGGAATAAAAGGAAGAAAGGGAAGCAAAAGATTACGATGATGATCGTTTGATGCCTTTGCGGAATTGAGTGAGTAAATAACTAACTTTACCAATTGTATTACGAAACTCTTCACATTGCTTACCGGTAATGTATCCACGATCACGGCTAAGCAGCAGTTGGTAATCCAGTTCCTCAAGCGAACCTTCGGCATATTCGATGAAATGTAATTTTTCTTTGTCTGATCGTTTGATATTTCCCTCAACAATGTTCATTGGAACACTGTAGGCAGATCTTCTGATTTGAGTGCAGAGGCTGAACCGTTCCTCCGATGGCAATGTTGGGAGCATGTCATAGATCTGCATACACAGTTTATGTGCCTCTTGCCAAACCACCAGTGTTTCGTATGGCCGTTTTCTCATAAGCCCACAAGTCTACCAAATACGACACTCCTTTTCTTCCTTTTTTTCTTTTTCTTCCTTTAAATCCTTTCTCAGACATTAAATTTAAACAACATAACATCTCCATCTTTTACCACGTAGCTCTTGCCTTCACTGCGCATTTTCCCGGTATCCCGTGCGCCTGCTTCGCCGCCACATGCAATGTAGTCATCGTAAGCAATGGTATCTGCACGTATAAAACCTTTCTCAAAGTCCGTGTGGATTACACCAGCGGCCTGCGGTGCGGTGGCTCCGGCACGGATCGTCCACGCGCGTACCTCTTTTGGTCCTGCTGTAAAGTATGTTCGATACCCGAGTGCGTGGTATGCAGCATGGATAAGACGATCGAGCCCGGAAGATTTCACGCCAAGGTCACCAAGATACTCGGCGGCTTCCTCATCTGAGAGATCCTGCAAATCCTCCTCGATCTTTGCGCAAATCGTGATCACTTCCGCATCATCTGCGACACCGAGTTGCGATCGTGCTTCCTCTACACTCAGTGTTTTCATCTGATCTTCAGAAACATTTGCTGCGTAAATGAGCGGTTTTCGTGTGAGCAGAAAGAGCTCTCGTGCGACAAGCTCTTCTTCCTTCGGAAGTTCAACGGAAGCGGTCGGACGTCCTTCATCCAGTGCTGCTTTGAATTTCTCCAGTACGGAGAGTTCCTGCAGCATGGTTTTATCACCTCCCTTTGCTGCATTCTTCGTCTTTTCGAATCGTCGTTCTATAACTTGAAGATCGGCAAGAGCAAGCTCGGTCTCAATCGTCTCGCGATCACGCTTCGGGTCCACACTTCCTTCCACATGGGTAATATTTTCTCCCGGAAAGAATCGCACGATGTGACAGAGAGCGTTTGTCTCGCGCACGGAAGCCAGAAATTTATTCCCAAGTCCTTCTCCTTTGTGCGCACCTTTTACCAGTCCTGCAATATCCAGAAACTCCACTGTTGCCGGAATGACTTTAGCAGGATGAACAATTTCGGTGAGTTTCTGTAGTCGTTCATCAGGCACTTCCACAATACCGACATTCGGATCAATGGTGCAGAATGGAAAGTTACTTGCCTGCGCACCACGCGTTTGCGTCAGTGCATTGAAGAGCGTCGATTTTCCGACATTGGGTAATCCAATGATGCCCATGCGTAAGGCCATAGAGCAAAGGAGGAGAGAGGAAAAGAGGCGAACATGCCCTATGTAGTGTACAAGTGCGTAGGGAAAAGCGCCCATCGCGCATGCGATGACATCCTTATACCAGAAGCAGGGGCTTGTTGTCTTGCGGGAGTGTGGTCATTGAAATGTACAAATTTCTATTCAAAACGGCCAAAAGACAGCGAAATTGTGTATGGAAAGGCATTGACAAAACTGCATAAAAAGGTACTATATTTCTCTTTATGCAGAGACGCATCGTCACCTTCATCACGGTCTTTGCCGTGTTTCTCAGCCAAGCAGCACCTGTGCTCGCCGCACAGTATGCGGATGTGCGCGGCACGCCGTACGAAGATGCGTTCACCTATCTGACCGATCGGGGAGTGATCAGCGGGTATCCCAACGGAGAAGGCAAGCCCAATGCGCCACTCAATCGTGCAGAGGCACTCAAGGTGCTCATGGGTTTGCGTGGCAAAGAACGGGTGACATGGTTTACCCAGAACATGGTGCCGCTGCCGCTCTTCCGGGATGTGAATCAGGGCGAGTGGTATGCGCCGTATGTAGAAGCGGCATTTGAAGCGAACATGGTCACAGGGTATCCGGATAAGACATTTCGTCCGGCGCAGTACTTGCGCGTGGAGGAAGCAGTGACACTCGCAGTACGCGCATACGACGTCATGGGATCTCAGGATGGTGCGCAACTTTCCACATACATTCAAAATCGTGATAACGAGTGGTTCACGCCTGCTATCAATGCGGCCATAGAGAAGAACCTGATTATGCACCAGGGACGGCTGGAACTGGGGCAGGTAATCACCCGGGGGCGCTTCTTCGACATTGTATTCCGTCTGGAGAAAATGACTGTAGACGGTGCTGTTGCGTACCAGGGATCGGAACCCCAGGTGCCTGTGCAGGCGCAACAGCGTGCCGTTGGTCAGCAGATTGCCGTTGCAACTGCTGTGCCAACAGCAACGGTACAACAAACCTCTGCGGGACAGAGTATCAGTGTGCCGCAGCCTGCGGGAACGTCGTACGGTTCAGAGAAGTACTTCTCCATATCTCTACCTGCACTGGGTATTGATGACCTCAATGTGACACATCCAATAGATCCTTTTACATCCGATGGCATTCTCGCACCGTTACAGAAAGGCGTGGGACACCTCTTTGGCTATCCCGGTTCGGGTGGCAAGGTTATGATTTACGGACATAGCAGCGGCTATCCGTGGGATGTTTCGCAGTACACCAAGATCTTCCGCCAAGTGAATAAGCTGGAGCAGGGGGACAGGATCTACGTGACGTATGAGGGCAAACTCTTCACGTACGAGGTGAACTACAAGCAGACGATACAGGCGAGTTCCACGGAGCCGTTCGTGGATAATGGGCATGGCGAAGAGCTCATCCTTTACACTTGTTGGCCACCGGATTCCATCACACAGCGGTACCTGGTCCATGCACTCCCGGTGAATACCGTGGCGTCGGTAACGCGGTAAGACACACAAAAGGGAGCGCAGAGCGCTCCCGTATCGTGATATTTTTAGTGGTATATTTTGTCTGCCACGGTTGGTAAACCGTGAACAGACACACCTCTTTAGCGAGATCGAAAATCCTGTAACTGGTAAAGGACTCCCTGATTGTAGTTTTCACGGCACAAAAGACCGCGGCGACCACCAAGACCCAAACAGTGTTCGGGTACATCCTCTGCAGCGGAGCGAACGCCTTCGCCGCGCAGCTGAATGCGGTGGAAGAGAGTAGTGATCGTTTGCTCCTTGGCAAAGTTTGCATTCGGAGCATTCCATGCGACGACCTGCGCATAGTACGCTGTACCAGCGCCCATGAGTGTACCCATGAGGATGCCGGTCAGTGCTGCAACAACAATGTTTTTGTGACACTGCATGAAAGAATTGGGAAGGAAATAGATATGTGTTTATTGTTATAATAGCATAAATATGATAATTATGCAAATACTATCCATTTTTCTCAATGGGATGAGGAAAAGAGGTACTCATCATTCTTTGTTCGTCCATCCCATCCGGCTTTGCAGAACACTCCTTGTGCCTGCCAGGATTACCGCTGTCACCAACGTTCCGGTTTGTACAACCTGCAGGGCGGTAAAATATGGAGCGAAA
>Ga0172381_10006262_pt1 | contig 11957 bp, 21 predicted proteins | sample Leawel6488metaG_FD_119754 | JGI IMG/M metagenome (GOLD analysis project Ga0172381, IMG submission 119754) | Leachate microbial communities from a municipal landfill in Southern Ontario, Canada - Leachate well 64-88 metaG | ecosystem: Engineered > Solid waste > Landfill > Unclassified | place...
CCCAATATTCTTTCCGTTAATTTTATTAAGTATTGAGGAGTATAATATAATATGGAAAAACAATGCTGTTATGAGTGTGCACAATACGCAGAATGTAAAGACAGATGCCCTAATGATTATAGTTCTTGTCAATTTTGCGCGTGGTTTTTGGATTGTGAACCGTGTAAAAAATATACACCAACCCCAATAGGAACGCAGATTGAACGGATAAAAGAACTCGATGAACTAATACGTGAGAATAAGTCATTGATAAAAAAATACCCTACTGACTTCGCGTTAAAACATAATTTAATGGAGTTGTTATCTCTTAGAGATGAATTGGTAGACACATTGGAAGACCTAAAAAGACCTCAAGACTACCGCAATGAAAATATAATGAAAGACATAACAGGAGATTAATCATGAACATTAAATCTATCTTAAATACAAAGCTCCCAAAATGCCGCAGGCTTGCATCAGTAATCTATGCCTTAGAAGAGGTGGGCGAATCAACAAGTCATCCCGATGTTTATAATCATGTCTGCAAAACATTCGACAACAAAGAATTTGAAGATTTGCTCGATGAATTATATGATTACGGAATGATCCAGGCATACAAAGAAGAAGGAGATATCTCCAGACATTATAGAATAGATCCGGCCCAGAGAAAGACAGTGAAAAATCTCTTATACGACAACGTTCCAGATTATCATTGTTTAAAGGTCGTTCTGGCTGCCGTTAAAGAGATTGCCGTGGCCCATAATCCCCCATTCCCTTTGATTAATGGTGTTTATGTTCATATCCCATACACTAATTTCTTTATTTTTGTCAGGGTAACAGGAGATAATCAATTTGAAGTATCCGACGGGGGCAGATCTACCCAACTTCAAAAGATAAGAATATCATCAAATGGGGTAAAATGTCCCGAAGACATGATTAAATTCATGAGGTCTGCCATCCAAAAAGAGATGAAAAACAAAAGCGTTTACACAAAAGGCTCAGAAATGAATGACTATGAAATATGTGCAGATGAAATATATAAAATCGTAACCGAACCAGAGATATTCAGTGCAATAATTGATATATATGATATTAGTAAGATGATAGATAATTTTATTACATTATTAGAGGAGATGGACGAGAATGACAAATGATGAATGGCAGACGCCTCGTATTTTATTTCTAAAACTAAACGCTGAATTTGATTTTGGGATAGATGTTGCCGCAAATAATAAAAACTGTTTGGGTAGTGCATGCTTACAAGACGGACTAACTCAAGAATGGCGGGATCTTAACCATTTGGGCGCATTCTGGATGAATCCTCCATACTCGCGCGGCAACATCGACAAATTCTGCAAGAAAGCATACGAAGAAAGTCAAAAAGGATGCACAGTTGTCGGCCTTCTTCCTCTTAGATCAGCATCATGGTTTCATAAATACGTCATGAAAGCGCACGAAATCAGGTTTCTGACACGAAGAGTTAGATTCATAGATCCTGAAACTGGTAAACAAACAAAAGGATCGCCAAACTTTGACAGCATTATAGTAGTATGGAAACCCGGTGAAGTTATCGCGCCGAAAGTCAGTAGTTATGAATGGTGATAAAAAATGAAATTTCAGAGATTTGACACCGTGCGCCTACGATCCCTCCCGATACTTTCAGATTTCACAGTTGGGTCAGTTGATGGGGGCACACCTTGGTGTTCTGTAGAGATCGCAGGCCATATGTTTTTTGGGCATATTAATCCGGATGATTTATTTTTAGTGGAGCACAATAAATGACACCAAAAGCGAGAACTGATAGGCTATCCCTAATAATTATTATTTGTTTCTATTTATTTATCTTCGGATTGATGGGGTATTTATCTGCTGTGTAATAGAAACATTTAAATAGTATGTGCACCTCTAACTACTATATATAGTTTTTGGTTATGCGCATGGCTAAAAAAGAAGATATTAAACCAGAGAAATCTGAAGGATTCATTTATGTAAGTTCTGATGGGGGATCGTTTAATGTACCTAAAAGACTTACAATAAAAGATATTAAAGATATGGAGGAAAACCCATATTTCAATTCGATATGGGAGAAACTAAGTGCACTAATTTTCCCCGGCAAAGTAAAGATAAGCGCCGAAGATTCTAAAGGAGAAATAAACCAGGAATTAACCGCACATATAAAAGAAATAGCAAAAAGAACAAACCTCAACGGGAAAATAAAATCCACTGCAAGAGATCGCTTTAAATGGGGTTGTTCTATTGTTTCCCCAGGATATGATTGGATAGAAGGATGGTATGATCTAATCAATCTTAACCTTCTTCCGCCTGATTCTTTTTCAAATGAGGGCGATGATGATTATATCTTGGTAAGTAGACTCCTTCCCGGAATCGGATACACAAGACAGAAGAAGATTACATTCTATCAGACAACCGACACCGGTCAATACAAGATTAAGAACGCCGTCATGATAAAGGACCCAACTGATCCTTATCTGTCCGGCAGGCCGTCATTTGCGGCATTGTATGGCGTCTTAAAAATGTTGGACTACTGTTTCAATACTCAGATGCAGAAGGTCCACCGCACCGGCGCGCCCTTCATGTTCATCAAAATCGACACAAGCCACCCTGACGCACAAGCAAGCGATACACAATATGCAAAACTTATCCTTAAGAATTGGGGCAAAGATGTGGGGTTCGCTCTTAGGCCAAATTTCGAGGTAGTCGTCCCGGATTTCAAAGATACAAAAGATAATCTGGATACTATTGATGTACTCCATAAGATAATTATTGACTACTTCAGTCCCGGCGCATTCATATCTAAAGATGGGCAATTGATAGGGGGAAGTGATGCATACTCGTTTAAACTATTAAAATCATATATCGAGAGCTGGCAGAGCTGGCTTGAAGACGCATACGAACAGATCTTTCAGAAGGTCCTTGATGATAACGGATATAAAGATTACTCAGTCAAAATAGATATCCCAGAGATACAGGAAAACCGGACAGAAGACAAAAGAAAAGCTGTAGAGACTGCATGCAATTGTGGGATCTCGATCACTCAAGATGAAGCGCGATCAGGACTCGAAGCTCTGGATCTTAATCCTCTTGGAGATGAAGACGGATCTGAACTTGTAAAGAAATCTTCACCACCACAAATGGAATTCACAGGCGCGTCAAAGTATGATAAACCCATAGATGACATAGAAAAAACTACCGAAGATCAATTATCCAAAATTAGCGACGACTTTGAGAAGACAATAATGAAAATACTTGAAATAGAGTAATATATATGCCAGATGAGCGCGTATTAGAGCCGTTAACAAAGGCACAAATCAAAAGTATTAAGAAAGCTGCTACTACGTATAAAACCGCAATAGGGGCCGTATTAGCGAAGCAAGGCAAAAAAGTAATACAGAAAGCGTCATTATTGGAAATCGCCAAACTCAAAGCACAAAAGAACCCTAAAATAGCCGATTTCAAGCCTGCAAAATTCAGAGGAATAACAGATCGGCAAATATCCAACTACCAAAACCAACTCCTAAAAAAAGGCGGATCTGATATTGTCGAAGCAGTCAAATTACCTAATGGAGGCATAAAATCAGTACGCAAATTTAAACCGTGGTTAAATGATTTAAGCATCCGAGAAACCGAAGAGATTACAAACATCATATCTTCCGGTATATCAGAAGGAAAATACCCGCTAAAAATATCCAAAGAATTAAAATCCCATTTTGCCGGGACAAAACATAACGCAGTCACCGCCGCCAGAACCGAAAGCCAAAAACTAAGAGTGGATGCCAAATTCAATACATACAGAGAAATCGATATAAAATATGTTCAATACATCACAGCCGGTGACGAAAATGTCCGATGGTGGCATGAAGCGAAAAACGGCAAAATTTATAAACTATCAAATGCTCCCGAATTAGGTGAACCCAACTGTCGATGTAATTTAGCGCCTGCTGATTACCTTGTCGAAAATAAAGGTATGAAACCAGAAACATCAAACATAGCTTATCCGAAGTGATCAAAAAAATGCCAAGTGGAATTTATCTAAACCAAAAACAGAAAGAAATCATAAATACTAATATGGATATGTTTCCAAGTGAGATCAAATCCAGGTATCCGGAATTTCAGGATATCTCAATAAAATGTATAAGAGATAATCAAAGAAGAATACGCAAAACCACAACAGAAGACTAAATCAACCATTCTTTTTTCCTAGTTTGTAATTACCGATAACTATATATACTTATGAGTCCTATACTATATTGTAACAAGGAGATGAGAAAGATGAAGTTCGAAGTAGGAAAAAAATATTACTGTGCCTCTGCATGTGACCACGAATGCATTTTTGAGATCAAAGTCATCAAGAGAACTGAGAAGTCAATCACCTATAACTACATGGGTGAAACAAAGCGATCTAAGATCCATTACTGGGATGGAGATGAAGAGATAATCCCTGAGAGATACTCAATGGCCCCCGTATTTAGAGCGAGGGGATGATAAAAATGACCAACTACTTTTATGAAACAGAACTCGAATGGCTTAAAGGAAGATGGATGGTTGAACACGGATATACATGTTCGGCTCCAGATTCCAGGTTCTCAAAATTCAATGCCCCCGATCTCACATCAGAAGAGATCAAAGAATCGACATATAATGGACTCATTAATCTTGTTCCATTTGTTGAAGAAATTTAACCCAATTTTTCTCAGATAACTATATATACTTCAACGTTCTATTATAATATAGTCAACTGCTTGATCAGCAGTTGGCGAGGCTCAAGGGAGTCGGCACAGATAAATAACCACATCCATTTGCCCCTTGTCGATGTTGTCGGCAGTCGGGATGTGAGGGGCGTCTGTGTTCAGAGGGCGGCTACCACGAGCATACGTAAGGGGTTTGCCTTCCCTAACGGTAATGTGCACCAATGGGGTTAGTGTAATGGAAACACAACTGTCAGAAAGCAGAAAGATGTCAGGTTCGATTCCGGCACCCCATATGCGGCGCGTAAGTCCTGCGAGAAACGTATGAGGCCTGTGTATGCAGGTGTGACAAAGTATCGCAGGGAGCGCCACAGTTTCTCAGTTAATTATATATATTATTACTTACATACTCCACTTTATGAAAACTAGTATCGTGGAATTAGGTCTCTTAGGGGTGACTTTTTTAGTTATATATATTGTATATTTAATTGTATTGCCAATATGTGGGGTGGAAGGAACCCAGTATTACTTTGAGTTGTCATGTGGCGTCATCATTGGGGTCCTAATTATACTTCTCTGTGATGAAATCGGAATAATTGATTTGTGATCCCCTAAGGGAAAGAATATTTTTAATCATAGTAAAACCTATATACTATTATAACATATATACTCACATGGCTTTAAAGACATATTCAAAAAAGGATATCAAAAAGAAGATATCATATCTGAAACAAAAAAACGCAAGGATAAAAGAGGAACAGCTCAAATTAAATACCCCAAAAGAAAGACTCACACACGAAGAAGTAAGAAAAACCATTGCCCCCGCGATGATAAAGGGGAAGATAGAAACGTGTTATAACTGTCATGGCACAGGTGTCACTTCTAAATTTCTCTTTTTCAAAAAAGAGAGGTGTTCTGTTTGTGGTGGGAGCGGCAGCAGAAGGGGCCCAAACACATACCCCCCTAGGGCACCGATGATAAGCGCCAGAGAAGCAGAAATATCAGCCAAATGTAGGATAGGACATCATAAAAAGATGATAAGAGATCGTAATCTTTTAGAATGTAAAAGAAAACTGAATAAAAAGAATATAAAAACACTCAAAACGCTCTTAAAAGCCTTTGCGGAAAACACAGACTGTATGTTACTCGATCTGGATGAGATATTGGATCATAAATTAAGAGAACCCAATACAATCTGCCAGACCTGCAAAGAACAAACAAATTGTTCAGGGTGCTTGTTCTCAAATAATAGTTGGCATTCAAACACCACTGGCGGCAATACATTAATATAATATTAACTACAATAGGATATTATGAAAGACTACCAAATACTTGTTGAAGATCATGGCGGGGACTATACGCATACTGTGTATGTAAGCACTCCAAAAGAAATCGAGCAGACAGGAAAAAGAACGGTCAGACTTGGAAAATCAACTATTACTTTTGATGAAGATATAGATCGGATATATGAAATATCAGATGACACAGGACGGAATCCAATTGAATATAAAGGGGGCGTGTTATGAGAGAATATTTTGTGTATGTAGAGACAAATGACGGGAAGGATATAAACAAGACGTGCTTGCATTCCTCAAAAAAGATCAAGCAGATATATGAAAGATCTGTAATAATTGGGAATGTACGTATATCTTATGATGAGGATATTTTAAGAATATATGACACCACTAACCCTGTTCATTGGAAGAAATTATATATAAAAGAGTGATTTAAAATGACAAGATTTAGAATCAGAAACCAAGAAAAGGAAGAGACAGAAGAACCAATAGTAGAGTTCTGGCTTGAGTGGGATAACGTATTTGGTGTGCTTTATCTTCGTGCAAGGAACCCAGGCAAATACCCATATTGTTTACTCTCGATCGATCAAGACACGGGAGATATGGAGAGGTATTGGGGCATATACAACTTGGATGGAATCAAAACAGACAATAATGGGCAGATCTGTCTAAGAGGGGGGTGCTAAAATGAAACCATATAACAGAACGTGTGATAGATGTGCGTGTTGGAAAGAGGAAATACGTCTATCGTTGCGACAAGAAGGGAATAGATATGGGTGTTGTAGATTAAATCCCCCCGTGCTTGTAGATTATAAATTTATATACCCTAGAACGCACCCTTCCGATGGATGCCACACGGGATTTGTACCAAAAGAAGAAGAATAGAATCAAAAACCGGAGTGATTTAAAATGACATCAGCAAAAATAGATCTAACAGACATAGTATCATTAGAAATTGTGTATAAAGGGCAAACGACTTTAGTGGGTGTAGCTTGGCTGATTGATAGTATCGACGGCCTTTATACAGACGAACAGAAAAGATTAATGGAGGATTACAAAACCAAAACTGATCTAATAGAGAAAATAGAGAAAATATTTAAAATCAATGCGCTTTTATGGTTCGTGGGATTTGTTTTTATTTTCATGTTCTTATTTGCGTTCTGGTTGGTGATGGCTCTTGTCTGATACATTTGGAGATAACCTCCTTAAAATTATCATATTGTTCATGATTGGGGCTTGTGTTCTTGCGTTCGTCATTCAATTGGTGGCGTATCATGTTTGATATTTGCGAATTTGGTATTGTTATATGTATAACAATCATAGCATTTTTCCTTATTTTTGTTATGGTGATGTGATTGAAACCTAACTTCACTTTAAACATTGAATACATAGAATCAGAAGACAATTATTATTTTACGTCTCCTGATATTGGTATTTTAGTAGTATCCAAAAACATCAGGGAGGGATTGCAGGAAGTTGTTGACGATCTTGATGCATTATACCGGGCATATGTATCTACAGCCGACGAACTGACAGATGTTGCAAAAGAATTAGCAAAACTGATTAAAGCTTATCACGGGGAATAGAAACCTTTATTACCTATTGCGTCTTATATTATATTGTAACAAGGAGATAAGAAAATGATGACAGTTGCAGAAGCCAGAGAAAAGGGTAGAGTCGCAAAAAAACATTTAGACTTTGAATCAGCACGCAAATATTACGATTTCGTAATAGAGAATTACCCCAACACCACAGGTAGCGAATTGATGCAGAATGATCTTAACAACCTCATAAGAACCAGAGGCGATCTTAATGCCTGAACTTGATAAGATAGATGTAAAAGACCTTTACAATGATATTGAGATCACAACAACCCCGCATCTTTTAGATTGGGTGACCAAAGCCATATCTGAAGGAGACTTCAAACTTGCAGAAGAAGAACTGCAAAAAGTAGCAAAAGACTATGACTTCTTTGTTACTGGAGATATTGAATCATACCACAGACGCCTAAAAGCAATATGGGATCGAGATAACGAAGAGATGAGGAAAGACTATGAAGAAAGAATGAAGGAGTGAAGAGTGCATCCAGATGACAAAGAACAACTCAGACACTATGACTCTCGCAATCACAGTAGAAGAATTATGCAATCAGATATCCCTTCTCAGAGAAGAAATCTATAAATGTAGAGAAAATATGCGCAACATGGACTGTATAAGGATCTCCCTTGATGAGGAAGAGCAGGAGAGGATTCGAGATACTTTATCAGATGCATATAGACGATCTATGGAAAGGGGGAATATGGTTCTTTAAAGAAAGAGGTGTAAAAGATTATGACAAAATTTAAAATCAGAAACCAAGAAAAAGAAGAGACAGAGGAACCAATAGTAGAGTTCTGGCTTGAGAGGGATAACGATGGAATATGTCTGTGTGCAAGAAATCCAGGGGGAGAGAGGATGTATTTACTCAGTATCCCCGAAGATTCTGGGGATATTGTAAGATATCGGTTTAATTACAGATTAAAAGGGGTCCATCTTGATGACGCGGGGCGGATTGTAGATCGCAAATCTGGATATGAGGATTAACTTTTTTTTATTTCATTTAACTCAACCGAAAGCTTTATATACAAAAGTATATAAGTTAGTAAGGTTTATATAGTAGGTAATGCCAAGTAGTTTACTTTTGGCTTGGAGGTATTGATATAGATACTTCTCTCGATTCTGATTATGCTGTATTAACTCACAGCGAAAAGATAGTTAGTTCTCATGACGCTATTCTTCAATCTTTAGACCGGGAAATCGAGCCCGGTACCGTTTTACCGTTAAAAGCTTACTTGAGAACTGTAAATCTTTGGAACAACTTAAAAATCATATTTGCGAAAGAACACCCCGATTTAAGAGCTTATGCTGATGACCCCGACGCCGAACTAAAGAGAATTAAGGGCGAGGAAGTAGGCTTCATATCTGATCCTAAAATCACAACCGAAGGACGCCCTAGACTTTTAGGAAAACTGAACTTTATCAAATCTGAACTTGAGAAATTCATTCTAGATGGAGATCTTGAGTTATCTACTGGACTCTGGATCAGTGGAAAGATAGAAGACTCCTTTGTTACACCAAACCATGTTTTAGTTTTTCGGCCATCTCAGGGCACAATCCCAAGAGATTTTGGATCAGGTATTCTAAATGCAACCACGGAGGAAGCCGTGACAGACGAAAAGGTAATGGGACTACTCGAAACAATAAAAGAAAAACTGTTTTCTTTTGACGAAAAACCGACAATTGAGAGCACAAAAGAAGAGATTAACGAACAGGAGAAGATAATGGACGACAAAACTGAAATCACCGTTACAGAGACGGAAGAGTATAAAACCCTCATGAACACTCTTAAAGAGCGCGAAGATGCCTTAAACGCTGCACTCGCAAAGGCTGAAGAGTATAAGAACATGATCGACAGCATCGAAGCCAAAGAGCAGAAAGACAAATTCGAACAGATCATCGAATCGCATTTCGTCAAAGGCGCAATTGACACCGACGAAAAGAAAGAGGAACTGTTTAAGCAGTTCACAGAAGACAAAGATGCATTTTATATGGCCGCACTGAAATCTAAAGCAATCACGAAAGAAGAGGCAGAAGGACAGGTATTCACTGAAGATGAGGATTCCGATCTTGTTGCCGCATATAAACTCTCACACCCAGAGGTAGAATAATGACCGATAACACCGACACAACTTATGGTGGGCAGTTCCCCAGTAAGTTTTATACTATGCCCGTAATCCTTGATGAGGGCGCACCCACTGTTGGTGCAAGTGGCACATACTTTGACACGATGGGCACAACCGCGAAAAACATCACATGGGCGTATCCTCTAGCAGAGGGCGAGCTTGTAGCGCTTAGTAACGACACTGGAAACACCTGGGCGCTGACTCGCGGTATTGCGGTTGTGGAGCGCGCACAGACCACCGAGTCTCTTGTGATTGGCCGGATCAGAACTATATCGTCGGGCCGCCCACAGGTAGAACCCGCCGCCTCTGCCGACGCCGACACCCTCGCTGAAAGACTCGCTGGCAGATATTACAGGACAGCAGTAATAGAGGTATTCGTCGCAAATGGCGCATACAAAGCAGAAGTCTATCATGACGGATCTAATGCTGTTGCAATTGGTGTTGTGTCTGATCTTAGTGTCAACATCACATCTGAATACGCATCCACAAGGACAGACCGAACCACAGAAATCAAGCTTATGGCAAACGCGTCTTCAGGTGCAGGGTTTATCCCGTGTCATTATGTCGCGTCCGGGTCGAGTGGGGATCTGAGTAATTGTCTGGTTCTGCCATATACTCTTGCGGCAGCGCATACGGGGGCCTGAAAATGGTTAGTAATTCATTTGAAAGATATCTCCAGCCCGGAGTGGCTCTGAGAAAAGTGTATGAAGTTCTTGAACCGAATCTGATCTACACTGATTATGTCGAGATTCTCCCCCCTGAACCACAGGAAAGCTTTATATATGGGTATCAGAGCACAAACGTTGCATCTGACGCAAAGATCCAGTATGCCGATCTCGGTGGCACTGGGGCGCCTCTGCCTGAAGTTGATTTCACCCTTCCGTCCACAGCATCAGGGCAGGTCTCTTCCAAAGGATTCCAGTTCAGGATCACCCACAGCCTCAAGAGGAAGATGGAGCGCGCTGACAATTTCGGCATGTATAAGATCAACGACCTCCTCGGTAAAGCCGCTGTGAAGTGTGCAGAAATCATCGATACTGCAATCTTTACTGCAATGTCTTCAGGTGCAACCACGTCATTCAGCACGTTCAGCCCTGCTGCCGTGTGGTCTGCCGATGGCGCCGATCCGATCACTGATCTTGAAGCGCTTGCACAGGACATGGACCGTGAAGGATACCCATTCCGGCAGTCTGACGTCATTGTCAATAAGGCCGGGTTTTACGAGCTGAAAAACTATCTGACATTTATCGACGGTAGGCAGTTTGATCCCGCGCGTGTTGTCGGAAAAGCCAACCAGAAAGATATGATTTATGTCGGTCAGGCAGACACAATCGTCCACAAGGACCTGAACAACATGACCGATGGCTACATCATGGCCGTTGATCAGGCTAACAAGGGCGCGGAAATGCACGTCTTCGCCGATCCAGAATTCAGTATGCCTGCCGCACGGATCAAGTACAAGACTATCGAGAATGGCAAGCCGGTCTCAAAGTCTATGCCGAATCTCGGCCTTAACATGGACAGCTACGTCGAACAGGACACCAAAGATACTGTAGTTCAGCTCTGGTTTGAGAACTCCTGCGTTGTCACTCAGCCGTATGGTATCTCATTCGGGTCTGGAATCTGAACACCCCAATTTTTCTACTGGAAATGAAGGGGCTTATCCTAGCACCAAAAAAACATCAAGGAGAATAATTAAAAATGGCTTATACAGCAGTAACCGCGAGCGCGTTTAGAAAGAAGGGCGACACCCTCTCTAATAAGATTTGTGATGAGTTCTCAAATGTAGAGACCGAAACCGACAGTTTAGATACTTCAGTATCAACGATCACAAGCAAAGTGAATTACGAAACCGGGTATATTCCGATCGACATCACTTCAGTCCGGATCATTGATTCAAATGACATAGAAGCATCCGCAAACATTGGGGGCATAGTCGCATCTGATACTAACCCCGCCCTTGAGCGCGCGGATGGAGCAACTATAAAAACCGTAAGGCTTGATTGGGATACCTCTGCCGACGAAATAGAGATTGCAATCCCCCCAATTCTCAAACCGCCAGATCTCGATGAAACAAAAAACATATATCTTAAGTTCATCGCATGTATGGATGGGGTCCCCGACGATCCGAGTATGAACGTATATTATGCGGACACATCTGCCAACACCGGAACGACCTTCTACAGCGACGATGTCTCAGGCAACACGGCAACAGAATATAGCTGCACAATTCTCGCCGCAAGCGTGACCGGGCA
>Ga0172381_10006263_pt1 | contig 11956 bp, 8 predicted proteins | sample Leawel6488metaG_FD_119754 | JGI IMG/M metagenome (GOLD analysis project Ga0172381, IMG submission 119754) | Leachate microbial communities from a municipal landfill in Southern Ontario, Canada - Leachate well 64-88 metaG | ecosystem: Engineered > Solid waste > Landfill > Unclassified | place...
AGTAGTAAAATAAAAAGGTTTAAATAGTTACTTTTGGTTATTATAAATAACTTAAAGTAACCTTAAGTAACTTAATTAAAAGAGGATGGTAAATAAAACAAAAGAGGCAAGTTCTGTTGTAAAGATAGATCCTAGTTTACTTGAGAAGGTTGAATATTTTATCCAAAAAGAGGAGAATAAATTCAGATTTTCAAATAAAAAACAATTTATTGACCTTGCCGTTTATGAGTTTTTGGAAAAGAACCAAAAAGGAGGGAAGAACTGATGAAACATCTAAAAACTATATTGATTTATTCTGCTATTATTATTTTATTTGGAATAAGTTTTTTGATGGCATTTCCTACATTTGGGACAAATTGGGGTACAACCTCTTATTTAAGTGAAAATCAGGCTCCTGTGTTTTTTTATAATTTTACTGCAAATGTTTCTGAACTTGGATCTCCAGATATGCCTTGGAATTTTTCATTATTCTCAATAAATTCAACTTTTCATGAAACATTAAGTCCTAGTTTTTATTATTGGATAAACTTAAATTCCACTAATGGAATTATGACTATTAATTCAAGTTTGGATAATGAGACAGGAAGATTTGAAATAATTGTAGATGTAATTGGGTTTGATGGAGCAAAAGAAGGAAGACCGTTTTATTTTATTATTAATGCAACAAATGATGCCCCTACTTTTAATGTGATTAGTGGAGTTTATAATCTTACTCAAAATCAAAGTTTTATTACTTTTATTAATGCAACTGATGAGGAGAATCATTTTCCACTGATATTTAATGCAAACTTTACTAATTGTAGTCTTGCTCCATGGACCAGCAGGAATAATTGTACATTATTTAAATTTTTAAATACAACAAATATGTCTTCTCTTATAAATATCACTCCATCAAAAGATGATGTAGGAACATATACTGTAAATATTTCTGTAACTGACAGTGGAGCAAATTATAATTGCAGTTCTGGTTATTGCGAGCCTAATTATAGCAGAAACATGACAACATACTCTACAACTCTTGTTAATTTTACTGTTTTTTCTGCACTTGAAACAAACATAACTAATTGCCAAGATAAGATTTTTTTCCAAAATCAGTCTGGACAATGCTTTGTTGATATAACTACCAATGACATAGCAGATAATTTTAATGTTTCTTCAATAGCATTTACAAGAAATTATCCTGGGACTTTATTTAATTCCAGTTGGTTTTATTATTTTAATAGTTCAGTTTCTGTTAATTATACTTCAAGGATTATTATTAATGTGACCCCCCAAGTAACTGAAGTTGGAAACTTTACAATTAATTTTACTTTATGGGATATTAATTTTAGTTTAAGTTTAACTAGTCCGATAAATGTTTATGTAAATAAGACCATTAATTTTCCTCCTATAATCGAAAATATATCTAATCAGAGAACTTCTATAAATTATTCGCTTACAATTCCTATAACTATTTATGATGATGATATGCTTATTGCTGATAAAAATATGAATTTAGGAGGTTATAATGAAACTCTTAGTCTTAGTGCGATTATCTTAAATCAATCTAATCTGAGTCAGGTTCTTGATATTAATGGCAATTCAAATTTTAGTGTGAAAATACTAAACATGCCAGTTTCACAGACAAATCAGACTTTAGCTCAGATAGTTTTTACTCCAAATTTAACTTCTTTTGGAAATTTCACAATTAACTTAACTGCTATTGATCTTTTTGGGATTTCTGACTCTAAGTTATTTAATCTTACCGTTCTGGATAATAACCCTCCTAACTGGACTGATGTAAACACAACAATGATTCTTAATGAAAATAGTGCTTTTTATTTTAATTTTTCAATGAATGTTAGTGATCCTGATTTTGACAGTCTTAATTTTAGCTTTATAATTGATAATACTTTTCCGTTATTTAATCTAAATAATTCTACAGGAATATCCAGTTTTACTCCAAATGACTTGGATGTTGGAGAGCATAATGTTACAGTGTATATAACCGATGGGTTTTACTCTATTCCAAAATCATTTAATTTTACAGTTTATAATATGAATGAAAGCCCTTATATTACAAGGCCTATTCAAAGTTCTGATCTTGTTAATGCGATTCTTGGTTCTAACTCCAATATCATTATAGAAGAAACTAATCTTGCTACAATAAGTCTTTGGATTCAAGATGATGATTTTAAAATACCTGTTTTACAAAGATACTTTTATAATGAGAATCTTACGATTAATCTTACAATAGAAGGTAAAAATAAAACTCTTTTTAATTTTATACAAGATAATGCTTTTCCTGTTCCTGGAAATAATCGTTCTAAATTTTACGCAACTTTTACTCCTCAGAAATCAGATATTGGGGCCTATAATATAACTGTAAATGTGACTGATAATTCAGGGCTTTCTAATTTAATTGTGTTTAACCTTACTATAACTCCTGTAAATAATCGTCCTGTAATCATGAATTTAACAAATCTTACTACTGCGGTAAACCGAAGTTTTTACTATCTAATCAATGCAACTGATGCTGAAGACGGAAATTCAACCACTCCTGGAAATACTAATCTTACTTTTGTTTATAATTTTCTTTTTGGAACGGATTTTATAAAAGATGATCCTGCAATATTTAATACAACTACAGGAGAATTAAGAATAACTTTTAATGACAGTCAGGCAGGAATTTACAGGCTTAATATAACTGTAAATGATTCTTCTGGTAAAATGGATTCAAAGGATTTTTGGATATCAGTTTATGACAGTCCAGTACTCAATTATCCTAACAGTTCTTATGAGTTTAATTTTGCTGAAAATTCAAGCAATTTTATAACTTTCAATGTCCGTCATACTATAAGTAATAATTTAACTTATTTGGTTTATTTAAATAATATTAATTTAAACGGAGATTTTAGCAGTGTACTATATAATCAGAGTTTTTATGGAAATGGAACTAATCTTATTATTCCTTTTAATCCTGATTTTAACAATGAAACCTATGGTGTAAAGAGTCTTACTTTTATGGTTTATCCAACAGACAGTTCACTTTCAAATTCTCGCCTTATCAATAATACAGTTAATTTTCCTATAACAATTACTCATACTAATTTTCCTGTTACTTTATCTAATAACTTTGGAGGGTCTGCAATGTCGATTGTTGGCGGCTCTCCACAATCAATAATGTTGTCTGATTATTTTTATGATTTGGATGCATTTGATGTTTATTATAAACAAACTATAGAATTTAATTACACACTTGTAAATTCCAGTGTAAGCAGCATAACTGTTAAATTAGCTAATTTGGTAAACAGAACTGCTCCTCAAATGAATTTTTCATCAGAAGTTACAAGCAGTTCTATCTATAATGTTATTGCACATGAGATTGATCATTTAAATCCTTCACTTATAATCAGAAATCTTACTAGCAATAACTTTACAGTTAATCTGACTGTAAGCCCTGTTGTTATTGTTGTTCCTTCTTCAGGCGGTGGAGGAAGTACTCCCACTCCATTTTCATTTAAAATAGTTTCTCCAGGCGTAATTTCTGCTCTTGTAAATGAAAAAGTGACTGTTCCTTTAAAGATTGTTAACTATGGAAAAATTGATTTTGAAGATATCAGGGTTACCAACACTGTGTATAAAGATAAAAAAATTACCAATTCTATAAAGGTTTCACTTGATCAGAATTCATTTAGTTCTCTTAATGTTGGAGAGACAAAAGATTTTAAGTTGAACTTATTTTTTAATACCAATAAGACTGGAGATTATGAAATACTTTTGAATGCTAGTTCACTTGATCCTGTTTATACTGATTGGGTTAAGATTTATGTTAATCTTAGGACAATAAATAAAACCGAAGCTGAAAAATATATTTTGTTTACAGAAGAGTATATAGTTCAAAATCCTCAATGTATTGAACTCGAAGAATTACTCAAAGAAGCTAATCTTTATCTTGAGAAAGCAGATTATTCCAAGGCAATGGCAAAAGCAGAAGAGGCTATTAGTGCTTGTAAAAAATATGTTTCTCAGGTGTCTCTTCCTAAATCTGCCAAGCCAGCTCAATCAAATACTTTTAACTATTTGATATTTGCAACTCTTGGTGCATTTATTTTAGGTATATTTTATTATATGATACAAAGGAGAAAATTTAGCCGGGCGATTAGAACGAGTTAAACAGAGAAACCTTTAATAATGGAATTTGTGTCATATAAAATATAAAAAAAGAGGATAAAATGAAATCAGAATCGTTCAAAAAAGAAGAGGAAAGGTTAAAAAAAGAAATAGAAAAGCTTGAGCGTAACTTTAAGAGTTCTGTTTTTTCAAAAGACTCAAGAGATTATAAAGAAAAAGTTCTTGAAGAAGTTAACCATAAAATAGACAAGAGCCATAGGGATAAGCATACAAATAATAATTTTTTTAATTCAAATGAGAATCTGAAACCTGAGCCTGTCCTTCCAAAATTGCCTGAGATTCCTAAAAATGATTATTTAATTTTGAATAAACAAAATTCCAAAAAACCTGTTGTAAATCCATCTAAGAATGCTTTTTCGAGTAATTTTCATAAACCATTTAATAAAACTCGTGAACCTTTACCTGTTTTAAACAAGGTTAAAACAGAATCCAGTTCAAAAGAAAGTCTGAAAACTCCTTCTAAACCTAAATTTTTTGGGAATCCTAAAAAAAATATAATTCCAATTAAAAATAGTCCTGAGCCTAAAATAAATCCCAAGAATTTTCCAGAAAAACTTGTTTCTGAGTATGTTCCTAAGCTGGAGTCAGATAATCTAAAAAATGTTAAAATGGAAATTAATACTAATGCAGGTCCGATAACTCAAAAAAAATCAAATCTTCCTGTTGTTTATGGCTCTTCTGTTAGTCTTGTAAGTGAAAAAGAAATTAAATCCTGTGCAGATGATATAAAAAAGTTAAAAGCTGAAATTGGGAAGGTTGTTATTGGCCAGCACCATGTTATTGATGGCTTAATTAGAGGTTTAATTTGTGATGGTCATGTTCTTCTTGAGGGAATCCCTGGAATTGCAAAAACTCTTACTGTAAGGGCTCTTGGTGAAGCAACAGGGTGTATGGTTAAGAGGGTCCAGTTCACAGTTGATCTTCTTCCAACAGATATAATTGGAATAACTTCTTATACTCCTGAAAAAGGTTTTGAAATAATAAAGGGGCCTGTTTTTACTAATTTTCTGATTGCAGATGAGATTAATAGAAGTCCTCCTAAGACTCAATCAGCTTTAATTGAGGCGATGCAGGAAAAGATAGTTACAATTGGTAAAGAGGATTTTAAGCTACCTTCTCCTTTTTTTGTTATGGCTACCAAGAACCCAATCGAGAATATAGGGGTTTATACTCTTCCTGAAGCTCAGATTGATAGGTTTTTGTTTAATTTAATAATGGAATATCCTGAAGAATCTGATGAAAGAAAAATTATGGAACAGAATATTACGACTAAAAGATTTGAAGATTATAATTTGAAAGCAGTTATTAAGCCTGATGATATTGTTAAAATGCAGGATTTTGCCAAGAAAATTTATTTGAGCGAGCATATTAAAACTTACATACTTGAAATTGTTAAAAAGACAAGAGACAAGAATTTTAGATATGCAGAGTATATTTCCAATGGTGCTTCTCCCAGAGCAAGTATAGCTTTATTTATTGCTTCCAAAGCAAGAGCGCTTATGGAAGGAAGGAATTATGTTATTCCTGAAGATGTCAGGAGTGTTATCTTTGATATCTTGAGACATAGATTAGTACTTTCTTACAGGGCTACTGTTAAAAAAATTAAAGTCGAAGAAGTAATCCAGACTATAATTGATGAAGTCGAGGTGGGATAATGAAAGAAAATTTAAACGTAGATATCCCTGGAGCTTCTGCTGAATTTGAATCTTTGATTAATAAGGTTTATCCTAAAAGATTTTTTTACAAGCTTCTTTTAAGAGGAAAGGGACTAGAATTTGATGGCTACAGAAAGTTTTCCTCTGATGAAGACTCTCAACTGATTGACTGGAAAGCGAGTGTTCGGGCAAATACTTTAATTGCAAAACAATATATTGAAGAAAGAGACATAAAAACTTTTTTTTTAGTGGATGTAAGTGATAATATGGTTTTTGGTTCACAGAAAAAACTCAAATGTGAATATGCTGCTGAACTTTCTGCTGCTCTTGCAAGGACTTTACTTAATGGAGGAGACCAAGTGGGTTTTATTCTTTTTAATCATAAGTTCATTAAGATAACTCTTCCTCAAAGAAGTTCAAATACTTTTGATATTTTTTCAAACGAACTTTCTAGTTCTGAAAATTATGGAGGTTACTGTGATATTCGAAAGGTACTAGAAGAATTACTTGACATTTTAAATCCTTCAATTTCTTTTTTAGTACTTGTTTCAGATTTTGTTCAGATTGATGCAAGTTGCAAGGAATTTCTTGAAAGAATTGGATCTATTGTAGAAACTATTGCAATTATTATCAAAGACCCTCTTGATGAGTTATTGCCTGATCTCAATAAAGAACTGATTATTGAAAATCCAGCTACGGGTGAGAAGTTGATTGTCAATCCTAGCCTTGCAAAAAAAAGTTATGAACTATATTCTCAGCAGCAGGAACTTTTACTTAATGATATTTTTGAAGATGCTAACATAGACTTCTTAAAATTAATGACTTCTGAAGAATTTCCTCCGCCCCTTGTGTTATTTTTAAAAAATAGAGCTGAAAGGAGATAAGAATGTATCTTTATTTTTCAAACCCTCTTTATCTGAATCTTCTTTTTGCTATACCCATTCTTATATTTTTTCATTTTTACAGCATAAGAAATATGAAAGGAAAAGCATTGAAGTTTGCTAATTTTGATGCAATATCCAGGATAAATGGAATTGATTTTTATTCTAAGAATGTTACAGTATTAATTTTTAATGTACTTATAATTTTTTCTTTAGTTTTTGCATTATCAGGACTTACTTTATACAAAGAAATGGATGTTAGTTCTTTTTCTTTTGTTGTTGCAATTGATTCTTCTGAGAGCATGAGTGCTACTGATATAGCTCCAAGCAGGTTTGAAGCTGCAAAAGAAACCTCAGTTAATTTTATTGATTCTTTGCCTGATTCTTCAAGGGTAGGCATTATTTCATTTTCAGGAAATTCTTTTATTGAGCAGGAAGTTACCAACAATAAACAAGAACTCAGAAGGTCTATTCAAAATATTGAACTTACTAATTATGGTGGAACTGACCTTTATGAAGCAGTGTCTACTTCTTTATATCTTTTAAGAAATGAGGAAAATAAAGCAATTATTTTATTCAGTGATGGTCAGGTTAATATTGGCAATCTTGATGATGTTATTGAAAATGCAAGAAAGAACAATATTATGATTCATACTTATGTTATTGGAACATCTGAAGGTGGAAAAGCGAGTTTTGGTATCTCAAAAACAGATGAGGATAGTCTTAAAAGCATTGCCTATGAAACCGGTGGTAAATTTTTTAAAATTGATTCCAAGGAACAAATGACTGAGTCTTTTAAAGAGGTTGCTGTTTTAACAAGAAAACTTGGACCTATTGATTTGTCAGTTTATCTTATATTTCTTACAATTCTTATTTTTGTTGTAAGACAATTCTTTGTAGACATAATCAATATCAGTATATAAATAGAAATGTTTAAATTAAAGTTCTCTTGATTTTAAAAGTACTCTCGAAAATAAGTTTATTACATTTTTTATTTCTTCTTCTTTTGCTTTTTTTCCTGAATAAATTAATTCAGACATTTTTTCACAGAATTCTTGATTTTCTCCCTGTTTATCTTTTTTGAATTTTTCAGCAAGTTCTAAATATGTAAGATTTAGTTTTAAATCAAATCTTTCTTTAAAGAATTCTCTTGCAATTTTATTTAAATTGTCCAGATTTTCTTCTGTTGGTTTTAGCTCTTGTATTTTTTTTAGTTTTAATTCATACTCCAGTGCTTTTTCTTCTTTTTCCTTTATTTTTTGGTCCAGACCTCTATTAATCCTAACCAGTATAATTATAACTATAATCATGATAAGTGTTACTAATATAATTGAAAAAAGATTCATATATTCAGTTATTACTTTTGGATCTATTGAAAACATTATTATCACTCTTTTAAATAATAAGAAATCATTCTTTTAAAAACTTAACTTCTCCAGCTATTTTTTTAATGACTTGATTATCCTGCCTTTTTTTAGTTTTATAAAATCAAAATAACAGTGTTTTTGAAATAGTCTATTTTGTCGTCTATAAAACTGGTTTTTTGATAGAAAGCTTTTTAAAGGAAGGTTCATTAAAAACCATATAAATATCAATAGATTTTGACTTAAAGAGTGTTTGAAAATTTCATTTTAGATAACTTTTAACAGGATAAAAATCTAATTTAATAATCATGACTGAAGAAAAAAAGCAATATAATGGAGAATCAATAAAAGTACTTGAAGGTCTTGAAGGAGTAAGAAAAAGGCCTGCAATGTATATTGGAAGTACTGGTAAAGAAGGGCTTCATCATTTAGTTTATGAAGTTGTTGACAATTCAATAGACGAAGTTATGGCAGGTCATGCAACTTATGTCAGAGTAATAATAAATAAAGACGGTAGTTGCACAGTTATTGATGATGGAAGAGGAATTCCTGTAGACAAACATTCAGTCTACAAAGTTTCTGCAATGGAAGTAGCTCTTACCAAACTTCATGCTGGAGGTAAGTTCGAAAAAGATGCTTATCAGATTTCAGGAGGTTTACATGGGGTTGGAGTTTCTTGTGTTAATGCACTTTCTATAAAAATGATTGCTACTGTTAAAAAAGAAGGCAATATTTATCAGCAAACTTACAAAATTGGAATCCCGCAGACTGGACTTGAAATTGTTGGCAAAGTTGACAAAAAAGAAACTGGAACAACAATTCAGTTTTATCCTGATAAGGAAATTTTTTCAACTGTTGAATTTGATTTTGCTGTTCTTAAGAAGAGATTGCAGGAAATAGCTTTTTTGAACTCTAATGTTACAATTATACTTGTTGATGAAAGAGTTGCAAAAGAAGAAACTTATCATTATTCAGGAGGGCTTGTTGAATTTGTAGAACATATTAACAAGAATAAGCCTATTATCCATAAGCCAATTTATTTTAAAAAACAAGTTGATTCAAATACGGTTGAAGTTTCAATCCAATATACTGATGGTTATAATGAAAATATTTTTGGTTTTGTAAATACAATTAATACTACTGAAGGTGGAACTCATATTTCAGGATTTAAGACTGCACTTACAAGAGCCATTAATGATTATATTGAAAAAAAAGGAATGCTTAAAAATGAAAAACTTTCTGGAGATGATGCTAGAGAAGGACTTACTGCAATTGTAAGCCTTAAGATGCGAGAACCTCAGTTTGAAGGTCAGACTAAAACAAAACTTGGAAATTCTGAGATAAAAGGTATTGTGGACTCTATGGTTTATATTGCACTTACTGAATTTTTGGAAGAAAATCCTACAATCTCAAACAAAATAGCCCAAAAAGTTGTTGCAAGTGCAAAAGCAAGAGAAGCTGCCAAGCGTGCAAGAGATTTGGTTAGAAGAAAAAATGCAATGGGCGGACTTAGTGGTCTTCCTGGAAAACTGGCTGATTGTTCCTCTAAAAAAGTAGAGAGAACTGAACTTTATATTGTTGAAGGAGATTCTGCAGCAGGTTCATCTAAGATGGCTAGAAATCGAGAGTTTCAGGCAATACTTCCACTTCGTGGAAAAATTCTTAATGTTGAAAAATCAAATCCAACAAAGGCATTATCTTCTGAAGAGATTATTAACTTGATTACTGCAATTGGAACTGGAATAAAAGAAAATTTTGACGCTACTAAGATTAGATATACAAAAATTATAATCATGACTGATGCAGATGTAGATGGAAGTCATATCAGGACTTTACTTTTAACTTTCTTTTATAGATATATTCCAGAACTTATTGAAAATGGAAATATTTATGTTGCAGTTTCTCCACTTTATAGAGTGAGAAAGGGAAAAGATATTTATGTTTATTCTGATGAAGAACTTACAAAAGTTTTAAACAAGCTTGGTGGAAAAGCTGATGTTCAAAGATTTAAAGGTCTTGGAGAAATGAATCCAACTCAATTATGGGATACTACTATGGATCCTGCAAAAAGAATCTTGAAAAAAGTAAGTATCGAAGATGCAGTAGTTGCTGATTCAACTTTTACAATGCTCATGGGTGATGCTGTTGGACCCAGAAGAAAATTTATTGAGGCAAATGCAAATATTGCAGAGGTGGATATATAAAAATCGCTTCGCGAGATAATTTTGCTTTTTAAAACAAAGTGAATTTGTTTTTAAAAAAGTTAAAACTTACCTAAAAAATATAAATAAAATCTAAAATAAACTAAAAAAACAAAATGGAAATAAATAAAAATATTATTGGGGGAATATCTAATGAGTAAGCTAGATAAATCTTTTTTTAAAACTTTGAAGATAAAAGTTATGGATGGAGATTATGCTATTATTAAATCTAAGAAATTTTATCCAAAAGCATTTGCAAATATTAAAGCAAGTGATTTTTATACAGTTATGATTGAAAATTCAAAGCTTCCTAAATCTGATGTTATTGATCTTGCAAGAAGTTTTAAAATAATTCAGTTTGAAACAATAATTCCAGTTAATCTTATTGGGTTTATTGCAGAGATTGCAAATAGTCTTGCAAAAGAAAATATCAGCATCTTACTTTTGTCTTCTTATTCTACAGACCATATTATTGTTATGAAAAAAGATTTAAAGAAAACTATTGAAACATTAAATAAACTGGGGATAAAAAGTTAAAAAATGGCAAAAGATGACGAAGATGTAGATAATGAAGTGGATGAAAATCCTAGTGAAGAAGAGATAGAAGAAGTCGAAGAAGATGCAGAAGAAAATGGTAATGGCAATGGTGAAGCAGAATTACTTGAGAAAGTAGACATTAATCTAAAAGATTTGGGTGAAGACCGAACTATTAATACTGAAGTTTCTAGTGAAATGAAAAGAGCATATATTGATTATGCAATGTCAGTTATTGTTTCAAGAGCTCTTCCTGCTGTTGAAGATGGACTCAAACCAGTTCATAGAAGAATTCTTTGGTCAATGAAACTTATGGGCCTTGAAAAAGGAGCAACCAAAAAATCAGCAAGAATCGTTGGAGATACTATGGGTAAGTTTCATCCACATGGAGATTCTGCTATTTATGATGCTATGGTAAGAATGGCTCAGGATTTTAGTTTAAGATATCCTTTAGTGCATGGCCAGGGAAATTTTGGAAGCATGGATGGTGATGGTGCTGCTGCTTCAAGGTACACTGAAGCAAAATTAACTCCTTTGGCTGTTGAATTATTGCAAGACATTGATAAAGATACTGTAAATATGCTTCCTAATTTTGATAATAGCCTTAAAGAACCAGTTGTTCTTCCAGGTAAACTGCCTACTTTACTTATTAACGGAAGCAGTGGAATTGCAGTTGGAATGACTACAAATATTCCTCCTCATAATCTTCGGGAAGTTTGTGATGGAGTTATTGCTCTTATTGACAAGCCAGAGAGCACTATAGATGAACTTTGTGAAGTAGTAAAAGGACCGGATTTTCCAACAGGCGGACAAATTGTTGGAAATACTTTAAAAGAATTATATGAAAAAGGAAAAGCAGGGTTTGTTGTAAGAGGGAAAGTTACAACTGAAACTCATAAAGAAAAAGAATATGTTGTTATAACTGAAGTTCCTTATCAGACAAATAAATCTGAACTTGTAAAGCAGATTGCAGAACTTGTTCGTGACAAGAAATTAATGGATGTTTCAGATATAAGGGATGAATCAAAAGGACTTGGAAATATAAGAATAGTTATTGAAATGAAAAAAGGTGCTAATTCTCAGTTTGCAATAAATAGGCTCTTTAAATCAACTAAACTTCAAACTAAGTTTGATGCTGTAATGGTTGC
>Ga0172381_10006264_pt1 | contig 11956 bp, 10 predicted proteins | sample Leawel6488metaG_FD_119754 | JGI IMG/M metagenome (GOLD analysis project Ga0172381, IMG submission 119754) | Leachate microbial communities from a municipal landfill in Southern Ontario, Canada - Leachate well 64-88 metaG | ecosystem: Engineered > Solid waste > Landfill > Unclassified | place...
ATGAAATGTGCTAGGAATTCACGGTTGTAGTTGCTAGAACCTGCCTTAACTCCAGATAACTGTGGAAATGCCTTTTGTAGTTCCTTTGGTATACCAACATTGGAAAATGCTTTATTTAATTTCTTATTTGCGTGGGTTAACTCGTGTAATTTCGTACCCTTTAATATCCGTTGATAAGCAGCATTATCTAGCCCTTTTCGCCGGACATATTGCTTAATCATTTCAGGAAAGATTGTAATGTCACCAGTATCACGGTTATGTTGCCCAAAGATCAACTTCTCAAATACATCATTACTATATTCAATGTTTCCACCTTGAGCAAAACCCGGATCTCCACGTAAATCACTGGTAGTAATTAAATCTTTACCTAGTTTCGATTTGTGAAGAATTTCATTTTGCTTGCCTACGATATCATCAAATCCTTTGTCTCGTAGTCCGGCCCATGAATAAACACCCTGCATTTTGTCTCGGAGATTATTCCAGTTAACATTCATCCTCCAACCAAATTTTTCAGGACGATTTATCGTAGCAACATTTCCACTTGGGGTAACAGATGATAATCGCCGCATATCATATGCCATTGCAGTTACAATGTCATTTGGTGAAAGTGGCGTTTCATTTGGGTGATTATGAACTCCAACTGATCCTTCAATAACCTGCAACATCTCCGGTGTTAATTTAACTTGATTACGAGTCCCAACGCTAAACAGACCACCCGGTACATTTGCATTCTGGATCATCAAATGTTCAACATCATTACCGATTACATTACGTGCAAACTGTTCACGAGCAAACTGATTCTTTGCTAAACTTGGCCACGGTCTCGACGTCGCATTACCAATTCCAAATCGTGGTATGCTCCCACCTTTATTAAAGGGAGCAACCTTTCGACCTCGTAGACTCATGCTATAAATGGCTTCTTCAGCGTTTTTCTCGTCAAATCCAAGATGATTATAAAATTCACGTGCATCTCCAGTTGATTCAAGAGTAAACTCCTGCATTCCGCTATTAATGTTATGATTTACAATATCACGTAAGATATTCTTACCAATAGATTGATTTTGGAACGATTGTCTACCATTATATGCATTAACTACACCTAAATTGCCAAGCATTCCACGCATTGGCGCTGGAATATTTAACCCATATTTCTTAACCGGCTGATCGTCAAATTGATATGATCCTGCACCAACAGGCACATTGTTGTGTAATCGTGCAATAACACCATGTTCCCGGCTAATTGCATCTTCAAGTGCCAGATATGTTCTATCAATGCCCGATCCTTTCGCGTCACTTGGATACGCCTTACCAAAGTTATCAAAGAGTGATTCTGCATGTTGTTTTAACTGTTTGTTTCTGTTGCCATAAGGCATATGAAACGATCTTAATAGCGGATTCCCACCGTTAAATCGCGGTACACTGCCACCCATCTTACGCTTATCAACTGGTGTACGAAGTAATGCCTTTAATCTCTCCTGTACATCAGTACTAGATAACATACCACCACTACCACCCATCTGTTCAATGGCAGCCAAATCAGATAATGACTGTTTATACTTCGGTAATCCACGGGTTTTATCATTAATAAGCATCGATCTGCTTAAAATTTCATTGGTATTGGGTGATGCTCCATATTTTATCGGGTTTCCACCTGCAAATCGCTTCGTAGATCCACCACGTTGTAGCACCCTACCCTGACCCATTGCAAGGCGTTTTAAATACAATGCGTTAGATGTGCTTCCATACGTTAACTTCTGCCCACTTGATACACGAGTAGCCTGCATCTTTAATTCACGAGCAAGTTGCTCTTTGAATCGCTTTTCGTCCTTGATCTTTTTATTACGAGTTCGCATTAAAGTATCAGTAAATACCTTCTGTGCATATGCATCATTACCAGCGTTGTTACGTGTAGGAATACTCCCACCAAAGGCTTTGCGAGGTGCTTGAGTTAATTTCTTGCGTAACTTATCAATGGTGATATATACATTTGCTACACCAGCAGGTGAGCCAATAGGCATTCCTATCTGTGAAGCCCGTTGAACTGCCTGTTGCACCTTTGGATGTGAATGCATCTCATTATATCGGATTTTATTCAATTCTTGAGCAGGTGGTAATATATTCTGAATGTGTGGTATAACATTTACAGCCTGCATATCACGTGATGCCATTGCAATGTCATGTATATCACCCTTACTCAACACATTACTATATTTCTTGATTAACTGCCCTTCATCAATACTGTGCTGATTAATACCAGTTGATGCCACTGCTGCAGACATTTTCATGTCCTTCATAGTAATGGTATTAACACGCTGACGATTTGCCATCAATTCTTCGGAATCTAACTTCGATACAAGAGATAACGCATCAGATAAATCCACATCACCACTCGTTGCAGTGACAATCATCTGTGCTACACGTTCTGGATCAAGCGTCCGTAACTTTTCCTGAATCCAACGCTGGTCATTCATGGGCAGGTTGTTAAAGTTTACGGTATATAAAGGAGTAGATATAATGCCACGTAAAGGAGTTCATTTACCTACTTACAAAAGATTTATATCCACGTAAATCATATTCATGTAGAGTGTAACCCACACTATAACACAAAAGAGAAGATTAACCACCTTTCCTTTCTTGTTATGCATCGAGTTCGCATCGTCTATTTTAATCGCGTGCATATTTTACCTTTGATTTGGTTTTGCAGGGTAGAGCGAACCACAATTGTAGATAGAGTGAACCAACGTTTGTGATTTACCATTAGTCACTTTTCAGGTATTACTTACTTTTGTATAGTAATGGTAGAATGAACGTTTCCATCTTATCGTGTTACGTTTCTTTAAAAAAGTGTAACGGAAGGGGTTGATTACAGAGGATGGAGAGAATGGCCAACGCCTCATGAAACAACAAAGGGAAGAGGGGGTTCTTCCCATGTGTTATTCCCTTTTTGGCACACTCATATTACATGCCTGACTACATAAAGGTTGTGGTGTAGTGTTAACGTATGATGTTTACCTTTTACATTATGTGTATACTTTTTATACATGTGTATTTGTTTACACGCCTATACGATTACATACGCCGTTGGGGATTGAATACTTCGTTCCAGCCATAGAGCATGATGTCGATGTCAAACATGATTGTGTTTGTCCAGTTGGGGTCTTCGAACAGTTCATGGGGTAACTTTCCACTTAAATGGGAAACGATGGCGATGATCCGTTTCCACTTCAGATCGCCTTCGTAGTCTGTACCCGGATCGAATATGCAGTGTTCTTCATCTAATAATCCGAAACAAGTCAGATGAAATGTTCATTGTTTGGAACATTGCAAGGAATATAAACCACTGATCTTCACCCGGAACTTCATCGTAGGTTGGTGAGATAAGGATGTTTGGAAGCACCTGATCAATCCACTGTTCAAAGACCTCGCTTAAACGCTCCTGATCGGCAGGGCTTACGAGGGTCTGATCGCCATCTTTTGTGGCTGACTGTGGCATGGCTTTGGTCAAAAGTCTAAAGTGCAATGCACCAAGTTTACCGGTTGGCTTCTTGAGCACGTAGATGTTGTTGGCGGTTTCGATCTTAATGTCATTACCAATTGGTTTCGTCTCAACTGGTTCAGTTTTCTTTGCTGCTGCCATAGTAAGTCATGTATTTTTATTTACCCATATATAAAGGGTAATTTTATATGTTTGATATTTTGAGTGTTATGATGTGGTAACGTGTCGTAACGCCTTTAGAATGTGATCGGGGCAGTTCCTGATAAATCTACGGCAAAATTTACAGATGTTTCAAATTTTTGGCGACCTTGCCCGGACAACGATGATTCAGTTAAATAGATCTTTTTTAAGTCAATTGTGCCACATGACATTTGGATTTTACATGATGTTGATGGCAATGTATAGATGGTGGCACTTGGGTCGTCATCACCTGATGTACGCACGATTGAAGTGTTAAATATACCCGAACGATTGCCGGTGAGGGTGCCGGTTATCATGGTTGGTCCAGCCTGTATATATTGATCGTTTGGGAGGTAGAGGGTTTCTTTTCCAAGTATGAAATGTTCAGTATCGATTGGTCGTTCCACTTTCATTGAAAATGAAGTGTAATATGTGCTTGCATTTGCAGTGACTACAGTATTGTAAAATATAGCAGGTGTATCATTGTATGAGGTAACTTCAGATGATCCTTCATTTGAAACTTTTTGGGCAACGAAACTAAAGTTGGTTTGAATAAAATCTTTTGTTGCACCGCGTAGTTCACAATTGTTAAGCACGAGGTTTGTTAAGGTATACGATGTAGTATCGGTTGATAATACAATAGATGCGATGGGTGTTATACTAAACGTGGTTAGGTTGGATAGCAAATGTGTTGTGATTAAGGTGTATATTGATGGGCGCAATAGTGCTGTGAAACTTCCACTAACCGAATAGCCACCTGCACTGAATTTTGTTTCACCACTTATGTTTGTTAGTGGTGTAGAGTTGCGATTTACAGATAGATTGACTGAACTTACTGGATAATTAGAAAACCCTCGTGACATGATGGGTAGAGTGAGAGTTTACAATATATAAAGAAACGTGGAAAAATCGTAATAAAGTGAAGTTGTGTAGTGTGTTTATACTACGCGATCACGACACTGTGGCACCTAGACAAGTGATGTCACTTGCAGATTCAACTGCACACATGAATGAAATTGTTTTATCAAATCGGTTGCGCCCTTGAGCACTGACGGATCCTTCATTGAATTTACAGTCAGCAAGTGTTATTGTACCACCAGAACATGTAATAGTTAATTCGCCTCCACCAAGTGGATTTGTATTTCCTGTAGCCGGGGCCTCACTATCTGAATCTAACATTAAACTTGTGAAATTTGAATATTCACTGTTTGCCATTGTAACTGATCCCGTAACGGTAGATGCTCCATTTTGAAGGTAGTTACCATCTGACGTTGTCTGTAACAATGATGAACCCAGTATGAAGTTATCGGTGTCAATGGGTCTGTCAAATTTTATAGAAAATGCTGAACATTTTACAGCGCCACCAATGTCAATTGTTGTATTATAGAATGGCGATGGGGCATTTGTATAAGATACAGTACCTGATCCAGATCCACTAGCAGCAGCGGCTTTTTGTGCAATGAATCCCATGCTTACACGAAGGAAGTCTTTTACGGCTCCTTTGAGTTCTAATGAGTTATATGCATATTTTGTTACAGTATACGCTGCTACATCATCGTAGATAATAATACTTGCACTAGGTGTAACAACTCCAGTAGTAAATCCACCGAAGAAGGTGTTCAGTTCTGTATCTAAATCACTGCGATACACGGCATCGAATGAGCCTGACGCGGAATAGGTTCCTCCGTATATAACAGGCTGCGTTGCAATACCGAATGCTTCTTCTGCCATCGCTCCACGGTTTACATTTAGACTTACGCCTGTTACCGGTAAGCTTCCAAATCCACGTGCCATATTTCACATCTCCTTTAGTTTATGCTTTAATTAAAAAAAATGGAGTTTAATCAACCCGATTAGGCTGGGTTGTAAACTTCCATGTAGTAGGTGTCAGTATTGTTAATCTGTGCTTTCCATGTGACAGTCTTCTCAAACTGGTTACGCCCAGAGACAGAACGGCTCATCTCGGTGAGTTTTGCCATGTCACAGACGATCTTTGCGACTTCCTTTGCTCCACTTGGGTTGTGAAGCATTACAGTGAATCTTCCTGCTGGAATCGAGTTTGCAAGGACAGTGCCTGCAGCTGCAGTTCCGAAGAATTCTCTGTTTCCTTCATCAAGGACATTGTCTCCACCGGTTGTGGCACCAGACATCATGGTACGAATACGCTGCCAGTCACCAGCACCAAGGGTAATCTGTCCACCAAGGTCAGTAAGACCGTTGTAGTAAAGTCCCTGAAGGAATTCACTGCCGATGTAGAAGTAATCCTGATCCATGGTACGTGCAAGGGTCATCGTAAATCCTTTACACTTCATGGTTTCTGCAGTACTGTATGAAGAACCATTATATGCTTCCCATTTGAGAACTGCATTGTAGAACACAGCAGGATCTCCATTGATGGTAGATTCAGTGTTGTATGGGGCGTCGAAGGTTTCTCCTCTCCGGCCAATCCACTGGACAGTTGCCTTTGCGTATTCTTTCACGTTGAGTGACATGTCGAAGTTGGTGATACCAACACCACGGTAGATAACAGTGGTTCCACGGACGTTGTTTGATCCAGTGGTATCGGTTGCCTGTTCATCAACGATCTTGAGTGCGAGGGTTGCCGGAACCATTGAGAGTGAATACTTGTATCCTGCTCCATGTGCAGAGTTTGAACTAACATTTGCTGGAGTCTGATATCCCATGATACCTTTCATAAGTCCTGAAAGGTGGAAATCATAACCACGGAATGCAAGTTCGAAAGATCCACTCACTGCATTGGTACCACCGAAGATAGATGCTGCAGCAACCTGATCGATAGACTCTTCGATAATAACTTCTCTGTTTGCGGCATCACTGAATTGGGTAACACGAAGTGACCGGAATGCACTGGTTGAGGCAGCACCACTCTGGTAATCAATGACCTTGGTTGAAGTGTTAAACCCTTCTACAATGTTATAATCATTGATTTCTTCTTCATCATACGCATATGGATCTTCAGTGATCGCAAGTTCTCTTGACGTCATAATTATATTTCCTCATTATTATATTAGTATTTTTATCTCCTATGCAATCTGGGAACTCAAGTTAACAGGTAGTTTACACTTACCAATATATAAAGGACAGGGCATTAGAGGTGTATACATAGATATTTAAAAATTGTAAGGTGTGTGAGATTTTTAAACATATATCCATTACACGTCGTTATCTATCCAATCTAGTTCAAACATGTATTTAGCGTTGAGTTCGACGCGATTAGTTGTACCACCGGGATATACTTGGGCTTTTCCAAAGTAAAATGATGTACAATATGGAGCACCAGATGATTCAACGTCTTTGGTTACAGTACTTACTATGGTGGATATTACACTTGGGATTTGGTTATTGTCGTTGATGTCAAAGATAATTTTGATCCACACGGCATCATAGTATGATTCAGTGGTATCGATGTTATTATCAAACTGGCTGTATATGACAGTACATTCATTTTCACCAAGTTTCTCTTGTATAGTGCTGTTAACTTTCCAACCCATCTTGGTTAGTGATTTTTCAACGTAATATTTACAATCCTCATTTCGTTTACGATAAACTGGCATGGAAAGGTATATAATGTTTACTGTATATAGAGAAAGTGGACAAGAGTTAATGATAAACTAATGTTGGATTAATTTTGTGTTAACATTGGTAATTATACAGGGTAATTATTACCACTTTTTGGTTAAAAATAGAGGGTGTGAGTTATCGTTTTGGACGGGTTCGTAATCCACCTTGTATTATAGGGCTGGTATAGGCAGGGACGATTGGTTGGCCTGTTTTTGGATTTATACGGGTTGTTTGGCGTTCAGTCTTGGTATATTGATTGTAGGCGACACCAGTTCCTATGACACCATAATGTTTAAGTAGATCAAGGATTAGGGAGTTGGCTTCATGTTCTTTCTTGTTAATGAATGTAATGAAATCTGCTTGCCAATTCATCCAGTAACTATCAGGTATCCCTTGCCATGTACGACCAGTGTTATCGTAGTATCGTTTGTCGTCATTTGGATGATATGGTGGGCCGCCAGATGCTCCGGTCATTAATATTTCAATGTAATCACGGGCATCACTACCATCTCTTTCACGCATGCATGGTTTTACGTAGAATGTGGCTCCAGCGTGGTTTATTGTTTCTATTTTTAGGGCATTTTTCATACAGTGGGTGTGGCCACGACCAGTGGTTGGACGTTTAAGAAAGCCTTTGGGTGTAACATAATCTGATTTGTCTAGTGCTATACCTTTTGTATTAAATAGTGTATCAAAATCATTACCGTAGACAACCATACCATATGCACGACGATTGAAGTAATGTTCTACGTTGCCACGCCAGAAGTTTATGATGGCTTGTGCGGCACTTTTAATGATATCGTTATATTCATCGTATATTACCATTACTTCACGTTGTTTTAATTGGTTGACGGAGTTAAAATATAACCCATCTTGAAGTTTTGTATTGTTGAAATGTGGTCGGGTTTGTGTGTGAATTGGGATGAGGGGTGTGTCTATCTCTAATTTAAATTCACGAACTCCTTCTGCTGGCATCTCCATAGATGTTATAACTCCTTTGTAATTTGTAGATATATAAAGTCGTTAGATATATTATTGTACATTGACATCCCCAACGTGATCAACTGTCAATCATGCTGCTGCTCACTACGCCACCCACGACTGTTGTTTCATCGTCTGTGTCTAATGATAGATCAGGATTTAATTTGAATTTACTTATTAAACTTAAGCAGTTGTACGTTTGCATGAGTAATGTTTGGAGTTGAGTTACACAATTTGCTGGTGGGTTTCCACGGCGATCTGATAGTCCTATGTGGTTTCGATAACTCATGAATGTTCCATAGCGGATTATACAGCGACGTGTCATGTTTTCAGCAATGTCATCTGCCACAATATACATTACATAATCGTATGCATCTTCAAGATCGCGTTTAATAAGTTTGTCATCTATGTAGTCGAATGGAGCATCAGCAAGTCCATCTCGCACCAATGGAATAAGCGTGTCAATATCTATAGCCATGTGGTAATTGTAGTGTATTTACATGGTATAAAGTAAACGAGATGTGATATGTAAAATGGAAGAACGTTTTTAAATGTGTTAAATTTAAATTGACTGTTAAATTAACTTAAATTTTAAAAAATAGTAAAGATTTAAGGTATTTACCTTATGAAGACTGACTCACACCAGTTACCTTGAGTATTCTATCGTTCGTGCTTTGCTGGCTGTATGATTGAGGGACGACCAAACTAGAGAAATATTGCGTAATAAAGTAAGTATCGGCTCCTTCCTCGGCATCACGAGTCTGTTCAACGGTTGGAATTGCACCACCAGTGTAGGTAAAGTGCTTTGCGGTGAACGGAGACTTGATAACTGCGAGAGCACAGTTCAGTGAGTTAAGTTTTGCTGATCCACGGAAGGTAAGACCGTATTCTCCACCTGCCCATCCATACTGGGAAGTGTCAACCATAAGACGACCCTGATGTGCAGTTGCACCTGCAGTTGGCTGCATAAGCATTTCAGGAGTACGAATGTGACCCCAAAGTTTCAGTGGGTAGTAAACAACAATGCTGTTGATTTCTGCTTCAGTGACATTGGTAGATTCTTTCTCAAAGACCTTACCAAGCATGTTTGCAATATCACCAACAAGGTCAGACCCCATGCTGGACCAGTAGGTTGCTGCTGCCTGCTCAATCCCTGCACCATTGTAGAGTGCGTTGAGGATATCGTAGTCGTGAGCCTGTGCCATACCCTTTGCGACACCGTCAATAGAATACTGCCACTGAGTTGCCTCATCGAGACGAACCTTGGCCTCATCATCGATCATGAGTTTTGAACGATATTTGTTTAGACTGAATGATTTCTCGAACCATCCAATCTTCTGTGCAATGGTAGAACCTCCTTCATTGATCTGGAAGGCACCGAGGGTGTTATCTTTTGGGAATCGCAGATGTTTATCAAGTACATCAGTGGTTTCCTGTTCTACTGCATCCATGAACTCGATCTGGTTAAGGGTCTTGAGCCATACCATTTCTGAAATGATATCCTTACGAAGAGCATCCTGAACGTCAGACGTGTACATTCCTGCATTATAAGTCATATTCATGTTTTTTCACCTCGTTTAAGAACTCTTGTAATACACGTCCACCCAAACGGGCACGAATTTCACAGTGCTGGTGCTCACAGTTGATGTTGAAGTGACATCGAACATTGCTTTACCAAGAATCCATACACTGGAGACGCTGTTACCCTTACGGACAAGTCCACTATCTGCAACTGCAATGAGATCTCCCTTTGCGATGGTCTGTGATGCTGCGAGTGGGAATGCAACTACTTCACCGGGTGCAAGTGGGCAACACGTTACCGGAGTAAAGTCTGCTTCATCTTCTGCATATTCAGATGATCCACCAGTGAGGTCTGCATCGAGTGGGTAGAATGACTGTGTAGCGCCCGGAAGGTTGCTATTTACAGTTGTGGTAGTGTATGCCCATCCTTCTGGTCTGTCAGATCCACCACATGGTACTGCTACACCATAGGTTGCAGATGCACCAGAATCATATGAGGTTGAACTTGCGGTCTTCAGGAGCAATCCTGCGTATTTAATCTGATACGGAGTCAGATATGGAATGTTGATTGACTCACTCAGACGACCACCTGCGGATGTACAAGTCTGGGTAAGACCAATGCTATTAATCTGATTTGCTAAAATCATAATTTTTCACCATTTGTCAATATATTTTAGTTAACTATCTCGCTGGAATTCCAAATTTCTTTGACATATATTCCAGTTCTTCGGGTGAGAGTTTTAACTTGAGTCCCTCGACAGCACCGGAGATAGTTGCCTTGTTTGACTGGGTGCCTCCCTCGGAGTTCATGGGCGTATTGTTCGATGAGTTCATCGGCGCATGTTTCACATGATTTTCTTTAATTCCACGCAGGATATTGGCCTTTTCTGCATACGAATCAATCGATGACACGAGTTTTTCCGGGTTGGCATAACCAAGAGCCTTTAATTCACCAACAATGTTGTTATACTGTGATTTCTGGGCCTTCTCTGTTTCAGCACGATACTTATCGTTCTCGGCTTTCGTTGCCTGAAGTTCGGCCTGAACCCGTGCATACTCGTCAAAGACATCCTTCGTAACAGGGTCAAAGTCAGGTGATGCAACAAGAGTGTTGCCATCATTTGCCTGTGGAATTGTGGTTTCTACTTTTGGAGTTTCTGCTGTTTTACTCGCAAGATATTCCTGTGCAGGGTTGGGCTTTGGCGGATTAACCTGTTGCTTTAGCGTGTTGAGTTCGTTTCGCATTTCATTAAACTGGACATCAATTTTAGATGATAGTCCAGTTGCAATAGCCTCTACAATTGCGGTATAATCGACATTTGCAGGGGCAGTAGTTGTAGTCTGTTCACTGGGGCTAGTTCCAGCGTCAGTTGCTTGTGATCCATCACCGGTAGTCATGGAGTTTACCTCTGGAGCAGAAAATGCAAAACGAGTTACTTCGGTTTTATTGCCTTTAATTGCTGGATTTTTAACAAATGCTAGTTTTACAATGCGTTTGTCAATAACGTTTCCCTGTTGATCATACACAAAGTCAATTTCTGGTGAGATATTGTTATATCCACCAAGGATGACTTTATCACGGAATTCACTCTGGTTGAATACAATTCCGCCATGTTCAACAGTTTCACCATCCTTTGCAAATTTAACGGCATAACCTATAGTTTCTGCATATTTGTCGTGATCGATGACGAAAGGAAGTTGTTCGCTAATGTTATTGTGGAGATAGTCCACGTCCTCTGGTGTTAGTGTAATACGTTTACCATCTCTGGTAACAAAATCACCAGCCATGAGGATAGGTCCATTCGTCCTATATACGTCACCTACTTCCTTCCAATTTGCATTTTCTGTCATCAGAAGAGGGTTATCATTTACCAGTATATAAAGGGTAGGGGGTGATACGTTTAAACATTGCGAAAAGTATATATAAAAGTTGCTATTTCATGTAAAAATAGATAAAAGTGATATAATTAAAGGGTTAATATGCCTCTAATCGTTTAACACCTTCTTTACTGCTTGGTCACCTTTGTTGGATGGATTTGCATCACGAGTCTCTGGTGTCTGTGGATAATTTACTTTACCATCAGATCGACCACCTTCTACACCACCAAAGTCTGGATCATCTGATGTAGTAGATGAGTTGGACGAATTTGTGGAATCTTTACCTATTAAGCCAAGTTGTTCAGCACTTTGTTTTAC
>Ga0172381_10006265_pt1 | contig 11955 bp, 13 predicted proteins | sample Leawel6488metaG_FD_119754 | JGI IMG/M metagenome (GOLD analysis project Ga0172381, IMG submission 119754) | Leachate microbial communities from a municipal landfill in Southern Ontario, Canada - Leachate well 64-88 metaG | ecosystem: Engineered > Solid waste > Landfill > Unclassified | place...
ACCGGCCGCCGGGGCAAGTGGCTCAAGGTGCGCGACTTCGAAAACGACAGCGGCTGGGTGTACCGTCCGCTGGTGGGCAAAACGCCCCATGTGGTGGTCAAGTCGCGCGTCGCCAATGTGCGCAGTGCGCCCAACACGCGCAGCCGCATTCTCGGCAAGGCCGATCACGGCGAAGTGCTGCGCACGCTGGAACACCGCAATGACTGGGTCAGGGTGCAGCGCGAGGGCGGGCTCAAGGGCTGGATCGCGCGCCGTCTGCTGTGGGGCTGGTAAGTGCGTGATCCTGGCATGACCGACCTGGTCGTTGTGGGCCTGGCCTATTTTGAGGTGTTCGTGCCGCCGCACGCCCGCCCGGCACCCGGCGAAGAGGTATTTGTCGATGGCATGACGCTGGCCCTGGGCGGCGCGCTCAACACCGCCAGCGTGGCGGCGGCGCTGGGCCTGCGGGTCACGCTGTGCCTGCCCATGGGCCATGGCATCGCCGATCAGGCGGTAGATTTGCTGGCGCAGCGCCTGGGCATCACGCTGGCGCCGCTGCCCGCGCGCGACAACCCGGCGATCTCGCTGGTGTTTTCCGATGCGCGGGACCGTGCCTTTGTCAGCACGGCCGAGCTGGCTGTGCTGGCCGACGTCAGGGAATTGCCCGCCAGCGCCTGGGTGCATGTGCCGGGCCTGGAGGAAGCCGCCCGCCTGGCTGCGCCGCTGGCCCGGGCGCGTCGGCGCGGCGCGCGCATTTCGGTCAGCGCCAGTTGGAGCCCGCAGCAGCTGGCGCAACTGGCCCGGCGCCGGGACCGCGCCTGGGACCTGCTGGTGCTCAACGAGAAAGAAGCCCAGGCCGCCTGCGGCCAGGCCGAAGGCGCGCCGGCACGCCTGGCCGGAGCCGCGCACTCGGTGCTGGTCACGCTGGGCGACCAAGGTGTCGCTGGCGTGCTGGACGCGGTGCCGCTGCGCCTGCCCGCCGTGCCCACCCAGGTGCTTGACAGCACCGGCGCGGGCGACGCCTTTTGCGCCGGACTCATTGCCGCTCTGGTGCGCGGCAACACGCCCGAAGCCGCGCTGCAGCTGGGCAGCCTTGCGGCCGCCAGAATTTTGACCCAGACCGGTGGCCTGGTCACCGACCCCGCCCTGATGGCCGGTCTAACCCAAGAGAACCCATGCAAACCCTGACCATTCTGGGCGGCGGCAGCGCCTACACGCCGGGCCTGCTGCAGGCCCTGATCGCCCATGCGGGCGAACTGCCCTTGACCACCGTGCGGCTGTACGACACCGACGCTGGCCACCTGGCCATCGTGGCCCGCCTCACCAGCGCCATGGCGCAACAGACCAACGCCTTCAAGGTGGAGGTGGCGCCCACGCTGGAGGCCGCCATTGCGGGCGCCGACCTGGTGCTCAACTCGACCCGGCCCGGTGGTCTGGCGGCACGCCGCATCGACGAGAGCTTGCCGCTTGAGTTCGGCCTGCCGGGGCAGGAAACCGTGGGCCCGGGCGGCTTCTTTTTTGCCCTGCGCTCGGTGCCCGAGGCCTTGCGCGTGGCAGCCGTCATGCAAGACCTGGCGCCCGATGCCATTTTGCTCAACTACACCAACCCCAGCAACATCGTGACGCAGGCGCTGGTCAATCGCGGCGGCGTCAAGGTGATCGGCCTGTGCGACCAGTCGGACGAGGACCTGCTGGCGCTATGCCATGCCCTGGGCCGACCGGCACGCTACACGTTTCGCTGCAACGGCCTCAACCATGCCACCTGGTACAGCGACGTGCTGATTGACGGCACCCCGCTGGCGGCGCATAACGCGCCGCTGGCACCCCCTGAAGACTATGACGACGAGCACAAGCTGCGCTTTGAGCTGTCGCTTGCGCTGGCCCGTGAGCACGCCGGCTACTGGCCCAACTCCTACCTGCCTTACTACCTGTTTCCGCAGGCCTTTGTGGCGCACGCGCGGCGCGTTGGTCCGCGCAGCGACGTGGTGGCGGCCTCGCTGGACCGGTATTACGCCCACTTCGAGGCCGAGGGCAAGCGGGCCCGGCCAGAGCTGAAATTCTTCCGTGGCTCGGCCGGTTTTGGCGATCTGGCGGTGACCGCGATCCGGGCACTGGCATCAAGCACACCGCATGAACTGGTGCTGAACCTGCCCAACCTGGGCGCCACCGCGAGCTTCGCGCATGACACCGTGGTCGAAACCCGGGTGCGGGTGTCAAGTGCCGGCATCGAACGGCTGCCCGCACCGCACCTGCCGACCTCGTTTTACGGTCTGGCAAAACAGCTTGAGCGCTACCAGCGCCTCACGGCCAAAGCCGCCGCCGGTGGCGACCATCAGGCCCGGGTGGCCGCCCTGGCCGCCAACCCCCTGGTCGGCAAGCCCCTGTTGGCAGCGAACATGATCAACCAGGCGCGCGCCAGCTACCCTGATTGGCCAAAGGCCAGAGCATGAAGACACAAGACTTGCTCAAGCGTATGGATTGGGATGACTTTGAGCGAGTGGTCATTTTGTCACCGCACCTGGACGACGCAGCCCTGAGCTGCGGCGCCCTGCTGCACGCCCTGCGAGACCGCATCTCCACCTTGGTGGTGAGCATCAGCAGCGCCACCTCGCGCCGGCTGGGCAGCGACGGCAGTCGCAAGATCGAGCGCCGCCAGGGTCATGTGAGCGCACGCACCCGGCGCACTGAAGACATCGCGGCCATGCGCTCGGTCAATGCCGACTTTGTCCACCTGAGCTTTGCCGATGGCATCTACCGCCGCAGCCCGCTCACCGACAAGCTGATTTACCGCCGGGCGCGCGAGCGCTGGGTGACACCGCGCATCGACGACATGGCGCACATCGAGGAGCTCTACCTGGTGCTGCGCCGCCTGTGCCTGGACCTTGGCCGGATTTTGCTGATCAGCCCGATGGGCATTGGCCACCACGTGGACCACCAGATCGCCGCCCAGGTGGCGGTGCGGCTGGCGGCCACCGCAACTGGCGCCGAGCTGCTGTTTTACGAGGATTTCCCCTACGTGGCCGACCCCCAGGTCGGGCGCGGCGACCAGGACGACCCGCAGCAGGCCCTGGGCCGACTGCATCTGACCGCTGTCAGGCGCCTGGCCCTGCCGGTGGATGTGGACGCCAAGATGGCCCTGCTGCGGCATTACGCAAGCCAGGTGAGCGCCTTGTTTGGCGACGACGACGGCATGCGCGGGCGCATTGCGGGCCATCAATACCGCAGCGCTGCCACCGAGTTTTACTGGCAGGCACTGCCCGCCAACCCCTACACCCCCCAAGGAGAATTGACATGTTGAAAAGTCTGATGGCCCAGGAGGCACGCTCGGCACCCCAGATGCTGCGCTCGCAGGCGCAGCGCTGGCAGCAAGCGGCCAACACCATCCGCAGCCGACTGGCTGGGCGAGCCACCGTGGTGCTGCTCGGGCGCGGCAGTTCGGGCAATGTGTGCACCTTTGCGTCCTACCTGTTTGCCCTGCAAAGCGGCCGCCAGCCCATCGAGTTCCGGCCCTGGCTGAGCACCCAGGACTTGCCCGGCGCCGACTGGCAGGACGCGGTGGTCTATGCGTTTTCGTACTCGGGCCAGTCCACCGACATCGCCGCCAGTGCCGAGTGCTTGCGCGCGCGCGGCGCCCTGGTGGTGGCCGTGTCCGAGGCCGATTCGCCCGACGCGCACCTGCTCAAATCAGCCCACCACCTGATCCGCCTGGGCTGCGGCACCGAGCAGGCGGTACCGGCCACCAAAAGCGTGATCGCACAGCTTTTTGTGGCGGCCGCGCTCGCAGGTTACGACATCGTGGAGGCAGCGGAACAAACTGCCGCCTGCATGCTGCAAATCGATGCCGATGGCATCCCGGCCCAGCTCGCCACCTTTTTGGACGGTGCGCGCACCGTGACCTGGCTGGCACGCGGCCCGTCCTGCGGCGGCGCGCTCGATGCGGCGCTCAAGCTACAGGAAAGCGTGGGCATACCGGCCTTTGGTTACTCCACGGCCGAATACCTGCACGGACCCATTGCGGCGGCCAGCCCGGCCGACCGGGTCGTGATCTTCTCGGGGGCCGACGAGCCCATGGCCAGCAAACAGGCGGTCACCGCCGCCTTGCTGGCACGCGCGGTGCCGTTCATCTGCCTGGGATGCAACCAGCTCCATGAGGCACAATTGGCGCTGCCTTTTCCGCAAGCGCGCTGGGCCCGCACCGCCTTGCTGGCCTACGTGGCACAACTCAGCTGCGCCACGCTGGCCGAGCGCAGCGGCATCAATCCAGATGTGCATCCCGCACTGCACAAGGTCACCCAAACCCATTGAACTACTCTGCCATGTTGAGACAACTCATCGCCAACAACACCGTCACCGACCTGGCCTACGCCGTGCTGGCAGCGGCTGCTTTCATCCTGCTGTTGCACATGGCACGGCGCCTGGTGTTGCACCGCCTCGAGCGGGTCGCTGAAAAAACCGAGACCGTCATCGACGACTTTTTGGTCGAGGTGCTGTCGGCCACCCGCGTCCTGCTGGTGGGAGCCATTGGCCTGTACCTGGGCAGCCATTTTCTGACTCTGCCAGCGGCACTGGAAAAATGGGTGGGCCGCATCTTCGTCATCGTCATGGTTCTGCAGCTGGGTTTCTGGGCCTCGCGCGGGCTGATTTTCTGGCTGCGCAACCACTTTTCGCAGGGCGAAGAGGAAGACCAGGGCGCACGCGCCATGACGCTGTCACTGCTGTCCTTCTTTGGCCGGGTGGTGATTTGGGTGCTGGTGCTGCTGTCGATGCTCGACAACCTGGGCATCAACGTCACGACCCTGGTGGCCAGCCTGGGCATTGGCGGCATTGCCATTGCGCTGGCGGCGCAAAACATATTGGGCGACCTGTTTGCCTCGCTCACCATCGCCATTGACAAGCCTTTTGTGATCGGCGACTTCATCATTCTGGGCGCAGAGATGGGCACCGTGGAACATGTTGGCCTCAAGACCACGCGCCTGCGCAGCCTCAGCGGCGAGCAAATCATCATGTCCAACAACGACCTGCTGCAAAGCCGCATCCACAACTACAAGCGCATGGCCGAGCGCCGCGCCCTGTTTGCCATTGGCGTGACTTACGATACCCCGGCGGAAAAACTGGAGCTGATTCCGAAGCTCATCGAGCAAGCCGTGACAGCGCAAGCCGATGCCCGTTTTGACCGCGCCCACTTCAGGGGCTTTGGCGCCTTTTCGCTGGACTTTGAAACCGTGTATTACGTGCGCAAACCCGACTACAACCTGTTCATGGACGTGCAGCAGGCCATCAACCTGCAGCTGGTGCGCAGCTTTGCCGAGCACGCCATCGAATTTGCCTTCCCGACCCAGACGCTGCACCTGAACCACAGCGCCATACCGGGCCTGATTGCAACTGCGGAAACTAGAAAACCTGTGATTGAATCAGTTGGCTGAGCAAGAGCATGCTGCGGTTCGCCCGCGATAGCGCCGGTCATGGTGAGGTCCCTTGGTAAAAAACGGCTTGTCAGTCAAGTCAGGGGGAGCCTGACCGGTGCAAGGCCAAGCTGTCAATCAGCCAAACGTCGTCGTGCAAATGACACCAAACCCGGCCAGGATGCAAGCCCTGTGCTGGCCAGACCGATCAGGCCCGCCACAGAAGGGAACGGCATGCGCATTCAGGCGCGAGGCGCGTGCCTTGAGCGGCGGCTGCCGGTCAGCCAGGCGACATAATTGCGCGCATGCGCAGCACACGTTTTTCCGGCCCTTTCAATCGCCGAAGCTGGCTTGCCGCCCTGGCAGGCAGCATGGCCCTGCCCAGCCTTGCTGGCGTCACCGCCAGGCCCGCGATCACGCTGCGCTTCTCGCATGTGGTGGCCGAGGAGACGCCCAAGGGCCTGGCGGCCAACCGCTTCAAGGTACTGGTCGAGCAGCGCAGCGGCCATCGCATTGGCGTGCAGGTTTACCCCAACGCGCAGTTGTACGGCGACCATGACGAAATGCAGGCGCTGCAGCTGGGCGCGGTGGATCTGGTGGCGCCCTCGCTGTCCAAATTTGGCCGCATCGGGCTGCCCGAATTCGAGCTGTTCGATCTGCCGTTCCTGTTTGACGATTTGAACGCGGTGCGGCGTATCACCCTGGGGCCTTTGGGCAAAAAACTGCTGCAAGGCCTGTCGCGCCAGGGCCTGGTTGGGCTGGGTTTTTTTGACAACGGCTTCAAGCAGATGAGCGCCAATAGACCCTTGCTGGAGCTCAAGGATTTTGCGGGCCTGCGCATGCGGGTGCAGGCGTCCCGCGTGATTGCCGCGCAAATGCGCGCTTTGGGCGCGCGCCCGGTGACGCTGCCCTTCAGTGAAACCCGCCGCGCGCTCGCCACGGGTGTGGTCGATGGCACCGAGAACCCGGTGTCCAACTTCTGGACGCAAGCCATGCACGAGGTGCAAAGCGATTTGAGCCTGACCGAGCACGGCTACCTGGGCTACGCGGTGGTCACCAACCAGCGTTTCTGGCAACACCTGCAGCCCGACGACCGCGCCCTCATCAACCAGGCGCTGCAGGAATCGCTCGCGTTTGCCAACCAGATTGCCGACACCCAGAATGACCGGGCACTGCAAGCCTTGCGGCAAGCGGGCACCACGCGCATCCACCGCCTCGGTGTCGACCAGCGCGCCCGGTTGCGCCAGGCCGTTCAACCCGTGCAACAGCAGCTGGCCGACCGCATCGGGCCCCGCTGGATGAGCGATCTGAAACAGGCCTTGCACAAGTCCTGATTCGACTGTCAGGGTAAACCCTAGCTGTTGAACACCACAGTTGTCGCCTCGGCTGCAGGCCTCTACAGTTCGATCGTCGTTCAAGACTCTTAACTACTCGAGGAGACTCTCATGAAATTGAAACTGGTTGCCGCTGGCGTTTTATTGGCTTTCGGTTTGGGCGCCCAGGCCGCCCCGCTCATCATCAAATACAGCCACGTGGTGGCAGACGTCACGCCCAAGGGCCAGGCCGCCCTGAAGTTCAAGGAGCTGGCCGAGAAGAAACTGCCGGGCAAGGTCGAGATCCAGGTGTTCCCCAACAGCCAGCTGTTTGGCGACGGCAAAGAGATGGAAGCCCTGCTGCTCGGCGATGTGCAGATTCTGGCGCCTTCACTGGCCAAGTTTGGCAAGTACACCAAGCAGATCCAGATTTTTGACTTGCCTTTCCTGTTTGACGACATCCATGCAGTGGACCGCTTCCAGTCCAGCCCCGCAGGCCAGGGGCTGCTGAACTCCATGGAGAAAAAGGGCATCAAGGGCTTTGGCTTTTTGCACAATGGCATGAAGCAGCTCTCGGCCAACAAGCCGCTGGGTTACCCCACCGATGCCAAGGGCCTGAAGTTCCGCATCCAGGCCTCTGACGTGCTCGAAGCCCAGTTCAAGGCGGTCGGCGGCAACCCGCAAAAACTGGCCTTTGCCGAGGTCTATCAGGCGCTGCAAACCGGCGTGGTCGATGGCACCGAGAACCCCTGGTCCAACATCTACAGCAAGAAATTCCACGAGGTGCAAAAGTACATCATGGACAGCAACCACGGCGTGCTCGACTACATGGTGATCGGCAACGCCAAGTGGTGGGCCGGCCTGCCGCCTGACATCCAGAAGGGCCTGAGCGAAGCCATGCTTGAATCCATCAAGTTCGGCAACAAGGTGGCCTTTGAAGAAGACCAGGCATTCCGCCAAAAAGTCATCGACGAAAACAAGGCCAAGGTGCTACCCATGAGCAAGGAGCAAACTGCTGCCTGGCGCACCGCGATGCAGCCGGTGTGGAAGAAGTTTGAAGGCGAGATCGGCAAAGACCTGATCGACGCAGCCCTCAAGGCCAACAAGTAAGCAAGTAGCTGCGTTTGAGGCCAACACCCCGGCGCGTCCGGGGTTTTTTTGGGGTATTTCATGAAAATTCTGGATCATCTGGAAGAGTGGATCATCGGGCTGATGCTGGCCGCCATGACCGCGCTGACCTTTTTGCAAGTGGTGATGCGCTATGTGTTCAACAGCGGTTTTTCCTGGGCGCTTGAACTCACCACCGTGTTTTTTGCCTTCATGATCTTTGTCGGCATCTCTTACGGCGTGCGCGTGGGTTCGCACATCGGGGTCGATGCGCTGGTGAAAATGATGAAGCCTGCCGCGCGGCGCAATGTCTCGATCCTGGCGGTGTTGTTGAGCCTGCTGTACGTGGGCTTGGTGCTCACCGGTGCCAGCACGTATGTGTTGAAAATGAAGGAAGTCGGCATTGAATTTGAGGACATGCCGATCGAACGCTGGCAGGTGCTGATCATCATGCCGCTGGGTTTTTTGCTCACCGGTTGGCGCTTCATGCAAATTTTGATCGACCTGATCACCGGCAAAACCGACAGCCTGAGACTGGCTGACGAGGCGGCCGAAGCCATGCGGCTCAAATCCGAAGAGAGCCAGTCATGAACACTCTTTTGCTCTTTGCCGCGCTGTTTTTCTGCATGGCCATCGGCATGCCGATTGCCGTGAGCCTGGGCCTGTCGAGCCTGTTGACCATCTTTTTCTTCTCGCAAGACTCCCTGGCTTCGATGTCGATCAAGATGTTCGAGACCAGCGAGCACTACACGCTGATGTCGATCCCGTTCTTTGTGCTGGCCGGGGTCTTGATGAGCACCGGTGGCGTGGCCAAGCGCATGGTGGTGTTTGCCATTGCCGCGGTGGGCCATTTGCGCGGCGGGCTGGCCATTGCCTCCATTCTGGCCTGCATGCTGTTTGCCGCAGTGTCGGGTTCCAGCCCGGCCACGGTGGTGGCGATCGGCTCGATCGTGATCGCCGGCATGGTCAAGAACGGCTACCCCAAAGAATTCGCCGCCGGCGTCATCTGCAACGCGGGTACGCTGGGCATTCTGATCCCGCCGTCGATCGTGATGGTGGTCTATGCCGCCGTGACCGAGGTGTCGGTCGGGCGCATGTTCATGGCCGGCGTCATGCCGGGTCTGCTGCTGGGCCTGATGCTGATGACGGCGGTCTGGTGGCGTGCCGGCAAGCTCAAGATCAAGCCGCCACCCAAGGCCAGCGTGTCTGAAGTCTTGCGTGCCTTCAAAGACTCGATGTGGGGGCTGGCGCTGCTGGTCATCATCATGGGCGGTATTTATGGCGGCATCTTCACGCCCACCGAGGCGGCGGCGGTGTCGGCTGTTTATGCGCTGGTGGTGGCGGTGTTCATTTACCGTGATTTGTCTGCCAAACAGTTGCCCCACGTGTTTCTGGAAGCCGGGCGTACCACCGTGATGCTGATGTTCATTGTGGCCAACGCGATGCTGTTTGCCCACGTGCTCACCACCGAGCGCATTCCGCAAACCATTGCCGAGCAGATCATGGGCATGGGCATGACGCCGTGGATGTTTTTGCTGGTGGTCAACATCATTTTGCTGATCGCCGGCAACTTCATGGAACCCACCGGCATCATCCTGATTCTGGCGCCGATCTTCTTCCCGATTGCGACCCAGCTTGGCATTGACCCGATTCACCTGGGCATCATCATGGTGGTCAACATGGAGATCGGCATGGTGACGCCGCCGGTGGGGCTGAACCTGTTTGTGACGAGTGGTGTCACGGGCATGAACCTGGTGCAGGTCACCAAGGCGGCATTGCCCTGGCTGATGGTGCTGCTGAGCTTTTTGGTCCTGGTTACCTACATCCCGCAAATCACGCTATTCCTGCCCGACATGATCTTTGGCAAGGGCTAATCTAGAAACGGCAGGTGCATAGCGCTCTCACCCATGAGGTGAACGCCATCGAAGCCGTCAACGCTTGATTTCATGCGGCTTGGCAAGGGATACAAAGCGATCAACTGCCGTTTCTAGCCTAACGGGGGTCGCGGTCAATCGCCTTGTGCGTGCCAATGCGCTTGAGTTCGGCTGTGGTGCCAACAAGTTCAAACGTCACCTGCCATGAGTGGTTGGTGTAGACGTCAATTTTCCAGATCGTAGGCTTGGGCATGCCCTTGAGCATGTGCAGGCGCAACGATTTTGCCTGCGGGTGGCTCTGAAGTGTTTTCAGTGCCTCGATGCAAGCCTTTTTTGCATCGTCAGACAACGCCTTGAACTCTGCCTGGAATCTGGCGGAGTAAGAAAAATTTTCTATTCGGATGCCAGTCACTTGGCAGACATCAACGACTCAAACAAATCATCAGCGTTTGAGAATACTGCACTGGTTGATGGTTCAAGCACGGCATCGTGGGTAGCCACCCATTCACGCAAGTCCTCTACCGTGTCATGCAGATGCCGGATGGCATCCATGAATGATTCATAGGCGTCTGCCACGCCGTCATCAGGGTTCAGCAGCGGATCGCTGCAGGCAGCCACATGCCGCTGCTGGGCGTCGTGATAGATCCTGGAGCAGGCATCAGACGCTTTGACCAGATTGGACTCAATCCGGCGATCGGGATCAATGACGGCATCATTTGATTCCAGTCTCTGGCGCAATTCCTCATAGCTGGCGTCAATGCCAACAATGATCTTGATGTCGCTGTCCAGCGCATCAAGCGTGTTTTCAATAGCGCTGAGCAGCTGCAGGTTACGCGCAGCAAAGGCATTCACGCCAGCAAAGGACATGGCTGCAGGAAATTGCGTGGCACTTGTTTTCATAGCCCCGCATTATCTTCCTTTGCATGACGCGGCGCTTTCACACAAACCCGAATCCCTGCCCGATGTCTCATTTTTACCCAAGACCCCAAAGTAGCTAATCCGCCACATAGGGGTTGCTGCGCCGCTCGCGCCCGAACGTGCTCTCGGGGCCATGGCCGGGAATGAACACGGTGTCGTCGCCCATCGGCCACAGGCGATTTTTGATGCTGGCAATCAGCGTGTCATGGTCGCCCTGCGGAAAATCGGTGCGGCCGATCGAGCCGGCAAACAGCACATCGCCGACAAAGGCCCGCTTGGCCTCGGCCGAGTAAAACACCACATGACCCGGCGTGTGACCCGGGCAGTGGCGCACCGCCAGCGCGCATTGACCCACGCTGACGGTATCGCCATCCTTGAGCCAGCGCGTCGGGGTGAAGGCTTGGGCCGGCGGAAAACCAAACATCTTGCTTTGCCCGGGCAGGCCGTCGATCCAGAACTGGTCGGCCGGATGCGGGCCGATGATGGGCAAGCCCAGCCGTTCGGCCAGCTCGCCGGCAGCGCCGGCATGGTCGATGTGGGCATGGGTCAGCCAGATTTGCTCCAGTTTTAAACCCAGCCTCTCAACTTCTTCGAGCAACAGGTCGAGGTCGCCACCGGGATCAATGACGGCGGCTTTGAGTGTCTGGTCGCACCAGACCAGGGAACAGTTTTGGGCAAAGGCGGTGACGGGGACGGTAAGGTAGCGGAACATGGGAGTTGAAGCTTGCTGATAACAAAATATCAGGATTTATAACAAATTTTTTGACAGGTCCCCGACCATCACGTGGCTTCCCAAAGCAGTCTCATTTGTAGACGACGTCATTCCCGATTGCTGACCTATTTGTAACTTGACGGTCATGCATCCGACGAGGTTCGCTTTCTATAGTTCACCCATATCGCAATACGGCGATAGAAGCGGGACAAGACGGTACACGATGACGACCGACTTGCCCGGAACTGTTTGACAAACCTTGAAAGGAATGATCATCATGAATACCAAATTTACATCCATCGCCTTGATCCTCGCCACCGGTCTGCTCGCAGGCACCCAGGCCCTTGCCGGCGTAACGCGCGAGCAAGTGCAAGCCGAGCTGGCCCAAGCCATCCGCACTGGCGACATGCCTGCGCCCGGCGACCAGGGTCTGAAGCTCAATGCGTTGTACCCGGAGCGCTACCCAGCCAAACAAGCGCAAGCGAGCCTCACGCGCGAGCAAGTGCAAGCGGATCTGAACAAAGCCATGCGCGATGGAAATTTCATGATCACAGATAACGGCCTGCTGTGCAACGAGGTGCACCCGGACATGCATCCAAACGTGTAAGTGTGGCCAGGCGTTGACTGAGGCCGCACGCGTACGTCATGGG
>Ga0172381_10006266_pt1 | contig 11954 bp, 10 predicted proteins | sample Leawel6488metaG_FD_119754 | JGI IMG/M metagenome (GOLD analysis project Ga0172381, IMG submission 119754) | Leachate microbial communities from a municipal landfill in Southern Ontario, Canada - Leachate well 64-88 metaG | ecosystem: Engineered > Solid waste > Landfill > Unclassified | place...
CACGGCCTAATGAGGTTGACCCGGCGGCTTTCTTATGTGCCATATTGGTTGCTTGACATTAAAATACTAGTCCAATAGACCAGTATTCCAGGGTGCTTATTAAAATTTTATAATCTCAATATAACAAAAGCCGGTTTAATTGTCAACTTATAAGATTTTATAAGATTTTGGGGTGTTATTAGGCCATTTTTGAACCGATTAGGCTCATTCCAATTTTTTTTAAATATGTTATAATAAAAGCATCAAAAATAGCTAAAAACTAATTAAAATCATATGGTTAAAGTAGACAAGAACAAATGTGTCGGTTGCGGAATGTGCGCCGGTATGTGCCCCGAGACTTTTCAAATGGATTTAAACGGAAAGTCGGAAGTGGTAAACGGAGCAGTCACGGATTGCGCTAAAAATGCCGCCGAGAGTTGCCCGGTGGAAGCGATCAGTTTAAATTAATTAAATTAACCTATGGCCGGAGAAAATAAGCTTGAGGCTGCCGCGCGGGAAAAAATAACCTTGCCGCCTCTTCATCCCGAGCAGATTGCCAGCGTAGAAGAGAAGGCGGAGAAGGCGCCGCTTGCCCCGGAAAAACCGCAAGAGATTTTAAAAGCCGGAGAAACCGTCAGCGCCGCGACTCGCGCAGTAACGCCGGTAACTTTAAGCTATCAAGAGCAAAGAGCCCAAGCTATCGATACGATATTATCCGAAGGCCTTAATGAGGTTTTTTTGAAAATGAATGCGGCCCAGCAGCAAGAATTTAAAAAACGCGGCGAAGAGACAGTGAAGAAGATTAATTCTCTGTTGGATAAGACTAAGATAAAAGCCGGCAAGATTATTGATCTGATCAGGGCTTGGCTAAAACTTATTCCGGGCATTAATCGATTTTTTTTAGAACAGGAAGCGAAGATAAAAGCCGATAAGATTATCAAGGTTAAGGATACTTTTTAATATGGAAAATTTTTTTATAAATTTTGGCTTTGGAGGAATATCGGGAGAAATATCGCTATATTTTATCGCCACTATTGTCGCGTTTATTTTTGGCGCGTTGATTATTGTTAATCTTATCCGTCTGATATTGACGCGGCGCCATTATTTCCCGCATCAAGTATTTCTAGTCCGCCTGCCGAAAGAGAAGCCGAATTCCGAAAACAAAGAAGCCAGCGTCAACCAAATGCGCGAGGAAATCGCTAAAGGAGAAACGATTTTTTCCGCTATCGGCGGTTTGAAAGCGCAGCGCGGTTTTAAAAATTGGCTGACGGGACGCAGCGATCAGTTTTCTTTTGAGATTATCGCCAGTCATAACCGAATTTCTTTTTATGTGGCCGCGCCGAAAGAAAATGCCCGTTATTTGGAACAGCAGATCCACGCTCATTATCCCGAAGCGACTGTCGAAGAAATGGAAGATTATAACGCTTTCAGCTTGAAAGGGCAGATCGCCGCCGGATATTTGCGGACTACGAAAAATTTTATTTTTCCGATTAAGACTTATCAGAAAATGGAAGTCGATCCGCTTAATTCTCTCATTAATATTTTATCTAAATTAGAAAAAGACGAAAGCCTGGCGATCCAATATACTGTCCGGAGCGCTCAAGGCTCTTGGCATGGAGTTTCGCGCCGCGTCGTTTCCAGCATTATCAAGAAGCAATCGGTTAAGAATGGTTTGACTGCGGCTTCGAGTTACGGACGTTTTCTGAATTTTTTTAATGAGATGTTTACGACTTCTTCCAAGCCTAAGGAGTTAAACCCGACAGATGTTAAAAAATTATCGGCCGTGGAAGAAGAAATGCTTAAGGCGATTGAAGAAAAAAATCTGAAAGCCGGGCTGGATGTTAATATCCGCATTGTCGCTTGCACTAATTCCAAGGAGAAGTCTAACGTTTATTTGGATAATGTGAGCAGCGCTTTCATGGAGTACAATAATTTCAGCTACGGGAATGTTTTTTCCCGTATCCGGAAAGCCGACTCCGACGGCCTTATTAAGGATTTTATTTATCGCTACTTCCGGGAAAAAAATAGTTTTTTGTTGAACAGCGAAGAGCTGGCCAGTATTTTTCATTTCCCATTATCGACCACGGAAACTCCGAATATCTTTTGGCTGAACGCGAAGATTGCTCCGGCGCCGGCGACTATCCCGACTGAAGGGATAACTCTGGGCGAGAATGTTTATCGTGGCGTTAAACAGGAAATCAGGATTAAGCGCTCTGACCGCCGCCGGCACACTTATATCATCGGTAAATCCGGTGTCGGTAAATCGGTTTTGTTGGCTAATATGGCCGTCCAGGACATTCAGAACGGGGAAGGCGTCTGCGTGCTCGATCCACACGGCGATCTTATTCAAGACATTTTGGATCGCATCCCGCCGGAACGCGCCGAAGACGTCATTATTTTTTCTCCCGGAGATTTAGAGCGGCCGCTCGCCTTAAACTTATTGGATTATGATGAAAAATATCCGGAGCAGAAGAGTTTTGTCATTAATGAAATGATCGGTATTTTTGATAAGCTCTACGACCTGAAAGCGACCGGCGGCCCGATGTTTGAACAGTATATGCGGAACGCGATGCTTTTAATAATGGACGATCCGGCGAGCGGTTCGACATTAATGGAAATTCCTAAAGTCTTGGCCGACGAAGAATTCCGCCGCTTGAAGTTAAGCCGCTGTAAGAATCAGACCGTGGTTGATTTCTGGCGCAAGGAAGCGGAGAAAGCCGGCGGGGAAGCGGCTCTGGCCAATATCGTTCCTTATATCACTTCTAAACTTACTTCTTTTATTTCTAATGATATGATGCGCCCGATAATCGGGCAGCAGAAGAGCGCTTTTAATTTGCGCGACGTTATGGATAAGCAGAAGATATTGTTGATCGAACTGCCTAAAGGCGTCGTCGGCGAAATGAACGCTTATTTATTGGGCATGATTCTGGTCGGGAAAATTTTAATGGCGGCGCTCAGCCGGACGGATATGCCCAGCGAGTCCCGGAAAGATTTTTATCTCTATATTGATGAATTTCAAAATTTCACGACCAATTCAATTTGCCAGATATTATCGGAAGCCCGCAAATATGCTTTAAATCTCGTTATCGCTCATCAGTATATCGGCCAGCTGACAAAAAATAATAATACCGAAATTAAGGATGCTGTTTTCGGCAACGTCGGGACGATGATTACCTTTAAGGTCGGTTCGGAAGACGCGGCTTTCCTGGTCAAAGAATATACGCCGGTCTTTAATGAATACGATTTGATTAATGTCGATAAGGGTATGGCTTGCTTGAAGCTTTTAGTCGATAATAGCGCCTCGCGGCCGTTTTCTTTAAAAACTATCTGGCCGTTGCTGGGAACCAAGCGTCCCGGTTTAGCCGATAAGATTAGAGCTTTAAGCCGTTTGAAATATGGCCAGAATGTTCGTTTGGTTGAAGCGGAAATAAGCCGCCGTAGCCACTAATTCTTTTATTCTATATGTCTACTTTATACCGTGATTATCGTCCGCAAAAATTTTCTGAAGTTCTCGGGCAGAACCATATTAAAGTTACCTTGCAAAATGAAATTGCCGCCGGCCGGCCGGCGCATGCTTATCTTTTTTGCGGTCCGCGCGCCGTCGGCAAAACGACTTTAGCCCGCGTCATGGCCAAGGCTTTGAATTGCGAACAGCGCCGCGACGGCGAAACCGAGCCGTGCAATAAATGCGCCAGTTGTGAAAGCATTACCCTGGGAAAAAATTTGGATATTGTCGAAATTGATGCCGCTTCCAACACCGGCGTTGATAACGTCCGCGAAAATATTATTGCTTTTTCCCGCCTCGCGCCAACGAGCGCAAAATTTAAAGTCTTCATTATTGATGAAGTTCACATGCTTTCTATTTCCGCTTTCAACGCGCTTTTGAAGATAATTGAAGAGCCGCCGGTTTATGTGGTTTTTATACTCTGCACAACCGAGATCCAAAAAGTTCCGGCGACGGTTATTTCGCGTTGTGAACGTTTTGATTTCAAGCGTATCAGCGTCAGCGAGATCGTGACCAAATTAAATAATATCGCTATCGCCGAAAAGATCAGCATTGATCCTTCCGTTCTCGAAGCGGTCGCCCGTCGTTCCGGCGGACACTTGCGCGATGCGGAAAGCCTTTTGGGACAGATATTTTCTCTCGGCGATAAAAAGATAAGCGCCGAACAGGCCGAGTTGGTTCTGCCGCACTATAATAGCAATGAAGCCATAAACCTTCTTGATTACTTGGGAAAGAAAGATGCCGCCAAAGCCGTCAGCCTCATTAACGGGCTGATGGATAGCGGAGTTAATTTGAAAATTTTTACCGGCGAGGTCGTCGGTTTATTGCGCAAGATCATGCTTAATAAATTAAGTCCGGAATTGGCTGATAATTTAGGGCTCGATTTGGGAGAGAATTTAGAAAAGCGCTTGGCCGAAGTCTCCGGCAATCTCAGCTGGTCGCAAATATTTTCTTTCACCCGGCGTTTCTTGGAAACCGCTAATGACAATAAGAGTCCGCTTATTCCGCAGTTGCCTTTGGAATTGGCCATAGTCGAATTATGCTTCGGTTTTAATACGGCTTCCTCGCCGTCGTCGCCATCGGTCGCTCCGGCAGCTTCAAGCCAGCCGCGGGGAGTTATAACAGCGGACGCTAGAAAGGAAACTCTGCCTCCTGTCATAAAAAAAACTTCTTCGCCTGCCAATCAGGCCGTTTCCAAGACAGCGCGGGAGTTTGATAAAAATTTTAATTTAGCCACTCCGGAGATATTGGAAAAATGGCCGGAATTTTTAGTGAAGATTAAGAAGTATAACCATTCTTTATCGTTCGTTTTGCAAAATTCGGAGCCGCGGGAAATAAAAGACGGCAAGCTGGCTTTGGCTTTCAAATATAAATTCCATCATGACCGCGTTAGCGACCCTAACATTAAAAGCATTGTCGAAGACAATCTAAGCGAGGTCTTCGGCCGCAGCTTAAGCTTTACGGCTTTGATTGACGAGAATTTGGAAATAAATCAGGAGGCTGTCGAAACCGTGGAAGCTCCGAATATTGTTAAAGCGCAACCGACGGTTGTTCCCGAATCTCCAGCCGCCGTCCCTGAGGCTAAACCTGCCGGGGGATTGCTCGCCGATCTCCTAAATACTTTTGGCGGAGAGGTAATCAATTAATTATAAATATATGATCGACATTAAAATCATTAGAGAAAATCCGGAGCTTATCAAAACGAATTCCCGCAATCGTTTATCCTGGGTGGATATCGACGTTCTCTTAAAGCTGGATACGGAAATCAGGAATCTCCAGACCGAGACGGAAAATGCGCGCGCGAAACGCAACCAATCTTCAAAGACCAAGCCGACGCCCGAGATAATCGCCGAGATGAAGGCTTTGGGGGAAAGAGTAAAGACTCAAGAAGCGGAGCTGCTTGATAAGCAGGCGAAATTTAACGAGATGCTGCTCGCTGTCCCTAATTTGACTCATCCGGATGTGCGGGTCAGCGATAACGAAGATGACAATCCGGTTTTGGAAACTTATGGAAAGCCGACACAGTTTAAGTTTGCTCCCAAGGATCATGTTGAATTGGCTGAAGCGCTGGATTTGATCGATTTCGACCGAGCGACGAAAGCCAGCGGCGCGAAATTTTATTATTTAAAAAATGAATTAGTCCTTTTGGAATATGCACTTATTCAGTATTCTTTAGGAATTTTACTGCGCCACGGCTTTACGCCGTTTACCACCCCTGATTTGGCGAAGAGGGAAGTTGTCGAGGGGATGGGCTTTAATCCGCGCGGGGAATCAACGCAAATTTACAATATCGAGAATTCTGATTTGAGCTTAATCGGCACGGCGGAAATAACCATGGGCGGTTATCATAAAGATGAAATTCTGGAAGAAGCAGAACTCCCGAAGAAATATGTCGCTGTTTCTCATTGCTTCCGCACCGAAGCCGGCAGCTATTCCAAATTTTCCAAAGGTATTTTCCGCGTCCATCAATTTACCAAAATTGAGATGTTCCAATATGTTAAACCGGAAGGGGCTGAAAAAGCGCATCTAGAATTATTAGGCATAGAAAAAGAAATATTCCGAGGGTTGAAGCTGCCTTTTCAGGTTATCGACCATTGCACGGCCGATCTCGGAACACCATCCATCAGAACTTATGACTTAGAAGCCTGGATGCCCGGGAAGCCGGCCGCTGACGGCCGCCAGGGGGCTTGGGCGGAAGTTACTTCCACCTCTAATTGCACCGATTTCCAGTCGCGAGCCATGAATACCAAATATCGCCGCGCCGATGGCGAGAAAGAATTAGTTTATACGCTTAACGGTACCGCCATTGCCATTCCGCGCTGTCTGATCGCTATTTTAGAAAATTATCAAAATGCGGACGGGTCGATTGATATTCCGAAAGTCCTGGTTCCTTATATGCCGAAAGGTTTTCGGAAAATAAAATCTAAAAAGAAATAAACATTAAACCGTCAGATTAAGTCAAGAGAAACCATGAAAAAAATATCAGGAATAAAAAAAGTTTTCATATCTTTTTTAGCCGTCTTCAGCGCCGGCCTTTTTTGTCCGTCCGCTTCCGAAGCGGTAACTTTGAAATCTTCCTATCCGCGCCTAGCTAATTATTTTTTGAAATGGGAAATATCCAATAGCGAGGCGCAGGAATTGGCCAAATGGGATTTATTAATATTGGATATGGAAGTGGCTGAGAATAGCCGCACGCAACTAAAAAGGATCCGACAGCTAAACCCGGATGTTATAATTTTGGCTTATATCACTTCTCAGGAAATATTAAATGACATCGATGAATATGATTTGGCGACCTTAAGACAGGAATTCGCCAGCGGTTTATCCGACGGCTGGTGGATACGCGATAACAACGGCAATAAGGTTTCTAATTGGCCCCATACCTCGATGCTTAATTTAACCGACGGGGCGACTCCTAATGCCAGCGGCCAGCGGCTGAATGATTATTTGCCGGAATTTATCGCCGCTAAGATCGCGGCCAGCGGTCTCTGGGATGGTGTTTTTTATGATAATACCTGGGGAGATATTTCCTGGATAAATAATGGTAATTTAGATTTGAATAATGACGGGCTGAAAGACTCCAGCTCTCAGGCTGACGCGGCTTGGGCCGCCGGTTTTAAAAAGATGTTGGCTAAAACCCGTTCTCTGACCGGCTCGGATTTTATAATTATCGGCAACGGCCGCGTTTATGACGGCTATCAGGGAATCCTCAACGGCATGATGCTGGAAAGTTTTCCGTCATCCTGGGAAAATGGCGGGACTTGGACGGGATCGATGAAAACTTATTTAAAACTTCCGACTTTGAATCCGGCTCCGGCCGTTTCTGTCTTGAATGTCACCAATAAAAATCAAACTAATTATCAGAATTTCCGTTACGGTTTAGCCAGCGCCTTGATGGGCAGCGGTTTCTATAGCTTTGATTATGATATCACCAATCACGGGCAGACTTGGTGGTATGATGAATATGATATAAATTTAGGCGCGCCCAGCTCGCGGCCTTTTAATCTGCTGGCTAATTCCAGTGAGGAACTTAAACCGGGATTATGGCGCCGTGATTTTAAAAACGGCGTGGCTATCGTTAATTCCACCGATAAAAAGCAGACATATGCTTTATTAAAAGAAGAATTGGAAAAGATTTCCGGCGGTCAGGCGCCGTCCGTGAATAATGGTTTAAAAATAAATTATATCCAGCTGGCGCCGCAAGACGGGTTAGTCTTATTGAAACGCAATACCGTTATAAATAACGGGGCTTTTACTAACGGTTATTTTTACAGAGTTTATAATATTTCGGGAATTCAAACGCGCAATGGCTTCTTTTCTTATGTTAGCGCTTATCCCGGCGAGGCGGAAATTATTATGGCTGCCGGAAGTGATTCTGCGGCGGCCATTAATGTCACGGCGGCCAACGGCCAGGTCGGCTTGTACCAGGACGGCCAGCGGCTAGCCCTGTTTTATCCCTATAACAAGACGTATAAAAAACCGGTGAATTTGGCGGCGCATTTGGATAACGGCTACTTTAAGAAGATTATTACCGGCGCCGGAAGCGGCGGCGGGCCGCAAGTCAGAGTTCTCAGTCCGACCGGAAAAGCGGAGGCGAGTTTTTTCGCGTATAATAAAAATTTACGCGGCGGCGTCAGCGTCGCTTTGGCGGACTTAGATAATGACGGTCAGGATGAAATTATTACCGGGCCGGGGAAAGGTGATAATTCCGGCGTCAAGGTTTTTTCTTTGGCCGGCAAATTAAAGAATACTTTTCAGCCTTACGGAGAAAAGTTTAACGGCGGCATTAATGTCGCGGCCGGGGATGTTAATGGCGACGGCCAGGCAGAGATAGTGACCGTGCCCGCCTCTTCCGGCGGTCCGCACGTGCGGGTTTTTTCCGCGACCGGCCAAACATTAAGCAGTTTTTTCGCTTTTACTGAAAGCTATCGCGATGGCTTACGGGTGAGCGTCAGCGATATCGACGGCGATGGCCAGGCGGATATTCTCGTCGGGATTAAGAATTTTTAATCCGGCGTTTTTCCAAAAAATAATCATAAATATATGTTTAAAATCATTCATCGTTATTTTAGAAACCGCTGGGAAAGATTTTATTTGAAGAGCCATTGGCATCTCGTTCTTGATTTAACTTTAGTTATTGCTGTTGTTTGCTTGGTGATTACCGTCGTCGTCCTCTTTTTATATAAACCTAACCCATCAGATTTCGGTTCCGGTGTTCGTCCGGTGGTGGATTTAAATAATCCGCCGTTAAGTTTGGAAATAAAGACGGACGAGAAAGCTGTCGGCGTGAATGAAAGCGTGCCGGTAAAAATAGTCTTTAATAATAGCGGCGCGACGGCAGTTTCTAATTTGATGATAAGCCTGGAAATGTCCGACGATAATTTTATTTTGAAAAAAATTGAGAAAGCCGCGGATAATTCCAGCTTTACTGTCAGCAATCAGAGTCTTAATTTTGCGACGATAGCGGCAGGAACGAACGGGGAAGCGGATATTAAAGTTTATTTCAGCGCCAAAGGCGCGTCGCGGAATATTAATTGGCGCGCGCACAGCGAATATAGCCTAGATAATCAGATTATAAAGCATGATTTTTATTTGCCGTCTTTAAAGACTAAGGCCGAGATTGCTGTCCAGGGAGGAGCTTACTATACCAGTCCGCAAGGCGATCAGCTCGGCATCGGGCCGTTGCCGCCGTTAGTCGGTATCCCGACTAATTATTGGATTTTTTGGGAAGCTCAGAGTCAGGCCGATTGGAAAAATTTGATAATCAGCGCTCGGTTGCCTAAAGGAGTAGAATTGACCGACAGCCGGTCTTTATTGGCTGGAGAATTTAATTACAATCCCGAAACGCGCCAATTGATCTGGAAAGTGCCGGAGTTTTTAGGCCGCGATGAAAGTTATCATTTAGGTTTTGAGATTCAATTGATTCCGACGGCTGATCAGGTCGGGGAAGCGCTGATCTTGCTGGGCGACGCTAAATATTATGCTACTGATGTTTTAACCGGCGAGGAAACTAGTGGCGTCTTGGAAAAGCTGACTACCAATTTGGATAAAGATCGTTTCAACTCCGGTAATGGCCAAGTTGTTAGTGAATAAAGAATTATGATAAATTTTTTAAGAAAACTCCGGAAGCCCAAATATGAAACGCTTAACGTTATCGCGATTGACGCTTCTAAACTGATCGCTAATTTTAATTATTTGCAAGGCTTGCAGCCGGCGGCAAAAATTTTTCCGGTTTTAAAATCCAATGCTTACGGCCATGGCCTGAAAGAGGTTTGCCAGATTCTAAATAAAGTTCGGCCGGCGCTCGCGGTCGTTGATTCTTATCCGGAAGCGCAGATCGCTTATCGCTACTTCAAAGGGAAAATATTAATCATGGGGGAAATGCCGCACCGCGCTTATGATTATTGTAAATTCAGGCGGACGGAATTTACAGTTTACAATGAAGAGACCTTAAGGTATTTGGCGCAATACGGGAAGCGCGCTCAGGTTCATCTTTTTGTAAACTCGGGCATGAATCGCGAAGGCATTAAAGACCTGGCAGATTTTATTTCCCGGAATAGAGAATATTTAGAAAGAGTCGAAGTGGTCGGCCTCTGTTCTCATTTGGCTTCCGCCGATCAGGATTCTCGCCTGAACAAGGAGCAGGAAGACAATTTCCGCCAAGCCTGGGAAATTTTAAAACAAGCGGGCTTTAATCCGCGCTGGGTTCATTTGGGAAATTCTGCCGCGGTTTTTACAGTTAAGAGCGATTTTTTAACCGCCTATCGTCCGGGGTTGTCTTTTTACGGTTATAGTCCTTTTGCCGATGACCAGGGAAGAGGAGAGGCGCTTCAGCCTGCCTTGGAAGTGTTTTCGCATATTGTTTCCCTGCAAGAACTGAAAGTTTTAGAAAGCGTTTCTTATAATGAAACTTATCAGGCGAGCCAAGAAGTTATTGTCGGGGTCGTGCCTTTCGGCTATTTTGAAGGTTTGAATCGCCGTTTGTCTAATCGCGCTAAGTTCCTGGTGCAGTCGGAGAATAATAATTTTTGGGCAACGATAGCCGGCCGGGTGTGCATGAATTTGACTTGTTTAGAATTTGGCCAAAATAAGCCAAAAATTGGCGATATTGTTCAATTAGTTTCCAGCAAGAGGGAAGACGCTAATTCCGTCGCTAACCTGGCGGCGCTTTGCGATACTGTGCCTTATGAATTCTTAGTCAAGCTGCAGCCTGGAATTCGCCGGGAAATAATTAATAATTAATTTTTTTCATGGTTTCTCGTATCAGTTACAAAAAAATAAAAAAAGATTATCAGCATAAGAATTTTAATAATCCTTTTTTTCATAAAAAAAATAAAAATGCCGAGCCCCATCGTTGGCGCTGGCTGCTAATTGTTATTATTTTATCAATCTTAACGGCTATTTGGTTTATTTTTGCGGCGCCGTTATGGCGCTTGGAAGAAATAAAAATTTCCGGGCTTACTCGGGTGAGCGATGTGGAATTACGCCGGATAATCAACGATGAAATGCAGAATCGCCGCGGCTTATTATTTACGGAAAAAAATGTTTTTCTTTTCCGGAGCGCGGCAGCGACGGAAAATATTCTCGCGGCCTATAATTTTTCCGGGGCAGAGATTACTAAAAAATTACCCCGCACCTTAGAGGTAAAAGTGATTGAACGGCCATATTCTTTTATTTTTCAAGAGGGAAGCAGTTATTATTATGCTTCCTCGGACGCCTATATCATCAAGGATCCGGCGGTTGCCGAAGAGGATAAATCACGCTATCTTGTTTTAGAAAATAAAAATTCCGACACCATGATTACGGCCAGCGAAAAAATAAATATCGCGAGCGATTATTTAAATTTTGTCCTTGATCTCAGCCGCCGTTTAGCGGCTTATCCGGAATTAGCCGTGGAGAAGTTTATTATCGATCAAGAGTTTAATACTATCAAGGTTAAGTTTGTTTCCGGGCCGACAGTCTTCTTTAACACCAAAGAAGAGGCCGGCCTCCAGGTGAATCGCCTCTGGCTTGTCAAAAAGGAGAAAATCAAGGATAATTTCAGTAGAACTAATTATATCGATTTGCGCTACGGAGACAAGATCTTTGTTAACCCCGACTTTAATTAATTATTTTATAAATATATGGAATCAGCTTTTAAAATTTTATTCTCCTTGGCGGTCCTGGTTTTTTGTATCACCACTATCGGAATTTTCTTGATAATCGTCAAAGTAATTTTAATGTTCCAGCCCCAAGTCCATCTCATGGGTTTGATTATCAGTTAAAGGGCGCGATTAAATAAGAGGCTTAAGGGCCTCTTATTTGATTTGCCTTGGTTTTTAAGATATGCTATAATGGAGTGTAAGAGATATTATACTCAGTTATATATATTAAAGCAATTAGGCAATATATTGCCAAATTATAACAATATGGATCATTCCCTGCCGCTCTTAGAAGATTTTTTACTCAATCTGAAAGTTAATAACTATTC